>Ga0187773_10000457_pt1 | contig 16370 bp, 19 predicted proteins | sample 0216_BV02_MP05_1_FD_133133 | JGI IMG/M metagenome (GOLD analysis project Ga0187773, IMG submission 133133) | Tropical peat soil microbial communities from peatlands in Department of Meta, Colombia - 0216_BV02_MP05_10_MG | ecosystem: Environmental > Terrestrial > Soil > Wetlands > Peat | place...
CGCTTGCCGATATGATTACAAGCAATTTGACGGCAAGCAACAAAACCTTTTATAGCATCGGACCGACGGTGGACATGAGCTCCGCGCTTCGCACATCACCGGAACACGGGGAGATCCAGAAGGCCGGCGGCTGCTTTTTCTCCGCTGAATCCTAGGCTTTAAACACGCAACAGCAGCGCGTGAAATAATTCGGTTCCAAAGCCATTCGCTCGCTATAATCCCCAGCCCGTTACCGGGACCATCTGACCGGTAATACCGGCGGCGGAATCCGAAGCGAGGAAAGCCACCGCCTCGGCAATTTGCTCACGCTTGGCCCAGCGTTTCGTGTCCTTGGGTTTCATCGCGGCAATGTTTGATGCCGTATCCACCAGCCCGGGCGCCACTGCATTAACTCGAATCCCGAAATCGCGTCCTTCCAGCGCCAAGGTGCGGGTGAGCGCTTCGATTCCCGCTTTCGCGCAGTTATAGGCAACCATGTTCGCTTGAGCAAGCCCGGCCCGCGCAAAATTAATAATGGCTCCGCCCCCGCCGTCTTTCATGTGCGGGAAAACGCCGCGCGACATTAAAAAAGCACTCAGCAGGTTGTTATCGAGTTCATGATTCCAATCGTCCAAGCTGTGCTCAACTGCGGACTTGTAACGCGTAAGTCCACCCGCCAGATTGACCAAGATGTCAATCTTGTGGTACTCGCTCACGGCACGCTCTATCAGCTGGCGCACCTGGGATTCGTCAGTGAGATCCGCCGCCAGCGGAAGAATACGCGCCCCGGATTGCCGTAACTCTTTAGCACGGGCCTCGACATTGCTTTGAGTCCGCGCGCAAATCGCCAGCGCGGCACCCTTGTCCGCTAAAGTTTTAGCGACCGTTTGTCCGACCTGTCCTTCATGGCTCACTCCGGTCACCAGAGCAACTTTCCCTTCAAGTATTGCTGGCATAGTCCCTCCTTCCTAATAAACCCTCCTCCAATGATTGAACCAACCCGGTCTCAATAGCAAGTAATTTTTATGGTAAGGTGTCAATGCGAACCAAATTGATCACAAGCCCAAAGTTCGCTTTAATTGCGCGGGAAAAGCCGTGGCATCGGCCTCTCAATGGTTCAAGTTCCACAAGCATTACTCCCAAGCAGAATTCGTTCTTATTTTGCTTTCAAAGCGCACCGATGAAGTCTTGCTTGCCGATCTCGACACCGCAGTGCCTGAGAATGTCATAAGCGGTCGTCACATGGAAGTAGAAATTAGGCGAAGCAAAATTCAAAAGAAACGCCATGCCCGCAAAGCTCATCGTGTTACTGCGGATCTGCATGGTAATCGTCTTCTCCTCCGAGCCGTCAATTTGATTGGGCTTCAAGGTCTCTAGATAAACGATTGTCTTGTCGATGCGCGCAAATAGCTCGGCGAAAGTAGTTTCATTATCCTCGAACTTCGGCGGTTCTAGCCCCGCCAGCCTGGCACCGCACCCTTTGGCCACGTCGGAGGCAATTTGAACCTGGCGCACCAAGGGAAACATGTCAGGGTAAAGACGACTATTGATCAGCACCGCTGGCTCGATTTTTTTTTCCTCGGCGTAAGCCTGTCCCTTTTGCAAAATTGCCCTGAGGTTTTTCAAAATGCGGATGAATACCGGAACCGACGCTTGATACATGGAAATCTTCATTGATGTATCTCCATAAATAGATTATTTTCTGAACCTTGTGCTACAAACAAATTAGTATGGCTCGCTGCCTTGCTTATTCTACTCGGACCCATGTTTGCGTGCGTCCAAACAAAGATACACCGACGAAGCCGCGCACCTGGAGCTTGGTGCCACCATCTTCCAGCCTCATTTTGCAGCGATAAACCGTGCCATTGTCAGGGTCGAGTATTTCGCCGCCGGCATATTCGTCTCCTTGTTTTCTTATTCCAGTAACAATCGCCATCCCGAGCAGGCGCTGGTTGTGACGAGAACCTTCGCATTTCTCGCAGATGGAATTTTCATTTTCACCCGGCCGCAGACCTTTTTCAATTGTCCCCTGAAACTCACCGTTGGTTTCGGTAATGCGGATTATTGCGCGTGGCTGACCGGTTTGATCGTCGACTATCTTCCACAATCCGACCGGGGAATCGAAAGGTTCTGCCGATGCGGCTAAACTCCAAGCAAGAACCACTAAGCAACCGAAGATTTGCCCAACTATGTACATCGACAATTTCAGCTTCATGACAACCTCCTTTCAACCTACGTTTGTTAGAATCAACTTCGCCATTTACTTTTCTTGCGCGACTGCTGTGTCCGCGCTGGTCCAACCACCCCCGAAGGCGCGATACAGCGACACCATGGAAACCGAAACCGCGGTCTCTGCTTTGGCGCGCTCGTCTTCGGCGGTAAGCTTCACCCGCTCGGAGTCGAGCACCGCGAGAAAATCAGTGATGCCCCGTTTGTAAAATTCCTCGGCCAGGTGTTCTGCACGTGCCGCTTCTTGCGCTGCTTGCGTGAGTTCTTCGCGACGCTCGCGCGCGGTGGTGTGCGCGACAAAGGCGTCCTCGACCTCTTCCAAGGCAGTGAGATACGTTTTTTCATAGCGCGCGGCGACTTGTGACAAACGCGCGTCCGCCGCTTCGATATTCGCTCTAATGCGACCCGCATTGAACAGCGGCTGGACCACTCCAAGCCCAAGTGCAAAAATGTTGCCGACAGCGTTCGGCGACGGGTCAAGGTCGAGCGCGCCTCGTCCCCCACGGGCGGACAGGACAAATTTGGGGAAAAGATCCGTTTTAGCGGAACTTAATTTTGCGGCAGCCGCCGTTAGTTCCGCTTGGGCGCGCCTGATATCCGGTCGCTGCGCGAAGAGGTCAGAAGGCAGAAGACCCGGAATCTCCGGAAGCGTAGAGGGCAATGGCGCAGGCCGCGCAAGCAGCGACTCAAGGTCAGAGGCGGGCTTGCCCAAAAGAACAGCAATCCGATGACTGAGCGCCGCCGTCGCGTTCGTAAGTAACGCAAGCGCCGCTTGACTCGTGTGAATGAGTTGTTGCTGCCTTGCGATGTCAAGTTCGCTAGAGAGCCCTGCGCGGTAACGCGCTTCAAGGAACTGCAATTGCTTGCGCTGCACCGCGATGTTTTCCGTCACAATATCGATCTGTTTCTGCGCTCCGCGCAGTTCCAAATAACTGGTCGCAACCTCCGCCAGGACGCCGACTTGCACTGCACGGCGCGCTTCTTGGGAAGCCCGCGTTTGCGCTGATGCTGCTTGCGCCTCGAAGCGATTACCGCCGAACAAGTCAATCTCCCAAGCAGCCGCAACACCAATGTTCCATGTTGTACCAACGGTCGGCTTGGGCAAACGTTCGAATGATTTATTGCGACCAACATCTGCGGTTGCGTCAACGGTAGGAAATAGGACTGACTCCGCAACAGTCTGGTACGCGCGCGCTTCGCGAACGCGTGCAACGGCCAGCTTCAGGTCCTGATTTGCGGCAAGCGCGCGGGCGACGAGGTCGTCGAGCACCGGATCCTCAAAACCCTTCCACCAGTGCGCAAGGTCTCGAGTGGTTGCTGCGTTGTCCGCTTTTGGCGCATTGCTCCACTGGCCTGGAATATTGACCGAAACCGGGTCACGCAACGCAGTTGACGAACACGCACCGAGCCAGCTTGCGACGAGCAACGACGAGAATATGCGTAAGGTTCGTTTCATGCCGTACCTTTGGTCGCGGTGAATACCGGTTCCGGCCGCGCGCTTCCGGTTGGCTGCAGTGGCGTTAGCGGTGTGTCGCGGCTCGGACCATTGGGTGCGCGCTTAACGCGGAACCAGGTAGCGTATAGTGCGGGGAGAAAAAAAACGGTGAGTACGGTCGCAACCGCGAGCCCGCCCATAATCGCAACCGCCTGCGGGCCAAAAAAGTCGCTTCGTGAAAGCGGGATCATGGCAAGAATGGCGGCAAATCCGGTAAGCATGATCGGCCGGAATCTACGCACCGTGGATTCAACGATCGCAGTCGAGGTGTCGCGACCCGCTTTTTCGTCCTGCTTGATCTGGTCGACGAGGATCACAGAATTACGCATGATCATTCCGGCAAGCGCAATAATGCCGAGCAGCGCTACAAAACCAAACGGCATGCGGAACAGCGCTAACGCAAAAGCGGCACCGATTACTCCCAAAGGCGCAGTTGTAAATACCAGCATGGTACGCGCGATGCTTTGGAGCTGAATCATGAGCAGGAGCAGTGTCACTACGGCGACCAGCGGAATCCACATGAATATTGATCTTTGCGCGATTCTGCTGTCTTCGAGCATTGAGCCGGTCTCGACCACATAGCCGAATGGCAGTTGTTGCAGAATCGGCGTCAAAGCCAACTCGATCTGGCGTGCTACATCGGGTCCTTGCGCTCCATCCACAACATCGGCGCGCACAGAAATAGTTGGAAAGCGATTGCGCCGCCAGATTACCCCGTCCTCGAAATCGGTCTTGACCCTAACAAGTTGCGATAAGGGGACTGCCGTTCCATTACCGGTCCGAATTGCGATATCCGGCAATTCGTCTGGAGCGAACCGCTGATCAGCTTGGGCCCGCCAGATAATGTCGATCAGCTTGTCCCGCTCGCGGAACTGACCCACCGGAATGCCGGTATAATGCGCTTGTAGCGAATCTGCAAGGCTCTCTGTCGTTACCCCCAACGCGCGCGCCTTTTCCTGGTCCAGGGTCAAACTCAGCGAGGGAATACGTTCACGCCAGTCGTCGTTTACATCCACGGTATTCACGTTGGCGCGCATGACCCGCTTCACCTGTTCGGCGATTTTCCGGACAACCCGCGAATCTTCCCCGAGTACGCGAAATACCACGGGATAATCGAACGGAGGACCCACACTGAGGCGGCCTACGCGGGCACGCACATCAGGAAAGTCAGCAGCGAACTCGGCGCGGATTCGCTTAATCACCCGTTCGCGGGCAACATTATTTCTCGTCATCACCACAAACTGCGCAAGGTTAGTGTTAGCAAGCTCTTGCGATATCAGCAGAAAAAAACGTGGAGTGCCGCCGCCTATATAGGCGGCATAATGGACAACGTCTTGGTCCTTCGCTAGCACAGCCTCAAATCGTTTCGCCGCCGCTTCGGTTCGCGCAAAGCTGGTGCCCTCCGGTAACCACATGTCAACGATTACTTCGGGCCGGTTGGAAAGAGGGAAAAACTGCTGGGGAAGATGAATGAAGACGACCATACCTGCCGCGAACAGCGCAACCGTAGCAACGATCACCTTGTAACGATTCGCGACGCACCACTCGACCCACGCGCGCAGACGGGTGTAGAACGGCGTATTAAAAATTTCCAGCGGCTCTGTCGCGGCGCGCTTGACTCTTAGTAGAAACCAGCCGATCAAGGGGGTAAATACAACCGCGCCTATCCAGGAAAGCAGCAATGAAATGGCCGTTACCTGGAAAATCGCCACGGTGTATTCGCCGGCATTGGAGCGCGCCAGCCCGACGGGCAGGAAACCGGCAACCGTCACCAGAGTTCCGGTCAGCATCGAGAATGAAGTCGTGCTGTACGCATGTATGGCAGAACGCAATCGGTCCCAGCCCTGCTCCATTTTGCGGGCCATCATCTCTACTGCGATCATGGCATCATCCACCAGCAATCCGAGAGCGAGAATCAATGCGCCCAACGAAATGCGCTGCAGGTCAATGCCGAGCACTAGCATCAGGAGAAAGGTGCCCGCAAGCACCAAGGGTACAGTAAGCGCGACCACCATTCCGGTGCGAATGCCCAGGCTCAGGAAACTCACCATCAGCACAATGACAACCGCTTCCAAGAATGTGCGCATGAACTCACCGACGGCAGCTTTGACCACCCGAGGCTGGTTGGCGACCTGCTCCACGTCGATGCCCACCGGCAACTGGGCCTTGATTTTCAGCATTGCCGCGCCGAGTTCCTTGCCAACTTCCAGGACATCGCCTTCCTTGTTCAGCGTTACGCCCAGGCCGATAACCTCCCTGCCGTTGAAGCGCATCTTAAATTCCGGAGGATCGATATAGCCGCGCGAGACCTTTGCAATGTCGGCCACACGAAAAGTTCTGCCGCTAAGGCGAATTGGAAGATTTTCCACGCTCGCGACGCTTTCGAACGTTCCGGAGATGCGCAAAGGCAAATCGCGAAACGGGGTGACAATGCTGCCCGCCGGAGTAAGCGCGTTTTGAGATTGTAATGCCACGGCAATTTGCCGAGCATCGAGACCGAGCTCCGCGAGCCGTTTGTCCGAGAACTCGACATAGATTTTCTCGTCCTGCGCCCCAATGAGATCGACTTTTTCCACATTTTTCACGCGCAAAAGTTGTTGGCGGGCTGAATCGACAAAATCTTTTAATTCAGCGTAGCTGAACCCGTCCCCGGAGAATGCGTAGATGATGCTGTAGGTATCGCCAAACTCGTCATTGAAGTACGGGCCAATCGCTCCCCTTGGCAGCGTATCGCGAATATCGCCGATTTTCTTGCGCACTTGGTACCACAGGTCGGGTACGTCGGCGCGTGGCACGTACTGCCGCAACGTGACAAAGATCGTTGATTCACCAGGCTTGGAATAACTGTTCACATAATCCAGATCTGGCAAATCCTGAATTTTTTTCTCAATCCGATCGGTGACCTGTTCTTCGACTTCTCGAGCGGTCGCCCCTGGATAAAACGTTTTAACCACCATGACCCGAAATGTGAAACCGGGGTCTTCACGCTGACCAAGGCGGAAATAAGCGAAAATCCCGCCTAGCATCAACGAAGCCATCACGAAGCCGGTGAACTGGCGATGGTTCAATACCCATTCGCTGAGATTAAATTTCTTCATTTGACTTCGCGCGATGCGTATGACGCGGAGCTTTCCGCAGCATGGTCAGAGTTCGATTGTGCCAGCGTCGACGCATCCCCCCCGCCGAGAATCTTCACATTCTGCCCTTCCAACAACCGGTTGGCGCCGGCGCTTACCACGGATTGCCCTAGAGCAAGTCCGTAGACCGTCACTTGATCATCCGATACTTCCTTGCCAATCTTGACTGGAACCGACTTGACGGTTCTCGTGCGCTTATTCACGAGCCAAACGCGGGTTTGCGATGGAGCGTCCTGCGGTTGAAATACAGCGCTTAGGGGCACCGTCGGCTGTCTGGCTTGCTGCGGTGGGAAGTAGACGGTTGCGGTCATTCCGAGCCTGGCAAGCTCCGCGCCGCTCAGTAACGATACTTTTACCGTATAGGTCCTGCTTGCTGGATCTGCACTAGGCGAAATTTCCCTGATTCGTCCCGTGAACCGGCTGTCGCCGTCAGCCCAAAGGGATACGGTAACCCTAGTGGCGTCGCGCAGCCCGGCAATACGCTGTTCGGGGACACTGATTACGACTTCTTTGTCGTCGAGTTGGGCGATCTTTATTATCACCTGACCCGCACTGACAACCTGCCCGGTTTCAAAATCGAGCCAGGTCACTACGCCGTTCCGGTCCGCGTAAAGATTTGTGTAGCTAAACTGGTTGTTGGCTTGATTGAGTTGATACCGCAGAGCATCAACGCGGTCATCCGCTGTCTTATACTCTGTTTCATGTCGATCGTATTCAGCACGGCTGATATAGTTCAGCTCCAGCAATTCCCGATATCGAACGAGATCGTCCTTGCTGAAATTCCGTTCCGCGCGCGCGCCGGCAAGTTGTGAAGCAAGGCTTTGTACGGCAAGACGATAATCAGCCGAGTCGAGTTGCGCAAGGAGTTGCCCTTTCTGCACGCGGTCGCCAACTTCCACGCGACGAGCGACTACTTTTCCGGGAACGCGGAACGCAAGCTTAGTCTCAAAGCGCGCTTTGACTTCACCGGCATAGCTCTCCCCGTTGCCCGCTGCCTGCGGATCGCCGATCGTGAACACGCGCACCGGGCGAACGACCGTTTGAGGCTCAGTTTGTTCTGCGCACCCTGCAACGAGCACCGACAGGATCAACGCCAAGACCAAATCCGCTCGAGTATCTATGTTCATAGTGTCGCCCTCAGTTAGATCAGCGGTCGCATAACGCAAAATGCATAGCGCTCCCGACTACCATGTACACGCCGTGAGCTTCCAGGAAGCGCGACTGCACGAAGTACGCTTCTCGTTCCATTTCCAGCGCATCGTTACAACTGTATTTGAGTGCGAACTTGCCCCCCGACTGCTGCAGGTAGTGGACGAATTCATGAACGATAATCGAACGCGCAAATATGCTTTCGTCCGGATGCAGACGGTTGTCGATAAACACGCGGGTTGATCCGGGATGGTGGAACCCCATAACTTTGCACTCGGTACCGTTACATGCCATCCCGGTAAGCTGCTGATGACTTACGAACACAACCTCGGGCGGTACAGCCGGCGCGGGGTATCCGGACAACCACACCGCCCACGAAAGCAAAACCGCGAATAGATTAGTCACGTTTTATTCAATACCGTCAGAAGTGCGTTGATGCGGGCACGAAGAGCATATCCAAAGAATTACAACACTCCCGTACCCGCACGACGCTTTCTCAAACCGCTCGCCTCAAAGCGGAAGCGGCGCCGAAAGAACATGCGCAACCTGCTTTTGAGCATCGACCGCCGGAGTTGAGATCATTACCGCGCCCACGTACGCCGGACCTTTGCTATTTCCTTCGCCGGGGCCAGCAATCAGGTTTCTTGCTTGCTCCTGAGCATTCATCTGCGTGGTTCCGATAACTTTCACGGTCACGATTGCCGGTGAAAATCCGGACACTTCTCCCAGTTGCACGAGATTACGCGCTTGTTCCTGAGGATCGGCATAAGCGCTTGGCTGCGCCTTTGCATTATTTGCAGCGAGCACAGCAGCCAACAGCAGGACGCTGGCAGTGACCAGGCCGGGTTTAACAATAGACGTCTTAAACATGGTGATACTCCTTTCAAAAAATTGCATATCGCGCCTTCCGATTATCGTATAGACGCATGTATATGCATGTACTGATTAAAAAATATGGAACTTAGCTGACGACCTTTGCGGCCATCCGCAGTCCTTCCGACAACAACTTCACTCATTAAGTCTTTCGCATAGGACCTCCTTTCAATAATTTTCATATCTCGCCTTTAGTCAGGACAATATGCATATACATGTAGCAGTTAAAAAATTTAGAGCTGCTTGGCTACTTTCGTGGCCAACCGCAACCCATCCAACAACACTTTTACCTCTTTATCCCCCAGCTTTTTTGCTATGGAGGCTTGAGCTCTATTCCAGTGAGGCAGCGCGCTTCTCAAAACACTTTTTCCCTTGTCGGTAATGCTTACAGCCCGTGTCCGTTTGTCTGTACCCGGGACTAATTCGACATAGCCTTGTTTCTGCAGCACCCGCACGTTGCGCGAAACCGTGGTTTGGTCCATCACCCCACCGTTCGCCAGGTCATTGATCGTCAACGGCCCATACGTAGAGATTGCCACCAGCATTGAGAACTGCGTGCCGCGCAGGCCAGTACCTTGCAGGGCGCTGTCATAGATCTGCGAGACAGCGCGTGCGGCTCTTCGCAAATTAAATCCTACACATACCCTGCTCATTTCGGACCAGAGCGCATGTTCAGAAGTGTCAACTCGCTTATTCATGACATCTAAGTATATGCATATAATTTTATTTGTCAAGCGTAATATCGGTTTTATTTTTGATCAGTGAAAAAACTCTTCCCGGACGTGGCCTTGCTGAACACAAATTGGGCTTAGGCACAGCCAAATCGCTCGTTAGTGCAAGTTTAGAAACGGCCGTTGCAGGCTCTCGTTGCGCGGCAGGCCGCAAAGCGTACCTCTGCTCTAAATCAAATTTTTGGCTATCCAGCCAAGCGGCCGGTAAGGAAGATGAAGGCGGCACCCAAGCAGGTTAAGCCGATGAGGCTGACGGCGGTGCTTGAGCGCGCCTGGGAATGCGCTTCAGGCAGAACATCGGATGCCCCGATATACAGAAGGAATCCCGAGAAGAACCCCAGATAGAGCATTAGAATGAACGGCGGGACTTCAAAGAACAAGGTGGAAGCCGCGCCTAGGACGGGAGCTACAGCATCCAACCCAAGCATGGCCAGCGCTCTCGGCGTTGTATTGCGATTCACCAGCATCAGGCTGACCGTGTTTAGACCATCACAGAAATCATGGGAAATGACTGCGACAGCGACCGCAATTCCGATCGATTCCGAGACCTGAAACGCCAGACCGATTCCGACGCCATCCATAAAGCTATGTCCAGCGAGCGCAATAGCCGACAGTATTCCCACCCTGGGGTGATGATGTTCGGCGTAATCGGACTCGCGGACTTGATGGATCAGTACGAACTTTTCGAAACTGTGAAACAGCAAAAACCCGACCACAAGTGCAATCATCGCATCGCTGGCGTTTAGCCCGTGCTGTTGGGCCAACTCAAAAATCTCTGGTAGTAGGTCAAAACTGACGACACCCAGCAACACACCCGCCGTGAAGCTTAAAACAAGGTGCAGCCGGTCGCGAAACCTGAGCGCAAACAGGCCGCCTCCAAGCGTTGAAAAAAAAGTCGTGATCGACAGATATATGGCAGTCATAGACCTATTCGAAATCAGTGCGCTGCTTGTTTGCCGACCAGGCGCGTTGCCGCCTAGGTAACCAGCCCAAAAAATTCGGCTAACCGCGCCAGCTCCATGCAGCGCCAGTTGCGTCAAACTGCGGACGGTGGTGCTCCGCTTTAACTTGTGGCGACTTTCCCACTGCGTTCACACGCATGGAAAAGGTCCAGTCCGGGCCGATATATTTTCGTCTGCACATCCATCAGGCCCAGAACCGAATGAAACAGGTTGTCGTGAGACGAGGCGTCGCCACGGTGCGCCATAAGACATTTCAAGTCGATATTATTGCGCTGCAATGCGCCTTTCGATAACCAAACTATCACCGGGATATGCGTTTGCTCCGATGGTGCGAGTATGCGCGGCAATCCGTGCAAATAGATATTATTTTCCCCCAACGATTCACCATGGTCGGACATATAAATGAGCGACGCATCGAAGCGTTCAGCGTTGCGCCTCAATAAAGCGATAATCTTATTCAGCACAAAATCAGTATACAAGAGCGTGTTGTCGTAAGCATTCACGATCTCCTCGCGGCTGCATTTTTCGAGGAGATTGGTATTGCAGACCGGCTTGAAAACCGCAAACTGGTCGGGATAGCGCAAATAGTACGCGGGTCCGTGACTGCCTTTCAGGTGCAATATAATCACCGTGTCGCGATCCGATTTATCGAGATTTTCCTGCAAATTTTTCAGCAGGATTTCGTCGAAACATTCGTCAGAGCGGCAAAGCCCAGGGTCATTCATTTTCGAGAGATCCTGATAAGCCACCCGGCTGCAAACGCCTTTGCAGCCCGAGTTATTGTCGCGCCACAGCACCGCAACTCCGGCACGTTTCAACACGTCAAGCAGGTTTTCCTGTTCGGCGCCTTTGCTTATTGAAAAACCGTCCTGGCCGAGATCCGAAAACATGCATGGAACAGAACTGGCGGTATCGGTTCCGCATGAAGTCGCATTTGAATAATAAATAATGTCTTCGCGCGCCATCAGTGGATTGGTTTGCCGCGCATAGCCCCCTAACGAGAAGTTTGCAGCACGCGCGGTTTCCCCAACCGCGATGATGGTCAGCGCTTTTTTTCCCGTCGATGATTGCGGCATCTTGAGCCGTGCGTCCCGGCCGATCACGCGAAGCTCCTGCGGCTGCGCATATTTGGTTTTAAGCACACCATAGGTGCCACTCAAGTAGTTCGTCGGGGTGAGGAGAAAGCGAATTTCACGATGGTTTCGGAAAATGGAAGCATAATCCTGGTAGAACAGAACGATAATACCGGTGACTAAAAGCGCGGAACCCGATATCCATGCCAGCTTTTGCAAGACGCCTTTCCAAACACTATGGTAATCGATATCGATCGACAAAAGGAACGCAACGGGAAGAAATCCGAGAATCAAGACATAGGCAAGCAGTTTTAAACTAAGGAGCTCACGAATCTCAGGCCAATTTGAAGCGAACACGTTTTGCATCATTCCCCTGTCAATCATCGTGCCGTATTGGTTCATGAAATATGCCGCGACGGAACTGGCGATCAGCAAAGAGATCAGGACGAGTTTGGTGGTCCCCGGTTGGCAAATCAGGCAAAGCGCCATATTGAACAGCAGAATGAATGCCACCAGCAGGCTTGCCAGAACCAACGCACTTCCCGGGCCGTTCACGATCCGAAAAAGCGCATTCCATAATGACCAGTTGTCGAGCAGCAAAAGCCATAGCGATGCACCCAGGGTCACTAGGGAGATGCTGATCACCGGGCGGCTTTTTGCCTGTTTCCTAAACCATCGGAGTATCATTTCTGGGTCGAGAGGTCCTTATCATTGCGCGCAGCATCGTTCAGCACTGAAAGCCGAGACTGGGCGTTGCTGCAAGGTATTCTAGCATGAGCGAATTTGCGCATTCCTGAAGCCGCGCTTCCCGTTTTTTTTTTACATCAGCACGGCTTTTACAGACTGTAATGCCGCAATCCTCGGCGATTCGGTTTTAGTCGCTCGGGGTCTCGGCGCTTTGCAGGTTCGAGCGCTAGCTAGCTCGACAAATACTCTCCGTTTTTTGGAGCGAGCTGCAGCTTATGCGCTACGTGGGGCGGCGATCAACTAGATGGAGCCTTCGCAGTTTGAAAAAGCAGCGGGTATGTCGCTTTCAAATTAGAAAGCTTGGGAAGATCATTAATCACGATATACGGGCTATGCGGATTGAGGGTTGCGTAATCCTGATGATACCCTTCCGCGGGATAAAACCCTGACAAGGGCGCCACTTTGGTCACGATCGGCCGCGAATAGACTTTGGCGTTCTGGAGCTGATTAATATAGGCTTGGGCAATCTTTTGCTGCTCGCCATTGGTATAGAAAATCTCCGAGCGGTATTGGGTTCCGACATCCGGTCCCTGACGGTTGAGTTGCGTCGGATCGTGGGCGACAGATAAGTAAACCTTCAACAACTGACCGTAAGAAATCTTCGACGGGTCATAGGTGATCCTCACGGATTCCGCGTGGCCGGTCGTTCCCGTACTTACCAACTCGTAATCCGCCTGCTGCGCGGAGCCCCCCGCGTAACCGGAGGTTACGGAAGTCACACCCTTGACATGCTGAAACACCAACTGCACGCCCCAAAAGCATCCGCCCGCGAGCACTGCCGTCTCTTGGCCACCAGTCTTCGCCAACGGGGCGTCGATCTCGGGGTCGGGAAGCCGTACTACCTGTGCGTCACCGCCTGCATAACTGCACCCAGAGAACCCACATACCGTAATCGCCGTAAACAGAGTTACCGCACAACGCAAAATTAAACAATTCACCTTCGCATCCTTTCAAAGCACATTACAAACTTTCGACAGTGGCCCAGTCGCAAGAGTTTCGAGCCTGAGCCATATAAATGCGAACGCCCACCAATACAACTTAGTCGCGTACCGGAAACGAAACTTACATTGTGAAAAGCACAAGCGTCCGAAGTACCGCGTAACGGGGTCGTAGACTTAGTTTCTCTTCACAAGCGGATTGCCGAAAGGAAATTTTGGTGCTTTTAGAATAAATCCTGGCAATTCAGCGTACGCGAATCGCCAATCCGTAACAGATGAGCGGTGGGTGCTCTTTAGACGAGAAAAGCCAAGCGTTCTCGGAGCAACTCACATTAGTCACCCCGTTTGCGCCGAGCCGTGCCGCCTCGTCCTTGAGTGCCCTCACGCCTTCTTCCTCGTTTGAATTGGATGGATACCACACCGCGGTGCGCCACGATTCCACCCACAGGTGTTCGACCGTATCATATCGATCGAGGGTCAACTGTGTTGGTTCATAAAGCCTAACGTCCTTCGCTTCAAGGCGCTCCTCTCCGCTTCGAGGAGCAGTTGCGCATCCAGAGAGTGCGACGAACAAACTGACCAAGTATACGAAATGAATTGCCTTCATTTATCTGCCTTCGGATTGGCAACACTGTGTTTCGACCTATACTATCATTTAACAAGTCAAGGAATGCGATTTTGTGAATAATCGCCAAACGGGTTTGGGCTTGCCTTGGTTTCGCGGCCGTTCGCCGAGATCGGGCTGCGAAGTTAGCGGAAAAACAACGGTCGCCGCCTACTTTCTGTGGCCGACGAACGCGATTCGCTCCAGGAATGTCAAATTGCAAATGGTCACGTCGATGCTCCGAGCTGCAACGGGAATTGCCATTGTCGCCGTTTCCGGCTGCGCCTCGGTCACCAGTCATGTCACGGTATTTGACCCGACGGTCCATTACCAGCCGACGCAGCTTGTCGTTATTCTGTTAGCTTTTCCGTCACAGCCGCATGTCAACATCGCACTGATAGAAGCGGAAGGCACGGCCGGCGGCAGCGAACCACAATTGCTTGATGTCGCGCGCGAAAAAGCACAGGCGCTCGGTGCCGACGCATTGGTCCGGCTCGAAGTCATATCAGCCTACCAACCACCAGTACCGGTCTTCTTCGGGGGTTACGGCGGTCCCACATACTGGGGCTGCGGCTATCCCTATGGCCCATATTATTACCTACCTTACTACGGTCCATATCCGCCTGGTAGCTACGGTTGGACCTCGGGCGGCATGGTACAAACGCTAAAGGCGATTGCGATCAAATACACCTCAGGGGTGCCGGCCGGAAAAACTGAATGAAAGACATTGCAGCGGGTCCGAGACCGATGAAAGCAGCGCATTGGACAGGACTACTGGAGCCACTTAGGAATGACGCTTCAATCGCGTTCCTCTTCGGCACCCTGAATCTCGCCCGAAATTGGTTCGACAAAATGCCAAAACATTAGCGCGAGCGCCGCTCCTGTCAATTGCCCGAGTAGAAACCCTGGTACATCGTCAGGTCTTATGCCTGCAAACGTATTGCTTGCAGATCGTGCCAGTGTCACTGCGGGGTTGGCAAAGCACGTTGACGCGGTAAACCAATAGGCGGCGCTGATGTACCCGCCCACTGCCAAGGACACCGAAGTCAAAGACTGCCGCGCACAACCTAAAATGACAATGAGCAATCCAAATGTCGCTACACACTCGCTCCAGACTTGCGAGAATCCCTCGCGCGTGTGTTGGGATGCTAAAAAAACTGGTTCGCTAAACATTAAATGCGCTGCAGCCACTCCGGCAAATGCGCCCGCAAGCTGTGCCGCCATATAGGCAGGGACATCCCGCCAAGGCAACCTGGCTTGCAGCGCGGCTGCAATCGACACCAAGGGATTAAAATGTGCGCCCGAAATGGGACTGAGCGCGAGAATAAGGGCTGCTAATGCTGCGCCCGTAGCAACTGAATTTGCAAGCAATGCAATAGCGATATTACCGCCGGCAAGGCGCTCACCCATAATTCCCGAACCGATAATAATCGCCAACAGGAATGCACTGCCTATTGTTTCCGCGACTGCGCGCTTTAGGATGTGCATGGCTAGCTCTTGCCGATTTCATCCAGTTTCTTCTTGATGGCAAGCCGGTCGAGCTTGTCCAACGGCAGGCTGACAAAAATACTTATCCGGTTCCTGAGCGCGCCAAACGCTTGGAGAAAGGCGCGTCGCTTTTGCTCGTCTGTCCCCTCCACGGCAGCCGGATCCGGCTGCCCCCAATGTGCTGTCATTGGTTGGCCTGGCCACACCGGACATGCCTCTTTCGCCGCGTCGTCGCAAACGGTAAACACGAAATCCATGACCGGCGCGCCAAAATTCGCAAATTCATTCCAGTCTTTGCTTCGCAGCCCATCGGTTTGCAGACCCGCGGAGCGAAGCTGTTTAATCGCCAACGGGCTCACCTGCCCGGCCGGATGACTGCCAGCGCTGTATGCTTTAAACCGGCCCCGGTTCATGGTGAGACTATTAAGGATGGCCTCCGCCATAATGCTGCGCGCAGAATTGTGAGTGCAAAGAAACAAGACGTTATAAATTTGTTTTCGCATGGCTTAGCTTAAGTTCCACATTGGTGGCCACGCTTCGAAATTGCGAAATTGACGCGCATATCGTCGAGCATCCATTTGGCGTAATCGTGCATGCGCACAATCGGCTCCTCAGCAAATAGAGAAGAGTAGAAACGAATGCTAACTGGTAGATCATTTACAGAAACGTGAACGTGAAAGCGTTTCATGCTTTGACTCCCTTGCGCCTAGTTTTAGAGGAGCCGCGAGGCTCCGGTACGCGCAAATTGGCGATCGGAATGCATGCGGTTCCATCACGCGTGCAGCAGTTTTTGGTCAAATAGCTAACCAGCGCGGCCGTCTGTTTGAAATTCGCGGAATAGAAAATAAAACGACCGTCTTGCCGCGCCGTCACCAAGTCAGCATGGCTCATTTCCTTTAGATGAAATGAAAGGGTGGCTGGCGCGATCTTGAGCTCCGCGCCGATTTCGCCTGCCGACATGCCAG
>Ga0187773_10000458_pt1 | contig 16350 bp, 15 predicted proteins | sample 0216_BV02_MP05_1_FD_133133 | JGI IMG/M metagenome (GOLD analysis project Ga0187773, IMG submission 133133) | Tropical peat soil microbial communities from peatlands in Department of Meta, Colombia - 0216_BV02_MP05_10_MG | ecosystem: Environmental > Terrestrial > Soil > Wetlands > Peat | place...
AACTCCATCATCGGCGGCGCCAGTCTTTGGGTGATGAAGGGCCACAAGAAAGAGCAATATAAAGGGGTGGCGAAATTTTTCGAATTTCTGGGGCAGCCGGAGCAGCAGGCCTGGTGGCATGCGAACACCGGCTATTTCCCCCTGACCAGAGCAGCGATTAAGGCCCTCCCGGAGGACCATTTCCGCAAGAACCCCAACCTCTGGACGGCCTTTGCCCAGATCACCAGCGGCAAGACGACTCCGAACAGCCAGGGAATCCGTCTTGGGAACTTTGTAGCGATCCGGGACACCATCGAAGGAGAGATGGAAAACATCTTCTCCGGGAGGAAAACCCCCAAGCAGGGCCTGGATGACGCGGTCAAGAAGGGCAATCAGACCCTGAAGGAATTTGCCTCGATGTATAAATAATCCGTTCCGTAATTGACCTTCCGTAGGGGCGGTTCCCGAACCGCCCCTGCGTCCCCGTATGTTTCTCCCTCTTTGAACCGGAGGGCTGTCGCGGAATGAAGAAAAGCATCTTCAATAATCCGATCCTCCCCTACCTGCTGGTCGCTCCCCAGCTTCTCGTCGTCCTGGTCTTTTTCTTCTGGCCGGCCTTTGAAACGCTTCATCTGTCGGTATTCACGATCTCTCCCTTCGGGGACCGGCAGATTTTTGTGGGGCTGGACAATTTCATCGCTCTTCTTACCTCTTCCGAATACTACCGGAGCGTGTACCACTCCTTCCTCTTCTCCCTGGGAGTCACGTTCTCCTGTCTTACCCTGGCCCTTTTCCTGGCCGTCCTGGTCAACCAGAAGATCCGGGGGTTGGCCTTTTACCGTTCCGCCATCCTCTGGACCTTCGGCATGGCCCCGCCCATTTCGGGGGTCATTTGGCTCTTCATCTTCCACCCCACTTACGGGATCCTGAACTACCTCCTGTCCCAGGTCACCTCCTACGAGTTCAACTGGCTCCTCAAAGACTGGCTAGCCTTGGTCCTGGTGATCTTTGCCGCCAGCTATGCGCACCTGGGGTACAACGTGGCCTTCTTCCTGGCCGCCCTGCAGGGCATCCCCAACGCGGTGGTGGAAGCGGCACGGGTGGACGGGGCCGGGGGCCTGCGGCTCTTCCGTTCGATCACCTTTCCCTTGCTCTCCCCCGTGACCTTCTTCCTGTTCATCATGAACATGGTCTTCTCCTTCTTCGAGACCTTCGGAATCATCCACGCGGTCACCCAGGGAGGCCCGGGGGATGCTACGAGCATCATGGTCTACAAGACCTACGTGGACGGGTTCGTCCATATGCGCATGGGCCTCTCCGCGGCTCAATCATTCATCCTCATGGCCCTGGTTATCTTTTTGACCGTCCTGCAGTTTCGGTACACGGAGAAGAAGGTTTCCTATTCATGAACCTCTCATTCCCGGCGTCGAAAAAAGCAAGGCTTGACGGGTCGAAGGTGGTCGTTCACCTTCTCCTCCTCGTGGCCGTGCTGCTCATCTGCTTTCCCCTATACTATGCCTTCGTCCTCAGCACCCAGAGCATGGAAGAGGTCATGGTGACCCCCCAGAAGCTCTGGCCCTCGTCCTATCTCTGGGAGAATTACGTCAAGATCTGGGACCGAGTCCACATGGGCCAGCTTCTCTTCAACAGCGCCGTGGTGGCTCTGGGCGTGAGCCTGGGGAAGATCGCCATATCCATCCTCTCCGCCTTTGCCATCGTGTACTTCAATTTTCGGGGGAAGCAGATCTTCTTCTGGATGATCTTCGTGACCCTCATGCTCCCGGTCCCCGTGCGCATTATCTCCACCTACCAGGTGGTCAGTGAACTGGGATGGGTGGACACTTACATGGGCCTGGTCATCCCCCTCATCGCCTCCGCCACGGCCACCTTTCTCTTCCGCCAGTTTTACCTGACCATTCCGGATGAGCTGGTGGACGCGGCCAAGATCGACGGCTCGGGCCCCCTGCGGTTCCTCTGGTCGGTCCTCCTGCCCAACTCCGGCCCCAGCATGGCCGCCCTTTTCGTGGTCATGTTCATCTACGGGTGGAACCAGTACTTGTGGCCCCTCATGGCCTCTAGTTCGGACAAGATGAAGGTCGTGGTCGTGGGGATCGCCGCGACCATCCCCAGCGGCACCCAGCCCCCGGAGTGGAACCTGGTCATGGCCGTGGCCATGATGGCCCTCATCCCCCCGGTTTTCATCGTCCTGCTCATGCAGCGGTATTTCATGCACGGACTGCTGGAGACCGAAAAATGAATTTCTCTCCCAGGAAATGAAAATTCCCCCCGCATTCGTCGTTTTTCCCATTCTCCTGGCCTTTGGAGGACCGATGAGTTGCGCGCTGAAGCATACCGAAGAAAAGAGGGTGTCTTACTGGCGAGGCCGCTTCCCGGTCCTGGTCGTCGCTCACCGCGGGTTTTCCGGCGCGGCCCCGGAGAACACCCTGGCGGCCTTTCGCCAAGCCATCGAGATCGGCAGCGACATGATCGAGCTGGATATCCAGCTGTCCAAAGACAGCAGGATTGTCGTCATGCACGATGAAACCCTGGAGAGAACGACCAACGGCCGGGGTAAGGTAGTGGATCACAACCTGAAGGAGCTGAAAAAGCTCGACGCCGGCTCCTGCTTCGGCCCCGAATTTTCCGGGGAGAGGATTCCCACCCTGCAGGAGGTTCTGGACCTGGCCAAGGGGCGGGTCCTGGTCAACATCGAAATCAAGAATCCCACCCATGGGCAGTATCCCATCACCGACCTGGCGGACAAATCGTTCCAGGCAGTGAAAAAGGCGGGAATGCTGGACCGGGTGATCTTTTCTTCTTTCAACCCCGTCTCTTTGGAGCATATCCAGAAGATAGAATCCCGCGCGTGGGTGGCCCTACTCTTCCACCGTCCCTGGAACTCCTTCCTGGAAATGACCCGCGGAAAGGAATACGAAGTGCTGAACCTGCGCAATATCCATTTAACCAAAGAAAAAATCTCCCAGGTCCATAAAGAAGGGATGAAGGTAAACGTCTACACAGTGAATACGGAGGAGGAACTGGAGCAGTTCGTAAGGTGGGGGGCGGACGGAATTATCACCAACTACCCGGACCGGCTCATCAGAATCCTGAAAGCAACATCGCCGTAGGGGCAATTCATGAATTGCCCCTACTTTCATTCGCCCATATCGCTTACAGATTCATCGGGTGACTAGGCATATTTCCCGCCCATGATGTAACTGCTGAGGTTCTCGATTAAAATCTTCTGTTCGGAAATGATCGCCTTCAACACGTCTCCGATGCTGATGACTCCCAATACCCGATTGGTCTTCTTTTCGACCACCGGGATGTGCCGGATCCGCTTTTCGGTCATCAGGGCCATGCACTCTTCCATGGTAGTCTCCGGATTGACGACGTATAGCTTCCCAGTCATGATTTCCTTGGTATGAGTTTCTTTGGAGGACCTTCCCTCCAGGATGACCTTGCGGGCGTAGTCCCTCTCCGACACAATTCCCACTAATTTTTCTTTTTCCATGACCAGTAGAGCGCCGATCTCCTTTTCGCTCAAAAGTTGCAAGGCGCGGTAGAGAATGGTGTCAGGAGTGACCGACCAAATTTCTTGAGATTTCTTCGCCTTTAGCAGGTCCTGGACTGTTTTCATGGAATTTCCTCCTCTGATGTTTTCGGTACGGGGGTGACGAAAAAAAGGGGATGCAATTTGAATCCCCTACTATAAAGATAAAGAATTTTCTCTTTTTTCGCAAGGCCTTTTCTCGGGTCGAAAGGTCCCAGACCCGGAATAGGAAGCAGAAGGGATTCTTAGGCTAAAACCTTCGCGATCTGCCCCCCGAGTTCACTTCTCCCTTCTCCGGTCAACGCGGAAAAAAAAAGGATGGGCTTTCTGGAGAGAAGAGGATTGGCGGACAGATTTTTCTTTTGTCTTGCCCGTTCCAACTGGGAGAGTTTGTCTGCTTTGGTCAGAACAATCAGGGTGGGGATGTTGTGGTAATCCAGCCAGTCCAGCAGGTCCGAATCCTCGGAAGCGAGCCCCCTCCGGGAGTCCAGGATCAGGATGACCAAGCGAATCGCTTCCCGGGTCTGGAGGTAGGTCTCCACCATGGGTTTCCATGCCTTACGGACTTCCAGGGGCGCTTTGGCAAATCCGTATCCGGGGAGGTCCACGAGGGAGATTCTTTCATTGACCCGGAAAAAATTGAGGGTCTGCGTTCTTCCCGGCTGGGAGCTGATCTTGGCCAGGTTCCTGCGGTTCACCAGGGTGTTGATCAGGGAAGACTTCCCCACGTTGGATTTCCCGGCGATGGCGATCTCCGGCAGGATTCCCTCAGGGTACTCGGAAGGTTTGGTGGCGCTCTTGATGAATTCGGCGGAAAGAACCTTCATGGCTTTTTTTCTCTGGCCCAAAAATTTTCCTGCAAATAGGCCTCCAGCCGGTCCATGGCCTCGTGGATCTTTTCGATGGAATTGGCATAGGAGAAGCGCAAATAGCCTTCCGCGTTACTTCCGAAATCGATCCCCGGCGTACACCCGACTTTGGCCTTCTGCAGGACCTCGAAGGCGAAATTGAAGGATTTCCGAGTATATCGTTTGGCGTTGGCCAGGACATAGAAGGCTCCCGTGGGCTCCACCGTGATTCCGAATCCGAGTTCTCTTAGCCTTTTGATGATAAATTTCCGCCGGTCGTTGTACAGGCTCTTCATCCGAATCACGTCGGCGTCCGCCTCCTTCAGCGCAGCAATGCCCGCCCACTGGACGAAGGCGTTGGCGGAGATGAAGAAATTCTGATGCATTTTTTGCAAGGGGCGGATGAATTCGGGGGGAACGATGAGATATCCCAGCCGCCAGCCGGTCATGGCGTATTGCTTGGAGAAGCCATTGATGACCAGGGCGTTGCGGGTGAATTCCAGGATGCTGTGTTCTTTCCCTTCATAGACTAGCCCGTGGTAAATCTCGTCGGAAATCACCGTCCTGCCGAAATCAGCGATGGCCTTCATCCTCTCCATGGGGGTCAGGTTCCCTGTGGGATTGGCCGGAGAGTTCACGAAGATGGCTTTCGTCCTTTGACCGATGAGGGGCTTGATTTCCTCCGGCCGGTACTGGAAGCCCTCCTCCTCGTACACATTTATAAAAACTGGCTCCCCCTCCACCATACGGACGAAGTTCGGGTAGCAGGCGTAATAGGGATTGGGAAGAATTACTTGTTCCTCCGGCTCCAGCAGGCTCATGAAGAGCAGGAGCATGGCCGGAGAAGTCCCGGAGGTCACCAGAATCTGATCCGGACTCACCTCCACCCCGTATCTCTTGTGGTAATCTTCGGCAATGGCCTCCCGAAGCTCCACCACCCCCAGGCTGTGGGTGTAATGGGTCTTGCCATCCCGGATGGCCCGGATGGCCGCTTCTTTGATACACTCCGGGGTGTCGAAGTCCGGCTCTCCCACCTCCAGGTGAATGATGTTCTCTCCCCGCCGCTCGAGGGAGGCAGCTTTTTCCATCACTTCCATCACGATGAAGGGCGGGATTTCCGATGATTTCTTGGTAACCATTTCGTCCTCTCAGGATATTTCATTCTATTTATCCAATCGACCGGAGAAAGTCAAGTCTGTCCCAAGAACCTTTCCAACGGGTCCAGAGTTTTCGGAAGCACCCCGCCCTACGAAGTGCAGGATACCCGTCTGCGCGGGCCCTGTAGCATTCTGATCCGGGGCCGGCACCCTACAAGGGGAAATTCCAGTTGAGCCCCAAAATGCTCAGAAAATCCCCTTTAAAGCATTCCCGCAAAAGGGTCTCCCAAGATGGCTAGCGGTCTTTTGGGAGCTATGGAGGAAAGAAAAGCCTTTCGTATGAGCCTCCTGAAAGACTCTTGAAGCAAGCAGAAGTCGTCATTCCGGGCAAGCGAAGCGCGACCCGGAATCCAGGATTTTAAAACGATTCTGGATTCCGGCTTACGCCGGAATGACGGAAAAGGAGACATTTGCAGAAAGCTCGTCTTCCTTGATTCGAATTTCATATTGGAAAGGTCCTTGCCCCGGGATTGGTTTCATGGTAAAGAATAAAATCTGGATTAAATCCAGTTCTTGCTGGGAGAATAGGAATGAAAAGCCAGAAACGAGTTATCTTCGCTAAGGACCCAGAGAAGTTCATCGAAAAGGCCATTGTCCATTTCATCCAGACGAGCCCGGCAAACCGGAGAAAGGAAGGCCGGGGAAGATACTGGGGCCGGCCCCTGGTGGGATTCGCTTCGGGGGAGGACCCTCTATTTAAGGCTTATAAAAAAATCATTGGCCAATTTCACTTTTCCCCCCAGGAGATTTTCCGCCTGACCTTCGGGAACAAGAAGCCCCCCCAGCCATTGTCTATCATCGCTTGGATTTTGCCCCACGTCGAGGAGATTCGGCTAAGCAACCGCAAGGAAACCAAATACCCCTCCCGGCTGTGGTCCCACGCCCGTGATTTTGGGGAGCAGTTCAATGTCAAATTGCGAAAACACGTCGTCAGCTTTCTGAAGAAGAAAGGGTATCAGGCCGTAGCACCCATGATTTCCCCTCACTGGAGAAGGGTAAGGTCTCCCCGGATAGGACTGGCTTCCAGTTGGTCCGAAAGGCATACGGCCTACGCCTGTGGCCTGGGGAGTTTTGGATTGAGCGACGGGTTCATCACCACCAGAGGAAAAGCCATCCGGATCGGTAGTGTGGTTACCAATCTGCCCTTGAAGCCTTCAGCCAAGAAGTACCCCCATCACCGGGCCAACTGCCTCTATTTCTTCAACCGGACTTGCAAGGTCTGTGCCCTGCGGTGCCCTGCCGGGGCCATTACCTCCAGGGGCCATGACAAAGACAAATGCCAGGAATACAGCTACAACACCATCGGGCCTCTCAAGCGGGGCGAATATGGAGTAAAGATCACCGGTTGCGGTCTGTGCCAGACCAAAGTTCCCTGTGAGTACGAAATTCCCAAGCGAATCCAGAAATCCTACAAACGCTGACACGGCCGCAGAAGAAATAGGGAAAAAATTCAAAATTTCAAGCGCCCTATTCGAAATGGGGACACATACCAGGAACTAAGTTTTTGCTGGAGTGAGATGAGACGAAAGGCTCATCTCTGAAATCCCTCCCAGCCTCCTGCAAAAAGGATGGGCCAGATTTCCGGGAGGAGGGTGCTCAGGGTAAAACCTGTCTCTTAGTCGGTGCCTGCCCCGTTGTGACCTGATTGGTCTATCTCAAGAGGAGGGAAATATGCAAGTCTCCGTTCCTGATTCCAGGGTCTATGAGAGGCTCCCCCTTCCGGCCAAGAAGACTGCTCTGCTCCTTTCCGACATGCTGGTTGATTTCGTCAGCCCCAAGGGAAAGCTCTTCGTTCCCGACACCCGGAAAACGATCGCTCCCATCCGCAGCCTCCTGGGGAAAGCCCGTAAGTCTCGAGTTATGATCGTCTACATTCAAGACTGGCACCGCCCGGATGATCCGGAATTTTCCATCTGGGGTCCTCATGCCATCCAGGAAACCACGGGCGGCCGAATCATCCCGGAATTATCGCCTGCCCCGAAAGATTTCTTGGTCCGGAAAAGAACCTATGATCCTTTTTTTTCCACCGACCTGGATTTGCTCCTGCGCCAGAAGGGGATCAAGAACCTGGTGATCACCGGAACCGTGGCCAACATCTGCGTCCTTCATGCCGCCGGCTCTGCCACTCTGCGAGGGTATCAGGTCATCGTCCCCATCGACACCATTTCCGCTTTGAACCCTTTCGATTTCCAAGCGGCGCTGCGCCAGGTCTCTTTTGTCTACCAGGGAAAGCTTACCAAATCGGAAGGAATCTCTTTCCAGAAGAAATGATTCAACGTGCAGGGAGGGACTCCTTCCCCCCATAAAATACCTTGTTTCCCGACCAAAAATACAGGATTCACCCTATTCTCATTCCCTCGCTGATCTAGTATTTTTGATTTCAGAATCAGGGGAAGGAGTCCTGCCCCGATATGAGACCTGTATCCTTACTCCGACGCCAGTTTTTGGCCCTTTCCGCAATGGGAGGGTTTTACTTCTTAACTGGAAGAAGCAACATTACTTTCGCTCAGGCGAGAAAGGAGAACAGAATGCCTTACGCAGCCAAAGATTACGGAAAACTCATCGGGATGGAGGGATTTAGCGAGACCCTTTTGAAGAACCACTTCACCCTCTACCAGGGGTACGTGACCAACACCAATAAACTGATGGACACCCTGGGACAGATGCTGAAAGAGGGTAAGACCGCGACCCCCGAATTCGCCGAGTTGAAAAGACGCTTCGGTTGGGAGTTCAACGGGATGAGGCTTCATGAGTACTACTTCGAAAACCTCGGCGGCAAGGGGGCGATCGACAAAGGCGGAAAGCTCTTTAAGAAAATCGCCGAATCTTTTGGAAATTACGAGGAGTGGGAAAAAGACTTCAGAGGAGTGGGAACCATGCGGGGAATCGGCTGGGCCATCCTCTACCAGGATAGCGTCTCCGGGGCTCTATGCAACTGCTGGATCAATGAGCACGATGTAGGCCACCTGGCTGGCTGCAATCCCATCCTGATTCTCGATGTCTTCGAACATGCCTTCATGATTGACTATGGCTTGAAGAGACCCGATTACATCGCCTCATTTTTCAAGAATGTGGAGTGGAAGGCTGCGGAAGCAAGGGTTAAGTAAATCCCTTTGCCCCCTCCCCCTTTTTGTAGGGGAGGGGGATCTTCCTACATTCCGAAAAAATTCATGTCTCTCTCCAGAAAAGGAGAGACTTCCTCACCACCTCTCTTCGATGACCGGCCTTTTCATCTCGAATACCTCTCTTGTCCGGCAATAGAGGTCTCCCCCCATACGACCAATAGCCTTCAGCTTTGAGGATAGAATTTCGCCATTTCTCCAAAATTCATCTTTCACGTGGATGCGGATCACTTCCCCGATCACAAAGGTATTAATCCTCGGAAATTCTCCAAACTCCAGGGCCTGCAGGAGGCGGCATTCCATATTTACGGGAGACTCGGCCACCCTGGGGGATTTGAGCAAATCGGCTTTAACCGGCGTCAGGCCTGCCTCCTTAAACTCGTCCACATGGCTCGGGTACTCTCCCGAAGCCTGATTCATGGCTTCGGCTATTTCTTCCGTAACCAGATTTATGACAAATTCCTTGGAAAATTCAATATTGACCAGGGTATCCTTCTTTTTTCCGTCTCCCTTCCGGCCAATCCCGACGCCCACGATGGCTGGCTTCACCGACATGGGGATGAAGAAACTGAAAGGGGCTAGGTTATAAACCCCGTCCGGGCCGATGGTGGAAACAAAAGCGATCGGCCTCGGCAATGCCGACCCTACCATTATTTCATGCGCACTTTTTCGGTCTAAATTTGCTGGATCGATTTTCATCCATCTCCCTCCCCAATCAAGTTTCTCCATCTAAAGAAGAAAAGCCCTTTCCCTGCAAAAAGGAAGGGACGGGCCCTCACCGGTAAAGCGGCTCGTTTTTTTTCTGCAGTTCTTGGACTAGGAGGGGAACGATCCTGCGGAAATCCGTCACTGCCCCCAGGTCCGCGGATTGGAAGATGGCCGCATGGGGATCGTTGTTGATGGCAATGATCACTTTGGAGTCCTGGATCCCCACCACGTGCTGGATGACTCCGGAGATGCCGACTCCGATGTATAGCTTGGGTCGAATGGTCTTTCCGCTCTGGCCAATCATCTGGCCTTCTTTGATCCATCCTTCATCCAGGGGAGGGCGCGTCCCCCCCACTGCGGCATGAAGGGCCTGGGCCAGCCTTTCCACCCATTTCCAGTCTTCGGCATTCCCGATCCCCGCTCCGCCGGCTACCACTACCTCGGCTTCCTCGACGGCCTGCGCAGGCTTCTTCTCCCAATGGGTTTCGACCACTCTCTGCCCTAGGTCTTCCGGTTGAATGTCGGGGGAGACCTGCTCCACCTCTCCTCGTCCCTTTCGAAGCTCTCCTCTTCGGTAAACACCCGGGCGGATAGTGGCCATCTGAGGGCGATGCTTCGGACAGAGGATGGTGGCCATCACCTTTCCCCCGAAAGCAGGAACAACTTGCATGAGTTCTCCCCCGGCATTGATATCCAAGTGGGTGCAATGGGCAGAGAGCCCGGTATTCACCCGGATGGCCACCCGACCGGCCAGGTCGGCCCCCACCGAAGTGGCTGGAAGCAAAAAGATATCGGGTTTTCTCTCGGAGATCAGACGGCCGATAACCCGGGTGTAGGGAAGGGTTAAATATTTTCCCAGTGAGGGATGATCCGCGCAGAGGACTCGATCCGCCCCATAGGAAAGGAGGTCTTTAGCCAGCCCCTTAACTTCGTACCCCAGAAGGAGGGCCACAACTTCGGGGTTCCCCCTCTTGGAGGACAGTTCTCTGGCGGCAGTCAAAAGCTCAAAGGAGACCTCAGCCACACAGCCTTCTTCCTGTTGGACGAAAACCCAGACCCCTTTCCACTCTTTCAATTGACTCTGGTCCATTTTGATTGTTGGGTGTGATCGTTAAGAAGACAGGTCCAAGCGCGAGGACCGAGGTCCCAAGAAAAGGCTTGGAGTTCTTTATGCCTTCGTACCTCGCTCCTCGTCCTCTTTCCTTTTACCCCAGCGCTTGCCTGACCTTCCGGATGATCTCCTTGACCATCTCCTCAGGCTCCCCCTGAAGCACCTCCCCCTTCCGTTTCATCTCCGGCATGAAGACATCGCCGGTTTGGGTGGGGGACCCGCTGAATCCGACCTCCTCCGGTCGGATTCCCAGTTCAGCTGCGGACCAGATGACCAGGGGCTTCATTTCCGCCTCCATCACCCCCAGCAGAGACGTGAAGCGAGGGGTATTGATGTCGCGGGTCACGGTGATCAAGGCCGGGAGGGGCGTCTCCAGAATCCGGTACCCCCCTTCGATCATCGTTCGAGTCCGCAGGGTCCCGCCTTCCAGGCTCTCCACCTCCGCGACCCGGCTCGCATTGGGAATCCCCAGATACTCGGCCAGCTGGGTTCCCACGTGGCCGGTGGACCCGTCCAGACTCCATTCCCCGCAAAGGACCAGATCAAAGGCACCCGATCTCTGAACGCCCCTGGCTAGGACGAAGGAAGTGGCCCAGGTGTCGGACCCGGCAAACGCCCGGTCGCTAAGGAGGACGGCCTCGTCCGCCCCCATGGCCAGGGCTTCCACCAGGTTGTCCCGAGCGGAGGGAGGGGCCATGGCCATAGCAACCACCTTCCCCCCGAGCTTCTCCCTGATCCGCAGGCCCTCTTCCAGGGCCCGCCTGTCCAGGGGCCCCAGGACGCTGGGAATCCCATCCCGGTGCAAGGCCTTAGTCTTGGGGTCCAGCTGGATGCTGTCCCAGCGCTGGGGGTCCGGAGCCGGCTTGACGCAGACAACAATATTCATACCCAAAAACCTTTCACCACCGCGACACAGCGGAAAATAACAAGCCTCAAACACCAAATCCCAAATAAGGATAAACTCTTAAGCTAACTTTTGAATTATGATTTCGGGATTTTGGACCTTGAATTTCGTTATTTATCAACCTCTGCGTTCTCTATCCCTCGGTGGTGAAAAAATTTATTTAAAAGACGTCAGGGCTTTGCGGGCCATGACGATGCGCTGGATCTCCGAGGTACCTGCCGAAGCGATGAGGATCTCCGCGTCCCGGTAGTACCGCTGCACCGGGTATTCCATCATGTATCCGTACCCGCCATGGATGTCCACGGCCTTCTTGGCGCAGCGCACCGCGGCCTCCGTGGCGTAGTACTTGGCCATGGCCATGTCCGTATCGCACCGGACTTTCTGATCCTTGAGCCAGGAGGCCCGGTAAGCCAGCAGGCGGCTGGCTTCCAGGTCCATGTAGATGTCCGAAATCATCCACTGAATGGCCTGATGCTGGCTGATGGGCTTACCCCCCAGAATTCTTTCGTTGGCGAACTTCACCGAGGCTTCCAGGCAGGCGTTGATGACCCCCAGGCCACATCCTGCCATCCCGGCCCGTCCCACCTCGCTGATGGCGGCCATGGAGACTTTAAGGCCGTCTCCTTCGCTCCCCAGAAGATTCCCTCGGGGCACGGCGCAGTTCTCCATGGCAATCTCGCCCGTGTTGCACCCGTGGAGCCCGAATTTCTTTTCCTTCCGGCCGAGCTTGAACCCGGGAAAGGACTTTTCCACGATGAAAGCGCTGAACCCCTTCGGCCCTTCGCCGGTCTTGGCCATGATGGTCAGGACATCAGCTACATGACCATGGGTGATGAAGCACTTCCTTCCATTGAAAATGTAGCTGTCACCCTGCAGCTTAGCTGTCGTCTGGATTCCGGTCGGATCGGAACCGCCAGTGGCTTCGGTTACGGCGATGGTGGACAGACGTTCCCCTTTGGCCATGCCTGGGAGGTATTTTTTCTTCTGGGCTTCATTGCCGAAATCCACAATGGGCACCGTCCCCAGGTGGAAGATCTGCAAAGCCATGGCCGTGGCCGCCGAAACGCGCCCGACCTCCTCGAGCATGATCATCCGGGCCAAATGGCCGAAGGCGGTCCCGCCGAACTCCTTGGGGATGAGCACGCCCATGTACAGCTGTTTGGACATCTCCTTGTAAAGGTCCCAGGGAACCTCATCCGTCTCCTCCATGTGCGTGACCTTGGGAGCGACGGCCCCTTCGGCGAATTCTCTCACGCTTTTTCTGAGCAGCTCCTGCTGGGGTGAAAGCTGAAAATCCATTTCGGAACCTCCTTAAAAGATATGGTCCTGCATCTGGTTTTTGGATTCGAGAAAAATAGAGCAATGACTTTTATATCACTTTACCTGGGGCCTGGCAAGAACCCTGAAAAAAAGGCAAGCAGAAACGAAATCGCCCGTCCCTTTCTCCTTGCCTCTTCCCGAAAGCAGATCGAGATTCCCGGCCTCTCGGGCCGATTTTCGGAATCGTTCCTTTTTAGGAAGTCGTTCCTTGCCCTTCGGTGGGCTTCTCCCCCGCCGGCTTCCGTGCCTTTCTCCGGGTATAGGTGCGATAGCCGAAGAAGGCAATGCAGGCCAACACGACGAGGATCAGGCCGGCCCCGTAAAGGAAGCGCAGGAGGAAAGGAACCGGTTGGTCCCCCAAGGATACTTTGAAATGGATCGGCCCCAGGAGGAGCGGTTTGGAAAAGGAGGGGTCATGACATTTGACACAGGAGGGAGGAGGGCCCTTCTTCTGCGCATGTCCTGCATTGTCCGGATGGCAGTTGGCGCAACCTTGGGTATCATAGCTGTATTCCAAACTGGTTTTGGGATGCCCCATGATTCGGTAAGTAGCGAGCCCCATTGGGAACCCTTTCGGCACCTGGGCCGCCTCATGACACTTGGCGCAGGCTTGGGGAAGGCGGGAAGCCTTTACCGGTGATTGCGGGTCGGCAATTTTTCGCGTGTAATGGGAAGTATGGCAATCCTGGCATTTGGGGGCCCTTTCCATCCCGCTTTCGAGCATCATTCCATGGGCGGTCTGCTTATAGGCCTCCGCCGAGTCCTGGTGGCAGTTCGCACACCCGACTTCAGGAAAGCCTTCCGCCGGATGGACGTTCGGTTTGGCCTCCTGATGGCAGTCTGTGCACCCCATGCCAGCCGCTCCGTGTACGGAAGCTTTAAAGGCCTCCTCCTTTACATACAAGGAAAGGAGAGACCCATCTTTGTTCCCCTTGCTGAGGCGGGGATTCTTATGACATTTCAGGCATTCGGCGTCCTCCGCCGCATGCGCGGCACAAGCCAAGAATAAGAAGAAAGCCAAAAATGGAAATAGGGTTCGAATGCATTCCCCAATGCAGCGCTTATCGTTTCTGACCATTACCTTTTCCTCTTTTTCGGTCCAGGGACGGGTAAATGTGAAGGAATGGAAACTCCTATCTTGCCGCTTTCGGCTCTCCTTTTGTCGGGGGGCTTCATGAATCCATGGCTTGTACCACGAGCTCGCTCAGGTCATGGGCGGCCATGGACTCTTCCAGGCCTTTCTCCTTGATTCCGTCTCCGAGCATGGTCAGGCAGTAAGGGCATGCGGTCCCCACCCAATTGGCTTTGGTCTGAAGCGCCTGATCGGTCCGGAGCTGGTTAATCCGAGTTCCCAGCTTCTCCTCCATCCACATCCGGCCGCCCCCGGCCCCGCAGCAGAAACTGCGGATATGATTCCGCTCCATTTCCACCAATTTGAGCCCAGGAATCGCCTGAATGATGCGCCGAGGCTCCTCATAGACTTCATTGGCCCGACCCAGGTAGCACGAGTCATGGTAGGTGATCACTTTTTCCAAAGATTTCTTCAGCTTCAGGCGCCCGCTCCCCAACGCCTCCGCTAGGAAATGGGTGTAATGGATCACTTCGTAATTCCCCCCGAACTGAGGATACTCGTTCCTGAGGGTGTTGAAGCAATGGGGGCACATGGTCATGATCTTCCTGATGTTGTAATTCTTGAACACTTCGATGTTGGTCTGGACCAGGGTTTGGTAGAGGTATTCGTTCCCGATGCGCCGGGCGGAATCCCCGCAGCATCCCTCTTCGGTGCCCAGGACGGAGAACTTCACCCCGCAGGCGTTCAGGATTTTCACCAAAGAAGTAGCCACCTTTTTATTTCGATCATCGAAGCTGCCCGCACAACCGACGAAGAAGAGAAGGTCAATGTCGCCGTTTTCAGCCATGGTCTTGACTTCCAGGCCTTTCATCCAATCGGCCCGAAGTCCAGACCCTACGCCCCAAGGATTGCTGTTGTTCTCCATGTTGCGGAAGACCAGCTGCGCTTCCTGGGGGAAGTTGCTTTCCATGAGGACCAGATACCGCCGCATTTCCAAAAATTTATCCACGCAGGGGATGAAAACCGGACACACCATGGCGCAGGCCAGGCAGTTGGTGCACGCCCAGATCACATCCTCCGAAACCCCGTCCCCTGTCCCACTGCCGATCAGTTTCGTCTGCCCTTCCGCATACGGGTCGACTCCCTTCCGCATCAGGGCCGCCTTTTCCTCCAGGTGGGCTCTCAGGGTATCCCAATTCTTCTTAGGAGCCAGGGGTTTGCCACTGACCGACCCCGGACAGTGGTCCAGGCAGCGGCCGCACCGGGTGCAGGCATCCAAGTCAAAGAGCTGCTTGCGGGTCAATTCGGAAATTTTGGATGCCCCGAAGGTTTCGGCGGTCTCAAAATCCCGGATCGGAGGCAATTCCCCCTTCGGGGTCAGGGAACGCATGTAAACATTGGCCGGTCCGGTTACGATGTGCAGCATGCGCCAATAAGGAATGAAAGCGATGAAACCGAGGACCAAGAATAGATGAAGGCGCCAGAGAATCCGATGCAAAAGGACCTGGTGGATGTCGGTTAGTCCGCTGAAAAATTGGGAGAAGAGCCACCCAACCGGCGACCAGGCGACCCAATCGGGTTGGGTCCGGGCGATCCGCAAACCCTCTACGCAGAAACCCAGGCCGAAAATGGCCAGGAGAAAGATGAGGGCGACCGCGTTGCCCCAGTAGGTGTCATAGGTCAGGTTATCCGGCTTCTGCACATACCGGCGGTAAGCGGCCATGAGCAGCCCAACGATTCCCAGGGTCCCCACCAGATCGAAGAACAAGGATAGGGCAAGGGACAGAGCTCTGGGCAGGGAGAAGTTCGCCTGGGTAATGACCACCACCACGAAAGGAACCAGAAAACCGTAGAAGATGAGCAGATGCATCCAGCCCGGATAAACGTCCCGAAGCATGCGTTTGTGTCCCGCCACATAAGCCCACAAAGAGATCAGTCGCTCCTTGGGACGATCGATTCTCTTTTCAGGTTTGCCTATCATCCATAGGCGGTACCTTCGATACAGGCCATAAGCAAATACCACCGCCACGATGAATAGCAGGAAAAGGTCGAATGAGCTGAGCATATAGGTCCTCGATTCCCCACAACCGGTCAGGCCACCGGCTGAATCTAGGGCTAGCGGTCCAGAGTCCGCCTTCCTTCACTTGAAGAGACGATGGGAAAGAAATTGGGCGGAGCAAAAAAATGGGGGGCTCCCGCGGAAGGAGAGTCCCCCCTTGGGAAATCAGCTCTCCGAAAGAAGTTTTTTGAACTCTTCGGTCAGCACGGGGACTGCTTTGAAGAGGTCTTCCACGATCCCGTAATCCGCCTTCTGGAAAATCGGCGCGTCCGGGTCTTTGTTGATAGCTACGATGACTTTGGAAGACCCCATCCCGGCCAGGTGCTGGATGGCGCCGGAGATACCGCAGGCGATGTATAGATTCGGGGTCACCACCTTTCCGGTCTGCCCCACTTGGTCGCCGTGTTCGCGCCAGCCGGAGTCCACTGCCGCGCGGGAGGCCCCCACGGTAGCCTTGATGACCTCAGCCAGTTCTTCCAGGATTTTGAAGTTCTCCGACCCCTTCATTCCCCGGCCC
>Ga0187773_10000459_pt1 | contig 16348 bp, 18 predicted proteins | sample 0216_BV02_MP05_1_FD_133133 | JGI IMG/M metagenome (GOLD analysis project Ga0187773, IMG submission 133133) | Tropical peat soil microbial communities from peatlands in Department of Meta, Colombia - 0216_BV02_MP05_10_MG | ecosystem: Environmental > Terrestrial > Soil > Wetlands > Peat | place...
AATAATGCTCTTTAGCGCGGCTATTGCTTTTGCTTTACTTTGTTGTTCCATTGAGCGGCTCCTCCCCTACGAATCGCCACCAACAGCGCGTACTTGCTTTAATTGCTCATGTAAACAAAACGTAATTCCCCTTATGGCATGCTACATGCATATTTTTTTTGAAATTTGATCTAAATCAAACAAGTGTCACTTTACCGCTGCGCTGGTGAAACCGAATGCCCACTACGGCGCCTGCCCCTGGGGATTCGTATGCGCAACGACGTTTGTCTTACTCATAGCCCTTGGGCAGGTGATGCGCTATTCCCTTATGGCAGTCTATGCAGGTCTTCCCGCTCTCGCGCACATATTCCAATGTGTGTTTCTTCTGGGCGCTTTTATCCTGTTTCGCCAAGTCCATGTAGATATACGCATGGCAGTTCCGGCATTCACGCGAGTCTGTCGATTTCATGGTTTCCCACACGTGCTTGGCAAGCTCCTCGCGATGGGCTTCGAATTTTTCCCTCGTGCTGATGGTGCCAAGCATCTTGTGGAACAGCTCGTTTGAGGCCTTGATCTTGCGGATCACCTTGTAGACCCAAGGCCGGGGGACGTGGCAATCGGGGCAAGTCGCCCGAACCCCGGTACGATTCTTGTAGTGGATTGTTTGCTGGTATTCCTGATACACGAAGTCCCGCATTTCGTGGCAGGTGATGCAGAACGCCTCCGTATTGGTCGCTTCGAGGGCAGTGTTAAAACCGCCCCAAAAAACGATGCCCACTGCGAACATCAGTATTCCACCGACAGGGATCCACAGCAAGTACCACTTGTTATGCTGGCGCCACAGCGCTTGCCAGAACCGTTCGCGTTGTGGGCTTTCAGTTGGTTCCGTCATGTGCCCTCCCCTTTCTGCTTATTCTCGACGGGAAATCTAGTAGGTTGGCTCGATACTTGGCGCCGTGATTACTGGAAACTCCCGTAATAATTGATCAGAGCGTCGAAGCCGGCTTTCTCAAGTTTTTCGATTTTTGGCCTCATCTTTTTTTCTTCGATAGAACGCTTGCCGGAGCTGTATTGCTTGAATGTTTCGGCAAGGTAAGGCATCCATTGGCCCGCTAGGATTCCGGCATCATCGCTGGCAACGCTGCCACCATTGGAATGGCATTTCTCGCAACTCGCTTCGTGGATTTCCTTGCCCTTCGCCGCCAATCCCGCGTCGAATTTCTGTTTCGCACGGACAAATTTCTTTCCCGCATAAAATCCGGCCAGATCCTTAATGTCTGTATCGCTCAGCTCTTTTGCTACCCGGCACATATCGGTCTTCGTCCCCTTCTTGGGACCGGCCTTTATCTCTGTCTCCGGGCACGGCCTATCCTTTTTGCTGTAAAGGACCAGTTGCCCTTTGAGGTATTCCGCTGAAACGCCCCCGATGATCGGTACGTCCGAATCGGTGCTTGCGCCATCTTTGCCATGGCAATTGGCGCAAGTTTCCGTCAGCTTCGCCAAATCGGCGGCCCAAGCGCCTCCCGCAACTGAAAACCCAAGTAAAGCGCTACATGCGAGAAATACAAATCCGGTTGCTTTCTTGTTCATGGCGTTCTCCATTTCAATCGTATAGTCGTTGCCAGCTTTCTCGTGCTCCCTAGACATCTGCTTTACGGTGAAGAGGTTCGTAATTGGACAGCATCAGCACGATCAGGAGTCCCGGAACCCCCTCACGTTTGTGCTTCACGCTAACGCAATTAAGTTCATTGGTAATTGATCTAGATCAAGAAGCCCGACTGAATCGGGTACGGGGTCAGGGCAATGCGTCTAATAAAAATAGATGCTGAATTCAAGTACTTCATAGACAGCGGGCAGCGCTTCTCTTAGGATGACGCGCAACAGCATTCCTGAGGGAGGTAAAAATGCCAAAACAACTGGCAGCAGCATCCGCGGAAGTAATGGAAGAACAACGCAAAGGCTTGCTCGCAGAAATCACGCAAAGGCCCGCACATGAGGCGGCGCGGCTCCTGCAAAACCGGCCCCCTGAATTCATTGCAAAGCTGCTCCTGGAACTCAATCCGGGAACCGTACAGGAATTGCTCGGTGAATTTCCTAGGCAACAGCTCGATTCAATTCTCAACGCCGCACCGCCCGAAGTCGCAAGACAGTGGGTGCGCAACCAGTCCTATCCCGAGGGAAGCATCGGCAAGTTGATGGAGCCGGTCTTTGCAGTGTTCAAACCAGAGCACAGTGTTGCCGAAACCGTAGACGAGCTTCGCCATCTCATCAAGACCGCATTTATTACCTATGGCTATGTAACCGACGATGCAGGCAGGCTGCTTGGCATTGTTACCATGCGCGACTTGTTGTTCGCCGATAAGTCTCAACGCCTCGAGGAAATAATGCTGACCGAGGTGTTCTTCCTGAAGCCGGAAATGCCGCTCAACGAGGCGATGAAGCTCGCTGTCAATCGCCATTACCCGGTATATCCAGTATGCGATGAGCAAGGCCGTCTGGTCGGGCTGGTGCGAGGCGAAATCATGTTCCAGACTGGTGCATTTGAAATCAGCGCACAGCCCGGCACGATGGTTGGCGTGGAAAAGGAGGAGCGGCTCGCAACACCCTGGCCGACAAGCCTTAAGTTCCGCCACCCGTGGCTGCAGTTCAACTTGCTGACCGCATTTCTGGACGCGGTGGTAGTCGGTTTTTTCCAGGGCACGATCGACAAACTGGTGATCCTCGCTTTGTTCCTGCCTGTGCTTGCGGGACAGGCAGGCAATACCGGCTGTCAGGCGCTGGCAATTACGCTGCGTGGAATGACATTGGGCGAATTGAAGGCCGACAGGCAAAAAGTGCTGGTTGTAAAAGAGGCGTGGCTGGGATTGTTGAACGGCGTTTTCGTCGGATTTACTGCGGGCATCGGCATGTATGTTGCGGCGTTAATGCAAAAAAACCCTCACGCGATCATGCTAGGCTTCGTGGTATTTCTCGCAATGACAGGGGCCTGCATCGCGGCCGGGCTCTCCGGCGCCTTGATTCCCATGACCCTCAAGAAATTGGGTTTCGATCCGGCGAGCGCGTCAGCCATATTTCTCACCACTGCGACCGATGTTACCAGTATGGGATTATTCCTCTGGCTCGCCACGATTCTTGTTAGAGCGTGATTTAGCGGTTTAGCCCGTGTAGCCAGCGGCTATACAGTTTATCTGCGATGCGATGCAGCCGCGGCACGCGGTTTTCCAGATCCGCCTGCATCTCCTGAGCGCTTTGCACCGAGGGACCCTGGTTCGCAGCAATTTCCCTTGCGCCCGTCTCGCACCAGCTCTCGATCAATTCGGGAGTCATTTCCACGTGGCATTGCATCCCGAGGTGCCCATCCAACGCGAATGCCTGGTTTTCGCACCACTGACTGGTAAGAATGCGAACCGCGCCCGGCGGAAGAGTGAAAGTTTCGCCGTGCCAGTGAAAAGATAAAAACGACTCCGGAGTATCGCCGAGCCATGACTTGGCCGCCGGGTTGTCTTCCACTCTCACTTCCCCCCAGCCGATCTCCTTGACCGGGTTCTTGCGCACCTCTCCACCCAATGCCCTCGCCATCAACTGGCCTCCAAGACAATGCCCGAGGACCGGGATCTCCCCGTCTACCGCCTGACGTATGAGCCCGAGCGCCTGCGGAATCCACGGCAATTCGTCATTTACGCTCATCGGACCGCCCATGAATACCAGGCCGCTGTAATCCTTGGACTCCCGCGGAAGCGATTGCCCTTTGTCAACCTTGACCAACACCCACGGAATTCCACGGCGCGAGAGAAATGTGGCAAAATAACCCGGGCCCTCGGTCCGCGCATGCCGGAAAATCGCAACAGGCTTCATGGTGGCGCCTCATGTTGATTAAACATCAAAATTTTAGTTTAGTTTGTCTGCTTTTCCTACTCTTCGGTGGGGAGGCCCTAGCGACCGATATCAATGTAATCGGTTTGTTTCCAGGTAAGGCGGTGGTGGTGATTAATGGTGGCAAGCCGCGCACACTTAGTGTGGGGCAAACATCGCCGGAAGGTGTCAGGTTAATTGAGGCGGATTCGGAAAGTGCGGAATTTGAAATTGACGGCAGGAGACAGGTATTAAGCCTGGGGAACAGCATATCGTCCAGTTTCGCGCCCGCTGAAAAATCCACCGTGACCCTGACCGCGGACTCCAGCGGGCACTTCATAACCGAAGGCAGCATCAACGGCGCCACCGTAAAATTCATCGTCGACACAGGCGCCACCATGATTTCGCTTAACAGCAGCGAAGCCAAGCGTATCGGCCTGAATTACCTGAACGGAGAACGGGGAATGGTTGCGACTGCAAACGGCCCGGTCCAGGTTTACAAGGTGAAACTGGACAACGTGAAGGTTGGGGACATCTCGCTCAGCAATGTCGATGCGTTTGTGCAAGAGGGTGACAGCCTGCCGATGGCGCTCATGGGGATGAGCTTTTTGAATCGCGTGGAAATGAAGCGCGAAGGCTCGCAGATGACGCTGATCAAGCGCTATTAAGGAACCAAGGTTCTAATTAAACCATCCGCCACGCTATGCCTTTTCTTGTCCCGCTGGATCAGGGCGTACGCTGAATGGTTATGGATGGATTCAAAATTCTCGGATTCCACGATATAGGCATCGACTCGTCCATCATTATTGAGCCGTGCTGAGATGTCGCGCACCATGTCTTCCACGAACCTGGGATTGTCGTAGGCGTGTTCGGTGACATATTTCTCGTCGGGACGTTTGAGCAGGCCGTAGAGTTCGCTTGAGGCGTTTTCCTCCACGTAGCGCACGATTTCCTCGATCCAAACGAAGTCGTGGGTGCGCGCCGTCACCGTCACATGCGAGCGCTGGTTATGCGCTCCTCGCTCTGAAATTTCCTTTGAGCAGGGGCACAGACTGGTGACCGGCACCACGACCTTCATGGTAAAGAAATACTCGTCGTCAAAGATTTCGCCGATGAAGGTCACGTCGTAATCGAGCAGGCTCTCGACCGAGGAAACCGGCGCCGCCTTGTTGATGAAATAAGGGAAGGTCATTTCGATATGGCCGGCCTTGGCTTCGAGCTTTTGCACCATTTCGCGCAGGATGCTCTCGAACGACTCTACCGAGATTTCGCGCTCGTGGCTGTTGAGAATCTCGACAAAGCGCGACATGTGCGTGCCCTTGAAGTCGTGTGGCAGATCCACGTACATGTTGAACTGTGCGATGGTGTGTTGCACACCGCCGCTTTTGTCGGCAACCCGCACCGGATGGCGTATGGACTTGATGCCCACCTTGTCTATGGGCAGGTGCCGCTTATCGGGAGAGCTTTGCACATCCGGAATGGATGATAAAACGGGGGCGGGATAATTCATTTTTGAATCCTCAGGGCAATTTGAACAATTATAATCCGGCAGAATAGTCGAGTAAATAACTCGGGTATCACGAAGTATGACCCGCAGCTTTCATCCTGGTTCATCGTGGCGTTTAAAACTGCCGCAATATTATAAAGTCTGCGAGTTGGCGTAAACGCTTGCTGTTTTCATCAAAACCATTCAAGGCCTCCAAGGCATTGCTTTTCAGTTGCTTTGCGAGCTCGCGAGCTGCCACGACACCGAGCAGGCTTACATACGTCGGCTTGTTTTTGTCGGCGTCCTTGCCCGCGGTCTTGCCCAGGGTCGCGGTACTCGCCTCGGCATCGAGGACGTCATCCACGACCTGGAAAGCCAAGCCTATATACTTCGCAAAATGATCGAGCCGCCCCATTTGTTTGGTATCCAGACTGTTGCCACAGTGCGCTCCCAACAGTACCGCCGCACGGATCAGCGCTCCGGTCTTATGGATATGCATGAACTCCAGTTCCGGGAGGGTAAGCGCTTTGCCGGTGCTTTCCAAATCAACTGCCTGTCCTCCCGACATTCCGCGCGATCCGCTAGCTGTCGCAAGCAGTTTCAGCATTTCAAGCTGACGCGCGGGATCGTCGCTCAAACGGTATTCGGCGAGCAGCTGAAACGCCAAGCTTTGCAGGCTGTCGCCGACCAGCAGCGCCGTGGCCTCATCGTACTCCACATGGCAGGTAGGCTTTCCGCGTCGTAGCACATCGTTATCCATGCACGGCAAATCGTCGTGCACCAGCGAATAAACGTGTATGAGTTCCACAGCCGCCGCGGCAATGGCCACCCTTTCGACGTCGGCTCGCGCCGCCTCGCCGGCCGCGAATGCCAGGAGCGGCCGCACTCGTTTTCCGCCTCCCAGCACTGCATAACGCATCGCCTCATGGAGACGCTGCGGCGCGATGTCGGCGGACGGAAGCACGTTCCCCAGCGTGGATTCGGCGCGCGCCTGATGCATGCGCGCCCATTCCTGGAAATCATCCGTTGGAATCGTCGGCACCGGAGAAATTTTTCAGAGTGTCGTCTTCGAGAATCTTAACCTGCTGCTGGACTTCTGCGAGTGCGCTCTGGCAATACTTGAGCAGCTCCGCGCCGCGCTTGTATGCGGCCAAGGATTGCTCCAGCGGCAGCTGGCCAGCCTCCATACTGGCGACGATTTTTTCCAGCTCGGCGAGCGCCGATTCAAAAGTCTGCGATTTGGCTTTGGGCATTTTGATAAAAATCCGGATGAAAGGTAAAAATAACCCACCGCGCGGTATTCGGTCAACGAGAAACCCGAGAAAAATCCTTGCACTTTATGCCCGTTTGCTTAGAATAGCGCCAACTTATGGTAATGGATTGCTTATAACAGGATAAACCGTTCGCCCGGACTCCGTCGAAAGCTCACCGAACAGCTTGCAACTCACGCAACTACCCCAATTCATGTGCAATATGCACGTTATTTGCAACGGATACCGGGAAAGCGCGGTCTTAAGTTTGTATGCTTTACCCGGTTGGAGGCCATGAAGATGTCTAATTTGGCTCAGGTACCGACAGCGGCTTCAGTCTCGTCGCAGCTTCCGGTCAGCTGGTATTTTGATCCGCGCATCGCGCAAGCCGAAAAATCGCTGCTGTTCGAGCGCGGTCCTGGCTACACCGGTCACGAACTGATGGTTCCCAATGTCGGCGACTACTACGTTCTGGACTGGCTGAACGAGTCCAAGTCGCTAATTCACAACGAGCGCGGCATCGAACTCGTCGGCAACATCTGCCGCCATCGCCAATCCATCATACTCAAAGGCCGCGGCAACGCCAAAAACCTGGTCTGTCCGCTGCACCGCTGGACTTACGCGCTGGATGGTAAATTACTGGGCGCGCCGCACTTTCCCACGAACCCCTGCCTCGACCTTCCGAAAACTCCGCTTACGCGCTGGAACGGTCTGCTGTTTTCAGGCGGCCGCGACGCGGCGCGCGACCTTGCAGCGCTCGGCGTTACCAAAGAATTCGACTTTTCCGAATACTTGCTTGACCGCGTCGAGGTCCAGGAGTACGCGTTTAATTGGAAGACCTTTATAGAAGTCTATCTCGAGGACTACCACGTGGCTCCTTTCCACCCCGGCTTGGGAAACTTTGTGGATGCCAATAACCTGCATTGGGAACTCGGCGATTGGTATAGCGTGCAGGTGGTCGGCGTTAACCGCAAACTTTCCAGGCCCGGAACACCGGTCTATGAGAAATGGCAGGAAGCGGTGCTGCGTTATCGCAACGGTGAAGAACCGCCGCATGGAGCAATCTGGTTGACCTACTACCCGAACATCATGTTGGAATGGTATCCCCACGTACTGGTGATCAGCACGGTGCATCCGCGCGGACCCGAAGCCTGTACTAATATCGTGGAGTTCTATTACCCCGAAGACATCGCCCTGTTTGAGCGCGAGTTTGTCGAGGCAGAACAAAAGGCCTACAACGAAACCGCGGTGGAGGACGATGAAATTTGCCTGCGCATGACTGCCGGCCGCAAGGCACTCTATCTCGCGGGGCAAAATGACGCCGGACCATACCAGTCGCCGATGGAAGACGGCATGCTGCACTTCCACGAATTTTTGCGCCGGCAGCTTGCAGGGCAAATCTGAAAGCCTCATAAGCGACGCGCACCGCGCGCCTACTTCTTTCTCGTCACTCCTTTCTCGTAGCAGCCTTTAAGCGATGCAATCCCTGTGGATGCTGGCGGCGGGCCTGTTGTTTGCCTGCATGGGCGTGTTCGTTAAATTGGGTTCTCCGCATTTCTCCAGTGCCGAACTGGTGTTCTACCGCTCGGTCATCGGACTCGCGACCATTTTTGCGGTCACCCGCCACCAGCGGCTGTCGCTCGCGACGCGGCACTGGAAAATTCATCTGTCGCGCAGCATCTCGGGCTTCATCGCCATCCTTCTTTATTTCTACGCCATCAGCGCCCTGCCGCTGGCCACAGCAGTCACGCTCAACTACACCTCTCCGCTGTTTCTTGCGCTGCTGACGACGTTGTGGCTCAAGGAGCGCGCTCACTGGCCGCTGGTGCTGGCTGTTACACTGGGATTTGTCGGCGTAGTGCTATTGTTGCGGCCGACTCTTAACCATGATCAATTTTTCGCGGGGTGCGTCGGTTTGGTTTCAGGATTTCTTGCTGGCATTGCCTATCTAAATATCAAACAGCTTGGAAATATGGGCGAACCTGAATGGCGCGTCGTGTTTTACTTTTCCCTGCTGTGCACCGTTTGCGCGGGATTGTGGGTGCTCTTCAGCGGCTTTCACGATATTAATCAAAAAAGCTTGTTGATTTTGCTTGGGCTTGGCGGCAGCGCGACACTGGCCCAGCTTGCAATGACCCGCGCTTACGGCCGGGGCAAGGCGCTGGTTTCGGGCGCCCTGGCGTACAGCACAGTGGTTTTCGCGTCGCTGTTCGGAATCGCCTTATGGGGGGAAGTGTTGTCAGTGAGCGGCTGGTTGGCCATCGGTCTCATCGCGGCCGGCGGCGTCCTCAGCATCAAGGCCGCGCCGCCGCGCGGGATGCCTGACGAATAGAATACACGTTGCCGTTCTGCGGCTTCTTGCTTAACATAAAAAAGGGGGCTTTAATGATATCGATTCAGCACGCCGGCAACTTGATCACCGCCAACGTTCTGGGTGAATTTACTCTCGCCGATTACCGGGAGTTTGAAGAGCATGTGCTGGAAAAATTGCGCAAGGGCAAAAAAGTCAACTTGCTGTTCGATCTGCGCGACATGGTGGGCTACACGGTTGACGTAGCCTGGGAAGATATTCGTTTCAGCCGTAGGCATGAGCACGATTTCGGAAAAATCGCGATCATCACCAGCAATCAATGGCTGACATGGACAGCATGGCTTTCGCGCCTGTTTGTGCATTCGGATATTCAGGTCTTTGAAGACGACCAGTCGGCGCAGGACTGGCTCAAGGCCGCCTCATGAGGTATACCACCCTCGTCTCCACCAGCGCGCTCGCCAAGCACCTCAACGATCCGCGCTGGGTGATTTGCGACTGTCGTTATGACCTTGCCGATCCCGGCGCCGGCCGCCGTGCATATGTTGCCGCGCATATTCCCTCGGCGCGTTTCGTGAATCTGGATTCGGACCTTTCCGCGGCGCCCACTGGAAAGAATGGCAGGCATCCACTGCCCGCGCCCGACAAATTTCGCAGGACGCTAGGCACGCTCGGCATCGACCGGGAGAAACAAGTGGTGGCGTATGACAGCGCGGGCGGCGCGTTTGCCGCGCGGCTGTGGTGGATGCTGCGCTGGCAGGGACACTTTCAGGTGGCGCTGCTGGACGGCGGATTCCCCAAGTGGCTTGCTGAAAAGCGTTCGGTCTCAAGTGAACTGCCGCGTGTCGAACCGCTCAAGTTCGATGCCGAGCCGCAGAGCAATTCAGTCGACGCGCGTTTCGTCGAAATGCACCTCGGTGAGAAGGACATGTTATTGATCGATGCGCGCAGTCCGGAGCGCTATCAAGGTAGCGTTGAGCCGCTCGATCCGGTGGCCGGGCATATTCCCGGCGCGATCAATCATTTTTTCCAGAACAACCTTGATAAAAACTGTTTCAAATCGCCTGCAGAATTGAAACAGGCGTTTATGCGGCTGCTGGGCGATACTCCTCCGCAAAATGTAGTGCACACCTGCGGTTCAGGCGTGACCGCGTGCCAGAATGTGCTGGCGATGGAAATCGCAGGCCTGCAGGGTTCAAAGCTTTACCCGGGATCGTGGAGCGAGTGGTGCAGCGATCCGCGGCGGCCGATGATTGCCAAGAAACATACCGCGTGACCGGGCTCGCCGATTTTATTCTTGTCGTTCACTTCTGTTTTGTACTGTTCGTGGTCGGCGGACTGCTGCTGATCTGGCTGGGCGCAGCATGCGGCTGGCGCTGGGTGCGCAACTTTTGGTTCCGCATCGCGCACCTCGCCGCAATACTGTTTGTGGCGGGAGAGTCGATCGTGGGCATGGTTTGCCCCTTGACGTTGTGGGAAGACGCCTTGCGCGGCAGGTGGCACGAAACCAGCTTTATTCAGCGCTGGGTAGGCAGGCTCCTTTATTACGATTTTCCTGGGTGGGTTTTCACTGTGGCTTATCTTCTGTTCGCCATCGCTGTGGTCTTTACCTTTATCCGCGTCAGGCCCGAGCGCCAATGAGGATTTCTTAATTTCGAATTTCTGCAGATTTTCCCTAGTCGATCCGTTACGATCCGTTCGTCGTGAGCTAGTCGGACGAGGTCGGTTGGGACGAACTATTCTGATCCAACTAACCCATTGCCAATTTTTTTGGTGTCTCAGTTCGGCCAGAATCGGCCGTTCTGGCATCTGCTGCGGCCTTAACGTCTTCTACAATTAAGAGCGAGCGGCACTATGCCCGCACCAGGAATGCGGCACTGGGGATCGGCCAGAGAAACAGAAGTATCAGATCACCGAAAGACCGGAAGGCCCCTCTCCGCCAGTGCCAAGCGCAGGCAAGACAAGCGAGGCCGTAGTAGAACGCTACCTGGAAGCCGATGGCATTTACAGAATCCTTGATGGTCTGATTCAAGTTCGGAAAATCCGAGGAAAGAAACACCAGGAGCAGCCCAAGCAGCGTAATCAGGGCCATAGCTACCCAACGCGTTCTCCACGTTTTGTGGAGGACGGCATAGCGCGAACGCAATCAAACACATTCAGTCTGTCTGCTCACGATCAACCTCGACTTTGCGGCAAATACGTTTACGATTGCGAAGCTGTAAGAAGCTCTCAACCAAAACGTTGCCGCAGCAGTTACCTCGACGACTCACGCTGCCGACTTGGTTGCGCACCACACGGAAGTTTTGCCAGTCGTAACTGCTGTATTATCAATGCATCCATATCTTGCCAAGGATAGTCGCTATGGATCCGGCTGCAAAAAAATCCGAAACAGAGCCTCTGCTGGTGACGGCGGCAACTGGCAACAAATCTGACATCGCGTCTGCATCGGTTTCCGAAACGATCGCGGCGCTTAATGTGAATCCCGAAACAGGTCTCACGCGTGAGGAGGTGGACACCCGTCGGAAGGAGCACGGCTACAACGAAGTGGCCCAACAAAAATCCCACACAGTCCTCAAATTCGTCGGAAAATTCTGGGGCGTGTCGGCATGGATGCTCGAAATTATTATGGTTTCGTCGGCCATTCTCGGGAAATACACGGACCTCGCTGTGGTGAGCACGCTGTTGGTTATCAACGCAATGCTTAGTTATATGCAGGAGCGCCGGGCCGCCGGCGTTGTCGAAACGCTGAGGCGACGGTTACAGGTGCGCGCACGCGTGCTGCGCGATTCGATTTGGCGGGTCATTGCCGCGCGGGAGTTGGTTCCTGGCGACATCGTCCGCGTGCGTCCCGGGGACATCATACCGGCGGATATAAAAATCCTAAGTGGAGCGCTGAGCGTTGACCAATCCGCTCTCACCGGCGAGTCGACGGACGTGGACAAGGTAGCATCCGAACTGCTCTCATCGGGGTCGGTCGTCGGTCGCGGCGAAGCCAACGGTGTGGTAATCCTGACCGGGGTGAAGACCTACTTTGGCCGCACCACGGAACTCGTGCAGGAAGCGCGTCCGAAACTTCACATCGAAGCAGTGGTAGCCAAGGTGGTGCGTTGGCTGTTCGTCATTGTCGGTGCAGTGCTCGGCTTAGTAATCGTCCTGTCGCTGATCCGACACACGGCGGTTCTCGAAACGATTCCGCTTATGCTCGTCCTGTTGATGAGCGCGGTACCCGTCGCGCTCCCTGTGATGTTCACGGTCAGCATGGCGGTCGGCGCGAAAGAGTTGGCGAAGTGCGGCGTGTTGGTTACACGCCTCAGTGCCACAGAGGATGCTGCGACGATGGACGTGCTCTGCGTGGATAAGACGGGCACGATTACGATGAACCAACTGGCCGTCACCGGCGTGATTCCACTGGGGCACGCGACCGAATCCCAAGTATTATTTGCAGCAGCACTCGCATCTCAAGAGTCTGACCAGGACCCGATCGACCTGGCGTTCCTAGGCGCAGCAAAAGAGCGGCACATCTTTGATAGCTCACCTGCGGCCACGCTAATCTCCTTTGCGCCGTTTGATGCAAAAAACCGGCGGACTGAAGCTGTAGTTGAACAGAACGGCCAACGGCTACGAGTGATGAAAGGCGCCGTGCGAAGCGTCGCGGAAGCCTGCGGACTCGGACCCCCGGCGATCGAGGCGCTGGAGGCGCGGGTCAGCGAATCGGCACTGAAAGGATATCGGACACTCGCGGTCGCGCGCGGCCCCGAGACCGGTACCCCCGCATTGCTTGGATTAGTGACATTGATTGATCCGCCCCGGCCGGACGCCAGGCAACTCATCACCGCACTCCACGACCTCGGCGTTTCAGTGAAAATGCTCACTGGCGACGCGCTGGCGATCGCGAATGAAATCGCGCACGGCGTTGGGTTGTCTAATATCCGGCTTGTGGCGGACCTGAAGGCCGCGAGTGCTCAGGCGGGCAACGAGGCCGTTGAGTTGTTGAGGGGCACCGATGGTTTCGCCGAAGTGTATCCAGAAGACAAATTCATCGTGGTACAACACCTGCAAGCCGCGGGGCACGTAACCGGCATGACGGGCGACGGCGTCAACGACGCGCCCGCGCTGCGCCAGGCCGAAGTAGGCATCGCCGTCAGCACCGCCACCGATGTCGCCAAAGGCGCCGCGAGCGTCGTCCTGACCGAACCCGGACTGACGAACATCGTAGCGCTGGTCGAACAGGGACGAATAATTTATCAGCACGTTCTGACGTGGATCATCAACAAGATCGGCCGGACGATCCTGAAAGCAGCTTTCGTGGCCCTCGCCTTCGTGGTGACCGGCAAGTTCGTCGTATCCGCCTTCGCCATGCTGCTGCTCGTTTTCCTGATGGACTTTGCCACGATCGCCCTGGCCAACGATCACGTTCGAGCGTCTAATAAGCCAGAGTCGTGGGCCATCGGGGGCTTCATCACGGTTTCTGTAGCGATCGGCATCGCGATGGTCGCGGAAACACTCTTTTTCTTGTGGATCGCCTGGTCGCGTTTCGGTCTGGCAACGGACAGCAACGCTTTGTGCACCTTCAGCTTCCTGACGCTGCTTTATTTTTGCGTTTTTTCCATCGTGTCCGCGAGAGAACGACGCTGGTTCTGGGCGACGATGCCCAGCAAGACTTTCCTGGCGGCTCTAATAGCGGGCGCGCTCGTGGGCACCGCTCTGACGCTCGTGGGGCTCCCGGCACTCCTGCCGTTGCCTGCGTGGCAGACGTTCGCCATTTTCGCTTATGCGATGGTGTCGTGCCTTGTGGTAAACGACGCCGTGAAAGTCGCGATGATCAAATGGCGTATTGCTTCCGCGGCAGCCTAGTATCACAGCGGCTTGCGGTATAATTAGCACAACCAGGAACCGACATGAAATATTGCAGCAATTGCGGGTCGCCTGTGCGATCGCTCATTCCCCCCGGCGATACCTTGCCGCGCCACGTTTGCGATGCCTGCGCCACCATTCATTACCAGAATCCCAAAATCGTGGTAGGCTGCATTCCCGAATGGGAATCCAAAATTCTAATGTGCCGGCGCGCCATCGAACCGCGCCACGGCTTATGGACGCTGCCGGCAGGATTTCTGGAAAACCACGAAACCACCGTGCAAGGAGCCATCCGGGAAACCTGGGAAGAAGCCAATGCGCGGGTTGAAATCAGCATGCTTTACGCCTTGTACAATGTCCCGCACGTCAGCCAGGTATACTTGTTATTTCGTGGCCGGCTGCTCGATCTGAATTTCAGACCGGGATCCGAAAGCCTGGAAGTGCAGTTGTTCGAAGAGCAGCAAATACCTTGGGAAAAGCTTGCATTCCGCACGGTGCGTGAAACCTTGAACGCCTATTTCCGTGACCGCCGCGCCGGCGCATTTAATTTTCACATCGCCGACATCGCGCCACCGCAGTCAAACAAACAGCCAGGCGAACAGCCCGCGCAATCCGCCGGAATCGCATACCGCCTATGAAAAGTGCCGTGCCTGAAGAAGACCTGGCTAAACTTAAAATCAGCCGCGACAGCGCAGCGCTCGGCCAAGTCCAGGCAAAAAACAAAATGCGGCGCGCCCTGCTCGTCGCCCTTGTTCTGATACTTGTTGCGGGCGCCGTGTTTTTTTATTTCAGCACCGCACCAATCGAAGTCGAGCAGACCCAGGTCACCAGCGCATATCCATCGCAGCAGTTTGCACTGCTCAATGCCACGGGTTATGTCGTGGCGCAGCGCAAGGCGGCGGTCGCGTCGAAAGCCACCGGAAGGCTGGATTGGCTGGGCGTCGCCGAAGGCAGCCGCGTAAAGAAGGACGAAATCATCGCGCGCCTGGAAAACCGCGACATGGTGGCGAATATGGAAAATGCCGCGGCGGGGATCAAGGTGGCGAAAGCCAACTTGGAGCAAGGCGAAGCAGAATATCGTGACGCCGAGCGGCAACTCAAGCGAACACGCGAGCTGGTGGCGCAAAAATTCGTTTCGGAAGCGAGCCTCGATGCGGCGCAAGCGCGCTTTGACAAGGCAGTCGCCGCACTTGCCATGCTTAAGGCGTCAATCACCTCAGCCGAAGCCCAGTACCGGGCCGCGGCAGTCGCAGTTGAATACACGTTGATACGCGCGCCGTTTGATGGCGTGATCTTGTCCAAGACTGCCAATGTCGGCGATGTTGTGACACCTTTTTCATCTGCAATGGATGCGAAAGGCGCAGTGGTAACCATGGCCGATATGTCCACGCTGGAAGTCGAGGCCGACGTCTCCGAATCGAATCTGCAAAAGGTCAAGGTTGGACAGCCTTGCGAAATCCAACTCGATGCCCTGCCCGACACGCGCTTTCGCGGCGAAGTAAGCCGAATTGTGCCAACGGTGGATCGCTCCAAGGCAACGGTAACGGTCAAGGTTCGCTTCCTCGATCCGGATCCGCGCATCCTTCCCGAGATGAGCTCCAAGGTCGCCTTTCTCGATCGGGAGTTAACCGCTGACCAACAAAGACCACGCACCGTGGTCAGCCCGGAAGCGCTCACCACGCGCGCCGGCAGGAACGTGGCGTTCGTCATCCGCGATGGGACGGCGCATGAGGTAACGGTTGAAACCGGGGATCGCATCGGCAACATGGTGGAAGTGAAGCAAGGCCTGCAATTCGGCGACACGGTGGTATTGAATCCGCGCGGAAAACTCGCTGACGGTTCCAAAGTCAAGCTCGCCTCCAAACCCTAGCTGGAACGCGCTCACCCAGCGCCAAATGCTCCGTGCAAGCAGTTGTCGAGATCAGACATTTAAGCAAATCCTACCGCCGCGGCGAGCAAATCCTGCCGGTACTCAACGATATCAGTTTTGACATTCCGGAAGGCGAATTCCTGGCGCTGATGGGGCCCAGCGGTTCCGGCAAAAGCACGCTTCTCAATCTAATCGCTGGCATAGACAAGCCGGACAGCGGGGAAATTCGCATCGGCGGCGTGGACATCACTTCGTTGTCCGAATCCCAGCTCGCAGATTGGCGCGCCTCCCACGTTGGTTTCGTATTCCAGTTCTACAACTTGATCCCGGTGCTCACCGCATTTGAAAATGTCGAGCTACCGCTCTTGCTCACCCATCTCTCAAGCCAGCAGCGAAAACAGCATGTGGAAACGGCGCTTTCCATGATGGGATTGAGTGATCGCTTGCAGCATTACCCTTCCGAGCTGTCCGGCGGCCAGCAACAGCGTGTGGCGATAGCGCGCGCGGTGATCACCGACCCGACGATTCTGGTCGCGGACGAACCCACCGGCGATTTGGACCGCGCCTCGGCGGACGATATCCTGAATTTGCTCAGGCGACTGAATCGCGAGCTTGGAAAAACAATTATTCTCGTCACACACGACCCGCACGCCGCGCACAGCGCGCGCGTTATCCGCCATCTGGATAAAGGCGCCCTCGACGCAACCAAGGTAGGGAGCCTCTGATTAAGTCCTACGAGGGCGCGACGC
>Ga0187773_10000460_pt1 | contig 16330 bp, 15 predicted proteins | sample 0216_BV02_MP05_1_FD_133133 | JGI IMG/M metagenome (GOLD analysis project Ga0187773, IMG submission 133133) | Tropical peat soil microbial communities from peatlands in Department of Meta, Colombia - 0216_BV02_MP05_10_MG | ecosystem: Environmental > Terrestrial > Soil > Wetlands > Peat | place...
CGGAGGCGCCACAGAGACAGTAGATCACGTAGGAGCTGTTATCAGAGACAAGGCTGAGCCACCGTCTGTCTCCTTCCCACTCATCGGAACCGCAGAATGGACAGGGATACAATTCGCTCGACACGGCCCACCTCCTCACTTACCTAGCGGCCAGAGCATGCAGTGCCTGCCCGTGACCCAACCCTGCTCGACCCGGATCCATGGTGTTGTTGCGAGTCATCATCCGTCCCTGAGCCGCCCGCAGGGTGGCTCTTCCTCCGTGACGGAGTCGCCATCCCGCGCTCTTCCTTGTCCCGTTCAGAGAGAGAACTGAACGGACGGGCAGCAGGGACCAGGAGAGATCTAGCAACACCCATCTTTTTGCATCTCTCCCGGGTCTACATCCTCGCCGGGAACTCCCAGGAACAGCCCGTCGACATCGTGAAGATCGATTTCCACAGCCTCGCCGTTCCTCCAGAGGCAGATGGCTATCTCCAGGACCAGCATGACCGGCAACGAGACTACAACCACCAGAGCGATCCAAGAAAGAGCAACCATTTCGTGCCTCCTTAGTGGGAGTTCAACTTGTCACCGCCCGGAGAGTGAGCACGTCTGATGCCAAAGAGGGGACATCATATTTTTTTGTCTCTTCTTATATACTTATCACAAAACACATCTCTCGCTTCCCATGGTGAGAAGGCCAAAATTTGTCAGTTCGTCATGAATGCCGTGGCGAAAAGACCAACGGGGTGCGCCTGGAGCGTCCATCTAGGGTTTCGGCCCGCGAGCCAGAGCGTGATAGAGACGGCGGAGTGTCGGAGAGAGGGGGATGAGTCTAGGCGTTGTAAAGGACAGGGGCGGGGAAAGGCAGAGCCTCCAGGACGGAGCAAGAGACGCTAGAACCTGCTCGGCATCCTCTGGGGCAAGAGACGCTCCTGGCACTGTTTCAGGAAGTAATCGTCGGTCATCCCGGCAACAAAGTCCCTGACCACCTCGGCCGGCGCGTGCCTTTCCAGGTAGTCCGGCGACATCCCGTCCAGGAAGCCGCTGAAGAAAGCGGAGTCACGCCGCTCTTTCTCGAAGTCCTCCAGGTAGACCTCGAAGAGCAGCTCGAAGAGGCGCCCGATTTTCGCCTCCTCACTCTTGATCTTGGGATTCCCGTAGATATGGGAGTAGTTGAACGCCTTGAGCTCCCGCAGGGCCTCCGACACCTCGGGGCTGAAGGCCACGGCGTCCCGGTCCATGCTGTTTCTGATCACATCTTCCACGAGATTGTAGACGATCGCTCCGTTCGTGATCCCAAGTCTGGCGGCGCAATTGGCTGGAATCTGTTCCCGACGGACGAGGTTGAGTCTGATGGCGTCCTCGATATCCCGACCGATATAGCTGATGGTATCTGCAAGGCGGACCACACAGCCCTCCAGGGTCATGGGTACCAGCGGCCTCTGGGGGTTGTGGGGCTTCAGCTCCATCTCCCGGTCGAGGTCCGGAAAGGACTTCCCGGGTTGTGGTCTCAGCTCCACCTCGTGAATCTCCCCGTCGTGGCACAGGATGCCGTCAAGGACCTGTAGCGACAGGTTCCATCCCCGTCCCTTCCGTTCAATCCGATCGAGGAACCGGACGCTCTGGACGTTGTGCTGGAAGTTGCCGATGCCATGCCGATCGCAAATCGCCGACAGGTGTCGCTCACCGTCGTGGCCGAACGGGGCGTGGCCGATATCGTGGCCGAGCGCGATGGCCTCGATGAGGTCTTCGTTCAAGCGGAGGAAGCGGCCGATGTCGCGGGCGATCTTGGAGAGGAACTGAACGTGAAGCACCCGATGGGTGATATGGTCGTTATCGATCAGATAGAAGACCTGCGTCTTGTCAACGTAACGCGTGTAGGCAAGAGAGTGGAGTATCCGGTCGGCGTCCAGGGAAAAGTTGAGTCGATGCCCCCGTTCCACTCGCTCCTCGGGATGCCGGTGTATAGCGGCGGTACTGGGGGTGGCATGGGGGGAAAGGATGCTCGCTTCTCTGCGGTTGAGGTCATCTTTGAGTTCCAAGAGGGGCGATGTTCTCTTTACCATGGGAGAGTCCATCCTTCGCTCTTCACAGACGCCCTCAGGAACAGGCCGCCACGGGGCGTCCACGCTATTCTCTGCTCACTTGAACCGGAGGAGGCCAAGACGGTCAGCTCGGGCCACTCCGTTCATCCCGTCTGCTCGAGCCTCGGAAGGACGCCAATCACTTTGAGGTCGGCCTCGACGAAGTCGTATTGGCTCGCCTCCGCCAGGGTGATCCAGCGAATCTGCTCATGCTCAGCGAGCCGCACTTCACCGCCCATAATGCAGCACCAGAAGACGACAAGCTCGATGTCAAAGTCCGGGTAGCGATGGTGGATCGTGCACACATGCTGGTCCACCCGAACCTCCAGGTTCAGCTCCTCCCTGATTTCGCGCCGGAGACATTCCTCCGGCGACTCGCCCGGCCTGACCTTCCCGCCCGGGAACTCCCACTGTCGGCCGAACCGCTTGTCCCTGCTCCTCTGAGCAATAAGGATCTTCTGGCCGTTCCGAATCAGCGCTGCGGTGACCTGACCCATGCGCAGCCTCGCCATCAATCGCCTTGTTCCGGGCCGAGTCCAAGCGGACGGAAGCACCCTTGCAGTTCCACAGGTAGTTCTCGCCGCCATTGGCCGAGTTCAGGGAGATATCCAAGGTAGTTGGCCAAACGGTAGAGGCCGATCTCGGTCTTGCTGTCCTGGATCACGCCGGAACGGCACCAGGCGAGGGCCTCAGTGAGTTCATAAAACTGAAATTCCCCCACCTCCTCGAGAGGATGGCCATCTCCTTGTGGCGGACCGCCCTGTCCCGGGTCCACCCTGACCGCTCGGTAGTGGATTTTCTCCATACCGAAACCAGGAGATGAGAAGGTCCCCTCTCCGAGCCTGAAAACGTCCTCGGCTCGGACCTGGAAACCCGCCTCTTCCTTTACCTCACGGGCGGCCCTCCCGTCGATCCCCAGGCCATCCAAATCACCGTATTCGATCCCGCCTGCGACAATCTCATAGTAAAGGAGCCGGGGCGTACCGTCCAGAGCAGCCTTCGCACGGTTATTCCTGCGCAAGTAAATCGAGGGTCGCACTCCGCGGCGCAGGCCGACCCAGATCTTTTCGTCCCGCCCCAGATAGTAAACCAGAACCGCAACAGCGTCGGCGAAGGGTCCCTCCAGGACATCGAAGAGGTAGGGAGAGGAAAAGCGACCACCGGAGTACCGGTGGCGCAACCGGATCCGCCGCACGCGGATGAAGGGAGGACGATCCTCGACCCCCTCTTCTTCCATCACCTCTATCTCTTCGAGCTGATCCGGACTGATCACATCAGGCCCTTCCGGCACGGGATCGCCGGCAGGCTGGGGGAGCACCGCCACTTTCCTCCGTGCCCACGACATGGATTATACAAGATCGGCTGTGGGAATCACCTCCCGACTATGGCGTATCGAACCGAGGCGAGTCAAGCAGCCCCGGCATCTGCGCCCCTGGACGCCAAAGACGCCGTAGGCCGGCACGGACGGGACTCTCAGGCGATTGTGGTATGAGGAAAGGGAGCTTATTGTAGGGGTCAGGGGAAGTCCCGCACCCCTCGTCAGTTGCCTGCGGGGAGACGGGATAGGGGAAATATTCAGCCAGGGACAATCAGTCTGCAACCTTGGTTCCTGCGGCACCTCTGCGTCGCATGGTCGAACTTGGGGGTGGCTCCGTGCTCCTGGAAAACAGGCCACCTCCCGCGAGGCCCGTGGGGGACGAAGACCCCCCGGGACAATCTTCTCCCTGGCAGGCTGTTGAAAAACCTCTCTCCTGGCGACGCGGACCGGTGTCACGGGAGGCCGGGGGATGCGGCCCAAGGCACACAACGGCCGCACCTCACCGCCGCCGAGGAGCCAGCGATCCGTACTGCCACCTCGTTTCAGACAGACTACTTCTTGACGCTGCGCTTGGATGCCTTGAGAGGGTTAATCCTCACCACCTTCTCCGCTTCACGCTTCACATGGGTGGCGAGATTACAGGGGCCCCGCCTCCACTTGTTCTCAGGATCGGGGAAGGATTGGCAATAAACGCTAGTCTGCACGGTGAGGGCCTTGCCGCAACCTTGGCAGGACTCGACGATAGGATGGCAGGCGCCACCATTGTAGCCGCAACCGTGTTTGCCCATGAAGGAGCACTCTTTACCCTGTTTGATCGTTTGACAGAGCATGCCCTGTTCCTCCTTTACCACGCCGTCCGTACCGGGGCCGGCGCTTATCCAGATTGTTGCCGAGCAAAAGCCGGGGTGAGTATGGTGAGGCAACTGCCCGAGCCAAATTTTTTTATATAATCAAAAAACGAAAGAATGCCAAGTTTCTTTTTCTCAGAAAATTAGCGCAATTATTCTCTTTTCCTCCTTAACTCGGCTCATTTGAGCCCTTCTTGATTATTTGCTTATAAACGCTGCTCATGTTCACCGTTTTTACGTCGTTTTCCAGTTGTCCCAGTCCACTCGTTCTTTCTCGATCTTTCTTTCACCCGTGCTTCTACCCCCGCGAGAAACATGCTAAAATATTATATTTTGGAATGCTATGGGCTAGACACTCTCTGCCCCATGGGGGAGGCTCTGTCTGCGTCGCTCCAGCCCTCGGCGGAAAAGCCGGGAACCGGATCCAGTGCGGCAGCCTCGCGTCCTTCTCGGCGGCTACCCTCTCCTCGACCAGGTTCCGGCCGCGATGTCGAAAATAATGACTCTCGCGAGTCGTAGAGTCCAAAAAAGGGGCACAGATAAACCACACACCCTGGCCAGAGGACAAAGGTGATCGACGTCATCAAGGCCGTGATGGAAGATCAGACCCTGACGCCGGTTGAGAAGGTGCTCTTCGCCATACTCTACTGCCGGCGCCAGGGGGAACAGTGCCAACTCCCCGTGCAGGAGATTATCAAGCGGGTGGGCACCGAGCTGGGGACCATTCAAAGATCTTTGGAAGGTCTTGAGCAGGCTGGTTTCATCAGGCTGCGAGAAAACTGCGAAATCACCGATGCCACCAGCCTGCTCTCGTGCGCCATACTGATCCGGTCTCCGCTCTCGGCAGAGGCGAGAACCCCTCGGCCATGAAAAAGACCCCCATGGGGAAAATCCGGTCCTCCCACCCTGGTCCTGCCGGAATTGGCGCCGGGCTTATGTTGAGCTCGGCACTCATGTTTGCCGTCCTCGACGGCCTCATCAAACTCCTGGGGCCGGGGTTCAGCGTCTGGGATATCTCTTTTTACCGTTTCGGCGTTGGCATTGCAGTCCTTCTCTCCATCTCCGATTGGCGTCGGAATCCCTTCCGGGGCGACAACCAGGGACTCCTTATCGTAAGAGGAGTCACCGGATCCCTCGCCTTTTTCTGTCTCGTCGCCGCGATTCACCTCGTCCCCATCTCCACCGCCATGGTGCTCTTCTTTTCCTATCCGGCGTTTTCGGCTCTCCTCTCGCCCTTGATCTTCCGAGAACGGATTACGATGAGCGAATCCGCCTGCGTACTGGCCGCATTGGCGGGCGTGACGATTCTGTTCGATTTCCGCGTCGAGGGCGCCTTCGTCGGTCATGCGATGGCGCTTTTGGGAGCGCTCTCTGCGGGGTTAGCTGTGGCCATAGTAAAGAAGCTCCGGGAGACGAACGGGTCGATAATCATCTACCTTTATTTCTGTCTCCTCGGCTTCGTAATGTCGCTGCCTCAGTTCTTCCATAAGCCCCACGTTCCCCGATGCTCCGGCGAATGGCTCATGCTGGGGGGCATCGTCTGTTCCTCCGTTCTCGGCCAACTCCTCATGAACGAGGGTCTCCGCTACTGCAAGAGTTGGGAAGGCGGAGTCTTCCTGATGGCAGAGGTGGTGTTGACTTCGCTCTTGGGGATCGTCGTTCTCGGCGAGTCGGCAACGTGGCGCTTTTGGGTCGGCGGCACCTTGATCTTCGGGAGCGCCATCGCCCTGAATCTCAGCACCTCACGAGAAATGTCGCCCGACGACCGGATGCCACAGGTCCACCGCCCCCACCACTGAGCTCGCCGCGACGCCCGGAGGGCAAGCTGAGAGAGCGGCCCCCATACCATTCACAACCCGAGAACCGGCGCCCCCACCATGAGCGAGAGGCTCAGGTCGAGGATGACCCCGAAACAGCTCATCGCCTTGATCAGGGCGGGAATGTCCACCTCAGCCGCCCTTGACCACCGGACAGGCCTGAAGGCATTCTTTGATCTTCTCATCCGGGTAGGCGAAGTCGGAGAGATCACCACGGAGGTAAGCGTCGTAGGCGCCCAAATCCAGGAGGCCATGGCCGCTGTATAGGAAGACGATCACCTTGCCATCGGGCGCGTCCTTCGCCTCGTCAATGGCACCCTTGATAGCATGGGAGGTTTCGGGCGCCGCCAGAAATCCCTCGGTCTCGAGGAAAAGCTGCGCCGCTTCAAACACTTCGGTCTGATGATATGCCGTGGCCTCCACCAGCCCGTGTCGGACCAGGTGGCATAGGATGGGAGCGTCGCCATGGTAGCGGAGCCCGCCGGCATGAATGGGCGGTGGAAAGAATCCGTGTCCGAGGGTGTACATCTTCAACAATGGCGTGCTGCATGCCACATCGCCAAAGTCATAGCGATACTCCCCCCGGGTCAGGGTCGGACAGGCCTGCGGTTCAATTGCCAGGAAGCGGACCTTGCTCCCGGCGAGCTTGTCGGGAACGAAGGGGAGCATGAGGCCGGCAAAGTTGCTGCCGCCGCCCACGCAACCAATCAAGACGTGCGGCTTTTCCCCTGCCACCTTGAGCTGGGCCTTGGTTTCCAAACCGGTAACCGTTTGATGGAGCAGCACGTGATTCAGGACGCTTCCGAGGGAGTACTTGGTGTCATCATGGGTTGCGGCGTCCTCGACCGCCTCGGAGATGGCGACCCCGAGGCTCCCCGGAGAGGTGGGGTCCTCCGCCAGCATGCGCCGGCCGAATGCGGTCTTGTCCGAGGGTGACGGGTAAACCTCAGCGCCATAGGCCCGGATCATAATGCCCCGGTAGGGTTTCTGCTCGTAGCTACAACGAACCATGTAGACGGTGCAGGCAAGCCCGAACATCCTGCAGGCGAAGGCGAGGGCCGTACCCCACTGGCCTGCGCCGGTCTCTGTGGCTATGCGCCTCACCCCTTCTTTCTTGTTGAAAAAGGCCTGGGGGATGGCCGTGTTCGGTTTGTGAGATCCGGCAGGCGACAGCGATTCATTCTTGTAGTAGATCCTTGCCCGAGTGCCAAGGGCAGCTTCCAGGCGGCGCGCCCGGACAAGGGGCGTCGGCCGGTAGAGACGATAAATCTCCAGAACCGGCTCTGGAATATCGATCCAGGTCTTTGGCGAAACTTCCTGTTCGATGAGGCTCATAGGGAAGATGGGAGTAAGCGCCTCGGGGCCGATGGGCTTGTGCGTCGCCGGATGAAGGGGCGGAGGAAGCGGTTGGGGTAGGTCGGGCAAAACGTTGTACCATTGCCTGGGCAACTCGTGTTCGGGCAAGAGGATCTTGTACTCCATGGTCTCTCCCTCCTCGTGGTGAGTGATGGTCGGTACCCCTGGGGCGGCGCCCGATCGGGGACCACTTCCAAAAAGCGAGAGGCCGTGGGCAGGTGCGGTTTGCCCACGGCCTCGTGATCGCTCTGTTCGGGATCACCAGAGTGGTGGACACACCTTCCGCGGGTTGCGCCACCAAAACGATCCCTTTTTCTTCATGGAGTGCACCCCTTCGGCACGGATCGAGCTTACCCTAGACAATTCTCCCTCGCTTGTCAAACGGTTTTCACAAGCGCCGGACTGCCGCCCGGCGGTGTTACCCCGACGAAGGGCTGTGGCCTCGCAGCTTGGTGTCAGTCGCAACGGATCAGCAGTCGGGGGTCAGGGATCAAGGCTCGGGGATCTAGCCTGTTTTGTCATTTGAGGGTGCGAGAATCTAAACGCTTTCCCCCGTCCGCTGCCTCCTGCCCGCTGCTAGCTGCCTGGTGCCAGGTGCTTTGGCTGCCTCCTGCCTTCCAGCTCCTCCCTCCTTGCGCCTGACCCCTCACGCCGCTTTCCCTGCTAGGGGAGCATCCGTGTCGCCCGCCTCTCCTCACGAGGTCTCGCAGGGAGGCACCCGCTCCCCGAGGCTCGCCCGCCTCTCGTCCGTGAGCGTCAGCTCCAGGCGCCAGTCGCCTCGGGCGTGCTCGTCTCTTTTCTTGATGAGGAGCCAGTCTTTAGCCGGCCCTTTCCCCCTCGGCTTCAGCTTGGTGAGGGTGAAGCCCCCCTTCAAACGGTTACCGGAGACGACAAACGAGATCAGCTCTCCCGTCACCTCTATGGGCTCGAATTCGCCTTGATCCCAGATCACTACCGGCCCGGCCCCGTAGGTACCCTGCGGGATAATGCCCTCGAAGTCGATATACTCCAGAAAATGGTCCGCGACCTCAACGGCAAGCCGCTTGTCGGCCGGGTTCATGGAGGGTCCTTTCGGGACCGCCCAGGACTTGAGCACACCTTCCAGCTCCAGACGGAAATCGAAATGGAGCCGGGAGGCGTGGTGCTCGTGGACTACGAACCGGGGCCGCACGAATGCTCCTTTCGCTGTCGTTGCCTTCCGGGACGTCTCCTCTTGCTCCCACAGGCATCTTGGCAGACCGGCACTCAGGGGTCAAATGAATTCGCCTGGTTCCTGCCACCCTTGACAGATCCGCACGTGCCCGGCTATTCTAGCTTTTCTCTTCGGTCCGGGTTGGGAGTTTCGCCTGTTTCGAGCAGATCTTTTCTAGGCGCGTAGCAAAAGGGACCTCATGCTCTCTCTCTACAGGTTCTTCCGTATCTTCGGGCTCTCGCTCCTAGTCCTCGCCGCCGGCTGTCTTCCCTCGAGACAGGCCCGGGTGGCGGCCGTTGCTTTCACCGCAGAAGATGTGGCGAAGGCGGCGGCGAAGCAGTCCGATCCCACGGTCGTCAGATCTGGTACCCCTGCCTACCTCATGCTCATCGACGGCCTCATCGAGATCTCTCCGGATGACAGCAGACTGCTCCTCGCCGGCTGTCAGGGCTACGGCACCTATGCCTCCCTGTTCCTGGATGAGGCTGATCAGGCTAAGGCGACCGCCTTGTACGGTCGAGCGAGAGCGTACGGCTTTCGCTCCCTCTCGGCGCGAGGGGACATGCGCCAGGCCCTTTCAGGGAGCCTCAAGGAGTTCGCGGCCTTCCTCCGCCGGTGCCGGAAAGAAGATGTACCGGCTCTTTTCTGTGCCACCAGCTCCTGGGCCAGGTGGACGGCCGTCAACCTCGACAACCTTGAGGCGGTATCGGAGCTGCCATTCCTCGAGGCCGCCATGGAGCGGCTCCTTGAGTTGGACGACTCGTATTCCTACGGGAGCCCCCATCTCCTCGTCGGGACCTATCTGGCTGCCAAGCCTGCGATCCTCGGGGGCGACATCGCCAAGGCCAAGGACCATTTCGACCGGGCCCTGGCCTTGGCTGACGGGAAGTTTCTCCCAGCAAAGGTCCTCTATGCCAAGTATTACGCCAGACGGATCCAGGATCGGGGGCTTTTCGTCCAAACCCTGGAGGAAGTCCTGCGCGCCCCGGCGGATTCTGTTCCGGAACTCACCCTCTCCAATGTCATGGCCAAAGAACAGGCCAGGGAACTCCTGGAGAACGCCGATGAATACTTCAGCAATGAACCGTAGGCACCGCAGACCCCATTTCTTGAGCCACATCCATGGTTCGGCGCTCGGCTTGGGGGGTGTCCTCCTCATCATCCTCGTCCTCGCGGCGAGTTCCGCGCCATGGGCCGCGGCACCGGCTCGCGAGATCAAGCTGGCCACCCTGGCGCCGGAGAACAGCTCCCTCATGCAGATCTTCAAGGAGATGAACGCCGAGCTCCTCAAGGAGACGAATAACCAGGTAGGCTTCAAGATCTTCGCCGGATTCGTCCTCGGAGATGAACTGGATGTCTTAAGGAAGCTCCGTTTCGGCGTGGTACAGGCCGCAACCTTCACCGATACGACCCTCACCAATGTGAACGCGGGTATTCGGGTCCTCCAGACTCCGTTCCTCTTCAAGAACTACCGGGAAGTTGACTACACCATGGATAAGCTAGGCGACCACTTCAAACAGGGCTTCACCAAAGCCGGCTACGAGGTCCTCGGCTGGACCGAGCTCGGGTTTCTCTACGTCATCTCCACCGTTCCCGTTGCCAGCGTTGCCGACCTGAAGGGCCTCAAGGTCTGGACCAGGGCGGACTCCCCCATGGCAAACGCCGTCTTCGCTAGGGCCGGAGTGTCGCCGGTGACGGTCACCGCCCCGGACGTTCTCGTCGCGCTCCAGACCAACCTCGTCGAGGTGGTCTATAACTCTCCCTACTACGCCCTCCTTACCCAGTGGTACAGCCGGGTCGGCTACGTGACCGACATCCCCCTCGCCTATGTCGGCGGCGCCCTCATCATGGACGGCAAGGTGTACGGTCAGCTCGCGCCCGACGTTCAAGCGACGCTCAAGAAAGTCTGCGCCAAGCACCTCCGCCGCCTCACGGAAAAGACGAGAAAAGACAACGACGAGGCGTTCAGGATCATTCTCCAGCGGGGAGTAAAGAAAATCACGCCCGAGGCGAGCGAGGTGGAGCGCTTCAAGGGCCTGGTTGAGGAGGCTCTCGGCGACATGGACCCCAAGTACCTTTCGCGGGAGACGCTGCAGAAGGTGAGAGATGAGATTACCAAATACCGGAGCCAGCGGGGCAGTATATGAGCGGGTCGCTCGTGAATGCCGTGAAGCGCGCCGCTCGATTGTTTCGGATCGTGGAAGATGGAGTGCTCGTGGCGCTGGTCGGCCTGCTGGTAGCGTGTTCCCTCCTTCAGATCATTCTCCGGGAGTTCTTCTCCACCGGCCTCGTGTGGGGTGACGACCTCCTCCGGCACGGCGTCCTCTGGCTGAGCTTCCTGGGTGCGGCCCGGGCCACCGTCGAAAACAAGCACATCGCTATAGATCTTCTGCCGGCACTCGTGCGCCGTCGCGGCCGGATCGCTCTTTCCGCCCTCAGCTCCCTCTTTTCCTGTGTCGTCTGCCTCATCCTCTGCTGGGTTTCCTGGACCTTTGTCCAGGGAGAGCGGCTAAACGCGGGTACGGTCTTCGCCGAAATTCCCTACTGGTGGGTGGAGACCGTCTTTCCCTTCAGTTTCGCCCTCATGGCCGTTAGGTTTGGCTTTAACGGCATCTCTGGCTGGGCAAAGAAATGAAGATCATCCTCGGCATCATCTTCGGGTTCCTCACCATCTCAGGCGCTCCCTTGTTCCTGGTCATCTCAGCCGCCGCCCTCGTGAGTTTCTACCTGCTGGGCATCAATCTCCCCCTTGTGATCATCGAGATGTACCGCCTCGCGGCCAACCCTCTCCTCATCGCCCTGGTCTACTTTTCCTTCGCCGGCTACCTGCTCGCCGAGGGGAGCGCCGGCAGACGCCTGGTGCAGCTCTCTACCGCCATCCTCGGATACCTGCCCGGAGGTCTCGCTATCGTGTGCCTCGTCTCCTGCGCCTTCTTCACGGCTATTACCGGAGCGAGCGGTGTGACCATCGTGGCCCTGGGCGGCATCCTTCTCCCCGCCCTCCTCGAAGAGCGCTACCCGGAGAACTTCGCTCTCGGCCTCGTAACCAGCTCGGGCAGCCTCGGGCTTCTCTTCCCACCCAGCCTGCCCATTATCGTCTACGGGCTCGTTTCGGGCGTGAGCATCCCCAAGCTCTTCCTGGCGGGAGTATTGCCCGGAGCGCTCGCCATCCTCCTCCTCTCCATCTACAGTGCCTACGTAGGGGTCCGCGAACGGAGTAACACCGTCCGCTTTACCCTGCGCGGTTTCACCCAGGCCGCCCGCGAGGCCATCTGGGAACTCCTCCTTCCGGTCGTGGTTTTCGGCGGCATCTTCAGCGGGTTCCTGGCCCTGAGCGAGGCGGCAGCGGTGACCGTATTATATGTGCTTGTGGTCTCTCTCCTCATCCGGCGTGACGTGAAGCTCCGGCAGGTCCCCGGGATCGCAGTCAGGACCATAATGATGGTGGGCGGCCTCATCGTCATCCTCGGCGCGGCCCTCGCCTTCAACAGCTTCCTCGTGGATCAGGAGGTGCCCATGAAGATCCTCCGCTTTATCCAGACCCACGTGGAAAGCAGATTCGTGTTCCTCGGCATGCTCAATCTCTTTCTCCTCTTGGTGGGCTGCCTTCTTGACGTTTACTCCGCCCTGCTGGTCATCACCCCCATCCTCATTCCCGTCGCACGAGCCTACCAGAACGACCTCTTGCATCTGGGCGTAGTCTTCCTGACCAATCTGCAGATAGGGCTCCTCCACCCACCCCTCGGCATGAATCTCTTTATCGCCAGCCTGAGGTTCGACAAGTCCGTCCTCCGGCTCAGTTGGGCCGCCTTGCCCTTTCTTGGAATCCTCCTCGTCGCGCTTGCCATCATCACCTTCGTGCCCGAGCTTACCCTGCTCCTCGTCCGATAGACTGCGCCACCATCAGGTGCGCGACCTAACGGAAGGGGGTGCCTACGTCGATGGTACACCTGGAAGCCGACTACCTCGCCGGGGCGAGGCCAGCCGCCATCTCCCGGAGCCGTCGGACACGCTCGACGATAGGTGGATGGGTATAGTAGAAGGCGGCATAGAGGGGATGAGGGTAGAGGTTCGACAGGTTCTCCCGGGAGAGCTTGACCAGCGCGCTTGCCAGATCCAGCGGGCGGCCGGTGAGGGTTGCGGCGAATCCGTCCGCCTCCCACTCGTGTCTCCTGGAGAGAAAGCTCGCCAGGGGGGTGAGGGGAAAGGCGAGAAGCGCACCCAGGAATCCCAGGATGACAAGGCGGAGAGGAAGCGAGGCCTCAGTGCTGCCCACGAGCCCCGGCAACCCCTCCCATGGCAACGTCTTGAAGGCTAGGTAGAAGATGAGGAGGGCTCCAGCCTCAGTAACCATCATCTTTTTCGCCAGGTGGCGTCTCTTCCAGTGCCCTGCCTCGTGAGCGAGCACGGCCAGGATTTCCTCCCGGCTCATCTGTTCCAGCAACGTGTCGAAGAGGACGATTCGTTTGACCCTTCCGACTCCGGAAAAGTAGGCGTTGGAGTGTCGACTCCGTCTGGAGGCGTCCACCTGAAAAACCCGATCCACCCTAAGCCCGGCCTGCTCCATGAGGAGACTAATCTCCGTCTCGAGGCCTTCCCGCTCGACCGGTTTGAAGGTGAAGAAGAGGGGTTCGATGACGTAAGGCGAAATATAGAGGATGAAGAGGGTGAAGAGGAAGAAAACTCCCCAGACCCAGAGCCACCATCGCTCCGGGCTCTGGCCGATGAGAAAGAAGGCGACCGCCACGAGAACCGCAGTGAGCAGTGACGAGACGAGCGTGGATTTCACGAGATCGGCGACCCAGGTCCTCCCCGTCATCAGATTGAAGCCGTATCGCGCCTCGATTCCGAAGTTCCGGTAGAGGCTGAACGGAATACTGAGGATCGTCTGCGCCCAGAGGAATCCCAGAAAGAAGAGCACCCCTCTCAGCTCAAGGCGTCCAGTCAGGGAGGCAAGCCAGCGGTCGTAAAGGAAAAGCGCCCCCCCAAAGAGGAGGCCGATCACGAGGGCGCAGTCGAGGAGCAACCCGACCACGTCAAGCCGGCCGGTCTCGAGGGTATAAGCCAGAGTCCTCCGGAGGATGTCGCCGTCGATGATCCCCTCAAACCCCGAAGGAATCTGCTGCCCCTTCTCTCTCAGGTGCCGGAGGTTTAACCGTTTCAACCAGAGAGTGCCACACACCACGAGCAGGTATATACTCAGAACCACCGTTTCCATGGCGCCAATCATATCTGATCCAGGCCTGTCGGTCGAGGGCGGAGACCTCCGCCCATCCCCTCCCCCTTATGGTCAAGATCGGTTATCATGGCCGCAACAAAGCTTGCGCACCAGCCGTTCGCACCCGGGGGCCGGTACCGGCTGTTTTGACATCACGCGAGGACTGAACCCATGGACCACCTGAAGCTCCTTTGCGACATCGGAGAGCTGAACTGGATCTTTAGCGACAGCACCAGCACGAGAGCGTTCCTCCAGAGAATCGTCGGTATCGTCGCGACCCACATGCAGGCGGACGTCTGCTCCGTCTACCTCTTTGATGACGCCAGATGCGAACTCATCCTCAAGGCAACCAAGGGTCTCCATCCGGATTCCGTGGAACGGGTGAAGCTCAAGCTCGGGGAAGGCCTGGTGGGCCTGGCTGTGGAGGAGCTTCGGCCGGTCTGCGAGCCAGTCGCCAGTACCAACCCCCACTTCAAATTCTTCCCGGGCATATTTGAGGAACAATATGAATCTTTTCTCGTGGTCCCGATCCTGCGCGGCGAGGCCAGGATCGGCGCTCTTACCGTCCAACGGAAGAAGGATTTCCCCTTCGGCGATCAGGACGTCATGGCTCTCCGCGCCGTGGCTTCTCAGCTCGCCAACATCATCGAGAACGCGAGGCTTCTCCTATCGCTTCAGGAACGACACGAGACGGCGGAACCGGTTGACGCCCTTCGAGATCTCAGGTTCATCAAGGGGCGCGTCGCCTCCGAAGGCTTCGCCGTCGCCGAGGCCGTAGTGGTGGACAAGGAGCGGTTTCTCGGCCAGGTGCTCTCCCTCGATGTGGACCGGGCTTACACCATGGCCGACTTCCATCGGGCTGCGGCCCTGACCGAGAACCAGTTGCGCAAGGTGCAGAGCATCCTCGAGGAGAAGCTCTCAGAGGATGCGTCGCTGATCTTCACCTCCCACCTCCTCATCCTCAGGGACCGGTCCTTCTTCGGAGCCATCACCGACCTCGTCGAGGCCGGTGAGAGCCCACCCACTGCGATCCTGAAAGTGGCCAAACACTTCATTGATCTTTTTTCCCAAGCGGAGAATGCCTACATTCGGGAGAAGGCCCAGGACCTCAAGGACCTTACCTTGCGCCTTCTCGGCAATCTCGTTGCCGCGAAAGACGACGGGAGCATCTGGCACGCTCGAATCGTCGTCGCCCGAGACCTCTATCCCTCCGATCTGCTCCAGATGTCCTCGGAAGGTGTAGCCGGGCTTGTGCTCGTCGGGGGTGGAGTAACCTCCCACCTTTCTATTCTGGCGAGGTCCCTCCGCATCCCCCTTGTCATCGTCGATGCGCCCCGGCTCCTGAGCGTTCCGGAGAAGACCGTGGTGCTCCTTGATGCCGAGATGGGGAACGTCTTTGTGAACCCACACCCCAACCTGGTCTCCAATTTCCGTGCGACTCATCTCGCCCGGGTGACCGTCCAGGCGCAGAAAAAGTCCATCCAACCGTTCACCCTCACCGGTGACGGCACTCGCATTCGCTTGCTGGCCAACATCAACCTCCTGGCCGATCTCAAAGCGGCCCGGGAGATCCAGGCAGAGGGGATCGGGCTCTACCGCACGGAACTCCCGTTCATCGTGAGGAGCACCTTCCCATCTGAAGAGGAGCAGTACGCGGTCTACCGAAGACTGGTGGAGGGAATGCCCGGTAGACCTCTGACCTTCCGAACCCTTGATCTCGGCGGTGACAAGGTCCCCTCGTACTGGTACCACGCCGCAGAGCACAACCCTTTCCTGGGTCTTCGCTCGATCCGGTTCTGCCTCCAGAATCGGGCGGTCTTCGCCGATCAGCTCCGCGCCATCCTTCGCGCCGGCGCCAACGCTGAGGTGAACATCATGTTTCCCATGGTTTCCTCCATCGAGGAATTCCTCGAAGCCCGCGCCGCGCTCTTTGCCTGCAGGGACGAACTGCGGGAGCAGGGAGTGCCTCACCACCAAGACCCCCGGGTTGGCCTCATGATCGAGATCCCCTCCGTGGTGGATCTCATCGAGGACTTTGCCCGGGAGGCCGACTTTTTCTCCATCGGAACCAACGATCTCATCCAGTACACCCTGGCGGTCGATAGGACCAACGAGAAGGTGGCCAACCTGTACGTGCCTCATCACCCCGCCGTGCTTCGCACCATGAAGAGAGTGGTGGATGCGGCCCAGAGGAAGGGCACCGAGGTGTCCGTGTGCGGCGAGATGGCGAGCGACGAAAAATACCTTCCCTTCTTCCTGGGAATAGGCGTTCGGACCCTCAGTCTCGATCCCATCTATATCCCCAGGGTGCAGAAGGCCATCGCCAGTATTCACCTGGAGGATGCTGCACGGGTTGCCCACGAGGCGTTGGGGGAAAGCAGGGTGGAGGCCATCGCCCGTATTCTTGAGGAGTACCAGCGGGCGACCCACCGCGAAGACGGACGGGCCATCGCCTCGCGGTGAAGTTCGTCTTAAACGCCCCTTTGGTCCTCACGCCACAGATGAACCTAATCAA
>Ga0187773_10000461_pt1 | contig 16329 bp, 19 predicted proteins | sample 0216_BV02_MP05_1_FD_133133 | JGI IMG/M metagenome (GOLD analysis project Ga0187773, IMG submission 133133) | Tropical peat soil microbial communities from peatlands in Department of Meta, Colombia - 0216_BV02_MP05_10_MG | ecosystem: Environmental > Terrestrial > Soil > Wetlands > Peat | place...
CAGCCGGCAGCGGGGTTGCAGAAGTCCGGTTCGAACAAGAAGTGGCCGGTCATCGCCCGGAAGCGCGCGTTCACGGTTCGCGCCTTGCCACGGCCGATCTCGTCCACCGCCGTCTTCATGTTGTCGTAGATACCGCGCTTAGGAATACCGCCGAAGACGGCGAACGCGTGGTTGTGGGCGTCGAACAGCATCTCGTGCGTCTGCTGCGGGTACGCCCGCAACAGGAACGCTCGGCTGTGGCAGAGCTTGAACTGCGCCACCTGCAGACCCACGAGATGCTGTTCGATGCCCATAACCACGCGCTTGCGATGCTGGGCGGTGTGCCGCGCCGGGGCATCTACGACAACATGAAGACCGCGGTCGACCGGGTGCGCGCGGGCCGAGCGCGCGAGGTCAACGCGCGCTTCGCCGCACTCGCGAGCCACTACCTGTTCGAGGCCTCGTTCTGCAATCCGGCCGCCGGCTGGGAGAAGGGCCAGATCGAGAAGAACGTGCAGGATGCGCGCCACCGCCTGTGGCACACGGCACCTGCCTTCGAGAATCTCGCCGCGCTCAACACGTGGCTCGCGGCGCGGTGTGTGGCGCTGTGGCGCGAGATGGCGCATCCGGAGCAGCCCGGCCGGACCGTGGCGGAAGTCTGGGACGAGGAGCGCGCCGAACTGATGCCGCTGCCACGGCCCTTCGACGGCTTCATCGAACACAGCAAGCGCGTCTCGCCCACCTGCCTCGTGCACGTCGAGCGCAACCGCTACAGCGTGCCGGCGTCGTTCGCCAACCGTACCGTGAGCGTGCGCCTGTACGCCGAGCGGGTCGTCATCGTCGCCGAAGGCCAAGTCATGGCCGAGCACGCGCGCCTCATCACCCGCAGCCACCTGCCCGCCCGCACGGTTTACGATTGGCGCCACTACCTCGGCGTCCTGCAACGCAAGCCCGGGGCGCTTCGCAACGGCGCACCGTTCACCCAGCTACCCGAGGGCTTCAAGCGGTTGCGGGCGGTGCTGCTCAAGCGCCCGGACGGGGAGCGCGAGATGGTGGAGATCCTCTCGCTCGTGCTGCATCACGATGAACAGGCGGTGCTGACCGCGGTCGAGCTCGCGCTGGAATCGGGCGCTCCGTCCAAACCGCACGTCCTCAATCTGCTCGGACGTCTGCTCGAATCCGCCAAACCCGCGCCCATCGACGCACCGCCCGCGCTCACGCTGGCGGTCGAACCGCAAGCCAACGTCGACCGCTACGACGAGCTTCGGAAGGTGCAACATGGAGGCTGACGCCATGATCACCACCCTGAAATCCCTCAAGCTCTTCGGCATGGCGCAGGCGGTGGCCGATCTCGCCAGCCAAGGCTCGCCCGCCTACCACCACGCCGCGGACATCCTCGGCAGCCTGCTCAAGGCGGAGCTCGCCGAGCGGGAAGTGCGTTCCGTGGCCTATCAGCTGAAGATCGCCCGCTTCCCGGTGTACCGGGATCTCGCCGGCTTCGACTTCCGCGAGAGCGCGGTCGATGAGGCGCTGGTGCGCCAGCTGCACCGTTGCGAGTTCCTGGAGCAGGCCCACAACGTCGTGCTGGTGGGCGGTCCCGGCACCGGCAAGACGCATCTCGCCACCGCGCTTGGCGTGCAGGCGATCGTGCACCACCGGCATCGGGTGCGGTTCTTCCCGACCTTGGAGCTGGTCAACGCCCTGGAACTCGAGAAGGCCAACGGCAAACCAGGCCAGATGGCGCACCGCCTGGTGCATGCCGACCTCGTGATCCTGGATGAGCTCGGCTACCTGCCGTTCAGTCAGTCCGGCGGGGCGCTGCTGTTCCACCTGCTCTCGAAACTCTATGAACGGACCAGTGTGGTGATCACGACCAATCTCAGCTTTGCCGAGTGGCCAAACGTCTTCGGCGATGTCAAGATGACCACGGCGCTGCTCGATCGGCTGACGCACCATTGCCACATCGTCGAGACCGGCAACGAGTCCTACCGGTTCAAGAACAGCACCACGCAGACCAAGAAGGAGGTGAAGGCTAGAAAACTATCCACAACCTGAGCCATACTCTGGCTCATCCGGGGTGGGTCAAAATTGGATGCAAACCTTGGGTCAGAATTGGATGCAAATTAACAGACTACATCCTCGGCGATACGGATTGGGCACCCCAGAGCTTTGATTGGACCGTCACGGCTTCTGGTAACAATCGTACATTTTCACCTGTCGTCAGCGCTACTGCGCATCCCGATCCGAGTGGCAACGACGTGCTTTACGGTGGTGATGGCAACGACTGGATGCTCGGTGAGACCGGCAACGATGTTTTGGTCGGCGGCGCGGGCGATGATTTTCTTGACGGAGACAGCAACACCACCGACCCCTCGATGATGGGTAACGATTATCTGGACGGGGGCGATGGCAACGACACCCAGGTAGGCAACGGTGGTGATGACATCCTCTATGGTGGTGCGGACAATGACGTCCTGTATGGCGACGATGCAAGCCTACCCGCGCAATATAATGGAAATGATTACCTTGACGGTGGTGTCGGTAACGATCAGCTTTACGGCCAAGGCGGCAATGACATCCTCGTCGGCGGCACCGGTAGTGACTACCTTGATGGTGGATCCGGCGATGATACCTATATCTTCAGTGTCGGTGACGGTCAAGATACTATTAATGATGCTAGTGGTGCCAACACCATCTCGTTCGGGACGGGCATTCTTCCAGGTCTGGTCAGCGCATCGATAGTGGACGGTAACCTGTTGCTCAGTTACGGCAACGGATTCAGCAGCGGTGATCAGATTACGGTACAGAACTGGGTCGACTCCGGCCTCACCTTCGAAAACTTTAGCCTTCAATTCGAGGACGGCACGGTCTGGAACACGCAAGACATTCTGAGCCGACTAAGCAATTTTTAGTCATTTACCTTTCAACAACTTAGGCGCATCCGGCCCGCGCAGTTGTGTCAGAAAATGCCTGAAATTGCCTCTCGATGTCGGACGGCGGTCACATTTTGGTCACGCACAGCTCAGCACGCTTATCTGCTCAGTCACGTAGTTGGAATCGCTGTTTACGTCGCTGACCTCAAGCAATCAGGTCGGGGCGATTCGTGCGCAACCATTGCTCAACCGTCGTTGCCAGGTCTTCCGCGGCGCGCACGCAGGCGGCCGCCTCCTCCGTACCTATGCCTTCGCCGGTGTAGTCGCTGAGATTCCTTTTCTTTCGCAGCTTGTCCAGCACGATCACGCGCTCATTCGCCAGACCCACCGTTTTCGGCAGGCTCTGAATGACGGTGGCGTGATGCCCGGGCTCGCTCGTCGACGGCCGGTAACCGTTCGCCATGAGAGCGGTCAGCGCGCACTGCATCACCGCTTTGTAGGCGATATCGAAACGTGACTCCGGACTGATGTCCGCATGGCGCGCATCCTTGAGATTGCGCCGCACCGCGGTCAGCAGCCGGGCGATCTCCGCGCGCGTGGCCTTATGCGGCTTTAGCTTTCCGATGTGCGCCAAATTTTCTAAGGTCATGTTCCTTTCCCAGGAGAAAAAGCTTCGGCTCGCCCAGCACGCGGGTCACGAAGGAGCCCTTTTCCTTCGCCTTCTTCTTGAACTCGGCCACGCTGTAGACGTTCGGGTTGATCTCCCGCCGGAGTTGGTCCTGGCTGGGATGCAGCGCGCCCACCACCTCTTCAAAAGACGCGTTCCCGATCACCATCACATCGATGTCGCTCGCGCGCCGCTCGGCGCCGCTGGCGACCGAACCGTAAACGAACGCCACCGCAATCTTGTCCGCCAGCGAGGCCAGCGCCTCCCGCAAAACGTCCGCCACCCCCGCGGTCTTCTTCAGGATTGCGCGCAGCTCGTCATAGATCGGGCAGGTCGGATCCGCCTGGTAGCGAACGAGATTGCCCACCTTCTCGCGACGCAGCACGCCGACCGCCGCCAGTTGCGCGAGCTCGCGCTGCAGCGTTCCCGGCTGCGTCTTCGTGACGCGCGCGATCTCGCGCAGATGAAACGACTCATCGGGATGCAGCAACAGCAGGCCCAATACCTGACGGCGATAAGCTCCGAAAAACACGGTGCCGAGGTCGGCGGTCGGCTTTGTTCTCATTTCGGCTACGATTGTAGCCTATAGGGCTACATGCTTCAAGCAATGCCGGAACCGTACCTAGATCTCATCCGGTCAACTATCCCGCGGCCCTTAGTGCCGGTCGCGCAGGGCCCGATTGACGCTATTGAGGTCAAATCCCTCGGGATCGAAGACCCCGCCGACCCAGCGCAGAAACTCTTCGTGCTCTGGATGATCCGGTCGGGGATGGCCTCAAGAAAGTTTGCATACCCGGGCTTATGAGGAGTGGGTAGGGGCGGGGTCTTCCGCCTACTACTCATAATCCATATATATGCTCACAACAGCATCTTAATTCATCTCGTTATCTCTTAAGAGCACATATATTTACTTTAATGCAACGATAGTATATGCTTTTAAAAGCATATTAAGCTACTTACAATGCTCTCAAGGAAACATGGTCGCCAAGAACCAATTATTGCAGGCCCCGCCCTACCCGGTCGAACAGGCCATCAAGCGCCTGGGCGCGAATCTGCGCACAGCCCGTATCCGGCGCAAGCTTACCATCGAAGAGGTAGCCCAGAAGATAGGGACTGGCCCCCGCGCTGTCATGGACGCCGAGAAGGGAAAGCCGTCCACGATGATTGGCGTCTACGTCGCCCTGATCTGGGCCTATGACCTGCTCCCGCCGCTGAACGAACTCGCGAATCCCGCGACGGACGAGCAAGGACTGACGCTGGCCGCCGCCAAGGAGAAAACCCGTGTCCGCAAGAGCAAAGGGCTCGACAGTAACTTCTAGGGCCTCGGCGTCCGAATGCTTTGTCTACATCACCCTGCCCGGCGACGTGTCGGCGGTGACGGCGGGAAAATTCGTGCTGAGCAAAGACGCGCACGGTGACGGGTTGGGGCAGTTTGTCTATCGCGCCAAGTACCTCGAAGACCCGAGAGCGGTTGAGATCGATCCCGTCGAACTCAAACTCTCCAAGCGCACCTACGAGACAGCCCTGCTGAACGGCGTGTTCGGGGCGTTGCGCGATGCCGGTCCCGACTACTGGGGCCGCCACGTCATCGAAAAGCATGCCGGCAAGGCGCAGCTCAGCGAACTCGATTACCTGCTGGAATCTCCGGACGACCGCGCGGGCGCGCTGGGCTTTGGCCTGAATACTGAACCGCCCGCCCCGTTGAGGAAATTCAATAGCACGATCGATCTGGAGAAGCTTCAGTATCTCGCGGACGCGCTGGTCAAGGACGACCTGCCCATCGACCCTCAGGCCCAGCAGGTGCAGGACCTGATGCTGCTCGGCACGTCGATGGGCGGCGCCCGTCCCAAAGCCGTCGTGCAGGACGACGATAGCCTCTGGGTGGCTAAATTTAACCGCACCGACGATCGCTGGAACAACACACGCGTCGAGCACGCCATGCTCCGCCTCGCTCGCGAATGCGGCATCACGACGGCGCAAAGCCGCATTGAGACCGTGGGCGGTAAAGATGTCCTGCTCGTCAAGCGGTTCGACCGCGAGAAGACGGCCAAAGGCTACACGCGTGCGCGCATGGTCAGCGGCCTGACCATCCTGCGCGCCGATGAAGCGCCCGAAGCGCGCCAGAACTGGTCCTACGTGATTTTGGTCGAGCAGCTGCGCCGGATCGTCGAGGACGCCAAGAAGGACGCGAAGGAACTCTTCCGACGTGTCTGTTTCAACGCGCTGATCTCCAACATCGACGATCACCCGCGCAATCACGCGATAATTGCAAAAGAAAAGAGCTGGAAGCTCTCGCCAGCCTACGACCTCACGCCGTCTGTGCCCGTGAGTCTGGAGCGCCGCGATCTCGCCCTCGATTGCGGTGACCAAGGCCGCTACGCCAATGCGACGAACATCCTCTCGCAGCACGCGCGGTTTCTGCTCGACCGCGCTGAAGCCGAAAAGATCGTCAACAACATGAAAGCGCAGGTGGAAGCCACCTGGTACGACACGCTGCGCGCCAGCGGCGTGTCTGAAAAAGACGCCGAGACCATCCGCAGAGCCTTCGTCTATCCGGGATTTTCTCTGTGATGCCGGGCGACCTATGCCGACGTCGCCGATACAATTATCGCCATCGCCGTCATCGAAGCGATACAGCTTCGAGACTCGGACCTTCGCCCCGGTGCGAATCTAAATATCAAATTATTTCTACGATTCGCATCAAAACGAAGGCCCCGCAAACAGATTTAAAGCCGCGTAGGCACAGCCGAGACTAATCCGTTACGGAACCAATCTCTCGGTTCCTAGGACTGTCCCCGCAGGGCCCGATTGACGCTATTGAGGTCAAATCCCTCGGGATCGAAGGCGCCGCCGATCCAGCGCAGAATCTCCTCGTGTTCCGGATGATCCGGCTGGCGGATGCCCGCAAGAAAGTTCGCGTACCCGGGCGGCCCGCCCACGTCCTCGGGCGGGCAGGCGCGCTCGCCCGCGAGACAGAGCGGACAGGGCCGGTCGGGTTCGGCCGGGCCGATTTCCTCCACCACCAGCCGGTGCTCCCAGTGGTCCCCGAAATCATATATATAGGAAAACTCGCGGACTGATTTTCCGAGTGCCTGATCGAGTCGCACTCGCCGCTCGTCCTTCATCCCGAGCTCGTCGGCCTCGTCCGGGATACCGAATTCGACGCTCCCAATCTGAAAAGCGTGCAGATGCGAATCCTGCCAGCCCATCACGCACTGCAGCACCCCGTGCGGGTTGGGCAACGGGATGTCCCAGGGAACCTGGATGCGGCGCCAGATGAGCGGTTCGATGGGCGCGAGCTCGACCCGCAGGGTGACGGTTTCCTTCGCGGCGGCTGCCGGCGGCGTCCGGCCCGGTGGTCTTTTCTTGGAGGCCATGATCTCGAGCACCTCGCGCGATGACTTGATGTCGCAAGTGTACCCGGCTTTCCTTCGAGGGCGAACTGCATGATGCCTGTGCGCCCGCCTCCGGTTACCACGCGACAAACCATTCGTCACTATTACGTTGATGCGTGGAAATATCCGCGCCGCCCATCATTGGCCGTGACGAATCGGCGTTCGGGTCGTGCGCGAACCCTTTTTAATCCTCTCGGCCTGTTGTCTCGCTCACCATTGCATAAGATGTGGTGGCGTGCGCATCCTCGTGGCGACCTCGTTACCGTGGTGTGGAAAAATCCAAGGGCGCTTGGGAGTTTTCACCATCTCGGTCGATAGTGGTGAAAAACTCGCTGTTGAAATGAACCGGGGCTAAAGCCATTAGTCCTCAAAAATATTTCTTTTTCGCTTCCTGCGCATCCATCACCGTTAGCTTGATTCATTTATATTGCTGCTGTGAAAGTATCCGCTTTGCCTCCTTATCGGTTCGCCGGGATATCCCCCTGGCGCGTGTTCATTCACACCGCTGTGGCGGCGTGACTTGGAATTCACCATTAGGGACAGGCGGGGCCTTAATAAAATTATGCCAAAATGTAGCGCCCGCTTTTCTTGGAACCAACCCGCTTCACCAGTCCGACATTAATAAGGGGATTGAGCAGATCGAGCGCGCCCTGCTTAGAGATGCCCAACGCGCTCCAAATCTCACTCGGACTCATGCTTTTATTGTCGCGGAGCATTTGCAGCAATTGTTCCTGTTTGGGGCGCAAGACAAGCTTCTTCGTAGATTGCGCCGATAATCTTTGCACCCTGGTCCAGACACGCTCCAAGGTTGAAAGAAGACCCTCGGCGGAGTATTCCAGCCAGCCGGTCAGGTTCTCCCCCTCCTGCCGCACAGCGTCGAGTGCCTGATAATAACGCGGGCGGCCTTCCCAATAAAACTCGTCCACCGAGAAGATATGATGTGTATCGAAACCACGGCGGTATAATTCCCATAAAGCGAGCGCACGACCAGCACGCCCGTTACCGTCCGCAAACGGGTGAATGGCTTCAAAGCGGTAGTGAACAATCGCGGAACTAAGCACCGGCGACAGGCTCGCTGATTCCTTGTTCCACCACGTCAGCAATTCAAACATCAGCCCCGATACATCTTCCGGCGGAGGGGGGACATAGCGCCCCACTTTCACGCGAATGGTGCGATAGCGCCCGGCCGTCCCCTGATCCATCACCTCGGCGGCAAGGATACGGTGAAGGGTAAAAACATCCTCATGGGTAATGGATCTCTTGCTGGCTTTCTTTTCAATGAAACGCAGCCCCGCAAAATAATTTATCACTTCACGCTTTGCCCGCTGAGCCACCGCCGGGATTTCCCGCCCCTCCTCCACGGCTCGCACCTGCTCCAGTGTCAGGGGATTGCCTTCGATAGCCGTCGACGAATGCGTGTTGCGCGTGCGCGTGTCCTTCTGCAAGGCGGGAATCCAAGGCACCTGCACCGTCGCAACCAGAATGCGCTCGCGCAGGGCGGCGATCTGCTCCACCCGCGCTAGCAATGCCGGAGTTATGGCAAATTGTGGCTGATAACTCATGTTGATTATGATGACGATAAGTCAAGTGTAAGTCCAGTTATTAGTCAAGTGCTTGGGACGACCGGGCAGGAATTCGCCGCCGGCCCCCCCCCCGACGAATTGATCCTCGCCGGTTGAATTGCGTCGAAAATTCACCTGTTCATGGTGAATTCCCAATCACCACCGCCGGCGCTTGAAATAACCATCAACCGCGGAGATTCAATACGTGCCAGGCGTTTTCCGGGCCCAGAGGCAGGAGTTCTAGAATTCGCCGTGTACAGCACAAAAGCTAATTAGAGATCGACATAATGGGCTAACGGCGGGGCGGCTATCCTTGGACGGTTATCCCCGTGGAGCTGCGGAACGCTTACATGCCGGCCTTGCAAGACGCGAGTGTGCGCCAGGATATCGGTCGCTTCGCAGATTTTCTGACGCGCTTGGCAAGAACGGGCTCGCAGGCAACGCGGCGCCGGGGCTACCATTGTCACGAGTCCGATAAATCATAATTATCGGATACGCCTTAACCCCACTTGATCGATACCCTTTTGCCGGCCTGAGCGCACTCACGCAAGTAAAGGTTGATCAGATTTTGATACGGGATCCCGTTCTGGCGCGACATCGCCTTGAAATAGGCAATGGTTCCTTCGTCAAGCCGAATGGTCACCTGCTTCTTGGCCTTCTTCACATAAGGGTTTTTCACGGATTTTGAAAAATCGTACTCTTTTCTCATGTTGACCACCTCACGTAATCGCGTCGCTCGGCCGCTGTGGCTTTCCGAGCCGATATGATACGAATGACATTCTCCTTCCCTCGGTAGCAATGACAAATGACCAAAATCCGTAGCTTGATGGTGAGCCCCAGCAACAGGAATCGCTCCTCTTCGGCCGAATGATCCGGGTCCGGCATCACCCTGGCACTCTCGTCGAGGAAAGCCGTTCTCGCCTCTTCGAAGGAAATACCGTGCTTTTTCTGGTTGGCTTTGTTTTTCCGATCATCCCACTCGAAGTGAAGTTAATCCATAATTATAGTATACATACATTGTAGTGAATTGTACTAGGATTACGTGTTCCGGCAGCAAGACAGATATTGTCGGTGCCAGCGCGCTGGTTGTGTCAGAAATGCCTGAAATTGCCTCCGAGCGACGCACAGTGGTCACATTTTGCTCACGCTCATAAACGCACAATGTAACGTTTTAAGAAGAAAGCGGCTCAAGGCATCGTGGGAAGAATGAAAACGGATAAGCCCGTCGTTGATGCCTTCCGCTCCTGCCATTGACGTCTACCACACTCCTAGAATCCATCCCTCCAGTTCCGCCTGCCGGCGCTCCGGCAGACTGAGCGGTGGGACCAAATAGTTGTCGAGGCGGCCGCGTCGGTCGGCTTCCCGCATCCACGCGGCAACCGACCAGGCATCGTGCTCATCGGCGGTGCGCCCATTAACAGGAAAGCGGCGCCGGTAAAGAGACGGATAAACTTCGGCGACCACGGATTTTCCGTTCAGGACTTCGAATCCATCGAACGGCCAGAAGTGGACACGGGACCGGCCGGCCGGCATTTCTCTTAACCACAGCAGCCAGGGCAGGCCCGCATGGGTGGATTTCGCCACCGATCCCTGCACATCGAACTGAAAGACGCTCTTGGCGGTAGCCGTCCATTGCTCACAGAGACGCAACTCGGAAGGCCTGCCCGTGCGCGGATTGTTCTCGCGAACAAAATCGACGTAGGTGTGCGGATCGGCCGTCGGCCAGTGGCGCATGAAGTCCCGCAGAAAGGCGTCCCAGCTGGAAAGCCCATGGCGCTGCATGTAGCTCAACGGAAACGAGAAGCCGTGATCGATGCCGATGATCACGGGCTCTTCGGATTCAAGTGCGTGATGACAATACTGTGCGATTTCCAGCCGCGACCAGTTTCTCGCGCCCGGCGTCGGGGTGCTGACCTTCACCGGCTCGGCGTCGACCGTCGCCTCGAAGACCTGCAAGGCCTTCAGCCGGCTTTCCGATGTTTCGGCGCCGGAGTAATCGATACCAACGTAACGCTGGAATTTCATGGATACGCCATTCGGGCCCGGAAAGCCAATACTATTATGAAACCGGCTTACCGCCTAAAGATTGGCATACAGCTCGTCAAACAGCGTCGCGTTACGCCAATACTCGACGTGCGCCACGAGCGGAATCGTGGCATCGGGATCCGGCACGTTGCGGACGGTGCGGCCGCGGCTATCGGGACTGCGGACGTCGTCGTAGAACTCAAGCCTTCCGCTCACGATGTCGCGCGGCGCGTAGACGTTGATCCACTTGATGTCGCGGTAAGGAACGTATTTTACGATCAAGGGCTGCAGCGAGGCGGCGAGCGCCTCGCGGGTCGACGTCGTGTTCGCCCACTGCGAGGCAAAGATAAACGCTGTTTTGTCCAAGGGCGAGCCGAATGTCAGCAAGAGCGTGGTGCGCTCCACCACTTTGAGTGGCGTGCCATTGAGCCGGTCGTCGTTGATCAGCGCATTCAGCGTGTCGTACATCACGACCGAGCCCAGCGAATGGCCCAGCAGCGCTACGTGCTCATAGTCGGGCGTCATGTAGACCGCCTTCGCGAATTGGAAGACGGTCGATTTGATCCGCGCGCGGATGTCGTTGAACCGGTCGAGCGTATGCGAGGAGACGTAAGCCGCGACATCGCCGGCGTACTGAATGATCAGGCCGCGCACGACCCACGAGGCGAGCAGAAGGCCGCTCCAGATCAAGGCCCAATAGTGCCTGAAAGTGCCGTGAACAAACGGCTGCGGTGCAACCCAGCCCGCCACGATGCATAGCAAGACCGCGGCGCAGGCGATCGTAAGGGCTACCCAGCCATAGACCAGGAGTTGCGTCACGAAGGTAACGAGTTTCCAAAGCCCGCGTCGCCGCTGGCGGCGGGGCGGCTTCGCTACGCTCAAAATGGCCAGCAGGCCGCCCACGACGAGGCAGGCAATCACGAATATTCCGGCCACGGTCGTGAACGCGTAAAACGTGTCGTCCGTAAACGTCGGGCTTCCCGAGGCGCGGATTTTGTTGAACAAGCGATCGCCGCTATTCACTGCGATCAACAGATTGAGAACAATGAGACTGGTCACGACGCCGAGGGCCGCCAGGAGCGGAATGGTTGCCTGCAGGCGCCGGCCAAAATCCACGATGCTGCCGAAGATCCAGCGTTCGAAGGGCTGATAACAGTTGCGAAGACCGTTGAGGCCGGCGCGCAGCAGGAACGACATCACGTCGCGCAGCGTGACTTGCCCTTCGGTAAAAGGCGCCCAATAGCCCTCGTAGACGTGCACCTCCACGTCCTGGCCGTGGCGATTCTTCATCTCGAACTCCGCGCGCTGCGTTTTCAACCCGGCGATCTCGACCGTCGCGGCGCGAATCGCCGACACCGGCTGGCCCTGCCGCGCGGCGGCCTGGGCAAGCCCTTCGGCCGCGGCGTCGAGCGTCTCGAACGGGACTTGCTGGCCCATGCCGTGCGTGATGAACACGGCCACCCGGGGCCTGGCGGCGCGCTTCAGCGCGATCGGGGCTGCCCCCGTGGGAACGGCTACCGGGTCGGTGACGCTCCGGGATATTCCAGGAGACCTTTCACTCAGGCGCTTGTTCCAGAGCATTCTGCCCTCCCCGTTTTTTGGCACGCGACCAGTGCAGTATTGTGTAACTATTATGGTCAGACTGTTTTCAGGATGGCTACCGGTTAATTTACATGGTCTTGCCGCTTAGCTTTCGTCGTCGCTGATCGCTGCTGTACGCTCGCAGTTTCCGATGCTTCCTGGCGCCTGACCGCTAGTGATTTCCGTAATACTGTTTATACGCCACCCGCCAGTCGTGGGTGATCATGTCGCGGGCTTGCTTCAGGGTGATGTGGCCGCCGCACATCTCTTTATGGAGCCGGTTCTCAAGTTTGTCCTTCAGGTGTGCGTTCCAAGGGGTGGTGCCGTAGGCTTCCGGCCAGAGGTTCTTCACCTCATCCGCCCCGCCGAGCTCGCGGCTGATCAAGTGGTCGATCTCGCAGGTCTTGCCGTGGGCATCCGGCACACAGCGCGGGTCGTCATAACCGGAATAGCCATAGAGGGCGAATACTTGCTGCTTCATCGCACCGGTGACGTGGCGCTCGTCCTTGCCCCATTTGGTACTGCATATTTTGGATTTAGTCAGGCCGGAGTTAACGACGCCGGGGGTTTTGCTTAGGTCGGGCACATCGTCCGCCAGGGCGATGGCTTGGAAGAACAGCGAGACAAGAAAAACCGTAATGGCGAGGCGGCGTGTCAGTTTCATTTTAACCGTCCTTGGTTAGATATTTTCAATTCAACATCTTACGGAGCGCCCGTTGCACACAAAAGCATTGCTACTAACCTATAACCATCATTGTAGTCCCCAACTGCCGTTCAACCGCCACTCTTCCAGAACCGGTATCAAGCCGATAGGTCAGGTCGCAATAGTTTCTTGCATTGGACAATACCTCTTGGCGGAAGATCGCAAATACCTCTCCCTCGCAATGAGCCGACCTGGTCAGAATACCGGGATGACCTTCGTGGTGAACGCGTCGACCTACTTCCTGCGTGAAGCGATAATCGTTGGGCGCGACGAGTGAAGGAAAGGCTGCAATCCTCGCGCGGAAGTCGAGCAGCGCGGCATCACATCGCACTAGAAACACCCGGCGTTCGCCCACGATAGGCGTATCGTGATGCAGAAACTCCTCTGCGGCTTCGAGCATCCGGCACCAGTGATGCACGGTTTCATGGACTGTCGTCTCGAGCGTCGCGGCACCGTACCACACGCCAAAACGCCCGTCCGAATAACGACTCTCCATCCAGTTCTTGAACGGAAACTCGATGGCGTTGTGATGAATGGCTTCTTCGAACGGTCGCCCGATGATTGGCGGTTGGGTGTAGGGAGGTTTGACCGCCATCTCGGCCTCGATTGCCGCATCCCAGTCCTTCGGCTCCCCGCTCAGATCGTCGTAAAGATCCTGTGTCTCGCGGATGGTTATGATGTTGCGGAACGCATCGTCATGAAAATCATGAAGCGTGAGTCGCTCGAACAGCTCCTGCATCAGCGACCCCGCTCGCGGTCGAGATACGAGCGTACCATCAGCAGTCCCGTGAAGCCGTATTGTCTAACGACTTCCACCGGAGTCATGCGCTGGAAGTAGTTGTTGCGGGCCGACATCCACCGGTAAGCGAGCTCGCGGTTGTGCGGGAAGATGATCCGCAGAGACTTGTGGATCGCGAGCAGATGCCCCACCCGGTCGAGCAGATCGCGGTTATCCGAGAGTGGGTTACCTTCTCGATAACGCTTCAGAGTTACCCGGCTCTCCGGATTCAAGCCCAGCAAAATGAGCTGGTCCTCCGGTGCGATCTTCCAGTGATCGAACAGGGTCATGACCATGCGCGCCAGACTCTGGCGGCGGTCGCGCTCATGCCGAGCGGCCTCAGGCGCTAGTTTCGTGGCCATAATGGATTTCTCCTTTTGTGTACAAATGTAACAAATATAATTACACTTGTCATCAAGCGATGATGTCTGGAGACAGGGATAGCAGTATTCCGTTACTGACTTGTTATTTTCGTTTATTGAAGGCGGCATTCGTTTCCGATCCGCTGCCGTAACTTGTCGATGCCACCGACCAGGGCCCGAGGCGGAGAATGGCCAGATTATTATCCGCACATTGAGCGGAGATAATCTTGTCGTTGCGGAGAATATCGTCCATAATATCCGCATTATATGCGGAGTTTAGGCATGTACATCTGGGAAAGGGCTGAGTGGCCCGCATTAACCTGGGACAACGTGAGTCTGTCGCCCCTGCTCGCACGCGTCTCGCGCGAACAGGGGCGGCTGCTCGGGAGCATGGAGGCCCTCGGCTTCAACCTTCGCCGCGAGGCCCATCTTCGCACCCTCACCGATGATGTGGTCAAGTCGAGCGAAATCGAGGGCGAGACGCTCGATGCCGACCAGGTCAGATCCTCCATCGCCAGGCGGCTCGGCATGAATGTCGGCGGGCTCGTCCCGGCCGATCGCGACGTCGAGGGCATTGTCGAAATGATGCTCGACGCCACCGGCAACTATGCACAACCCCTGACCGTCGAGCGGCTGTTCGCCTGGCACGCGTCGCTGTTTCCGACCGGCCGCAGCGGTATGCGCGGGATCAGGGTCGGAACCTGGCGCGACGACAGCGGCGGGCCGATGCAGGTTGTTTCCGGCCCGGTCGGCAAGCAGAAGGTGCATTTCGAAGCGCCGCCCGCCGCGCGCGTGCCGCATGAAATGGAAGAGTTCCTGCGCTGGTTTGAAACGCCGGGCGACACCGACCCGCTGCTGATCGCCGGGCTGGCGCATCTGTGGTTCGTGACGATCCATCCGTTCGACGACGGTAACGGCCGCATCGCGCGCGCGATCGCGGATATGGCGCTGGCCCGTTCCGAGAACAACCCCCAGCGCTTCTACAGCATGTCGGCGCAGATCCGCCACGAGCGCGACGACTATTACGCAAGGCTCGAGCACACGCAGAAAGGCGAGCTCGACATCACGCCCTGGCAGGACTGGTTTCTCAATTGCCTGCTGCGAGCGATCGAAGGCGCGCAAGCCACATTGGGCACGGTGCTCGAGAAGGCGCGCTTCTGGAGGCGCTTCGCCAAGGAGCCCCTGAACGCGCGGCAGATCAAGGTGCTGACCCGGCTGCTGGACGGCCTTGAAGGCAAACTGACGACATCGAAATGGGCAAAGATCGCGAAGTGCTCACAGGACACGGCCTATCGCGATATTCTCGACCTGGTCGAACGGGGCGCACTGCGAAAAGATCCCGGCGGCGGGCGCAGTACGAGCTATTCGCTGGTCATTGGCAGCGCGCCACGCGAGGACAGCGATTAGCGCACGCTGCTTGCACTGCCCTGAATGCTTGTCGCCAAGCCATCGCTTCGGCTCAGAGTCGATCGCTCCCTCTCGTGTACACTGTCCTGCTCGCTCGTTCGCAGTGCTGTACCGGGCTGTTCACGAATTTAGAATGTACACAGAATGTGAACATACGCAATTCGCGAACGGCCAGACTTTGGGAAACAGACTGGCAAGGCCAGAAGTCCCAGCGGGGGGCACAGCTTAATGCCCCTTCCTTCCCCCTTAGTTTTTGTTTCGCGACGTGCAGGCGGCAAATCGACAGGTCAGGATGCCATCTCATAACTCACCTTGCCGTCCGCGACTTTTATCACCCCGCGGCTTGCCAGCTCGCCAACGATCTTCTCGAGTTCGTCCTCGGCCAGCTGATTTCCGAAACGCGCCTGAATGCTGCTCCGGAGCGCCTTGAGCGTTCGCGGTCGTGCGGCTTTGCGTTTCTCGAGATCTTCCGCGATCACATCGACTTTTTCTCGCTCCGGTTTGGGACAGGGGAACACCAAGGTAGCGTAGCTCGGTTGTGTTGCCGTGGCTTCAGATCGCCGAACATCACAATTCGCGCGCGGCATCCCGCGCGCTTTTTGCCGCCGCGAGGAGAGCCAGGATCTCCCCGAGCCGCTCCCGCGCCGCTGCGCGGCCGGCGGCAATCGCCTCGCGCCCACGATAGAACTCCAGCCGACCAATGCGGCCGACCGCCGGCAGCAGCATGAGGTCGGGCGGGTTGGTCGTGACGCGCAATCGCACGATCTCCGCCTGGGTGAGGATCATCACCTGATCCAGCACCCGGCGCGCGGTCCACGTCGATTTTGCACCGCTCCGCTTCTGATATTTTTCGAGCTGCACTTCCAGCCACGACTCAAGCCCCTTGGCACGCATCATCCACGGTTGCCGCAACAACTGCCGCACGTGTTGCGGCCATTGCCGCGAACGCGGTGGAAGTTGGCGCCGCGCGACCCGGCGCGCGGCGCCGTGCACTGCC
>Ga0187773_10000462_pt1 | contig 16327 bp, 11 predicted proteins | sample 0216_BV02_MP05_1_FD_133133 | JGI IMG/M metagenome (GOLD analysis project Ga0187773, IMG submission 133133) | Tropical peat soil microbial communities from peatlands in Department of Meta, Colombia - 0216_BV02_MP05_10_MG | ecosystem: Environmental > Terrestrial > Soil > Wetlands > Peat | place...
AGACCTTGAGGGGCCGCACAACTATTCCGCTTTCTCAAATCTGGAGGGATGAGCTGACTTTCAAATTCCGGCATGGGGGTTCCGCCCACGCCGGTCATGATCGTTTTAAATATGTGTTCCCCATCATGCCCCAGCTTCACCCCGCCGTGCTCGCCGGCCGGAAGGGTAAAGTTGGCCGGGTGTTCCGCGTGACCCCAAACGTCCGTCAGCCCCTTGGCCAGTATCCCGTCGCCCTTTCCTTCCGCGCCATGACATAAATAACAGATGGCCTTGCCGTGAAACAGTTTCTCGCCGTTTTCAATCGAAGCCCCGGTGACCGGAGGCTCGGGGGGCACCGGAATCGGTTCACCGACCGGCTCTTTTGTCCAGCGATCCGAGAAGGTTTTAATATACTGGATCACGGCCATCCGTTCCCGCTCCGAGATCTCCTGCCAGGTCGGCATGGCCGTTCCCCACAGCCCGTGGGTGACGGTGATAAAGAGATCGCCATCGGTCGGCAGCGAATCCTTGCCCGGTGTCGAGCGGAATTTGAAAACCCCTCGAGTGAAGTCCCGCGGTTTGGGGTCTAAAAAGACGGCGGACGGCCCCTGGCCGTCACCGTTCTCTCCATGACAGCCGATGCAACGCCGTTCGTAGACATCTTTTCCCAACGAAACGAGCTGCGCTCGCTCGCGGGGATCCGTCGTGAGCGAAACTCCGGATGATAAGCGGGTTGGTATAAATGTCTCACGCCAGTCGCCGATCCCCGTACCCAACCGCTGGATGTACGCCACAAGCGCCTTCCCATCGTCGTTCAGTCGGGGCGGTTCATCGCCCTTCGCCGGCTCAAACAGCCAGGGAAACGACGGCATGATCGAGTCGGGAACGACATGGCGCGGATTCCAGTGATGGGCCGTGTTCCAATCGTCCCCGTATTTTCTTCCCACCCGTGTCAGGTCCGGACCGATCCGCCGCGTGCCGAACAGATGGGGAAAATCATAGGCGTATTCCCCGGCCTGAGAAACCGGCCCCCAACGCAACGTTTCTCCCGTGACCGGGCGGACATACTGAGAGTGGCAATACCAGCATCCCTCCCGGATATAGACCTTTCTCCCTCGGGCTTCGAGCGGCGTGTAGTCGGCCACTTGAATTGACTTCTTCGTGACCTCATCGGTCACGGTGGCGGTTCGGGTCTGCGGCATCATCCACGGTACGATTCCCTGCACGAAGACCGCCAGGAAGAAAAATCCCAGTCCGGCTGCGAGGAAAACCGTGGAGGGGGTCTCGATCCAGCCCCCCTTGGGCCGGGGTTGTGTTGACGGGGCTTGCTCCCAAAGGGAACTGTCCGGGACCGCCCGCTCCACCGGTTTTCCTTCGCGCGCCGTTTTATACAAATTGATCACCAAAAGAAGAAATCCGATATCCATCGTCAATCCGGCGAGACTGCGAACTGCCCACCAAGGCTTCAACTCTTTCACGGTATCGACGAAATTAGCCTGGTACTCCAGCATCGACCCTTGGACGAATCCCATCGCGGTCAGGACGACGGCCATCACGCTGAACCCGGTGATCGTCAGCCAGAGATGCCAACTGGCCAACCGATTGCTCCACAATTCCCGTCCCGTCACCCGCGGCCAGACATAGTAAAGTCCGCCGATGACCCAGACCACCATCGCCCCGAAGACCGTGAGATGGGAATGCGAAATCACGAAATCGTTGAAATGAGTCAGCTGCTGGACCCGCCGGAGCGCCTCGGTCGAGCCTTGAAAGCAGCCGAGCCAATAGTAAATGGCGCCGAGGATCAAAAACTTGGCGGCGTAGTTGTCTCCTCCTCCGCTGCCGAGGATCGTCCCCCAGCGGCCGGCCATCGTCCCGAAAAAGTTGACCGTCACGGCCCAGACCGGAATGATCAGGAACATGCTGGTCGTGATCGACATCGTCTGATTCATGTTCGGGATCGGGCTGTAAAGATAATGGTGGATTCCGACGAAGGGATAGAAAAGCGCTAGAGACCAGAAGCCCAACAACGATAGACGGTGGCTGTAGAGGGGATTCTTGGAGCTGACCGGAATGAAATAATAAATCGTCGCGAGTCCGGCCGGAGTCAGCCACAGTCCGACAATGTAATGGATATACAGGCCGTGCATCGCGGCGCTGTTGACCCCGGAGAAGGCCGGGACGTATTTCAGGATCACATCCCCTAAAACCAGGTTCATGACGGTCCAGACGAATGCGGCGACGGTGTACCACATCGCGACGTAAAACCGTTTCTCTTTGCGCCGCCAGACCGTTCCCAGGATCTGGATCGTGACCCCGCCCAGGACGATGAAGCGCAGGACCCCAAATGGCCATTCATACTCTCCGGCCTCCAGTCCCGAGTTGTAACCCAGCATGAAGGAAATGGAGCCGAAAAAGATAAAGATGTTCCAGATCCACAAAAGCCAACGGCCCCATTCCTCTTTGTACATCCGGACCCCGCAGAGGCGGGGGACGAAGTAATAGGCCAAGGCGATGAAGGTCGAGGAGAAGGACCCGAAAATCACGCCGTTGACATGAACCGGCCGCAGTCGTCCGAAGGTCAGCCAGGGGATGCCGCCCAGAAAATCGGGTTCATGAAACTTGATCGAGACGAGCAGACCGACCAGAGGAAAGACGGTTAACCAGACTAAGGCCCACGTCAGCCATTGTTTCACCAACGATCGGTTCACCAGGACTTCGTCGTCCATGGGATTCCTCCTTTCCTGAAAAAAGGGCGGACATCTGAGGATCGACCTTATGTCCCCCCGGCTAAGGAGACAAAATGGCCTCGCCGGTTTTCCTGATAGCAGGTTGCGCTATGCTGGGAGCAAAAGGGCTTGTCCTTTCCGTAGCTGATGATCGAGATTCGAGAAGCATCCACGCCCAACGTGACCAAATATTGTTTCACCGCTTCTGCCCGGTGGTTCCCCAAAACCAGATTGTACTCTTCCGTTCCGCGGTCATCGCAGTGTCCCTCGATCTGAACCTTCAAATTGGGATGGTTATTTAGAAACGCGGCGTCCTTTTGTAAGGCTTCTTTAGCGTCGTTTCGGATAAGGTATTTATCAAAATCAAAAAAGGCATCCTGAAACGATCGCCCGGATAATCCGACGTCGAGCGGTTTGGAGGCTTCGACCGATTCCTGTATCGGACTCTTGGGAACGGCCGATGGGTACGTCGGGAGTTCCTGAGGTTTCGCCACCTCGGCGCCGGATGAGACATCGCTTTTGACCGCAGCCGTCGCCGCTTGGCGGTTGCACGCCGGCAAAACCGCCAAGGTCATCAACAAGAGCAAAATCACAGACCCGGATTTTAAATGTCGCATCGGTTGCTCTCCTTTCCTTAAATGAAGGGTTTAATAATACCGATCCCGTCCTCCCCGTGTCTTTGAAAAATGGGACGGGGGCCGGTTTCGATTCGAGATGACCACTGTATCGACCAGGTCCCCGCAATAGATACAGCGGGTCATGGAGGTTCCCCCATCCCGGGTAAAGATCCGTTCTTCAACCATGATTCCCTGACATCGTTGACATTTCATTTGAACCTCCTTTTCTTAAAATGCGGGTTTGTGACTTCAACGCCCGCGTTCGCGCACTGTGGCACGAAAAATTATCCATGATCGCGTATTTCAAGAGTCGTCGAACGATGTTCTATTCAAGGCCCAGGCCTGCGTCGACCATCGCCCGGAGAAGGTCGTGGCGGCTGACGGTTTTGATCAGGTACCCATCCTCCACAACCGGAAGATTGAGCAGGTGATTATTTTCCATGTAGTTCAGGGCCATCTCGATCGCCATGTTTTTTCCCACGGAATAAAGCCTTCGATTCATGATATTCTCCACCTTGATCGTTCGCAGTTCTTGCCCGGACTCGATGGCCCTGAGAAGTTCGAATTCGCTGATAAGGCCGACATAACGTCCCTGATCATCCACGACAGGAACTTCGGGGATGTGCGCCGATAGCAACATCTGGGCGACCGTCATCCCTTCCGTCCCGGTATGGATGCTCATGGTGTTGGTCGCTTTGATATCCTGAATCGTCCGATACAACGTTTGAATCGCCATGGCTTCCTCCTTACGGGACATGATCCAGGCTAAATATCCGATCATGGCCCTCATCCTGTGAATAATTCCGGTTCGTTCTCCTCAGGTCCTCCGCAGCGTTTCCATTCTGTCGACGACCTTATCAACATCCGGAAGCATCGAAACGAGCCGGTCCGCCAACTGCCTCTCTCGGGTCCGATCGACAATTCCCTGCAGTGTCACAATGCCGTTCACCACGTGAACTCGAAGCTGCTCGATATCGAGCAGCGGATTTTCGATCAGGGCGGCCCGGGCTTGTTTTTCTATCGCGATGTCCTGATCAAGCGGCGGTATGACCCGCATGTCGTTCTCGACCCCGCGAACCCCGGGGATCTGCATCGCGATCAGTTCTGCCAACCCTTTTTCTTCGCCGGTATAAACCGTTCCATCCAATTTGACGATCCCGTTGTGGGAAGACACTCCGATGCGATTCAAGTTCAGATGACCATCTTTTTCCATGACGGACTCCAATGCGGTCTTGATCCAGAGATCACTTTTTTCCCGCTGCATCGCGGGGGATGCCGGCGCCGGGATCAAGAACACCCAAGAGAGGGCCAGGACGAGCAACGCCCAGCCTGCGACGTTCATCGGTTGTTTCATGAAGATCACCTCCCCTGAAGCTACCCTTCGATTCATAAAACGATTTTAAAGTTCCTTGGCTGATTTCCTATCCCGTTTTCTTTGGATTGACCAATTTCCTCCAAGGGGTTCAGATAGCCCAATCGTCTTAGATCTTTTAATACTCGATGCTCCGATCCCCAGTCGCTCCACGAAACGCTGGCGACGCTTAATACGGCCAAGTGGGCCTGATACTGTTGAGAGAGATTTTCCAGTATCCCCTTTGAAAAATTCATTGACGGCATCTCGGCGTAGACCGATTCGACCACATCGTATTCGACAGATGTTCCAATGGCTTCCTCGATGCGTTTGTAGGCGAGATAAATGTCGGGAGCACAAAGGGCCATCAGATCGAGCATGGTCTTGAGCCGGAAAACCATCACCAGTGAATTCCACAAGCCGCCTTTTTGGATGAGGGCATGGGCCGTATGCGGCCTGGGTTTTTCGATGAATTTTAAAACGGTTCGGAACTCTTCCGAAGGGCTATTCTCGACGGGAGGTCCCGGAAGGATATACCCGTATTCGGACTCGGGTTCCCGTGGCTGGATTCCCAACAGGACCAACCGCGAGGGATTCCGTTCAGCATACCGAAAGGCGGAGGCCACATGATCCATGAAAGAATCTTCTTCCGCGATGAAGTGGTCTGAAGGAAACACGGCAACGACGGAGGCCGGGTAGCGTTTGGCAAGGTGAATCAGCGGCAATAAGAGTCCTGGACCGGTGTCTTTGTTCTCCGGTTGGACGATGACCGTTTTCTCCGATCGACACTCGATCTGCCGGCGGACATCGAGATAGCGAAGGTGGCCCTCGCTGATGATGGTAAAGAGACATTCCGGGGCGATGAGTTTTTCGACCCGGCGGAAGGTCTGCTCAAGCAAGGAACGCGTTCCAAAGAAATTGACATACTGCTTGGGAAGGGCGTTCCCTCGAAAACGGCGAATAAAAGATCGGAGGCGCCTGCCGTCGCCCGCCGCCAGCACGATCCCGCAACGAACGAACCCGCACGGCAAATTCCGTGCTTTCTCTTCCTTGATCATGATTTCCACCTCTGCGAATGATTCATGGATCCGGGTCGTGATCGGTTTACTTTGTGTTTGATGCAAAGACGATACCAAATTCAAACGCCACATTTAATTCGGTTGCCATTAATGAGGGGACCGAGGAATGGGGGCGTTCATAGGGTCTCGACACCCGATTTTCGGTAGATCGTTACTGATTGAATAGGATGCCGTACCCTCTTAAACAGGAATAAACCGCTACGGAGGATGGTCTGAATTTTGCTTCACAGAGGGATGCAGGAAACGATTGCGACTTGAGACGTGAGCACTTCGTATGATAACATGAACCGCATGTATCCCATTTGGTCGTTCAGGTGGCGCCTTACATGGATGATGCTTCTGATCCTGTTGACCACGACGGGACTGTTGTTCATTCTGAATTATCAAATGGAAAAACAGGTGCTGACCGATCAGATCCGCCAGCGCGCCCTGCTCATGGGAAAAAATCTGCAACTGAACCTGTCGCTGTTGCTTTCAAAGACGGATCATCAGGATTTATCGAACCTATCCGATGACGAACGGCGGCAAATCCGGAACTTCATCCGACATTTCAGCGAAGAGGAAGCCGAGTTTGATGTTTTTAGCGTCAATGAAGGGATCAACGATCTTTATTTTATCGACGACCAAAATAAAGTCGTGATCGACGATCCGGCAAGAAGCGAAGGACGGACCCTCCCGCCGAATGAACAAATCGATCCGGAAACAATGGCCCAGCTGAAAAAGAATCGGATCGACACTCGGATTCAGATGCGGGGAGATCATACCTTTATGTTTATGACCTTTCCCATCGTTAATAATGAACGGCTTCTTGGACTCGGAAGGATCGAAATGTCGATGGATTCTGCCGTGGCGGCCCTGAACCGGATCAAGCTCTGGGGCTTGATCACGACGGCGGGCCTTTTTTTGGTCGGCCTGTTTTTTGCTTCGTACTTCGCGAAAAGCGTGACCCGGCCGATTGGCGATCTGGTCCGGGCGGCGATTCGTATCGGCCAGGGTGACTTCAACCAGCGGCTGGACGAATCCCGTAGGGATGAGATCGGCGTCTTGATGGCCACCTTTAACCGGATGACCGAGGGGATCGTCAAACTGGAAGAAACGCAAAAACGGGTGGAAAAGCTGGAGATCGCAAGCCAGTTGGCCGCTCGGGTAGCCCACGAGATTAAAAACCCGCTGAACAGCATCGGTCTAATCATCGATCACATCCGGGACCGGTTTGCTCCCGCGGATGTTCCGGAACGCGAAAAATTTTTGGACCTGTCCAGCAACATGCAACGAGAGGTGGATCGGCTGAATAAAATCGTCGAAGGCTTCCTTCGATCCGCAAAGCCGATCTTTCTATCGCGGCAGCCGACGGATCTGAACGGTCTCCTCGACGAGACAGTGGCCTCGATCGCTCCCGAGGCCCACCAGCAACGGGTCCATATTCATCGGCAGTATCAGGGAAACCTGCCCCAACTGTCCGTGGATTATCAGCAGGTGCGCCAGGCGCTTCTGAACCTGTTGATCAATGCCTTGCAGGCCATGCCGAACGGGGGCGAACTCTACCTCTCCACCTCGATATCGAACAATGGGACGGAAGCGGTTACGGTCTCCGTTCGGGATACCGGTTGTGGAATACCGCCCGAAAACCTGCCGCGGTTGTTCGGTCCGTACTTCACCACGAAACAACGGGGCTTCGGATTGGGCCTCTCGATCGTCGAGCGGATCGTTCAGGAGCATGGCGGAAGAATCGAGGTTCAGAGTCGGGTCGGACAGGGCTCGGTTTTCAAACTCCTGTTCCCGATTCAAACGGGAGTGCAGCATGCCTAGTGTTCTGATCATCGATGATGAAAAAGTGCAGACCGGTATCCTGGGTGACATCCTGACCCACGAAGGTTATGATGTGATGACGGAGAACGAGCCGGAACGGGCCCTGGCCCGGGCCCAAAATCAATCCTTTGATCTGGTAATCAGCGATATGAAAATGCCCCAGATGGACGGGATCGAGCTGCTCAAACGGCTCCGAAAGATCCATCCGGATCTCAACGTGATCATCATGACCGCCTTCGGAACGATTGAAACTGCTGTCAAAGCGATGCGAGAAGGGGCTTTTGATTATGTCATGAAGCCGTTCTCAAAGGAAGAACTCCTGATCACCATTCAGCGCGCCATCAAGAATCAAGAATTGGTGCGGGAGAACGTTTACCTTCGGGAAGAACTGGGTCTCCTTGAGGATTCCGTTCGGCTGGTCGGGGAAAGTGAAGCGATCCAGAATATTCATCGAATGATCGCAAAGATCGCCCAAGATGACAAGGCCACCGTCTTGCTTCAGGGAGAAACCGGAACGGGAAAGGACCTCATCGCGCGGGCCATTCACCAGAGGAGCCCTCGACAAAAATCCCCTTTTATCGTCGTCAACTGCGCCGCGGTTCCCGAGGGATTGATTGAAAGTGAATTTTTCGGGCATGAAAAGGGGGCGTTTACCGGCGCAACGTTGGCCAAACCGGGACGGTTTGAACTGGCCGATCGGGGGACGCTTTTTTTGGATGAGGTGGCCGAGTTGGACGCAAACGTCCAGGGCAAACTGCTCCGGGTGCTTCAGACCAAGGAGTTTGAACGCGTCGGCGGAACCCGCACACACCGGGTCAATGTGCGGGTCATCGCCGCCACCAATAAAAACCTTCAGGAAGGCGTGCGCGCGGGACGATTTCGAGAAGACCTTTTCTACCGTCTCAACGTGGTGCCGATTACAATCCCACCGCTCCGAGAACGGAAGGAAGACATTCCCCTGCTGGTCGAATACTTCCTGAAAAAGTTTCAGGCGGAGGGAAAACGAAGAGTCCAGATCTCCCCCGAAGCCCTGGAGGCTCTTATGAAATACAATTATCCCGGAAATGTCCGAGAGCTTGAGAATCTCCTCGAACGGGCGATCATCCTCTCCGACGGAAAGGTGATCACTTCACGAGAGATCCATCTCTATCCTCTCGAGACACCCGCTTCGTCCGGCGTCCCGGTGACGGCGGAAAACGGGACCAAGACAAGCTCCCTCCGGGAGGTCAGCCGCCATGCCGCGGAAGAGGCGGAAAGAGTTCTCCTCATGGAAACCCTTCTTAAAACCAATTGGAACCGGGTCAAGGCGGCGAAGGTTTTGGGCATCGATTACAAAACCCTTCGCCACAAGATCCGCCAATACGGACTCACACCCGGTAGGAATTTAGCACCCTAATTCGGGTCCCCATTCCCTAGATTTCATCCATTTAAGTGATCCAACCTCATCTTTTGCAGGTACAAGACTTGCTTATGTTGCAGTGAACTATATCGTCAAGGGAGTTCTTCATCCGGTGCAACGGTCAAAGGGGTCTATGGAGTGGCTTAAGATGTTTTTTCTCTCGGCTGCATTGACACCTCTTTTCGGTTCGGTCGCGCTGGCCGATGAAAAGCCGCTTACGATGACCCTCGCAGATGCCCTTGAGCTTTTTCGCCGACAGAATCTGCAACTGGTGGCGGAACGTTTTCAAGTGGAAGCCGGCCGTGCGGATATTCTGACAGCCGGACTGTTTCCCAACCCCCAACTCTCGGTCAATTGGACCTTTATTGATCCCAGAGCCGAACAGCTGGCGGGCTCGCAGATTACGGCCCGCTTGGATTTTCTGATCGAGACAGCCGGCAAGAGAAAGCTCCGACTGGAGGAAGCTGAGGCCGGCACCCGAGTTCAAGAGCAAGAGTTCATCGATGTGACGCGGCAGTTGATCCGGGAGGTGAAACTAGCCTTCTACTCCGTTCTCTTGGCCCGGGAACACTTGACCTTGGCCAGAGAAAATCTGGATCGATTTGAAGAGATTCTTCGCGTGAACACGATTCGGTTTGAACGGGGAGGCATATCGGAGGCGGAACTGATCAAAACTCGCCTTCAGAAGCTGGACTTCCAGAACGACGTGATCGCCGCCACCTTGGAATTGCAAAGTGCGAAGAACGATCTGAAAGGGTTTCTTTCCATTTCTCCTGCGCAGGAGATCGAAGCGGTCGGAGAAATGGGTCGGCAAGGGCAGCCCCCTTCTCTGGCATACCTTCAGGAGGAGGCGCTTCGTCATCGTTCCGATCTTCTGTCTCAGCAGGAGCAGGTTCATCAAAGCGAGAGTCACTTGGAACTGGTCCGGGCCCAACGAATACCCGATTTGACGGTGGGCGCTGAATACGATACCGTTGCGCCGGATTATCATCCTTCCGTAGGAGGCGGGATCAGCCTCCCCCTTCCCCTTTTCAACCGAAATCAAGGAGAAATTCAGAAGGCCGACCGAATGTTGAAGGCGTCCCAGGCTCTGCTTGAGCAGATTCGCCAGAAGGTCTTGTTGGATGTCGAAGGGGCGTACCAGGAAGCGACCCAGAACCTGTCATTGATCAATGCATTCGAATCCGGGTTGCTCAAGGACGCTCAAGAAAGTCGGGATATTGTTGAAAATGCCTATCGCAAAGGCGGTGCGGCTCTTCTGGATCTTTTAGACGCGGAGAGAACATACAACACCACCCGTCTCAACTATGCTCAGGCTCTCTTCAATGCCCAGAAGGGGCTCGCGGATCTGGAAGGCGCGGTGGGGGAGGATCTATCGGAGGGGATTCACAATGAAACGAGATAGCTGGGTCCTTTTTATGACATTCTGTGTTCTTTGGCTTGGCTTGGCGCTGTTCGTGATCTCCTGCACCCGAAAGTCTGAAGGAATAAACGAAGCATCCCCCGGCGCCGCCGTTGTTCGATCCGGGGAGATTCAGGTTTCTCCCGAGACAGCGTCCACCCTGCATGTTGAACCCGCGAAGCTTCAACCGGAACAGGAAGAGATTGTCCTGCCGGGAAAGATCCAGTACGATGATGACCGGTACAGCAAAGTCTCCGCACCGGTGATCGGCCGTGTCGTCGAAATCCGGGCCAAGCTGGGGGATCGAGTGGCCTCGGGTGATCCGTTACTGGTGATCGAGAGCCCGGAGATCGGTGCGGCCTACGCCGACTTCATCAAGGCCAATTCCGACCTGACCATGGCCCAACATGCCGTTGAATTGGCTCAGGATCTTTATTCGGGAAAAGCCATTTCACGGAAGGACCTGCAGCAGGCTGAAAATGATTTCCGGAAAGCGCAGGCGGAGTTCGTTCGGACCAAGGAACGTCTCCTGAATCTTCATGTCCCGGACAAGGATCTCGAGGAACCCGTCGACCAACAGCCGATCCGCTCCACCGTTTTTCTTCGCTCTCCCATCCGCGGTACAGTCGTTGAGCGAAACGCCACTCTTGGACAGACGGTCGGGAATGATCCGGCCCAGAACCTGTTCACCGTGGCGGATCTCTCTCGAGTGATCGCGGTTGCCGACCTTTCCGAGAAGGATCTGACGCACGTGGTCCTTGGCCAAACGGCCACGATCACGACGGAGTCTTATCCGAATCTGACCTTCACCGGCCGGGTTATCTATATCAGCGATCTCGTTGACCCGAACACGCGGACCCTCAAACTGCGGTGTGTTATTGAGAATCCTCAGGGTCGTCTTAAACCGGAGATGTTTGCCCGTGTTTCCCTAACGGCCGATCGGGGCGTTTCCTCCTTGCCGACGGTACCGACCTCTTCTCTCTTGCGGGACGGCGATCAATATGTTCTGTTTGCCCAAACCGGGCCGAACCGATACAGTCGCCGAGTCGTCGTTCCCAAGGCCATCACGGGTCCAGTGGCGGCCATCGGTGAGGGTATCCGAGACGGTGAACAGGTGGTCGTTGAGGGAGGGATTCTTTTACAAAACGTGTTGAGCAGCTCTGATTAAGAAAACCCGATGGCCGATCCGATTTTTCATAGAGTCCACATGCAGGATGTTTGTTTACCGCCGGCGGTGCAGGGCGGATCCGGTGCCGTTTTCAATTTACTCCAGTCGGCTGAGATCGGGCCAAAGTAAGTTACGATGATCAAGCGGATCATCACCCTCGCCCTGCACCAGCCCCTCTTTTTTACGATGCTGACCCTTCTCTTTATCGGGGGAGGCGTCGTCGCCTTTCGGTCCCTCCCCATTGAAGCCTTTCCTGATGTGTCGGACGTCCAGGTGACCGTGATCAGCCTTTTTCCGGGGCACGCCGCCGAAGAAGTCGAAAAACAGGTGACCATCCCGCTGGAGGTCGAGTTGAGCGGACTGCCTCATTCGGTCCGATTGTTCTCCCACACGCAGTTCGGGCTGTCGTTCATCATGCTGACCTTTGATGATCGGGTCAACGATTATTTCGCGCGTCAACAGGTCTTGGAACGGTTACAGTCGGCGGATCTCCCGCAGGGGGTTCAACCCAATCTGGCGCCGCTTTCAACTCCCATCGGAGAGATCTATCGCTATCGTCTCAAGGGAGACCACGAGAGTCCCACCGATTTAAGAACCCTTCAGGATTGGGTGGTTTCCCGCTCTTTCAGAATGATCCCCGGCGTGGCGGATGTCGTCAGCCTGGGCGGTTTCATCCAACAGTACGAGGTTCGTTTGGATTTGATGAAGGCGAAGGCTTATAACGTCTCGATACAGCAGGTTTTCACAGCGCTCGGACGGGGAAACGCGAACGCCGGAGGCAGCTATCTCGAACAGGGAGAACAGCAGTACCTCATCCGGGGCATCGGCCTGCTGCGCTCCAGCGACGACATCGGCCATATCGTGGTTGTCGAACGAAACGGCACTCCGGTGTTGATCAAAGATCTGGCCGAGATCGGCGTGGGATCCGTCCCGCGGCAGGGGACCGTCGGCCAGGACGGGGACGATGAGGCCGTGACGGGAATTGTTCTGATGCGAAAAGGAGAAAATCCGTCGGACGTCCTCGCGGAGGTTAAAAAACGGGTTGCGGAACTCAATCAATCCGTTTTGCCCAAAAGCGTTCGCATCATTCCTTTTTATGATCGCACCTGGCTGATTCACACTACGCTGAAAACCGTTTTCAAAAATCTTCTCGAAGGTGCCCTTCTGGTGGCGGTGGTGTTGTATCTCTTCTTGGGTCATTTGAAATCGGCCGGAATCGTGGCCCTGCTGATTCCGCTCTCGCTCTTGTCCACCTTTATCGGCTTGGAACTTCGTGGAATCCCGGCCAATCTACTTTCTCTCGGCGCCATGGATTTCGGCATCATCGTGGACGGGGCGGTGATTGTGATCGAAAATATTTTCAGAAGACTCTCGGAGGGCTCTCACCCTCGGAACGGCGATTCGATGCGGGCCGCGATCATCGAGGCCACCGACGAGGTCGGACGGCCCACCCTCTTTTCGATGCTGATCATTATTATCGCTCACATTCCCATTTTCGCCCTTCAGCGGCAAGAAGGTCGCATCTTTGCACCCATGGCTTATACCATCATTTCAGCGCTGATCGGTTCGCTCCTCTTCTCGCTGACGCTGGTGCCATTGCTCAGCTTCTATTTCCTGAGGGGCCCGCTTCCGGAAAAGGAAAACGCACTGGTGAGAGAGTGCAAGCGCATCTACAGGCCCACTCTGCTGATGGCACTGCGCTACCCTAAGACGGTGATGGCGGCGGCGCTGGGTGCACTGATCCTGAGCCTATCGCTGGTGCCGCGCCTTGGAAGTGAGTTTCTTCCTGAGTTGAATGAGGGGGCGCTCTGGATCAATCTTAATTTTCCATCCAGTATTTCGGTCAGCGAGGCCGTCAGACAAAGTGCCCGGATTCGGAAGATTCTTCACCAATTCCCGGAAGTCGTGACGGTTGTCTCAAAAGCCGGTCGGCCCGAGGACGGAACGGATCCGAAGCCGATCAATATGACTGAGATCTTCGTAGACTTGAAACCCCCGGAGCAATGGTCGAGGAAGATCACGAAGCAAGAACTCATCCGACAAATGGATCAGGCGTTGAAAGCGATTCCGGGCATCGAAGTGAGCTTCTCTCAGCCGATTCGAGACAACATATTGGAGAGTATTTCACAAATCGATGGTCAGGTCGTGATCAAGGTTTTCGGCGAAGAGATCGCCACGTTGGACCAGAAGGCCGAAGAGGTGCTTCGGGCCATTTCTCCCGTCCGGGGCGTGGCGCGAGCTTTTATCGATCGGCCGGGTGATGTTCCGCAGTTACGAATCGAGATCGACCGGGCCCGCGCGGCCCGCTACGGGCTGAATGTCTCGGACATCCAGGATTTTATCGAGACGACGCTGGGCGGCAAATCCGCGACCGAAGTTTGGGAAGGAGAGAAGCGGTTTGATGTTGTCGTCCGGTTGCGTCAGGACGAGCGGCGCGACATTGCGGCCATCAAGAACATTCTCATTGATACACCCGATGGACTTCGGATCCCGATCGAGCAGGTTGCGACCGTCTCACTTGGAAGCGGCCGGATGAACATCAGCCGCGAGTCCGCCATGCGGGTCGCCGCCATCGGGGTCTTCATCCGGGATCGGGACATGGGTAGCGTTGTCCAAGAAATGCAGGAGAAGGTCAAGTCCGGCGTCGCCTTGCCGGCCGGATACTTCATCACTTGGAGCGGCGAGTTTGAAAATCAGCAGCGGGCCATGGCGCGTCTCCGCCTGATCGTCCCGATCAGCATTTTCCTGATCTTTGTCCTCCTCTTCGATGCCTTCCAATCGTTCAGGCAGGCCTTGCTGATTCTATTAAACGTTCCCTTTGCCTTAATCGGTGGAATCTTTGCCCTGTTGATCACGGGCATGCCGTTGAGCGTCTCGGCCGCGATCGGTTTTATCGCACTTTTCGGGCAAGCGGTCCTCAACGGCGTCGTGATGGTGAGCTATTTCAACAAACTTCGGGGGTTGGGCACCGGTCCATTTGACGCGGTATTGCAGGGAGCCCTGGTCCGGCTGCGGACCGTGCTGATGACAGCCCTGCTGGCCATGTTGGGACTGCTTCCAATGGCCCTGTCCACCGGGATCGGATCGGAAGTTCAGAAGCCGTTGGCCGTCGTAATCATCGGCGGTCTGATTTCGGCGACGCTGTTGACATTGATTGTTTTGCCGACGATCTATCTTTTCTTCGATGGCCGTAAAACACGGCCGACCCCGCGCCTTGAAGAGCGTATCAACCACTCCGATCAAGAAAACCCCGAAGCGGTTGCACGCCCGACCTCGTAACTGAGAAAAGGGTGCCCTAAGGCGGTGTTACTTCGTTGGGGTTTTCGGCATCTTCGGTGCTTGCGGCGATTTCGTTGTAGCCTCAATCGAGAGCAGTTCCACTTCAAAAACGAGCGTGGCATTGGGCCCGATCAAATGTCCAGCTCCCCGGGGGCCGTAGGCGAGGTTCGAAGGGATAAAAAGCTGCCATTTTGAGCCGACCGGCATCAACTGCAGCGCCTCGGTCCAACCGGTGATCACGCCCGTCACTGGAAAAGTGGCCGGCTGTCCCCGCTTGTACGAACTGTCGAACTCGGTACCGTCGATCAGGGTGCCCCGGTATTGGGTGGTGACCGTATCGGTGGCTTTGGGTTTCTTTCCGGTGCCGGCCGTGATCACTTTATACTGGAGACCGCTCGGAAGCGTGACGACGCCCTCCTTTTTCTTATTCTCGGCTAAGAAGGCCTCACCTTCCTTTATGTTTTTGTCCCCGAGTTCTTTGTTGTGCGCAATGGTCTTTTCCTTCATCTCCTGTTCGAAGGCGGTCATCACGGATTGGACTTCTTCTTCCGAGAGCAGAGGTTTCGCATCCGACATCGCGTCTTTGACGCCTCGCGCCAATACATCCGGATCTACCTCGATGGCTTGTTGTTTAAAATTCGTTCCGATGTCCAGCCCGATGCTGTAGCTGACCTTGTCCTTTTGAGTTTTCAGGACCGTCGAGTCGGCTCCGTGGGCAGAACCGGCCAGGAGTACGATGCCTAAAATGGCACCCAGACGAAATAACATATAATCTCCTTTCGTAATGGATCAATGCCCCGGCGCTGTGCCGAACGTTTCCTACTTCAATATCAGAGAGACGGACGACTTCGTGGGGCTTTTGTTATTTGTGCCCCTCATGTATAATCAATTTCCTTGCTTGAGTCAATCATTATGTTATGGAAGTTTGAAAAGGGGGGATTTATCCCTAGACGCATGGAGATGTCTGGATGAAAATCTTCAGGCGGAAATGGGTCTGGCTGCCGGGTTTCTTGGTGGCGATTCTCATCGCGGTATTTCTGATGACCCCTGGAAAAAAGGTCGGTCCTCCTCCATTCGAACGGCCGGTCATCCATGCCGAAGTGATCACGCTCCAAATGGAAGAGATTCCTGTCTACCGGGAGGTCACGGGAACCGTTACCTCAGCCTCGGTAGCGACACTGGCCAGCAAAGTCCTCGGGCAGGTGGAAGAGATCCGAGTGAAGGAAGGGAACCGGGTGAAGACGGGTGAGGTATTAATCACCCTGGACAGCCGCGCTCTCCAGGCCCAGCGCGAACGGGCGGAGGCCGAACTTGAAAATGCGAAGATTCATTTTCAGAGGGTCAGGACGCTGCTCACGGAACGATCGGCGACCCAACAAGAGTTGGACAATGCCGACCGGGCCTATAAAGTGGCCGAGGCGACTTGGAAAGCGATCGAGGCCGATCTGGCGAACACCGTCATCAAAGCCCCTTTTGACGGGATAATTACGGAAAAGATGATCGAGGTGGGAGAACTTG
>Ga0187773_10000463_pt1 | contig 16295 bp, 16 predicted proteins | sample 0216_BV02_MP05_1_FD_133133 | JGI IMG/M metagenome (GOLD analysis project Ga0187773, IMG submission 133133) | Tropical peat soil microbial communities from peatlands in Department of Meta, Colombia - 0216_BV02_MP05_10_MG | ecosystem: Environmental > Terrestrial > Soil > Wetlands > Peat | place...
GAAAAAGAGGCTGTCCCAGAAAGCAGGAACCATGAGCGGAGGGGAGCAGAGAATGTTGTCCATGGCCATGGCCATGATGGCTCAGCCTCAATTTGTCATGGTGGATGAACCTTCCCTGGGTTTAGCTCCGCTAATCATTCAGGAAATTGGAAGAATCATAGGGCGAATGGGGGATCAGGGCATGGCAGTCCTCCTGGTGGACCAGAACATCAAGCAGACCCTGAAAATCAGCAACAGGGTGTATGTCATGAAGAACGGTCAAATCGTACTTGAAGAGACGAGCCAAAAACTCTTGGATCGCGGTGAGTGGTGGGACCTTTATTGAACGGAAAGGAAGATGTGGGACATTTGAATTGGATTGCTTGGGCCGGGAGTACCTGGCCCAAGTGCGGTAGGTAGGCGGGTTTTAATAAAAACGGAGGAGGCAGGTATGAGAAAATCGATTGGTGTAGGAGCTGGAACGGTTCTATTGGGGGCAGCCCTATTGATGATCGTTCCAACGGCGGTTCTGGGGCAGACCAAGGCCCCGGTAAAGATCGGCGTGATTCTGCCCATGACCGGTCCGGCGGCGCTTTACGGGGAACAGGCCAACCGGGGGGTCCAGCTTGCGGCCAAGATGGTCAATGGGGCAGGCGGCATCCTTGGGGGGAGGCAGGTCAGTATTATCCTGGAAGACGACCAGGCCAATCCAGTAGAGGGCGTCAACGCGGTCAAGAAACTCATGAACCGGGATGGAACGAAGCTGATCACTGGAGGAGTGAACAGTTCCGTATCGTTGGCGGAGCTCCAGGTGACGAAGGAAGCCGGCTTGCTCCACATCGTGACGGTTTCTACAGCCCCCGCCATCCGGGAACAGGGGCATCCCTCCCTTTTTGCCCTGCAGCCGACAAACAGCATGAAAGACGATTTTGCGCTCCCGTGGATCGCCCAGGTATTGAAGCCCAAGACCGTCGTCCATCTCCTGGAGAATACGGATTACGGGAGGGTTGAAGTGGAGGAGTTGAAAAAGCACTGGGGAGCTTCGGGGCCGAAAGTCGTCGCCACGGAGACTTTCCAGCTGGGAGAAACCGATTTCACCATCCACCTGAACAAATTCAAAGCCATGAAGCCGGACCTTTTCTACCTCTCCACTGCGGCCCCGAGCACGATCGGGACGATCTTGAAGCAGGCCTACGAAATCGGGTTCAAAGCCCCCATCTTTCTGGCTCCGGGAAATTTGAACAATGATGTCGTTCGCCTTGCCGGGCCGGCCGCGGAGGGAGTGTTGTGCGCCGACTATTACGTCAACATCCTGGATACGCCGGCGAACAAGAAGTTTGTGAAGGACCACGAGGAGATGTTCAAGAGGCCCCCCGAAAAGATGGAGATGCTGGGCTTCGAATCCATTACCATTCTATCCAAAGCTTTGGACATGGCCGGAACGGAAACCGACGTCAAGAAAATCTCCGATACGCTGAGACAAAACAAGTGGCAGACTCCGCGTGGCGAAATTGTCTTCGATGCGAAAGGACAGGCCAAAGGGGTTGGCAAGGACCAGGCTCTGGTGGTGAAGGATGGGAAAATTACGATAAGGAAATGAACCTCAGGTCCTGTAAAAACCCTTGAGCCTTCTTGGCTTCCGGGGAGGCATGGACCCGCGTCAGAACGGCGTCCGGTCCATGTCCCTCCCCACCATCGGGTCTACCTCCATGATCGATCTCGATCTCCTCGTTATCCAGCTGGCCAATGGCCTGGTCATCGGAATGGGGTATACCCTCGTGGCGATCGGCCTGACCATGGTCTTCGGCATCCTGGGGGTCCTGAATTTCGCCCACGGCGAGTTTTTCATGCTTGGGGCTTTTGTCGCTTACGTTTTCGGCGAGCTCATGGGCTGGCCTTACGTCGTGTCGTCGGTCGTCGCCATCGTTCTGGTCATGGCGATTTCGTTTCTTTTTGAGCTTATCAGCGTCCGTCCCTTTATGGAACGGGACCCCGAAATGACCCTCCTCTCCACCTTCGCCGCGAGCCTCATTCTGATGAACCTGGTGGAGGTCATCTGGGGGAATACACCGCTTCCGCTCAACACCCCGTTTTCAAAACCGTTGGATCTCCTGTTCCTGGTCTTGACCGCGCAGCGGATTCTCATTCTGCTGGTCGGGGCAGTGGGGGTGATCCTGCTCGGGCTGTTTTTGAAATTCACCAAAATGGGCAAGGTGATTCGAGCGACGGCCCAGAATAAGAAGGCCTCCGCCTTAGTGGGCATCAACATCAAAAAGGTCTATCGGCTCACTTTCGCCGCCGGCACGGGTTTAGCCGCAATTGCAGGGGTACTGATTGCGCCCCTGTCCAACCTGTATGCATCCATGGGCCAGGGGATGGTGCTGAAAGGGTTTGTGGTCGTGATTCTGGGAGGACTTGCCAGCGTCCCGGGGGCTATTCTTGGAGGATTGACTCTGGGAATAACGGAAGCAATAGCTGCCGGGTACGTTTCCAGCGCGTGGAAGGATGTGATCGGATTCAGCATCCTCATCATCATCCTGCTTCTTCGTCCGCAAGGCCTGATGGGAAGGAGAGAGGCATGAACCGGGCCGCAGGGAACCGGAGAAACTGGACGCGATTCCTGGGTTTGGTGGTGGCCTTGCTGCTGCCCATCGTCTTTCAGGATGCCTATTTGCGGAATATCCTGGTCATATTCGGGATTTACTGCCTATTGGCTCTGAGCCTGAACATCATCGTCGGGTACATCGGCGAAGTAAGCCTCGGTCATGCCGCTTTCTTCGGACTGGGAGGTTACGCTTCGGCAATCTTATCAAAGACTGTGGGGTTCCCCGTTCTCCTTTCCATACCTAGCGCGGTCGTCATCTCCGGGATTCTGGGCCTGTTCATCGGGTATCTCGCCTTGCGCCTGAGAGGGCCATATTTCGCCATCACCACGCTGGCTTTCGCTGAGATTATAAGGCTCATCGTCACCAACTGGGTCGACCTCACGCGGGGGCCCCTCGGCTTCACTCAAATCCCTCCCCTGGTCCTCGGAATTCCAGGCTGGTTCGAATTCAAGGTCATGAGCGAACTGCGCTACTACTATTTCGTCCTGGTTCTGGTCGGCCTGGTATTTCTTCTGATTTACAACGTAGTTCACTCTCCGACGGGCCGGACGTTTTTGGCCATCCGCGAGCAGGAACCCCTGGCTCGTTCTGTGGGGATCAGCCCTTTTCGCTACCGGGTTCTGGCTTTTGTCATCTCTACCATGATTGCCGGCTTGGCCGGAGCCGCTTATGCTCATTTTTTCAGGATCATCAGTCCGGACATTAATATGGTCTATTATTCTGCGATCCCGCTGATGATGGTTATGGTCGGCGGCCGGGGAACCCTGCTGGGGCCTTTCCTGGGGGCTCTTCTTTTTGCTGTTCTGCCCGAGCTTTTCCGGACCGCCGGAACTATCCGGATGGTATTCTTCGCCTCTTTTCTGTTGGCCACCATTGTGTATATGCCCGAGGGCATTGCGGTGAAAATTCAGACCTTTATTCGGGATTGGGAGACGAAGAAATCGCCCCAGGAACTCGGGGATGTTTAGTAGAGAAGCTACTCATGCCTATTTTGGAAGGTAAGAATCTCACCAGAGCGTTTGGCGGGTTGATGGCCCTGAGAGAGGTGAGCCTGGAGGTTCAGCCTCACGAAATCCTGGGCATCATCGGTCCCAACGGGGCGGGGAAAACGACCTGTTTCAACATCCTTACCGGCTTTTATTCAGCCACGAGCGGAACCGTCTTTTTTGAAGGCCAGGAGGTCTCCTCCATGCCCATGGAAAAGAGGGCCCTGCTGGGGATGGTCCGGACTTTTCAGCATACAAGCCTTTTCCCAAAATTGACGGTTTATGAGAATGTACTGACGGCCAATTATAAAATGAATGCGACGAATCTCTTGCATCATATTTTTCGGAGCGGGGCCTTCAAAAAAACGGAAAGGGAATTAGACAAGAAGGCCATGGAAGTTTTGGAATTCCTGGGCCTGCGGGAACAACGGGACAAGCTGGCCCGCAACCTTCCTTATGGATCGCAGCGCAAGCTGGAAATCGCCATTGCCCTCGCCACGGATCCCAAACTGTTGCTGCTCGACGAACCGGCTGCCGGGATGGATCCGGTTGAATCCCAGGACCTCATGCGGCTGATTAAGGAGATCCAGAAGCGAGGAATCACGATTATGCTGGTAGAGCACAATATGAAACTGGTCATGGGAATCTGCGACCGCCTGGTGGTTTTGAATTACGGCTCAAAGATTGCCGAGGGAAAGCCCAAGGATATTGCCCAGAACCCGGACGTGATTAACGTATATTTGGGTAAGAAGCAGGACTCCTTTCGCCTGAAAAATAGAGGTTAGCTAATCTTTCATGTTAAAACTTGAATCTGTGCGGGTCTTCTATGGGAATGTTCAGGCCCTGAAGGGAATATCCATTGCGGTGGAAGATCACGAACTGGTCGCCCTCATCGGCGGGAATGGAGCCGGGAAGAGTACGACGCTGCTGACGATCTCCGGGTTAACCAGCCCCAGGAGTGGCGAAATTTCCTACCGGAGACAAAGGATCGACCACCTGCCCCCCTTCAAGATTCTGGAGATGGGCATTGCTCATGTGCCCGAGGGCCGGGAGATCTTCCCGGAACTGACCGTGCTGGAGAATCTGGAAATGGGGGCTTATCGGTCTCCCGACGAGGAATCCTCCCAAGGGCAGAAGTTAAAGGAGATGTACGGCTACTTCCCTGTCCTGGAGGAAAGGAAAAAGCAGTTGGGTAGAACCTTGAGCGGCGGGGAACAGCAGATGCTAGCCATTGCCCGAGGCCTGATGTCCTCCCCCAAGCTCCTCTTGCTTGACGAGCCTTCTTTAGGTTTAGCCCCGCTGGTTGTCGATCGGTTGGCCGAGATTATTTTGCAGTTGCACGAAAAAGGGTTGGGAATCCTTCTGGTCGAACAAAATGCGCAGATGGCCCTCGGTATGGCTGACCGGGGATATGTACTCGAAACAGGGCAGATCGTTCTACAAGGCCCGGGCAGGGATCTATTGAACGACGAAAACGTTCAAAAGTCCTACTTGGGGCTTTAGGAGGAATTGACATTTTCTCCAACTCCGTGTTAAGTTGGGGCGGTTTTTTTTGGTCATTGGCCAAGAACTTTTGAAGATTCCACGGAAAAAGGAGGGAAAGATGAAAAAGGCCGGATTTTTGTTTGTCTGTATGTTGGTTCTTATTGGCTGGGCTTTACCGGGCAACGCCCAAAAACCTGCGGGGAAACCCATACTTATTGGATACATCAGCCATCTTACGGGCCCGGCGGCGAAGGTCTCTCAGCAGGAAATTGCAGCGGCTCAAGCTACGGCTGACATGATCAATGAGAAAGGGGGCGTTCTGGGCAGGCCCCTCGAACTGATCACTCGGGATGACCATACCGATGCCGGCGTCGCCACCCGGGTGGCGCGCGAACTCATTCTGGACAAACGGGTTAACTTCCTTGCCGGATGCAGCAATACCAAATCCTCCCTAGCGATTTCCGAGGTGGCGAAACAGCAGAAAGTGATCTACATCATTGCTACCTCTCAAACCGCAGCCATTACCGAGGAACTCGGGCATCGCTACGTATTCCGCTCCTGGAGCAACTCGTATAGTCAGATCGGGCCGGCGGCCCTCTGGATGGCCAAGGGAAAATTCAAGAGATTCGTGACCAGTGCCGGGGATTATGAGTGGGGGCATAACAGTGTAGACACGATTCTATCCCTGGTAAAGAAGCATCGAACGGATTTTGAGGTCCTGAAACAGGTGTGGCCGCCCTATGGCACAGGGGACTACGGCCCTTATCTTTCTCAACTCATGGCGGTCAAACCCGACCTGATTATTGCCGCTCACTATGGATCCGAAACGACCAACTTTATCCGGCAGGCAAAGGCCTTGGGGCTGGTGGGGAAACCGGATTCACCGCAGCTCATCATTTATATGGACCAGGACAACAAGGAAGCCCTGGGAAAAGAAATGCCCGAGGGGATCGGCGGTTATTGCGCCTTCCATACTCGAAGTATAAATAATCCCTGGGCGGATTGGTTTGACAATGTCGTCCATAAGAGAACGGGAAGCTGGCCCGGGGGAATTGCCCTGGGAGGATATATGTGTGTTTCCTGGCTGGCCAAGGGTGTTGAAAAGGCAGGAACCACCGATACGGAAGCAGTCGTAAAGGCCTTGGAAGGGCTGGAGATGGAAACCTACGTGGGCAAAATCAAGATCCGGGAATGCGACCATCAAGCCACGGGCGTACAGCCTCTCGGTTTCACCAAAACGAGCTCGGATTACCCGTTTTGCGTAATGACCGACCTATATTACCCTCCGGGAGAGCAGTTTTTGCATACCTGTAAGGAGATCGAAGCTCTCCGAGCTCCCAAGAAATAGAACATCGAAAGAAGCGGCGGATTCCGCTGTGCCGTTAGGGCTTATGCTGCCCGGGTCGTCTGATCATGGAGAGCGGACGACCCGGATCGCCTCCGTAAATCTCCCGGTGGCAAGTGGAGTTCAGGGGAAAAAGAACGCAGGCAAATTTTCGGATCGAGGTCGTGGGAACTATGGTAGACCTGATTATAACCCAAATCCTTACAGGCATAGGGGCCGCCGGCATATTGCTGTTGATGGCGCTGGGATTGAGCCTGGTCTTTGGGGTGCTGCACATTTTGGATTTTGTCCATGGAAGCATCTTCCTCTTCGGCGGATACATCGGATACACTTTTTCCATCCTCCTGGCGAGGGTGGAGGGGGGATTCTGGTTGAGCCTTGTGGCCGGGGGCCTGATGGCCGCCGCCCTGGGGACCCTTATAGAAATTTTGTTTCTCCGGCGGGTCTATGACCGGCAGCTCCTGCTCCAGTTCCTGATTTTATTCGGCGTGGTTTATATCGTCTCAGATGTCATGAAGATCTTCTGGGGAACGGGCTACCTATCCATTTCCCGGCCCGACTTCCTCTCCGATTCGATGAGCTATGCCGGAGGGAGAGTTGTGGTAGCCAGGTATAATATTTTTGTAATTGTTTTGGGGGCCGCGACCATCGCGCTGCTCTGGCTTCTTATGAACCGCACCCGGTTTGGCCTTCAGGTGAGGGCCCTCCATCAGCAAAAGGAGATGGCTGCACTCCTGGGGATGAATACCCCCATGCTGCGTACTTCCGTCTTTGCCATCGGGAGCGGCATGGCTGGCCTGGCTGGGGTTGCGATCGGAGGGCTTGGCAGCTTGAGCCCAGGTATGGATGTGGAAGCGGTGATCCTGGCCTTTTCCATCGTCACCATCGGAGGACTGGGGAGCGTAAAAGGGGCCATTGTGGGGGCCCTGATTGTGGGCCTGGTTCAGTGCCTGGGGCTTCTGATCCTGCCCCAGCTGAACATCACTTTCATCTACCTGGTCATGGCCGTGGTTTTGGTGGTCCGTCCCTGGGGTCTTTTCGGGAGGGCGACGGCTTAGCTTAGAAAGGCCGCTTTTTGTTTTGTTGCCGGGGCGCTGGAAGGGAAATTTCATGGGCGGGATGAGTAGCAAAAACGGGTTCACCTTAGTTGTGATTCTGGCTGCGCTCTGCCTGTTGCCCTGGGTGGTCTCCCCCATGATCATTCTCGTTCTTAGCGAAGCTTTGATCTGGGTTCTATTTGCCATTGCCACAAATATCGTCTTGGGCTATGGGGGTCGGATTACCTTCGGTCATGCCGCTTTCTTTGGCACGGGCGGATACGTGTGTGCCCTCCTGCTCAAGAAATTGGAGGCGGGACTTCCCGCGGGAATCTTTTGCAGCGCCGCAGTGTCCACGGGTATGGGGCTGATCATCGGTTGGTTCTGCGTGCGGCTGACCCATGTTTACTTTGCCATGCTGACCATGGCCTTCGGCCAACTGGTATGGGCGGTGGTCTACCGGTGGCGTTACGCGGGAGCGGATACGGGCATCATCGGGGTGCCGGGCCTCGGCTCCCCCGTGGAATTTTACTTTCTGGTTCTCGTCCTCGTTTCCCTTTCCGTCCTGGTCATCTACTTCATCGTCCATTCTCCCTTCGGAAAGGTTTTGGTGGGGACGCGGGAAAGCGAGGTTCGGCCCCCTTTCATCGGGATCAACGTTCGACGGCAGCAGCTGGTCGCTTTTGTGATCTCGGCTTTTTTTTCGGGAATTTCGGGCGGCCTGTTCGTAGTCCTGAACGGCATCGCCTATCCGGATATTTTAACCTGGGTTTATTCCGGCCAGGTGCTGGTCATGTGCCTGCTGGGGGGGATGACCGTGTTGCTGGGCCCGGCGGTAGGGGCGGTTATTTTGATCTTTCTGCAGCATTGGATTACTGGCTATACGCAATATTGGCCGCTGGTGCTGGGTTTGATTATCGTCCTTTTGGTTTTGTTCCTGCCTAATGGAATTTTGGGTAGCCTCCTGGACCGAGGGCGGAGAGGACTTGAATTACCCGTCTGGCTCCGTCCGCAAAAATGACGCCCGGCCCTGCGGAAGGTTCCTCACTTTGCTCCACCCGTGGTCGGGTGTCGGTACGACAGCGTCGGTACGATAATCGTTCTGATCCGTTCCGCCTCTCATCGGGCCTCGCTGTTTCGGGAAGAGCGGTTCAACGTACTTTTTCACCGAGCTGCTAAGGAATGGAAGGCAATCCGTGGCTCTCCTGGAGATTCAAGACGTAACCAAGGCATTCGGCGGGGTCCAGGCCGTGGACCATGTAACCCTCAGTTTTGAAGAGAGCGGCCTCACCTCAGTGATAGGCCCCAACGGCGCCGGAAAAACCACGCTTTTCAACCTCATCACGGGGCACCTCACTCCCAGCGGGGGAAGGATCGTGTTTGCGGGGGAGGATATTACGCGGCTTCCCTCCTTTGAAATTTGGTATAAAGGGTTATGCCGTTCCTTTCAGATCACCAGCCTTTTCCCCAGTTTGACCGTGTTTGAAAACATTCAGCTAGTCCAGCTGACCCGTCATCGGAAACAATTCAACCTCTTTCAACGGGCCGCCCATCTCTACCAGGAAGAGACCTTCGAGATCCTCAAAGCCGTTGAGCTGGCGGACCAGGCGAATATGACGGTTAGTTCCATGCCTTACGGCGATCAGCGCAAGCTGGAGATCGGAATCGTGCTGGCATCCAACGCCAAGTTGATGCTGTTGGATGAGCCGACCGCCGGCATGGCTCGGGTAGAAAGGCTGGCCATGGCGGGTTTTATCGAGCGGCTCTTCCAGGAACGGGGCCTGTCCATCGTATTTATCGAACATGATATGGATGTGGTCATGTCCATCTCGCAAAAGATTTGGGTCATGCATCAGGGAAGAATTATCGTCGAGGGTACCCCCGATGAGATTCGGAGAAACGACGAGGTCAGGAGAATCTATCTGGGCGAGCAAAACCTATGGTCCTCTTAGAAATCGAAAAAATCAATACCTTTTATGGCCTGAGCCATATTCTCTTTGATGTCTCATTGAAGATTGAGAAGGGGGAAGTCGTCTGCCTTCTCGGACGCAACGGAGCGGGAAAAACGACCCTGATGCGGAGCATCATGGGTTTGAATCCCCCCAGATCGGGAAGCATTCTATTTCAGGGTGAGCCCATCATAGGAAAGCCGACCTTTCGCATCAGCCGGGCGGGGATCGGGATGGTTCCTGAAAACAGGCTCATTTTTGCCGACCTCACCGTGCGGGAAAATCTCGAGGCCGGCTGGAGAGATAGGGGAGAAAACGGATGGACGGTGGAGAAGGTCTGGAATCTATTCCCGGAGTTGAAAAGATTATCCTCGAACCGCGGAGGGCAGCTGAGCGGCGGGGAGCAGCAGATGCTAAGTATTGCCCGAACCCTGCTGCAGAATCCCGCTCTCCTGCTGCTAGATGAGCCGACAGAGGGGCTGTCGCCTCTTCTGGTCCATCGGATCGCGGATCGGGTGTTGGAGATTAAAAGCGGTAAAGTCCTGACCATGTTAATCGCCGAGCAAAATTATCCCATCGCCAGCAAAATGGGGGATCGCTCCTATATTTTGGAGAAGGGCCTGATCCAATTCGAAGGCACTATGACCGAACTAAGGCGGAATCCCGAGGTGACGAAAAAATATCTGGCGATTTAGGAATTGGCCAGGGGATACAATCTGGCCGGCGCCACCATCGCGACCCAGGGGTTGGCAGCCAGCCAATCGTGCTGGCCGGTTCAGCCAAGATGCGCAAGAAGTTTTTGCCCGGGATCGCTTCAGGGGAAATAATTCCGGCGTTCGCCTTGACGGAGCCGGAAGCCGGCTCCGATGCCGGCAGGCTACAGACCAAAGCCATGCGGGAAGGTGAGCATTGTCGGATCAGCTTGAAGTCCCCCTTTCGATCTAATACAATCCTAATAAAGGCACGGTTTCCCCATCAAAATCCTTATCCATCAACCCTAGCTTTTACCCTTCCCGGGTAGCCAGGAGGTGGCATGGTGTGAAAGGTTGAATAGACCCTATTTCTAAGATAGAGATGGGGTTTTTGTTTTATGGACTTTGGGACTTTGAAATAATTCTTCGGTGAAGGAGATCGAAATGAAAGTATTGGGTATTTCCGCCAGTCCGCGGAAGAATAAAAGCAATACCCTGATCCTGCTTAAGGAGGCATTCGCGGTCATTGAAAAAAAGGGTTATCAAACGGCGCTGGTCCATCTATGTGATTTGAAGATTGAGTTCTGCAGGCATTGCGAATCTTGTCACAAAAGAATGATGGACTGTCCAATCAAAGATGACGCTCATCTTCTTTTGAAAAAAATGCTTGAGAGTGACGGGATCATCTTTGCAAGCCCGGTTTATATCAACCAAATCACCGGCTATTTGAAGACGTTTTTCGACCGGTCAAGCCACTTTATTCATTGTCTGAGATTATTGGGGAAATACACAGGAGCCGTAGCGACCTCCGGGGGCGGCCCTCACGAGATGGTTTTGAATTACTTGGAGCATTTTTCCACGATATGCGGAGCTCAGTATGTTGGCGGGGTTTCCACGACCGCTCCAGTCTCGCAAGAAATAAGGGATAAGGCGGGGAAGATGGGTGAAAATTTAGCAGAGGCCATCAAAAATAAGAGAGAGTTCCCCGGGCAGATGAAAGAGATTCAATCCCGCCGAAGCTATTTTAAGAGAGTCATCGAGGCCCATAAGGAGGAATGGTCGGGGGAGTACAAATATTGGAGAGAGATGGGCTGGTTATAATTAACTTTGCACAAACGGGGGACTGTCATGAAATTAAGGACCTTTGAGGGTGAACCTGTTCGAGGTGAATTAACCACAGATTTCTCAGTAAGTCAGGAGGGTCTTCCTGTTTTATTGGTAAATAATGAACCTTTTCCCCCAGAAGAGGCAGAGTTTTTCCTAGAATCCGCCACCCGAAAAGAGCTAGAAATGCTTGAAGAGGGTGGCTATGATCTTTCACCCTGGGAAGAACACGAAGAATCCGATGAATACCTGGATAGCGAATCTCTAGAAGATAAATCCGATGATCTCTAAATCTGCTATCTTAGGCAAGTGAAAAGAGAATCCCCTCAATCAGGAGGTAAAAGGGGGAAAGATGGAGCCAGTGTTTAAAATGAAAAATGTCGGGAAAGGAGAGGCTATTTTCCGATTTCTCGTAGGGAGCATTTTAATTATTTCAGCCTTTTTTATCTCTGGGGGTTTTCGGTGGGTTCTTGGATTAATCGGGGTGGCACTTATCCTCACTGCTATATTTGGATACTGAGTCTGAAAAGGGTTTATGCTGAAGGTCTTCAGCAAGGATGGCGAAAGAAAAGGATAATTATTTGGAGAATGAGGAAGATTCTCGAAGGACCCTGAGGATCATTTTAACCATATGGTGGACGATGATCCTTGGAGGGGAAAGGATGAAGTGGGTTCTGGTCATTTTGAGTGGCTTCTTTATCTTTGGTTATTCAGAGGCTAGAGGGGAGGATTGGAAGTTATTTTCCAGGAGCGAGGGGTCCTCCTTTTTCTTTGATGCGGAAGGTGTATCTTCCCGATCTGAAAACCTTTACAGGGTATGGGTAAAAGTGGAGATTTCGGAAAAAGACAGATCAGCTTGGGTGCAGAAGGGTGGGCAGAAATATTTGGATTTGAGTTATATAAAAAGCTTGATGGAAATAGACTGTAAAGATAAAACCGAACGATCTTTATCCCTGGAATTGTTTTCGGAGCAAAAGACCTTAGATTCTTTTAAGAGCGAGGACCCCCAATGGAATCCCATCTCTCCAGGGTCTAGTTGGAATAATCTCCACAAAGCGGTATGCGAACAGAGGTCAACCTTATAGGGGGAGAAGGGGGGATCTACGCAATCATCCCTTTTTAAAAGGATACGGCACTGCATTTTTAAGGGTGATGAACAATGGAGGTTTAATAGATGAGAAACCTTCGAAGACGGGCGGTCATTTTAGCAGTCGTGACGGGGCTCTTTGGCTGCGCGCAGAATCCGACGTCTTTCAAACCGAATTCAGAACCAGACGGGTTTGCGGGGATCAAGTGGGGCACTCAATTCTCAGAAGTCAAATCAGAAATGGTGGAATCGAGGAGTGTCAGCAATCCCACGGAACCGGATGTGAAAACCAAGATTTATTACACCAAAAAAGATGATAATTTTAGAATGGGAGACGTCCAGCTCGACAAGAAGGAGTATGGATTCTGGAAGGGAAAGTTTGCTGAAGTCCAGATAACCACGACCGGGCCTGATAATTTTAGCCAGTTGAAGAAATTCTTATTCGAAAAGTATGGGACCGTGGATAAGCCCGTCCAGGGAGTCTATTCTTGGGACGGGAGTATTACCCAAATGGCTTTAAGATATGAAGAGTCCACTAAAACCTCTTCGCTAACGATTGCGTCGACAAAAATATTAAACAAGGCTCTCCATGAGATGATTGATCAAGACTGAGAGGAGGCGGGAGAATTCTCTTCCCTCAGGGTCCTTCATGGAATTTGATATGAACTCGCTTTGGAGTGAGGTGAATTGTCCCAAGACGGACTTGAGTTGACAGTTGAGGGAGAAAGTTGGCCAGATAATACCTCCTGGATTGTTAGCCGACAATCTAATCCGCTGGCTTTTCCCGACCCTTAAATCATCCGCCCAACCTCATAGGCATCCCAAACCGCATTCATCACGTTTTGAGGATTCCTGGAATCCCCGATTAGATAGAGGTTAGAGATTTTACCCTGCAGCGACTGGTATAATTCCCGATCGGATTTCAATCCGACGGCGGTAATAATTTTATCGGGCGATGGAAATCTTCTCCGATTGTTAAAGGAGAGCGTGCCATCCTCCAAGACTTCCAGAATGGTTGTGTTGGTAATTACCTCCACTTCATGAAATTTAAGCAAATCCAGCAGCATAAGACGGTTCATACGTTGCACTGGAATTCCAGCATTTAAAAGATCATCAAGGATTTCCACAACGGTAACTTTCTTTCCCTGCTGTGCCAACCAGAGGGCGGTTTCGCACCCGATCAGTCCTCCGCCCAGAACCAGTACTTTTTCTCCAACTGCCACTCGTCCAAGCAAGAGATCGATTGCCGTGGCCATCTTGCCTACTAATAGCCCGGGGACATCGGGGATGATTGGTTGTGATCCGGTGGCGATAATCGTCACCTCGGGGTTTTCCTTACTGAGTATATCCGCGTTTATCTCTACTCCGGTCCGAATCTCCAAATCAAGGGTAGCAAGCTCTCGTTTAAACCAATCCAGCAGCTGCGCTAGGTCCTTCTTAAACGCGGGAACCGAGGCTTCCAGGAGATGGCCTCCAAGGGATTTTCCTTTTTCCCAGAGGGTAACCCTATGGCCCCGTAACTCCGCAACCCGCGCAGCTTCCATTCCCGCCGGTCCGCCGCCCACAACCGCAACCTTTTTGGGCCTTTCCGCGCGTTCGAGTCGATAAAGCCTCTCCCGCCCCGTGGCCGGGTTGACGGCACAAGATAAGGGCTTCCCTTTGGTAACCCTTCCCATACAACCATCGTGGCAACCAATGCACGGGCGGATGCGTTGCGGTTGCCCTTCCTCAATCTTCTTGGCCCAGAAGGGATCGCTGAGCAAACCTTTCCCAAGAGCTATGATATCCGCTTTCCCCTCGGTGATAATACTCTCAGCGAATTCCGGGGCCGAGAGTTTTCCCACGGCGATGACCGGAATTTTCACGACCTTCTTGACTGCGGCGGCCATATCGGCCATGAATCCAGTTTTCTGGTAGACAGGCGGATGGGTCCAATACCAGCTGTCATAGCAGCCGGCATCGACGTGCAGGGAATCGAACCCTGCCACCTCCAGCCTTCGGGCAATCTGCAATCCTTCTTCCATATCCCGACCGGCTTCGATGAATTTCTCCCCGGGTAGGGCTCCCAAATTCAGACCTTTGATGTTATGTTTTAAACCAAACCGGTATTGGACTAAAAAATCAGGGCCGGCTTTCTTTTTAATTTCCTGCAATACCTCAACGGACAGCCGTAATCTGGCATCCAAGCTTCCCCCATATGGGTCTGTCCTTTTATTCCACAATGGGGTCATAAACTGGTCGAAAAGATAACCTTCGTGGCCGTGAAGTTCGATGCCGTCGAATCCAGCTGCGGCGAGGACCATTGCAGCATGTCCAAACGCCTTCACCACCTTCTTGACCTCTTCAGTGGCGAGTTCCCGGCAAGTTTGCCGGGGGTCCCAGTAGTAGGGGACCGCTGAAGCGGATACCGGTTGTTTGCCCTGCAGCCTCAGCGGGCTCGCCACACGGCCAAACCCGGCCGTCAATTGAACAAATATTTTCGCCCCCAAGGCATGAACTGTCTCCGCCAGTTCGGCAAAAGACCCCAGCCCCGGAGACGTTACTAATCCTGACAGACCCGGGAAATTTTCTACCTCGTTTTCTACTCGGAAAACGCCAGTAATGATCAACCCCACACCGCCCCTAGCCCGCTCGAGATAGTAATCCAGGGCACGGGGCCCTGGACTTCCATCTGGGTTCAACAGACCTACGATTCCCATGGGGGCCATGGCTATGCGGTTCTTTATCTCGATCCCGCCAATTTTTATGGGCTCCAAGAGTCCTGCGAACCTAGCGGCCATACCTCTCCTTTCCTGATCATAATCGTAGGACTTCCAACATGCCCTCTTAAGGGCGAAATAAAACGCGATGATTAAACAATTCGCGGGCGAATCTAAAGAACGGGCGGCAGCTTCTTATCATTTCTCCTGAAGTCCGAGGGCGCGGACAATCGACCCGATTTCCTCATTCATTTTGACCAAGTGCAACCCCAAGTCCTGGGAGTTCCGGTAGAGGATCGGGTTGTCCATCAGGCTGCTCGTTCGGATGAAATCAGGGTCTTTCATCGCTTCCTTAAAAGAATCATGAAGCGTTTTTACTACCTGGGGAGACACTCCCTTCGGGGCGACGACGCACATGATGCTTGGGGCCACGATGTTCCAGCCCAACTCCGCCAACGTAGGGACATTGGGAAAATTTGTCGCCCGGCTTTCGCCGAATACGGCCAGCAGCCTTAAGCGGCCGGCCTCCACATATTTCTTCCAGTCCGTTCCCTCAGCACAGGCTTCCACATGGTTTCCGAGCAGGGCGGTGACTGCCTGATTTCCACCCTGGAAAGGAATGTGGGTCAGCTTGATTTTTTCCTGGAGGCATAGGCGCTCCAGCACCAGATGCTGCGGAGTTCCAGCACCCGCGGAGCTGTAACGGACCTTTCCGGGGTTGGCCTTGGCGAATTCGATCAGGTCTTTAAAGGTCTTCCAGGGAGAATCCGCGGAAACCACAATGCCGTACAAGTAAATCTCGTACTGAAGGATCGGGGTGAAGTCGGTGGCCGTGTCGTAAGGGACCTTTCTCAAGTGCTGGCTTATGATGCCCCCCGTGGCCAGCGTTCCAATCGAATACCCGTCCGGCTTTTCATTCTTCAGGCTGGCCATGGCCACGGACGAAGCGCCGCCTCCCTTATTAACAATCAATATCGGCTGCCCGAGAATCTTGCTCGCTGCGGAGACCAGGGGGCGAGTGCTGACGTCGGTCGTTCCACCGGCGGCATAGCCGATGAAATAGGATAATGGTTTACTCGGGTACTTGTCCTGGCCAAAGATTGCGGCGGGAAAGATCAGGATCAGGAGAAGCGAACCAAAGAAGGTCTTCGCGGAAAACGCTTTTCTCAAGTCTGCTCCGTTCCGTCTTGCGAATAAACTGCTAAACATTAGCTCTTCTCCTTTCTCCATTTTCATAGGATAAGCTCCTGTGCGCAGGATTTTTTCAGCAAACGTTAGTATAAAATTTTGCTTTGTTCGAAGAGTATATGAATATTGAATTCCCTA
>Ga0187773_10000464_pt1 | contig 16274 bp, 16 predicted proteins | sample 0216_BV02_MP05_1_FD_133133 | JGI IMG/M metagenome (GOLD analysis project Ga0187773, IMG submission 133133) | Tropical peat soil microbial communities from peatlands in Department of Meta, Colombia - 0216_BV02_MP05_10_MG | ecosystem: Environmental > Terrestrial > Soil > Wetlands > Peat | place...
AATGTTGTTCCCGGGTAGTTTCAGTTTTTTTGAAGCAAGTGAGTAAACCTTTGGGTCTGGTTTGAATGTTTTAACTTCATCAACGCTGATGATGTGGTCCAAGAGATTTTCCAAGCTGTTGTTTTTCACCAACGCCTTCAGCATACGGGGTGAGCCATTGGAGAGTATCGCGAGCTTTAGGTGCGATAACGCGGCCAGGGCTTCTTTGACTTCCGGAAAAAGCGCCAGATGCAAATAAGCCTGCATCAGCCGCTTGCGCGTTTCGCTTGGGCAATCAAGCTTGAGCGTCCTGCAAGCGAATTTGAGCGCCGCTTCAGTGACTCTTCCGAAATCCTGATAACGACGCATTAAGCCATTCAGCCAGCTGTATTCCAGCTGTTTTGCGCGCCAAATTTGGCTTATTTGCGTGCCTCGGCCCGGGAAAAGTTCGTCACATAGTTGAACTACCGAATGCACGTCAAACAGCGTACCGTAGGCGTCAAATACCAGCGCCTTGATTTGCGGTCCGCGCTTCATTCCTTGCGCTGCTGGTCTTCCCGGGAAAAATACTCCGCTTCCAGCCACATCACGTTGATGATGCCGAAGGCGAGCGCCACGCCGATGCCCAGAATCCATGCAAAGTACCACATTGGCTAGCTCCTAATAAGCGGTATGCTCATCATCGCGAATCGACTGCACAGTAATCTTGCCGCGCAGCACGCGGTATACCCAGGAAGTGTAAGCGGCATTGATCGGCAAAAAGACCACTGCAACCAAGAACATGATCTGTAAAGTCCGGTGGCTGGAAACCGAATCCCATGCCGTAAGACTGCTGTTCGGGGAACTTGAAGAGGGCATGATAAATGGAAACATCGCGAGTCCAGCGGTCAATATCACCCCGGCGACCGTCATAGCGCTGAAGATAAAAGCAGTACCGGCGCGGTCGGCTATAGAAAGCAGCACGGTGATTGCCGTTGCGCCTATGGCCACTATCGGCACAACGATGGTCCAAGGATACAGCGTGTAATTGGTAAGCCAAGCACCGCGGGCTTTTTCCACCACTTTAGCGAGCGGGGTCATCACGGAATCCGGCGAGGGCATCGACACGATTTTGTAACCCTCAATCCCGAATGCGATCCACAATCCGGCGAGCACGAAAGCAGCGGTAAGCACAATGCCTGAAACTCTCACAGCCGTCTTGGCCCGCGCGTAGATCTCACCCTCGGTGCGATTCTGCAGATAGACCGCCCCGTGCATAATGAGCATCGACAGCGACACTATGCCGGCGAGGAGTGCAAAGGGATTTAGCAGCGCCCAGAACGAGCCGGTGTAGGTGACGCGCAGATCAGCGTCGAAATGAAATGGCACGCCCCGCAGAAGGTTGCCGAATGCCACTCCAAAGATCAGCGCCGGAACAGCACCGCCGGCAAACAGCCCCCAGTCCCAAGCATTGCGCCAGCGAGGGTCGTTGACTTTGCTGCGGTAATCAAACCCGACCGGCCTGAAGAACAGCGCAAACAGCGTGAGTATCAAGGCGATGTAGAAACCGGAAAAAGCCGTCGCATAAACCAGCGGCCAGGCCGCGAATGTGGCGCCGCCGGCAGTGACAAACCAAACTTGGTTGCCCTCCCAGGTCGCTCCCACCGAGTTGATGATGACACGGCGTTCCTCGTCGTTTTTTCCGAGAAAGGGAAGCAGCATGCCGACGCCCATGTCAAAACCGTCCATGACTGCAAAGCCAATTAGCAGCACACCGACGAACATCCACCAGATGAACTTGAATGTCACATAATCGAAAATCATGCGTGCGCTCCTGCGGTTTCAAAATGATAACCGCCGGTTCCCAGGCTGCTCGGCCCCAGTCGCGCGTACTTGAACATCAGGTAAAGTTCGACGACCAGCAAAAAAGTATAGAAAAGAATAAACCCGGCGAGGCTGAAATAAACGTCGCCCGTTGCTATGTTGGAACTGCTTAGAAAAGTCGGCAGCACGTCGGAAATGGTCCATGGTTGGCGGCCGTACTCCGCGACGACCCAACCGAGTTCAGCGGCGATCCACGGCAGCGGGATGGAGTAAAGCGCGAGCCGCAGCAGCCAGGTTTGATGTTCGACATCGCGCTTAGCGCAAAAATAAAAGGCGCAGGAAAAGATGAACAAAAAGAGGAATCCCAAACCGACCATGAACCGGAACGACCAAAATACCGGCCAGACTTTGGGAATGGTGTCATTCGCGGCCTGCACTTTCTGCTCCGCAGTCGCATTCACCACCTGCGGGGTGTATTTCTTGAGAAGCAGAGCGTAACCCAGGTCATCCTTGTGCTTTGCAAACGCATCCAGCACTTCCGGGGTTTTGTCTCCGCTGCGCAGCTTTTGCAAGGCCGCATAGGCGATGATGCCGCTGTCGATGCGTTGCAAGTGGCTCGCCTTGAGCTCTTTGATGCCGAGGACCTTTTCGTCAAATGAACGGGTTGCGATCAAACCCATGAAATAAGGGATGCGAATCGCATAATCGGTACGCTCGGTCGCGTCATCAGGAATGCCAAATACCGTGAACGCCGCAGGCGCGGGAACCGTTTCCCACTCGGCCTCGATTACCGCCAATTTCACCTTTTGTACCTCGCCGGTGGTATAGCCGCTTTCATCGCCGAGGACAATGACCGAAAGGGTAGAGGCCAGGCCGAAACCGGCTGCCACTGCGAAGGAACGCAGGGCGAATGCGCGGTCGCGTTTTTTGAGCAAATAATAGCTGGAGATTCCGAGCACGAACAGCGATGCGGTCACATAGCCCGCCGCCACGGTGTGCACGAATTTAACACCCGCCACTGGATTGAAAAAGAGTTGCGGGAAGCTCGTCAGTTCCATTCGCATGGTTTGGTAATTGAACTCCGCGCCCACCGGGTTTTGCATCCACGCATTGGCAATCAAAATCCACAACGCCGAGAGATTGGAGCCGAGCGCCACCAAAAAGGTCACGGCCAGATGTTGCCTTTTTGAGAGGCGCTGCCAGCCGAAAAAAAACAGTCCGACAAAGGTGGATTCGAGGAAAAACGCCATCAGGCCTTCAATGGCAAGCGGGGCCCCGAAGATATCGCCGACATAGTGCGAGTAATACGCCCAGTTAGTACCGAACTGGAACTCCATGGTGAGCCCGGTTGCGACTCCCATCGCGAAGTTGATGCCGAACAGCTTGCCCCAGAACTTGGTCATGTCGCGATAAACCGGCTTGCCGGTCATCACATAGACGGATTCCATGACCACCAGAATCCACGATAATCCCAGCGTTAACGGTACGAACAGGAAATGGTAAAGAGCGGTGGCCGCAAACTGCAGCCGGGATAACTCGACGACTTCAGGGCTGGGCATGGTTTGCGTCCTTATGGACTGTAGGAGCGGTGATCAAGGTGCTTCCCACGCTGGCGGCATCAAGATTTTTGTCCTGCGGGCTGGAAAACCAGGCAAGCCAGATGAGATAGAGCGCAATCGCCTTGATAATCAGCATCAAGGTAATGTCACGCCCGAGGGCGGAAAGGCGCGGCTTGGCTCGTCGATCGCTCATGTCCGGCTTAAAAACCAGAGGGAACGCTTAGATCGGTTTTTGTTAATGATACATTTTTTTCAAATTGTCGAAGCCCGCCTGATAAATGCCCTGAATGATTTTCACCGCCTCGTCCGTCTTTACGCCTTTCGGTTCGAACTTGCTGGACCACTCGACGGTCGACGTACCATCACCATTGTCCTTGACCCTGATTTCTGCAACATAGCCGTCAACGGGAAGCGGACTATCGGTAATCGAGTAGCGGTAGAGCTTTTCCTTGTTGCTGATGTGTTCCAGGCGTTCCACGATACTGCCGCCCCCCACCAAGCTCAGTTTGCGAACCGAACCCTTGCTTTCGCCATCGGATACGCATTTTTCTACCGCCGGGTGCCAGTCACCTAGCGCGCTGAAGCGGCCGATCGCATCCCACAAAATATTTGCCGGAACAACCAATTTGGTTTCCATTCTGACTTTTGCCATGACGGGCTCCTTGTGTATTGGCTGCGGATGGGCTATTTTCCTCCAAAACCGGGCAGCAAGCCAAATCGTTCCAAGGCGGTGCCTTGAAACAGCCCGCGATTACCCCATTTACTGCTTGGACAATCGGGTGCACACGCGGGAGTAACTATGCGCATTGATAAATTTACCACCAAGTTCCAGCAGGCGCTTTCCGACGCGCAAAGCATCGCCGTTGGGCACGATAATGCCTACATCGAGCCGCAGCACATGCTTCTGGCATTGCTCGATCAGGAACAAGGCGGAACCGCCTCGTTGCTGGGGCGCGCCGGGGTCAACGTGCCGCCGCTGCGCGCGGCGCTCAAGAAGAGCGTAGACGCCTTGCCCAAGGTGGAGGGCACCGCCGGAGAAATCAACTTGTCCCGGGAACTCGCCAATTTGCTCAACCTGGTCGACAAGGAAGCGCAGAAGCGCGGCGACCAGTTCATTGCATCAGAGCTCTTTCTTCTCGCGTTGACTCAGGATAAAGGCGAGACGGGAAAGCTGTTCAAGCAGCATGGCGCAGACCGCAAGCATTTGGAACAGGCGATCACTGCGGTTCGTGGCGGAGAGACCGTTGAAGGCCCGGAAGCGGAGGGCAGCCGCGAAGCATTGAAAAAATATACGCTGGATATCACCGAGCGCGCGCGACAGGGAAAGCTCGATCCGGTGATCGGGCGCGATGATGAAATTCGCCGCACGATTCAGGTCCTGCAGCGGCGCACCAAGAACAACCCGGTATTAATCGGCGAGCCGGGGGTGGGCAAGACCGCAATCGTCGAGGGCCTGGCACAGCGCATTGTGAACGGAGAAGTGCCCGAGACCTTGAAAAATAAACGGGTTCTCGCCCTCGACCTGGCGGCTCTCTTGGCAGGTGCGAAATACCGCGGCGAATTCGAAGAACGGCTTAAATCGGTGCTCAAGGAACTCGCGAAAGATGAGGGTCGCACCATAGTTTTTATCGATGAACTCCATACCATGGTAGGTGCAGGGAAGGCGGAAGGCGCCATCGATGCCGGCAACATGCTGAAGCCGGCGCTCGCCCGCGGCGAGCTGCACTGCGTAGGGGCAACCACGCTCGATGAATACCGCAAATACATCGAGAAGGACGCGGCGCTCGAACGGCGTTTCCAGAAGATCATGGTGAACGAACCGACGGTAGAGGACACCATCGCCATTTTGCGCGGCCTGCAGGAGAAATATGAGTTGCACCACGGTGTCGAAATCACCGATCCGGCAATCGTCGCTGCAGCCGAACTTTCCCACCGCTACATCACCGATCGCTTTCTCCCCGACAAGGCGATTGACCTGATAGACGAAGCCGCGGCGCGAATCAAAATGGAAATCGATTCCAAGCCGGAGGAGATGGATAAGCTCGAGCGGCGGCTGATTCAGCTGAAAATCGAACGGGAAGCAGTGAAGAAAGAAAAAGACGAGGCGTCAAAAAAACGCTTGTCGCTCATTGAGGGCGAAATCAAGAAGCTCGAAAGGGAATTCGCCGATCTGGAAGAAGTTTGGAAGTCGGAAAAGGCCCAAGTTCAGGGTTCGCAGCACATCAAGGAGGAGCTGGAAAAACTCAAGATCGAAATGGATGCCGCCAAGCGCAAGGGCGATTGGCAAAAAGTTTCTGAATTGCAGTACGGTCGGATACCGCAGCTCGAGGCCCAGCTGAAGCAGGCAGACAAGTCGAGTGCCCAGGCGCGGCATAAACTGCTGCGCACCCAGGTGGGTGCGGAGGAAATTGCCGAGGTGGTGTCGCGCGCGACCGGAATTCCGGTTTCGAAAATCATGCAGGGCGAGCGCGAAAAACTGTTGCACATGGAGCAAAGGCTGCATCAGCGAGTGGTAGGGCAAGACGAAGCGGTACGTCTGGTTTCCAATGCCATCCGGCGCTCGCGCGCGGGGCTTGCGGACCCAAAGCGTCCCTACGGCTCATTTCTCTTCCTCGGTCCCACCGGTGTCGGGAAAACCGAGCTGTGCAAGGCGCTGGCGGAATTTCTGTTTGATTCGGAGGATCATCTGATTCGCATCGACATGTCGGAATTCATGGAAAAGCATTCCGTGGCGCGCTTGATCGGGGCGCCCCCCGGCTATGTCGGCTATGAAGAAGGGGGCTACCTTACTGAGGCAGTGCGGCGCAAGCCGTACTCGGTAATCCTGCTGGACGAGGTGGAGAAAGCGCATCCGGACGTGTTTAATGTTTTGCTGCAGGTCCTCGACGACGGGCGCATGACTGACGGCCAGGGACGCACCGTAGATTTCAAGAATACGGTGATTGTGATGACCTCCAATCTGGGTTCGCAAATGATTCAGCAGATGGCCGGTGACGACTACCAGGTTATCAAGCTCGCAGTGCTCGCCGAAGTGAAAACCTATTTCCGGCCTGAGTTCATCAACCGGATTGATGAAGTGGTGGTGTTTCACGCGCTTGACGAGAAAGATATCAAATCCATCGCCAAGATCCAGCTTAAATTTGTCGAAAAACGTCTGGCGCAAATGGATATCAAGCTCGAGGTCAACGATTCGGCGCTGGAGGAGCTTGCTAAAACCGGCTTTGATCCGGTATATGGCGCGCGTCCGCTGAAGCGCGCAATCCAGGCGCAAATCGAAAATCCGCTGGCCATGGAAATTCTTGAGGGACGTATTGCGCCCAAGGACAAGATCAAAGTGGAATTCAAGGATGGCAAGTTCAACTTCAATAAGGCTTGAATGGTGGACACCGGATGTTTTTTCGCGAACTGAATCAGGGCAAATGCAAGACCTATTTGCTGGCCTGCGAGACGACGCGCAAGGCGCTGCTCATTGACCCAATCCGGGAAAAGACCGACCGTTATCTGGCAGCGCTCGCCTACTTCGGCCACAAACTGGAATATGCAGTCGATACGCACACGCACGCCGACCATCGCACCGGGGTGTTTGAGCTGAAGGAACTCACGGGCGCCAGAGTGGTGATGCACCGCCGAGCCCCGGCACCGCACGTGGATCTCCACGTGCAGGATGGGCAAACGATAATTTGTGGGGAGATGCAGCTTCAGGTGTTGGCGACCCCGGGCCACACGCCTGACAGCATGAGCCTGTATTGCGACGGAAAAGTTTTTACCGGCGACACGCTGCTGATTCGCGGTACCGGACGAACCGATTTTGCAGGCGGTGATGCCGGGCTGCAGTACGACAGCATTACCCAAAAACTGTTTGCGCTGTCGGATGATACCCTGGTCTATCCGGCGCACGATTACCGCGGAAATACTCAGTCCCGTATCGGCGAAGAGAAGCGTCTGAACCCACGCATTGCCGACCGTTCCAAGATCGAGTATGTGGAACTGATGGCGAAACTTGGTCTGCCGTTGCCGACCAAAATTCAGGAAGTGCTGCAACCCAACCAAACAGCACTCGATGATGACCGCATTGCTTTCCCCACCGTAGCCGAGCTCAATCAGGTACGGCAGTTGAACCCTCTCGAGGTGCAGGGGCTGATTAACAGCGAATCACCACCACTGGTACTCGATGTCCGGGAAAGCAACGAATACAGCGGCGAGCTCGGGCACATCCACGGGAGCAGGCTGATTCCGCTGAAAGATCTTGCCAGCCGCGCAGGGGAATTCGAGGCATATAAGGGCAAGCATGTTATCGTTATTTGCCGCGCCGGCGTGCGCAGTACCACAGCGGCCGCGATATTGACCAGTCTGGGTTTCGAGCAGGTGTCCAATTTGCGGGGCGGAATGCTCGAGTGGAATGAGCACCGGCTGCCGGTCGAACGCTAGCAAGCTGATGCTCGGTCGTGCCGCTTGTTGCCGTCTTGCTTCCTTGTTCTTCGTTTTCTCCGGCGAGTCCGCTCGCGAGGTTTTGCACCACCGCAAAGTGCGCTAGGCAATCGCGTGCAAAATATCTTCGAGCATCGCGGCGAGCAATTGCTCGCCTTTTTTGGCGCTGGCAAGTGTCGGGTCGCCGTAGACCCCGTCTGGAGAGTAATTGGGATGCGACTCATCGTTGCGCGCCAATGCCCCAGCCTGCATTTCACGTTTGGCCCAGGGGCGGGCGCGTTTGATGCGCACTCTTCCTGGAGCTATAACGAGCATGATCGAAGTTTCGGGCTCATCAGCGTGGCCACCGCAGGCTTGTTGTGTGATTTTTTTCTCGGCTTTCAAGTAGCGTCGTCCACGATAGATATTAGCGACTTTGATTGCTCGGCCAGCGCGCGCGATCACCCGTTCCAGCGGGGCAATGGTGCTGATGCCAGCATTTAAGATTAAAACCGACTGAATGCCGCAGCCGAAGATGCTCTGCAAAGTCTCTTCAACTAAACTTTCAAAGGTCGCGGCATTTAGGCTGCAGGTTCCCGGAAAGGCGGAGAAGGCTGGGTAATGGCCGTAGGTCAGCGTCGGCCACACCAGTACATTAGCTTTTTCCAACAGCCGTGAGGCCAGCCATTCGACTTGCAGTTGATCAGAACTCAGCGGCAGGTGCCGGCCGTGCTCTTTTGCGGCTGCGCCGATAGGCAAAATTGCGGATGCCCCGGACCGAATACGTCTTTCGATTTCTGGCCAGGCGAGATCGGCGACCCATGCGCCGCGCAGTTTGGAGGTATGATTTGGCATCATGCAAAATTTTGGTGGGGAGAGGGCTTGCATGCAACAGCAACATGAATTGACCACGCCATCTGATTGGGTATGCCGCTTTGTGAGCCTGATCCCCGCTGGCGGAGATGTGCTTGACTTGGCCTGCGGTGCGGGACGCCATGCACGGCTGCTCTCCGGGCTTGGGTACAAGGTCGAAGCGGTGGACCGGGAGGTTTCTCAGTTGCAAGGCCTACGCGATATCAAGGGGGTGTCGATCAAGTGCGCTGACCTGGAGCGCGGTCCCTGGCCCTACGGCGGCCGGCAGTTTGCCGGGATTATCGTGTGCAATTATCTGCACCGTCCTCTTTTCCCGCACTTGCTGGAAGCCTTGGACAAAAAAGGGGTATTGATTTACGAAACGTTTGCGGTGGGCAACGAACGCTTCGGCAAGCCGAGCAATCCGGATTATCTGCTTAAACCCGGGGAATTGTTGGAGCTAGCGCGCGGCCAGATGCGTGTCATCGGCTACGAAGAACTGTTTGTTGCGCAGCCCAGACCGGCGCAGGTGCAGCGCATCTGCGCGCTGCGTGATAACCCCAAAGACGCTCATGGGATTTAAGGTAAAATATCGCCTCTCATGTCAGGAAATAGGTGATGCTTAAGGGCAGTTTGGTGGCGATCGTGTCCCCGATGCTGGAAGATGGCAGCCTTGATTTTCCGCGGCTGCGCGCTTTGGTGGATTGGCATGTGCGCGAGGGCACGGACGGCATAGTGGTAGTCGGCACCACCGGCGAATCGCCGACGGTGGATGTCGACGAGCATTGCGAACTGATCCGGGTCGTGGTTGAACACGCAAAAAAACGCGTTCCGGTGATCGCCGGCACCGGAGCCAATTCCACTGCCGAGGCGATCGAACTTACACGCTACGCCAGGAAAGTCGGCGCCGATTACTGCCTTTCGGTAGTGCCGTACTACAACAAGCCGACCCAGGAGGGTTTATACCGACATTTCAAGGCGATTGCCGAGAGCGCGGACATCCCGCAAATACTCTATAACGTGCCGGGCAGAACTGCCTGCGATTTGCAGAATCAAACGGTACTGAGGCTGGCGGAACTACCGAATATTGTCGGTATTAAGGACGCCACGGGAAGCATTGAGCGAAGCAGCGATCTGGTGCGTCAGGCACCGCAAAATTTTGCCGTCTACGATGGCAACGACGCAAGCGCCCTGGCGCTGATGCTGCTTGGCGGGCACGGGGTGATCTCGGTCACCGCCAATGTCGCGCCCAAGCTCATGCGCGAGATGAGTGATGCTGCGTTCAAAGGTGACATTGCCACGGCGCGGGGTATTAATAACAGGCTTTTTGATCTGCACAAGAATCTATTTGTTGAGGCGAATCCGATTCCCGTGAAATGGGCGCTCGCACAAATGGGATTGATTGCACCGGGCATACGCCTCCCGATGACACCGCTTTCAGCGGCCCATCACGAAATGGTCAGAACCGCCATGCGTCAGGCGTGCATCAAAGTATGAGATAGATGGACTAAAAAAGACGTGAGGAGTGTTGCCAGACAGGTTGTGCTGATGCTGGTCGTCGCGCTGGCGCTGAACGGCTGCGACTCGTTTCCATTATTTAAGAAGGACGATTACAAGTCGGCTAAGCAAGGGCGCCCGCTAGAGGTGCCGCCGGATCTTACGACACCGGGGGAAAGCGAGCGCAATGCGGAGGCCCAGTCACAAAGCGCCACCACCTTTTCCGAATTCAGCAAAGAGAAAGCTCCGCAGGGGGGCACCACCACAAGCGTACTGCCCGTATTTGACGAAAAATTGCGCATTGAACGCGAAGGCACCGAACGCTGGCTGGTGGTGCCCGCTAGTCCGGAGAAAGTTTGGCCTGTGGTTAAGCAATTCTGGCTGGACAATGGATATGAGCTCAAGACAGAAATGCCCGAGGCCGGGGTGATGGAAACCGATTGGTCCGAGCACCGGGAGAAGGTTCCCGAAGGCGGAATCCGTGGCTTGATCAACATGGTCGTTACCACGGTCAGCTCCACTTCGCAGCGCGATAAATTCCGCACGAGGCTCGAGCGCGGGAACGAACCTGATACTACTGAAATTTTCATCAGCCATCGCGGCATGGTCGAGGTATATGAAAACGAATACCAGGACCACACGATTTGGCAGCCGAGCCCGCCAGATCCCCAACTCGAAGCGGAAATGCTGTCCAGGCTGATGGTGCGCTTTGGCACGGACGAATCGCAAGCCAAAGCTCTGGTCGCGGATGCTCCTGCAAGCGCCCGCGCCACCCTGACCAAGCAGCCGGATGGCACTGGGTCGTTATCGATCAATGATGGCTTTGACCGGGCTTGGCGGCGCGTGGGTTTGGCTTTGGATCGGGTCGGTTTCACCGTGGAAGACCGCGACCGTGGCCAAGGTATTTATTTCGTAAGCTACGCGGACCCGGAAGCTACCGATTACCACAAGAAGGGGTGGTTAGACAAACTGGAGTTCTGGAAGTCGGATGAAAAAAAGAGTCCGAAGAACAAGGGCTACCGCATCGTGGTGCGAAGCGCAGGAGAGGAAAGTCGGATCAGCGTACTGGACAGTGACGGCCTTCCCGATCAGTCGGAAACCGCCAATCGAATTCTGGCCCTACTCTATGAACAGCTAAAATAATTCGGGGACCAAGTTGAGGAAAAGGCCGAAACTGAAAATAAAGAGTTTTTCTTTTCTGAAGGACCTCCAGATCTTGGTGCACCCAGATGCGCTTCGCCTCACTCGGTAGCGGCAGCCAGGGCAATGCTCTGGTGGTCGAGGTCAAGCAGACCCGGTTGATGCTGGATTGCGGTTTCGGCATTAATGAAGTCGTCGCCAGGTTGTCGCGCCTCAAACTCACGCCGCGAGACCTGAACGCGATAGTCGTCACCCACGAACACTCCGATCACGCAGGCGGAGTTGTCAAACTCGCGTGCACGTTCGGCTTGCCGGTTTGGGTTACATTCGGCACCGCGAGCGCATTGCGCGCAGAATTTTCCAGCCTGCCGCGGGTGTCTTTTTTTGGTGCGCACCAGCGCTTCGGCATTGGCGACATCGAGCTTGAACCGTTTCCGGTACCGCATGACGCGCGCGAGCCGGCGCAATTTGTATTCAGCGATGGAGCAAGACGGCTGGGCGTGATTACCGATACTGGCAGCTCGACGTCGCACATCGAAACTGTATTGAGCCGCTGCGATGCCTTGGTGCTGGAATGCAATCATGATCTGGAGATGCTAAAAAATGGCAGCTATCCGGCCCCACTCAAGCGGCGTATTGCCGGGCGTTTCGGCCACTTGTCGAACGACGATGCGGCGACACTGCTGGCAAGTCTAGATTGCAGCCGCCTTCAGCACCTTTTCGCTGCGCATTTGAGCCAGTACAACAATACCCCTGAGTTGGCAAGGGCGGCCCTGTCGTGCGTGCTGAATTGCGAGCCAGATGGCGTGGGTATAGCGGATCAACAGACCGGTTTTGCCTGGCGCGAAATCGCGTGAGGTAAAAAAAGCCGGCGGAGCGCCGGCTTTTCTATCGCCAAATAATTACTTCTGCTCGGCTTTCTTTTCTTCCGGTTTCTGCTCCTGGGCGGCAGGTTCAGCCGGCTTGGCCGGTTCAGCGGCTGGGGCCGGGGCCGGAGCTGCGGCAGGCGCAGGAGCCATTGCTGGCGCGGGAGCAGTCGCGGGTTCTTCTTTTTTGCCGCAAGCGGTCAAACCCAGTACGAGCAGAGCGGCAACAAGGAGTGAGCGTTTCATGGAATTACGTCCTCTAATATAAAGTTTATGATGGTGGCAACTCTGAGTCGCCCGGCACCTAAACGACGGTACCCGGCCGACGTGCGAATTCTAGCACATTCAGGTTTGCTTCGGAAAATGCTTCCTTCATCCGCGCAGACCAAGTGTGGTCGCGGATATGGCGGGAAAAGACGCTTCCCAGATTTCTTCAAAACGATAGTTAAACTCGTGCGCCCCGTTCAAGTCATTGAGCGCCAGCAAGCCGCGGGTGCGGTCGTAATGGAAACGGTGGACGTAGTGATTTTCATCTGCCACGGTAAACGGGTCATATACCTGTTTGGCGTCATCGAGCGTTTCATGGATGGCGATACAGTGGCTAAACTGCCTTAACAAGGACAACATGCGCGGGCATCTGGTGGTCAAAGAGCTCGTATCGTGCAATACGATGCGCAAACGGTTGATGCGGTTTGCTAGCAGAAAACTGCGCAACAGCTCGTAACGTTTGGTCGAATTGAACAGGCTGCTGGCGTGCTTGTCGAAGATGCGGATGTTGCGACTCGCCTGAGCAATCACCAGGTCGATCGCGGCTTCATATTGTGCCGCACTCTCTATCTTCTGGTACTGGGGCAATGTCTCAGTGCTTTTTTCCATGTGAGCTCGCAATAGCCTGTGGCATGCGACCCAGTTTAATATAGCCTGCCCGATACCATTGGTAAAGCAAATGCCGCGATTTCCGGTCCAGGGTCGTTCCCGGTTTAAGTTCGCGACTGTCGGCAAGCCGGGACAAGGAATCAAATGCCCGCGGTCCAGGATGGTGGGCTTCGCCGTTTATAAACATCACGCTGCGGCGGAACAACATCTGGCTTTTCAAATCAAGATGTATGCCCTGTGATTTGCATTTGCGCGAGAAGCGTTCTTGAGAAAGCGGACGCGATGGCGGCCGGAAAATTACCAACGGCTTGGGATCGCTAAGGAACTTTCCAAGGAAAAGCTCTATATCCCGCTTTCCCCAATGCACGCGTTCGAGCATTTGAATTGCCTGGCCCAGCATCGCATCGCTGATTTGCGCGGGGTGCTGCTGCGGAGTAAGCCAGGGATCGCGGTACATTGTCTTGAGTCTCAGGTGATCCTCAAGAAACGCCAGGAAATGAGTGGCAAGCTCTTGTGCCGACGGCGCGCGAAAGCCAATGGAATAAGTTATACACTCGTTTAGTGCCACTCCGTTATGTGCGCAGCGCGGAGGCAGGTAAAGCATGTCTCCCGGACCCAGCACCCACTCCCGCTCCGGCTTGAAATTTTTCAAGATCTTGAGCGGCACGCGTTCCATGAGTCGCAAATCTTTTTGCATGCTGATTTGCCACAACCGCTGGCCGCTGCCTTGAAGCAGGAACACATCATAAGAATCGAAGTGTGGGCCGACCCCGCCGCCCGGTGGAGCACAGCTGATCATCACGTCGTCCATCCTCGCATACGGGATGAAATCGAATTGCATCAACAGGCGCTGAGCGTCGGGCAGGACCTGGTTAACATCTTGAACCAGCAAAGACCATTTGCCGTGTCCGAGCTTGCGCAAATATCGCGACCTAAACGGTCCGTTGACCACATTCCACATGCGGCGTCCTTGCACAACGAGCCGCGACTGCACGTCGTCACGGCAAGCCAGGTCGAATAATTGCTCGCGTCCGAGCAGGTCACAGAAAGCGGGCAACGCATTGCGAATAAGCAGCGGTCTCTTTTGCCAGTGACGTTGCAGGAATTTTTGCGGTGTCAAGCCGCCGAGTAAAGACATTTTCACGGCAGCACCTTACCGTGGAGCATAAAGTATTTCAAGTTGCTTGAAATCGGTTAAAATCCTAATACGATTTTAGGAGTATCTATGTTGCAGGCAGGACAAGCGGCGCCCGAATTCGATTTACCTGACGCTGACATGCAAATGGTCGGTCTTTCGAGGTTTAAAAATAAAAACAACGTGGTGCTGTATTTTTATCCCAAGGACGATACCCCCGGGTGCACTATTGAGGCGATCGAATTCAGCGACTTGGATGATGAATTTGCTGACATCGACACAATTATTCTCGGAGTAAGCATGGATGATTGCCTAAGCCACGGTTCGTTTCGCGATAAGCATGGGCTCACGGTACAGTTATTGGCGGATACCGAAGGAGATGTCTGCAGGAAATACGGCGTGTTACAGGAAAAAAAAATCGAGGGAAAGAAGAGAACCGGTATCATGCGTTCAACCTTCATTATCGACAAAAATGGAATCTTGCAGCACGTTCTTTACAGCGTAAACGCTCGTGGCCATGCTCAGGAAGTATTGAATCTAATCAAAAAGCTTAAATGAAAACCGCAAGCAATACCGCGGCTTCGCCCGACAAGCAACTCTGAATTTTCGCTTCTGTCGAAGCGTCCCTGGCTGCTAGTAATCGGAAAGACGCCCGCCGGCTGAGAGATCTCAAATAACCATGGTCTAATCCAGCTGCTGTTTCAACCGGTAGACGAGTTCCAAGGCTTGTTTTGGGCTCAATTGATCGGGATCGGTGGTTTTAAGTAGCTGCAACGCCAAATCCTCTTTTACAGGTAGATTGGCTTTCGGCGGCGGTGCAAACAAGTCCGTCTGTGAATGCTTGCTAAAACTTTGCTGCTCGAGCTGCACCAAATATGTCTTTGCCGCGCTCAGGACAGTCTGCGGCACTCCGGCAAGGCGCGCCACTTGCAAGCCGTAGCTCTGATTTGCCGGACCCTCTTCCACCGCGTGAAGGAAAACAATGTGGTCATGGTGCTCGATGGCGTCAAGATGCACGTTGGCGACTTGGGTATAGTTCTCGGCAAGACGAGTAAGTTCGAAATAATGAGTGGCGAACAAGCTTAGCGAATGGTTCTTTTCCAATAAATGCCCGGCGATCGCCCAGGCGAGTGCAAGCCCGTCGAAAGTGGAAGTACCCCTCCCAATCTCATCCACAAGCACCAGGCTATGTTCGCTCGCGTGATGCAGAATATTTGCCGCCTCGGTCATTTCGACCATGAATGTGGAGCGTCCGCCGGCGAGATCATCGGAGCTGCCTATGCGGGTGAAAACCTGGTCCATCTGACCGATCACTGCACGCTTTGCCGGGACAAATGAACCGCAATGCGCAAGCAACACGATTAACGCGATTTGCCGCATATAAGTGGATTTGCCCCCCATGTTGGGGCCAGTGATGAGAAGCATTTGCCGCGTGGGCGATAGCTCGGCTCCGTTGGCGATGAAATGCTCGACTTGCAATTCCACTACCGGGTGCCGCCCGTCTTCAATATAAATTCCCGGCACGTCGCTGAGCTCAGGCATAGTGTAATTGAGATTTGCGGCCCGCTCGGCAAACGTTGCGAGCACATCCAACTCGGCAATTGCAGCCGCGATTTTTTGCAACGACGGAATATGCAGCGCCAGCTTGTTCAGCAATTCTTCGTACAGCTGTTTCTCCCGCGCCATGGCCCGCTCTGCCGCGGAAAGGGCCTTGTCTTCAAATGCCTTCAGCTCCGGGGTAATGAACCGTTCCGTATTCTTCATGGTCTGACGGCGTCGGTAGTCATCGGGAACACGTTCGGCCTGCACGCGCGATACTTCGATATAGAAGCCGTGGACCTTGTTGTATTCCACTTTCAGCGTGCCTAGACCCGTACGGTTCCGTTCGCGCGCTTCCAATTGCATGAGGAAGTTCCCGCAGTCGTTCTGAATCGCGCGTAATTCGTCGAGATCGGAATCAAAGCCAGGTGCAATGACGCCGCCGTCGCGAAGCTGTGCCGCAGGTTCTGCATGCAAGGTCCGTTGCAAGAGTGTTAACAGCTCCTCGGGAACGGCGAGTGCCGCTGAGAGTTCGGCTAACCTCGGACTGGCTAACTCAGCCAATGCCGTCTGCACGGACGGCATGTTTCCTAAACTATCGCGCAGTCCGGAAAGGTCGCG
>Ga0187773_10000465_pt1 | contig 16273 bp, 17 predicted proteins | sample 0216_BV02_MP05_1_FD_133133 | JGI IMG/M metagenome (GOLD analysis project Ga0187773, IMG submission 133133) | Tropical peat soil microbial communities from peatlands in Department of Meta, Colombia - 0216_BV02_MP05_10_MG | ecosystem: Environmental > Terrestrial > Soil > Wetlands > Peat | place...
CCTCGGACGCATCGGGTCGGTGACGCAATCCCCCGGCGAGGGCTGGCGGCGATTGCAACTGCGAAAAGAGGGCCCGGCGAGGGGGCGGCAACATATGCCTCAAACAATTTCGCCAGAACTATTAGAAGAAGCCTACCGACAGGGAATTTTTCCGATGGCGGATGAGGACGGGGGGATTCGCTGGTACTCGCCCGATCCACGGACGATCATCGATCTGGACCGGTTTCACATTTCTCGGCGGCTGGGCCGGACGATCCGAAGCAAAAAGTTTGAGATCGCAATGGATCGCGATTTTGACGGCGTCGTGCGAGGCTGTGCGGATCGAGAGGAGACATGGATCAACGAGGAGATTGTTGCGGCCTACTCCGCGTTGCACCGTTTAGGCAAGGCCCATTCGGTCGAGGCTTATTATGAAGAGACCCTCGCGGGCGGGATTTACGGCGTGAGTCTGGGCGGGGCGTTCATGGGGGAATCGATGTTTACGATCGTGCGCGACGCCTCGAAGGTCTGCCTGGCGTTTCTCGTCGGGCGATTGAAAGAGCGGGGGTATCTGTTATTCGATGTTCAGTTCACAACGCCGCACCTGAAACGATTCGGCGCGGTCGAAATTTCCCGTCGGGAATACCTGAGACGGCTTGATAAAGCGCTCGTGCTTCCCTGCGGGTTTGATTAACTGTTCACGATTTCTTTGAGCTCTTTTCCGGCCTTGAAGAACGGCACGCGCTTGGCCGGGACATGGACCTGGGTGCCGGTCTTGGGATTCCGGCCTTCCCGCATGCGTCGATTCCGGAGCTTGAAGCTCCCGAAGCCGCGGATCTCGATCTTGTCCCCGTTGGCCAGCGACTGCCGGATGCTGTTGAAGATCGTATTGACGATCATCTCGGTCTGACGTTTCGTGAGGTGAGTCACCTTCTGGGACATCGTTTCGATTAACTGGGCTTTGGTCATATGAGCTCTCCTATTTTAACTGGGGGCCCGTGCGGCAAAAACAGGAAATGTCCTCCGATGCCCCCAGACCCCGCGGCAGCCCCAGGCAAAGCCTGTTGGCTGCCTTGTTCACAATTGCCGCTTCGACAAAGTTAGACGCTCCTTAACATTAAAATGCCATCAGATATTTCAACGAAACGCCGGCCTGGGGCAGTTGCAGGCTGGGCAACCGGCCCAGGAATTGGTCCCGGAATAGATCAAATATGGAGACCCGTTTTCGGGACTCCACGATCCGGGGCTCTCCTTTGATTCCGACCAGATCGGCCGTCAGGCGGATGGTGTCCTGAAGATCGCCGATGTCGTCCACCAGCCCGAGCTCCTTGGCCTGCCGTCCGGTGAAAACGCTTCCATCCGCCAACTCGCGAACCTGTTTCTCTTCCAATCCCCGTCCTTCGGCCACCGCGTGGATAAACTGGTCATGGACATCGTCCATCAACCGTTGAAGGATCGCCCGCTCCTCCGGCTGCATCTTGCGGAAGGGGGAACCGATGTCTTTATTCCGGCCGCTCTTGATCACGACGCTCTCCACGCCGATCTTCTTGAACAACCCCTCCACATTGGCCAACTCCATGATCACGCCGATGCTCCCCGTCAGCGTGCCCGGATTGGCCACGATTCGGTTCGAGGCGCTGGCGATGTAATAACCGCCGGAAGCCGCGACCGTCCCCATCGAGACCACCACTTTCTTTTGGCCCTCCTCGCGGATTTTTTTCACTTCTTCGTAGATTTCCTGCGAGGGAACGACCCCGCCCCCGGGACTGTCGATCCGGAGGATGATGGCCTTGATTCCTGAACTGTGATCGTAGCGACGGAGTTCTTCAAGTGTGTTGGAAGAATCGAGGATGACGCCCTCGATTTTGACCAGGGCGATTCGGTCCCCGAGGAGGCCCCCGCCGGTCTGCATGACGGTGGCGGAATAGGTCATGATAAAGAAGAGGGCGGCCAGGCCGCCCAACAGGATCAGGCCGACCATCAGCGGATGCTTTTTCATCTCCTGCCCCGTTTTACTTCTTATCCTTCTTCTGGGCGCGTTCCTGCTCGCTCTTGTAGGCCTTGATGCTCAAAGCGATCTTGCGTTCCGGAAGGTCCATTTTGATGATCTGGGCTCGAATGACGTCGTTGATCTGCATCGCATCCCCGATTCGAGAAGACGGCTCGATGCCCGTTTCACTGACGTGGATCAGCCCTTCGACTCCGTCCTCCAGCTCGACGAAGACGCCAAAATCCGTCACCTTGACGATCCGACACTTCACCACATCGCCGACGTGATATTTCTCGGCGATTCCGGTCTCCCACGGGTCGGATTGAAGTTGCTTGTAGCCGAGCGACAGGCGCTCTTTTTCTTTGTCCACTTTGAGAACCACCGCCTCGACCGGCTGACCTTTTTTAAACAACTCGGAGGGATGAGTCAGGCGTTTGGTCCAGGACATGTCCGAAATATGGATCAGCCCGTCGATCCCTTCTTCCAATCCCACGAACGCGCCGAAGTCGGTCAGCCCCTTGATCTTGCCGGTGATCCGGCTCCCGACCGGGTATTTGCCCTCGACCGCGGTCCACGGATTCGGCGTCACCTGCTTCATGCCGAGGGAGATCTTGCGATTCTCCCGGTCCACCATCAGGACGACCACCTCCACCTGATCTCCGACCGAAACCAGTTTGGAGGGATGGCGAACCTCGTGACTCCAGGACATTTCCGAGATATGAACCAGGCCCTCGATGCCCGCCTCGAGCTCCACAAAGGCCCCGTAATCGGTGATGCTCACGATTTTACCCTGGATCCGGGTCCCGACGGGGTATTTTTCCTCCACCCGCCCCCAGGGATCGGGCGTCTTTTGCTTGAGACCCAGAGAAACCCGCCCGGTCTCTTTGTCATATTTAAGGACGACCACGCCGATCCGGTCGCCCACCGACAGAATCTCGGAGGGATGGTTCACCCGCCCCCAGGACATATCCGTAATATGCAGCAGCCCGTCGATCCCACCCAGATCGATAAACGCCCCGTACTCCGTAATGTTCTTGACCGTCCCCTCGATGAGCTGCCCGTCTTCGAGCGTCGCCATGGCGGCGCGGCGTTTCTTGTCCCGAGACTCCTCCAACAGCACGCGACGGGACACGACGATATTGCCCCGCCGGTGGTTCATCTTGATAATCTTCATCGGAAAGGTTTTGCCGACCAGGGAGTCCAGGTCCCGGACCGGATGAAGGTCGATCTGCGAACCCGGCAGGAAGGCCTTAACCCCGATATCCACCATCATGCCGCCCTTGACTTTGGAGACCATCTTGCCCTCGACGACCTCTCCTTTTTCGAAGGACTTTTCCAAGACTTCCCAGACCTTCATCTTGGCGGCCTTCTCCTTGGAAAGAATAAGGTTCCCCTCGTTGTCTTCGCGTTCCTCCAGATAAACCTGGATCCGTTCGCCGACCTTCAGGGCCGCGATCTCGTTCGAACTGAACTCACCGACGGGGATCAAGCCCTCGGATTTGTAACCGATATCCACCACCACGCCGGCCTGTTGGATGGCCACCACCGTTCCCTCGACGACCCCTCCTTCCTTTAAATTTTTGAACGACTCCTCATAGATGTCGTACATATTCATCGGGAGCTCTTCACTCGGCGCCCCCTTCGTGTTGGTGATCGGTGCTTCTTCCGAAAACGTCATGCTGGCTATGTCCCCTTTCCGTTCGATTGGATTATAATTTGCTTCCTAGAAAAACTGAATGCGCATTGTACTATACTTCTTCATGATTTGTCACTACTTTAATTATTTTCTCCCTTCACGGCCGCATCCGGTACGGGATGGATCTTCTGCGCGGGTTTCCCCGCGGCCTGAGCCTCCAACTTCACAATCTGCTCCATCACGGTCCGGCTGATCTGAAGAAAAAGCTCCTTTCCGCTTTCCTTCTGAATTTGCTCGGTAAAATCGAGGGGTTCACCGATAAAAACCGTCACCGGATGGATCCGAATCATCCAGGCACCCACGGGGAGCACCTTGTCGGTTCCGGCCAGATAGACCGGAATTACTTTCGCCCCGCTCATGGCCACGATCATCCCGATCCCCGGCATCGGTTCCTGGAGGCCGCCACTGAGGCTCCGGCCACCCTCCGGATACATCACCACGCATTGGCCTTGCTTAAGCCGGCGAACCGCTTCCATCAATCCGGCCCGCGAGCGCGCCCCTTTTTTGATCGGGAAACCATTCAGTTTCCGATAGAGCCATCCGACGAAACGGCCCCGAAACAGACTGGACTTTCCCATAAAATGAAGCGGCCGGTCGATCATCGCGCCGAGAAGCGGAATGTCCAGATAGCTGACATGATTTGGAGCGAACAGGATCGGTCCGGTTTTGGGAATCTGCTCGGCCCCGATCACGCGCAATCGCAATAGAAGCCGCCCCAATATCTTCACAATCGCATGGGAGATCGCGTAAAGCATATCAACGATCAACCGGACCGCAATAGTACCGGCCCCTCACCGTTTCAGGCCCGTTTTCTGCTGGATCGTTTCCAACATCGTCGAAACCACGCCTTCCAATGTCAACCCGGTCGAGTCGATTCGGATCGCGTCTTCCGCCACCTTGAGCGGCGCGATTTCCCGGTTGGAATCCTTGAGGTCCCGCGTATCAATCTCTTTCCGGGTGACGGTCAGATCAACCGGCAACCCTTGCTGCCGGAGTTCCTGATACCGGCGCTCGACACGAACTTCCGGAGAAGCATTTAGGAAAAACTTAACCGTTGCTTCAGGAAATACCACCGTCCCGATATCGCGGCCCTCGACCACTATGCCGCCGTGCGCGCCGATTTTTTTCCCCATCCGGCGCTGGATTCCCAGCAACCGACGTCGGACCGCCGCCACGACCGCCACCGCCGCAGCAGCCCGGCTCACATCGGGGGTCCGGATTTCTCCCGAGATGTCGCGGCCGTCCACGTAAACCTTCATTCCGTCGCCATCGGGTTTGACCGTTAATTTCAGCCGCGAACATAACTCTTCGAGGGCCTCTTCATCCTGAACGCTCACTCCGTCCTTCAATGTCTTCCATCCCACCGCACGGTAGAGGGCGCCGGTGTCCAGATAAAGATAACCCAGCGTTTTCGCCAGTAATCGGGCGGCGCTGCTCTTGCCCGAGCCGGCCGGACCGTCGATCGCAATGATGATGTTTCCGCTGAAAACGCCCATCTGCTTTGTTGCCGAAGACGGCGAACCGAAAAGTCGCGCCTTCGGCGCTGATTGATTATATTCCGCGCCGCTTTCGCCGCGCGGTGCGGTTTCTCGGCCCTCGGCGATCCTCACGTACCTAAGCGAGCATCCGGCTTCGCGGGTGTGAGCGCGGGGGTTCGGGGGGCATGTGAGGACCTTCTCTTTTTCGCAGCCGCAGCGGCCCCCCGAAACGATAGACAAGCTCCGGTCGCCTCGGCCCTGCGGCCGCGCAGCTGGAACGTTTTGAACAGAAACATAATTCGACTCCCGTCCTTATTGCGCGACCGACTGGAGGAGTTTTTTGAAGCCGGGAAAGGAGGTCTCGATCCATTCGGCCCCTTCCACCACGGTCTCGCCCTCGGCGACCAGACCGGCGATGGCCAAGGCCATCGCGATACGGTGATCGCCGTAGCTCAGACACCGGGCCCCCGAGAGTTTTCGGCCCCCGCGGATCACCAACCCATCCGGGAGTTCTTTCAGGTCGACGCCCAACTTGGCAAGCTCGCGGACGATGGCCTGGATCCGGTCCGTTTCCTTCACGCGAAGCTCTTCCGCTCCCCGGATGACGGTCTCGCCCTCCGCCCCGGCCGCGGCGACGCACAGGATCGGAAACTCGTCGATCGTCTTCGGCACGCTCTCTGGTCCAATCGGGATACCTTTGAGCGGCCGCGACCGCACCACCAGATCCGCGACCGGTTCATGATTGAGTTCGCGTCGGTTTTCCAGACGGATCTCGGCCCCCATTTTCGAGAGCAGATCCAGAAGACCGGTGCGCGTGGGATTGACGCCCACCTGGCGGATCACCAGTTCCGAATCGTTCACGATCGTGGCGGCCACGATAAAAAACGCGGCGGACGAGAAATCCCCCGGGACATCGATTTCACAGCCGGGGAATTCGGACGGCGGTGTCAGCGCAAGCTGCGGGCCTTTCATCTCGAGGGGAATTCCCAACCCGCGGAACATTCGCTCGGTATGATCGCGAGAGGGCAGCGGTTCGGTCAGGACGGTTCGCCCCTCCGCCAGTAACCCGGCCAGAAGCAGGGCCGACTTGACCTGTGCGCTGGCCACCGGCAACGCATAGGCGATGCCCTTAAGACGTCGTCCCTGAACGGCCAACGGCGCCAGATTTCCGCCCTCGCGACCGCTGATTTCGGCTCCCATCCGCCGGAGTGGATCGACCACCCGCCGCATGGGACGACGCCGCAACGATTCGTCTCCGGTCAAGACCGAAAAAAAATCCTGGCCGGCCAGGACGCCGGTCAGAAGCCTCAGCCCGGTGCCGGAATTTCCCAAATCCAGGACGGACGCCGGTTCGGAAAGGCCGCGGAGTCCCTTCCCATTGATCCGCAGTTGACCGCCGGAACCTTGGGTTTCTTCGATGGAAAGGCCCATCGAACGAAAGGCCGAAACCGTATTCAGGCAGTCCTCGGAAGGCAAATATCCTCTAACCACCGTGGTTCCACGCGCGAGCGAACCCAGGATGATGGCGCGGTGTGTGATCGATTTATCTCCGGGCACGGTAATCGTTCCCCGAACTCCCCGACTTTTTCTGACCGCGATCGACTTCATCTCAATTGAATTTTTCCTTCGCCGTTTTAGCCCGTTCAAATTCGCGACGAAGTCCTTCCGCATGGCCTTCGACCAACAGCCGCTTAAATCGGTCCAGAATTTTCTCGTAGGCCTCGATGACGGCCAATAGATTTTCACGGTTGGCCATGCAGATGTCCCGCCACATCTCGGGGGAACTGGACGCCACACGGGTGAAATCCCGGAATCCGCCCGCCGAGTAGGACAGCAGATCGCCGCTCTTGGACTGAAGCTCGAGCGCGGTATTGACGAGTGCGTACGCGACCAGGTGCGGCAGATGGCTCACGACGGCGAGGATCCGATCGTGCGCATCGGGATCCATCGAGACGGTCTTAGCCCCGATCGCCTCCCAGAACCGTTGAACTTTCTTGAAAGCCTCGGGAGAGGTGCGGTCGGTCGGCGTCAGGATGCATAGAGCGCCGGCAAACAGATTCGCGGAGGCGGCTTCAATGCCGGATTTTTCTCGCCCGGCGATCGGGTGGCCGCCCACAAAAGACGACCGACTCGACGGGTTGGGGAAAAATCGGTCCTCCAGATGACGGACCAGGTAGCCTTTGACGCTGCCGACATCCGTGACGACGGTATCCTTCGAAAGACAGGGGGCCAATTCACGGGCTACGGCTTCCATTTGCCCTACCGGTGTTGCCAGAATCACCAAGTCCGCTTTATGGACCGCTTTTTCAAGACTTCGGGAACCCGTTTCGTACCGATCAATCGCCTTCCGGACTACCGCCCGTTTCAATTCGTCGGGGCGAGGTCCCACACCGATGATCGTGTCCGCCAGGCGTTTTTTCCGGGCGGCCATCCCGAGGGACCCGCCAATCAGACCGACTCCGACGATGACGACCTTTCGGAACAAGCGTTCTCTGGACATCCTCATAGGGGCGCGGCGCGCCGTGCCCTTACTAGATTTCGCGGCCGATCGCATCGGCAATCTTCCGAATCTCCCCCATCATGGTCTTGAACTTGTTCGGCTTGATCGACTCCTCACCGTCACAGAGGGCCTCTTCCGGATTTTGATGGACTTCCACCATGATGCCGTCCGCGCCGGCCGCCACGGCCGCCCGCGCGAGTGGAACCACCAGCTCCCACCGACCGGTCGCATGGCTGGGGTCCACGATGATTGGCAGATGGCTCAAACCCTTGATCACCGGTACCGCGGACAGGTCAAGGGTGTTTCGGGTGGCGGTCTCAAACGTCCGTATCCCCCGCTCACAAAGGATAACCTTATGATTGCCCCGCGCCATGATGTACTCGGCCGAGAGCAGAAACTCCTTGATCGTGGCCGACAGGCCCCGTTTCAGCAACACCGGCTTGTCAAAGGCTCCCACCTCGGTCAGCAGCCGAAAGTTCTGCATGTTTCGCGCGCCGATCTGGAGAATGTCGGCATGCTCGGCCACCAGCGCCACGTCGCGAGGGTCCACCACTTCGGTCACGATCGGAAGCCCGGTCTTTTTCTTGGCCTCCACGAGAAACTCCAGGCCTTTCTCTTCGAGTCCCTGAAAGCTGTAGGGCGAGGTCCGCGGTTTGAAGGCGCCGCCGCGAAGGATCGTCGCCCCGGCGTCCTTCACCGCCTGGGCGATATGGACCAAGAGCTCCTGATTCTCGACGGCGCAGGGGCCGGCCATCACATGAACCTTCTTCCCGCCGATCTTGACGCCCTTCGTCACCTCCACAATGGAATCGGCCTTTTTAAATTCGCGGCTGACCAGCTTGTACGGAGACAGGATCGGCATCACCTTCTCGACGCCCGGGAAGATGGACAGCGGCTGACTGGCCAGTTGGCGCTCATCCCCGATCGCTCCGATGATCACGCGTTCCTCGCCACGGGAGACATGGGGCTTAAGGCCGTATTCTTTCAGTTTATCGATAATATGGTTGATCTCTTTTTCGGTGGCGTCTGGTTTCAAGACAATTATCATGCAGCACCCTTTCCTGTTTTATTTTTTAAGACCTCAGTCAGCGCTTTTACAAACCGGCGGTTCTCGGCCGGCAGGCCGATCGAAACCCTTAGCCATGACCCCTGAATATGGCGAACGATTATGCCTTTTCGCAGAAGCTTTTCAAACACGGTCCCGCCCTCCCGGCCGGTATCGACATAGATGAAGTTGGCCTGACTCGGCAAAAATTTCAGGTCCAGGGCCTTGAACGATTCGGAAAGATAACGTCGCCCCTCGCGGTTGAGCCGAAGGCTCCGAGCCACGTGGGTCTCGTCCGATAAAGCCGCCAGGGCGGCCGACTGGGCCAAGCTGTTGGTGTTGAACGGAAGCCGGACGCGATTCATCGCCTCGATCACTTCCGGCGTCGACAGACCGTATCCGATCCGCAGCCCGGCCAGGCCGTACATCTTGGAGAAGGTCCGGAGTACCAGGACCGGCGCGCCCCGTCTTAGATCCTCGATCGTGTTCGGAAATTCCGGGTCGTCGGCATATTCCGCATAGGCTTCATCCATGACCACAAGGACATTCGGGGGTAGGTGGTTCATCAAGCGATCCAACTCCCGCCGGGTGATCATTGTCCCGGTCGGGTTGTTCGGATTGCAGATGAAGACCAGACGGGTGAGGGGCGTCAAGCGGCGCGCCATCGCCTCCAGATCGAATCGGCCGTCACGGAGCGGGGCCCGCACGCTGATCCCGTGATGGGCCGTCACGCTGATGTGGTAGATCGCAAAGGTTTGATCGCCCAGAATCGCCTCATCACCCGGCTCCAGAAACGTCTTGGCCGCAAGATCCATGATCTCGTCCGAACCGTTCCCGAGGATCACCTGCTCCGGTTTGAGCTTGTGCTTCTGGGCAATCGCCTCACGTAACCGTCGGCCGCTACCCTCCGGATAGCGGTGAAGGCCGGCGGATCCCTTTTTCAAAACGGCCAGGGCCTTTTTGGACGGGCCGAGCGGATTTTCATTCGAGGCCAGCTTGATCGCACCCTTGATCCCGAGTTCGCGTTCCAGTTCTTCAAGCGGCTTGCCCGGCTTGTAAGGCTCGATCCCTTCGATATGTTTTCCGATCTCGATCATTTAATCGTTTCTCTTTTCTTGGGCTGAAGGATAAGACCCCAATACCTTTAAAAAAAGACATTGCTCGTTGAGCTGCTCCAGCGCGCGCCTCACGCGGTCATCGTCCTGATGCCCTTCGAGATCCACGAAGAAGATATATTCCCAGGCCTTTTTCCTTGACGGCCGGGATTCGATCTTGGTCAGATTGATGCCGTGCTGTGAGAAAGGTTGCAGCATGTCATGCAGCGCACCGACCCGGTCCCGAATCGTGAACATGACCGAGGTTTTATCCCGACCGGTCCTGCCGAGACCCTTGGACGAGATCACCAGGAAACGCGTGAAGTTGTTGAGGTTGTCCTCAATCCGCCGCTGGATGATCTGAAGACCGTACAACTGGGCCGCCAGCTCGGAGGCGATCGCCGCAGCGGACGTGTCTTCCGTGCAGAGCTCGGCCGCACGGGCCGTACTGTAAACTTCCGTCGTGGGGATATGGGGCAGATGGTTCTCCAGCCATACCCGGCATTGAGCGAACGGTTGAGGGTGAGAATAGATATGCTTCACATCCTCCATCTTGCCGCTCTTGTTCATCAGGTGGAGCGACACCTCCTGCATCACTTCACCGACGATCTTCAACGGCGAGTCGACAAACATATCCAGTGTGTGATTCACCACCCCTTCGGTGGAGTTTTCGATCGGGACCACGCCGTAGTCGGCCCTCCCCCTTTCCACCTCACTGAAGACATCCTTGATGCTGTTCGCCGGAACATACGAGGCCGAGAAGCCGAACTGCCGCTGGCTGGCGAGGTGGGTGAAGGTCGCCTTCGGACCCAGATAGGCAACTTTGAGCGGGCCCTCGAGCGACAGCGAGGCCGAGATGATCTCGCGATAAACGGCGCGGAGGGCCTCCTTCGGAAACGGTCCCTTGTTCAAACGCGAAAGCCGTTCGTAAATTTCCATTTCGCGCACGGGGGCGTGCAGATCGGACAGGTTAACTTTTTTGAGCTTGCCGATCTGCATGACGATCTTTGCCCGCTTATTCAGCAGGCTTAGGATCTGCTCATCCAGCCGGTCGATCTGCCGCCGTAATTGTGGAATGGATTCATGATCCTTCTTAACTTTCTTATTCATGCTTATCTTTTTGTTCATGCTTATTTTTCTTAATGATGGCCCCTGCTTTAACGATTTTACCTTTAGAATTGAAGACCTATCATCCTATATGATTTCGGCGTTCTTTGCAAGCGGTTTATGGAAGACGATTTCGGGGGTTACCTGAGGCTAATCTTGCGGTTTCCGACCAACGGGCTCTTGAAGGGAGCGATTCAGATGAGTCATGAGGAAATTCTCAAAATCAGAAGAGGGCTTCTGCCGAATCCAGATATAGATTTCGGGGGTACCCATGCAGAAACCCATCTTGAAATATCCGGGGATGTCAACCACGGGATAGTTTGGAATGGCATTTACGATTCTTCCTAATTTCTGGAAGTATTCCACCATTCCCGGACTCACAACGGTGCATTTAAGGGTGACGTGAATGACTCGTGGGGCCTTGTAGCAGTCTTTTCGGATCTCCAGCGCCGCGGTCTCGAGTCTTAAGGAACTCGAGACCGGCGGCGTGGAAGTTTCAAGAGAGTCGATCTGGCTATTTTCTTTCGGCAACGATCTCACAAAAGGGATCTCCTTTTCCGCGGCACTTCACCTCTTTCGCCATGAAGGTGTGCGGGTTACGGAAAAGTTTTTTGTAATAATCCTCATTTAACTCCGGTTTGACCGTAATATCTCCGGTATAGAGAAGGTTGGCCAATCCGGCCGTTGCCCCCGTAGCCAGGTAGCAGATTCCATGATCGCTTTTGGGGTACTTCATCGCCAAATACCCGTTCGACTCGTATGAGTTGAATACCCGTGCAACCAGGCGCTCGTTGGGTTTCAACTCCGCGACCCTCCAGACCCCCCATCCCAGGGCGTTCATGACCGCAAAGATGCCATGCATCCAGTCTTCCCGAGATTTCAGCGACGGATGAATGAGTTGGTACCACTCGGGCGACTTCATGATTCCCCCCAGCGTGTTAAAGGCACAAATATGTCCCGCCTCCACCAGGAGAGGCAGAATCACCTGGTCGATCTCATTCCCCCGCACCTTCCGGGACCGAATTTCAAATTCGTATGAGATCCGGTTATAGTAATTGGCGAAGTGTCGTGTGAGATATACGCCGAATGCGGGAATGTACCCTTCTTCGTTTCCGACCAATTCCATTCCGGAAACCGCCGTGATGATCCCCTCTTCATCCACATGATTAGTCGATGACCGGGGCGCCACTTTGGCATCGCAAATTCCCGTGCCGACCGATTTGGGAATCACCCTCCTTTTGGAGTCGACCGTCAAATCGAAACGGCAGGCATTCGCCCCCTGGGCAATACATTCCTTTTCGATACACCGGTAGGTATCCAGAGGCTTGTCAAATGCGGCCGCGGCCGCGGCCTCGATAAATCCGCTGTTGAAGTAGCACGCGGGAGAATCCTGACGGCCCCATTTGGTTAAAAAACCAAAACCGTAGTGTGAAAAGGGGGCAATGACCTTTCCACCTTTTTGGGTGATTTGATTTAATTCCAAGACTCCGAATCCGAGCACCCGGAATATATCCGCAAATTCCGAAAGCCTCTGACTGGCCGGCTCCCCTTTCTTCACCATCTTTTGAAACTGGCTAAACACCACTTCAGCGGCGGCATCGACAAGAACCGGCTTCATCTGGACATCGGTCGGATCCAACAGGGTCCTCTGTAAAGTACAATTATAGTGATGACAGTGGAACACCAGCGGTTCTCCGCCGAGCACCGCCTGATTGATCTCCCGGTGAAACACGATCGGTTGCGTCGTAAGCGTTTTCATTTTCTATTTTCCTCCCCGAATGGATTTTAGAAGGGGCACTTTAACCCCGTCATTTCTTCGATGATGGATTTAACCTGTTCAAACAGCTTCGGATCGGTCCGGTTTTTCTCGAGCAGAGAGGGAACGGTATACCCGGTTTTGAGAATTATCCGGGCGCTTGCGAGTTTTTTCAAAGTACTGTCTGCCTGCTCGTTAAACCATCCGATCAGCTTTGCCATACTCGTTGTCTCTATAGTCTGTGCCATGGTCCCTCCTGATGGAAATGACGGAAGTAATTATTCAATTGAAGTGTATCCAAGATTGCTTTCTTGTCAAGGCGGATGACCGGGTGGGTACAACCCTTGACATTCATTTCCAAAAAGGCGTAGTTTTTTAATCACATACCTAAGGATGGTCCAAGGATGCTTTACACAAAACTAGGACGGATCGGGCTGCAGGTCAGCCGGCTCTGCCTCGGGACGATGAATTTCGGGCCGGAAACCGGAGAAAAAGAGAGTCATGCCATCATGGATGAGGCGATGGCGCTCGGGATCAATTTCTTCGACACCGCCAATGTCTACGGATGGAAGAAGGGGGAGGGCTGGACCGAGCAAATCATCGGCCGATGGCTGGCACTGGGAGGCGGCCGACGGGAGGCCATCGTACTGGCGACGAAGGTCTACGGTCGAATGGGCGACCGGCCCAACGAACGGGCCCTTTCGGCCTATCATATAAAACGGGCCTGTGAAGAGAGCCTGCGACGGCTTCAGACCGATCATATCGATCTCTACCAAATGCACCATATTGATCGAGACACGCCGTGGGAGGAAATCTGGCAGGCGATGGAGCAACTGGTGCGCGAAGGCAAGGTGATCTACGTCGGCAGCAGCAACTTTGCGGGTTGGCAGATCGCAACCGCCAACCAGACGGCCGCCCGGCGCCATTTCTTGGGTCTGGTCAGTGAACAGAGCATCTTCAGTCTGCAAAACCGGATGATCGAACTCGAAGTGATCCCGGCCTGCCGCGCGTACGGCCTGGGACTGATTCCCTACAGTCCGCTCGCGGGCGGGATTCTGGGCGGCATGAATGAGAAGTCGAAGACCGGCCGCCGTGCTGAACCAGAAACCCGGGAGTTGCTGGCCAAGCATCGTCCCCAGATCATTCAGTATGAAGCGGTTTGCAAACAGATCGGGGAACCGCCCCCCGTTGTGGCCCTGGCTTGGCTTCTGACCCACCCGTCGGTCACCGCACCGATCATCGGACCCCGCACCATGGATCAGCTCAAGGGTAACCTCCATGCGCTTGAGGTCCGTCTGGATGAGCCGACGATGAATGCGATCGAGACGATTTGGCCCGGTCCGGGCGGAGAGGCCCCCGAGGCCTACGCGTGGTAATCACGCCCTTTCTGATCGACCACACCACCTGCTTGCTACGAAGCTTTCGTCATTGGACGGGGCGGAATCTTATTCCGGCTTCCGGCTCGCCGGAGGAACGGGCTCGACGCCTGTATGACGCGCCGTTTGTCGTCATCTCGCACGGAATAGAAGATGATCCTGTTCTGAATTACGGCAATCAGGCTGCGTTAACCCTTTGGGAATTGTCGTGGGAGGAATTCACAAATATGCCCTCGCGCCTGACGGCCGAGCCGATGGAGCAAGCGGAACGCGAAAGGCTTCTGACCGAGGTGTCGAAGAAAGGTTTTATGGACGGCTACCGCGGGATAAGAATTTCAAAAACAGGCCGACGTTTTCGGGTGGAAAAGGCCATGGTCTGGAATCTGTTGGACGCACAGAATCGGTATTGCGGACAGGCCGCGACCTTCAGCCGCTGGACCACCTTATGACGGTTTGATTCCGGAGACCGCAAGGGCCACGCCGGGGATTCGGACGTCCCCCCCGCGACGGAATCGTTCCGCGCCCTGGACCATTTTCTCCTCCACCTCGGCACGATTCTCCCGTGGGACCTTCTCGAACAGTCCCTGAAGCGGTGCGGCCATTTCCTTCAGACAGTCCAGATATTCCCGTCCCGAGGAGAAAACCCCTTCGATCGGGATCTCCTCCTCTCGAAGTTCCGTAAAACCGGCGGCCTTCATCCGCCCGAGCAAATCCCCCGGACGCTCCAGATAAAAAATTCCAGGAACAGTCGGATCCACCGGCGGCATCTCAATATATTCCTTGAGAACTCCCATGGGAAGTGTGATGTAGGGATTCTTCTCTCGCACGGCCCAGACGGCCGCCGCGGCGGCTCCCCCCGGCTTCAGCACACGATGCATCTCTCGAAGGGTTTTATCCAGATGCGGAAGAAACATCAGACAGAACCGCGAAGTGACCGCATCGAACCGGCCCGCTTCAAAAGACAACGACGCAACGTCGGCTTGCTGAAAAGTCACATGCGTTAATCCCAACTTTTCCGCCTTCCGCCGGGCCACCTCGAGCATCTCCTCCGCAAGGTCGAGGCCGGTGACATGCCCGTTCGGCCCCACCCGTTGAGCCGCCGGAATGGCGGGATATCCGGTTCCGCTCCCCAGATCCAGGACCTGATGGCCAGGCCCCAAGCGGGCCCGATCCACCAGATGCCGGTTGCAGGAATCAAATCCGGCGTCGAACCAAGCATCCCATTTTTCCCATGCGGACGAAACCCGGTTCCAGTCTTTGCGTTGGGTTTCGACGAATTGGGTTGGATCAAAATTAGCCATGGTGACTTCCCTCCGTGAATGCGATTCGATTGTAAATGGGGAGAACCGCCTCTGTCAATGCGGCGTTAGAATTCCCTGAACGTCGAGAGGACCGTTCAGAGCAGCTTGGGCTGTTCGGGTTTTTGGGCGCTGGGGGAGACCGCCTTGCCGAAATGTTGATACGCAAGCGGGGTGGCCTGGCGGCCGCGGGGGGTGCGGTCTATATACCCGCCCTGGATCAGAAAGGGCTCGTAGACGTCCTCGATCGTGTCCTTCTCCTCGCTCACGGCGGCGGCCAGCGTTTCAACGCCCACCGGTCCGCCGGCGAATTTTTCGATGATCGTGAGCAGCAGTTTCCGGTCCATGAAATCGAACCCCTGTTCATCGATTTCCATCCGGCCGAGGGCTTCGCTCGCCACGTCCAATGTGACCCGCCCGTCCGCCTTGACCTGGGCGAAGTCGCGGACGCGTTTGAGCAGCCGGTTCGCGATCCGCGGCGTCCCCCGTGCGCGGCGCGCGATTTCCTTGGCTCCGGCGGCGTCGACCTCGATCCCCAAAATTCTCGCCGAACGGTTTACGATCTCCTCCAGCTCCTGCAGCCGGTAGAAGTCCAACCGGTTGATCACCCCGAACCGCTCCCGCAACGGAGAGGTGAGAAGCCCCGCCCGCGTCGTGGCCCCGATCAGGGTGAAACGAGGGAGGGTCAGCTTGACGCTCCGGGCCGAGGGACCCTGTCCGATCACGAGGTCGAGCTGAAAATCTTCCATCGCGGGATAGAGAATCTCCTCCACCGCCGGATGGAGCCGGTGGATTTCGTCGATGAAAAAGACGTCCCGCTCCGAGAGGTTGCTCAAGATCGCGGCGAGATCACCCGGATGCTCCAACGCCGGTCCGGAGGTGGCTTTGATATTGACGCCCAGCTCCCGCGCGATGATATGGGCCAGCGTCGTCTTGCCCAGCCCGGGCGGTCCA
>Ga0187773_10000467_pt1 | contig 16249 bp, 10 predicted proteins | sample 0216_BV02_MP05_1_FD_133133 | JGI IMG/M metagenome (GOLD analysis project Ga0187773, IMG submission 133133) | Tropical peat soil microbial communities from peatlands in Department of Meta, Colombia - 0216_BV02_MP05_10_MG | ecosystem: Environmental > Terrestrial > Soil > Wetlands > Peat | place...
CTCCTCGGGTATTCCTGAGCCCGTGTCCTCAACGGCAAAGTGCACCATGCCGTCCTCAGCCTGGGCGGATACGGTGACCTCTCCTCCGGGAGGCGTATTCTTGAGGGCATTGTTCAGAAGATTCGCAAAGACGCTCTCAAGACGGAACGTGTCCGCAAGTACCAATGGGATATCCCCGGGTACATTGATGGCAAGCCCAATCCCTTTGGCAATGTAAGATGCCCGCATCTTTTCTACCGCATCTAGGATCACTTGTTCGGTATTTACGGGGACAAGCTCCAGGTCGGAGCGGCCCGCCTCCATCCTGCTTATATCGAGCAGATTTTCGATGATGCGGTAGAGCCGGTCGCTATCCTCCCGTGCTGCAATAAGCATCTCCATCTGCTTGGGGTTGAGTGGTCCGAGCTTTTCACTCAGGAGCACATGGGTCGCGAGCCGCATCGATGTGAGTGGAGTCTTCAGCTCATGGGAGACTGTGGAGATGAGTCCGCTCTTGATTCCATCCGTCTTTCTCATGCTCGTAACATCCCTGAGCACGAGGGTTATGCCGATGAGATGGCGCTCTTCATCAAAGATGGGTATGGCCTCGGGCAGGAAAAAACGCTCGTCTCCGTCGCGAAAGATCTGGATGGCCCGGTCGTAGCCCTTGTCACGAATGGGGCGGAGTTCATGGCGCACGCGGGAGAAAAGTCCCCTGATGCTTTCATGGCCGGCCGAGTCGAGGTTGGACTCCGGCTTCAGACCGAACAGGAGTTGCGCCGCATCGTTGGCAAGCTCGATTTCCCCGCTCGGGCTGCAGATGGCAATGGCGTCAGATAGAGTATCGAGGGCCAACTGGGTTGCCCGTTGGGTTCGAAGAAGCCGTGCACGCCCAGTACGCCTGAACTCGCGAAGACTCGAGGCCATCTCGTTGAATGCGGCGGCTAATTGTCCTATCTCATCCCGCGAGTGGACCTTAACAACAAGGTCGAGATTTCCTTGCTGAATCTCCCGCACCGACCGGGTGAGACTGGCGATGGGCCTCGCAATCGAAGGCCCGATTACCATGATGAGAATTATTGCGAGAACCACCCCGGAGCACACCAGGGCGATCATCGTGCGATTGGTTTCCACAGCCTGCTGCCGCGCCTGGCCATCCACGGAAACCATATTGTTCAGATTGATGTCGATGATTCGCTGGGCAACGTCGCGAACCTCCTGAGAACGGGGCAGAAGGTTACTTCGATAGAAGTCTTGGCGCGCCTTGCCGGACCCCGGCAACCTTGACAGTTTCTCGAATTCGCTTCGATATGTTCTCCAAAGTCCCGTCAGCCGCTCAGTCAGCTCCTGCTCACCGGGGAGCGTTACGTTTCCTTGCTGAAACTTGAGGCTCTTTTCAGATTCGAGCATGGCAGATTCGCCCTCACGGAGGGGGTCTGCAGGACCTCCCCAGAGGGAGACTTCAGCAACTCGGTCGAGACGTTCAATGGCCGCTTTCATCTTGAGACATGCGGCGACGCTGTCATAATTTTCGCGAAAGATTCGCTCCATTGCCTTGCTGGATTGCGTAACCGTGCGAACACTTATCAAACCGACGGTGAACAGGATGGCCACCGGTCCACAGAAGGCAATAATCAACTTGGTCCTGACGCTCATCGGCATCCCCCGTGGTTGAAGGATTAAAGCAGTCCACATGCCAAGAGAAGGAATTTAGGAAGTCATGGAAAAACAACGAGGTACCACTGAATCAATGATCAGGAGAGAGACAGGGAATTTCAAAGTGCAAGGGTTATCACCTTGAAACATTCCAAAATGAATGGCGGGTTCAGATGCCGTATCTCTTTCGTCTTCGCCAGAGCGTGACCGAGTCCATGCCGAGCACCTTACCGGCTTCTTCGATAGATTTTGTTGCCGCCAGCACGCGCCGGATGTGCATCTCTTCGATCTTTTCCAGTGGAATGAGATCGCCGATATTGGGCGCCGGCTCCACAGGCGCAAGATGCATGGGCAGGCATTCAGCGCCGATCTCTTCCCCACTGCACAGAAGGACTGCGCGCTCGACGGCGTTGCGGAGCTCGCGGACATTGCCGGGCCAATCGTAACCTCGCAGCGCTGCACTGGCCCCTTTCGTGAAGCCCAAGATGCGCCGGTGGTTCTGCCTCGCAAAGAAGGCGAGAAGGCGCTCGGCAAGCGGCGGGATATCTTCTCGGCGCTCACGAAGGGGCGGGACGACAATCTCCACAACATTCAGTCTATAGAAAAGGTCGTCGCGGAACCGCCTCTCCTTCACTGCCCCTTCCAGATCCATGTTCGTTGCCGCGATAATCCGGACATTTGCCTTGCGGGTTTCGAGGTCTCCAACTCGCTCAAAGACCTTCTCCTGGAGGACCCGAAGGAGCTTCGCCTGTATGGATGGCGGCAGGTCGCCGATTTCATCGAGAAAGAGGGTCCCGCCGTCACAGGCGGTGATGCGCCCCGGATAGTCGCGCACTGCGCCGGTGAAGGCTCCTTTCACATGGCCGAAAAGCTCGCTTTCAAGAAGCTCGGCCGAGAGCGATGGACATGACACCGTACCGAAGGGTTTCGAGGCGCGATGGCTCCAGGAATGAATCGCCCGCGCCAGAATGGTCTTGCCGGTACCGCTCTCTCCCCGGATGAGGATAGTGGCTTCGCTGTCGGCTATCTGTCGGGCCATGGCCAGAGTTCGCTGCATGGCGGGGCTTGAGCTCGTAAGCTCAGCTTCGGGCGCAACGCCACTCAGCTTCTCCTGCAGGTCCTCGACTTTTCGCTCCAGCGAGCGGACCTCGGCAACCCTGTTGACCAGGAGTGTCACCTGGTCATGGGTAAAGGGCTTGGGAAGATAATCGAAGGCGCCGCGGCGCATCGCCTCAACGGCGCTATCGACGGATGCATAAGCCGTGATGACCACGGATTTCATCCAGGGACATGCTGCCCGAAGTGCCGTGATCAACTCCATTCCGGATTCCGCCCCGAGGCGAAGATCAATCAGCCCCAGATCGAAATACCGCCGCCTGGCTTCAGCCAAGGCATCCCTGGCGTTGCTTACCGCCACCACCTGATGACCCTCAGTCTCCAGTGAGATGCTGAGCGTCTTTCGGATGTTCGGCTCGTCATCCACAACGAGGATGGCAAGATACGATGTTGCGCCTCGAAGTTCCTTCATTTCAATTCCAACCCCGAACCAGGTTCGCGACTATCTTAGCCTAATCTGATCGATTCCGGCGAAAAAAACCACCCGCTGGGGTAGCATTCTGACACGAAGAGGAACCGCAACGTTCCTTCGATGACCACAAGTCGAACTCATTGGGAGCGACGTAACGATGGGGCATCAGAGCAGAGGCTCTGTGAGGAGCACGCAGATGATTGACGCCGTTGTCGTGACCGAAGAGGCGTTGACGAGCCAGGGCGGCTCGAGTCTGCTTGTCCGGTATCTATGGGGCATTTCGCTTGCTTCGCACCCCTCGGTCGGCGCCCTCCGCAGGCGGCCAAAAGGTCGGTCGGTTTGGGAGATCGACAACATTCATGGCGCGACCATGCCTTGCCGTGGCCTTGCCGAACAGACCGCGCGGGCTCCGGTGGCGGTGGTGCAGCAGAAGGGTTTTTCGGCTGCTAGAGGAAGGTATCGATGGGAACGTACTCAAGGCCGAAGGCATCTGCGACCGCCTTGTACGTCACCTTGCCCTTGACCACGTTGGCGCCGAGCCCGATCTCCGGGTTCTCCGCCATGGCCCGCTTCCAGCCTTTGTTTGCGATCTCTCCAGCAGGGCCTCCGGCAAGGCGGCGCAATTGATCGGAATGAACGGTCCTTTGCGGCCACTTTCCGCGTGGACCGCCCGGGCAAAGACTTCCTTTCCCGTCCCGCTTTCACCCCGTTTGGCAACAACGCATCGGTTCTCGCGATCTTGTTCGCAAAGGAGATGGCCTCCATGATCGCGGGACTTTTCCCGATGAAATCGCTGAACGTGGCAGAGCCGGGTTGGGAAAGGGATTGGGCCAGTCTTCTAATTTCCTGCATATCCCTGCCGATTTCGACCGCTCCCACGATGCGACCGGCCGAATCGGTTATCGGCCTCCCGGTGATAAAGTACTGGAAACGCCCTCTCTCAGTAATGAGATCTTGCTTGACGTTGGTGTATTGTTTTCCTCGGAGACATTCGAGGATAGCAAACCCGGGGAGACTAAGATCCTTTACATCCTTGCCGATCACATCGGTGTCTATAGAAATTACACCATCTCGGATATTGTCCAATACAACCTGAAATCTATCTTCTCTCATTTCTTGAGGAAGAGTATCGATGAACTTGATCGCCAAAAGGCTATCAACTCTACTCAATATTTTCAAGATCTCCTCTCGAGCTATAGTATCCATACCATTTTCTATCTCGAGATAGATGTCTGCGTTGTCTGCCTCTTGCCCAACCTCCATCGAAACAATACTGAGGTTTTTCTTTGCGATCAGCGCAGAAATATCAGCGACAATTCCAACCCTGTCTTTGAAAAGTAGATTCAGCTTGACTCTTGACTTCACCTCTCCACTCCTTAACTGAAAGCATCAGGCGATTTGCTCCAGCAAACTGCCGACCTCCTATGGCAAAACAATGTAGAGTATCCGGTGAGACATGCCACTCGATACTTGGGCTCCGGTGACGATATCATCTCAATGTCGAGCCCCCAGAAAACCCAGTCGAAGCAGAGTGAGGGGACGGCGGGCTAGTTGAAGAACTCCACCGCGTTCCGGAAGATGCGGATGCCAAGGCCCTCCTCCGGGTAAGGCTGCCGCCGACGGCGGTATCCTTCCTTCTGCCGTGTCCAGTCGGGGTGGTTGGTCCAGTGATGGAAGGCTTCGGGATGGGGCATGAGGCCGAACACTCTCCCTGTGGGGTCGCAGATCCCGGCGATGTCCTCCAGGGAGCCGTTGGGATTGTCCGGAAAGCGTCCCCCCGCCGGGCGGCCGTCACGGTCGGCGTAACGGAGTACCACCTGGTTGTTCTCCACTAGGTCCTCGATAACCTTCCTCTCGGCAAACAGCTTGCCTTGACCGTGGCGGACCGTGAGCTCAAGCCGCTCTACACCCCGAGTAAAGACGCAGGGCGAGCGGAGGTTGACCGAGAGGTGCACCCACTGGTCGCGGAAGTTGCCGCAGTCGTTCCCGATGAGGGCCACCCTTCGGGAGCGGTAGTCCCCATTGAATCCCGGCAGGAGCCCGAGGTTCACCACCGCTTGGAACCCGTTACAGATGGCGATGACAAGCTTCCCTGCCTCGATGAAGGCGAGAATCTCTTCCCCGATGTTGTAGAGGAGGCGGGTGGCAAGAAGGACCCCGGCGCCGTGATCATCGGCCCAGGAGAACCCCCCGCCGAAGGCGAGGATCTGGTAATCATCGAGCCTCACCCGGCCGCCTCTCTCATCGCCCAGGATGAGCCGATTGATGTGCACCCGCTCCGCCTTGGCCCCGGCCAGCTCCAGAGCGTAGGCGGTCTCCCAGTCGCAGTTCAGGCCGTAGCCGACGAGCACCAGCGCCCGGGGGGTGCCGGCAAGGCGGGGTGAGGGACGAGGGTTGGTGTTCGTTCTTGACATGCCGCAATCCTTACCTACTTAGATGAGATCCCCAAAGGGTCGCTTCCACGCCGACCTGAGCCGTCGCAGCCCGACGCTCAAGAGTCTCTCTCCGCCGCGGCCCCGGATCGTGAGCCTCTCCGCTTTCACCACCCGGCCCACACAGGCGCAGGGAAGTCCCTTGACGTACTCATTGAATGCCTCGCGATCCTCGGGCGCGATGGTCACGATGAAGCGACCCGCGGACTCCGAGTAGAGCAACGTGTCGTCGCGCTCGACCCCCTCCGCCGGCATCCGGCCAAGGTCCACCTCCAGGCCGAGCCCGCCGGCCATGGCGACGAGGGCAAGGTGCACCCCCAGCCCTCCCCGGTAGACGCCGTGAACGGAGGCGACCTTCTCGGCCGCCACCGCGGCGCTTAGTCCCTGGTAAAGGGGAATCACCTCCGCCATATCCACCCGGGGAACGTTGAGGCCCGTATAACCTAGGGCATCGTAGTACTCGGATCCACCGAGTTCGTTTCGCGTGAGGCCCAAGACATAAAGGAGGTCTCCCGCGATCTTCGCGTCCATGGTGACGCAGCGCCGGATGTCACCGATCACGCTCGTCCCGGTGAACTGCATGGTCTCAGGCGCCGAGACCTTGTGTCGCTCGCCGAACTCGCCCTCCAGGTTCCCGTCCACATACATACTGTCCTTGCCGGAGAGAAGCGGAATGCCGAACCCTCGGCAGTACTCCTCGAGGGCCCAGTTGGCCCGCACCAGCTGGGCCGCCTTGTGCTTGCCGTCAGGATTGTTCTCCCGATGGTACTGAATGCTGGGCCAGCAGAAGTTGTCCACGCCGCCCACGTGCTCCAGTGTCCCCCCCACGGCCAGAAGGCGGCGGACCGTCTCGTCGATGGTGCAGGCCACCATGTGGTAGGCGTCGATCCGCGAATAGGAGGGATTGAGGGCCTGAGTGAGCACCAGACCCCGAAGGGAGTCAAGGCGCGGTCGAATGACCACGGCGTCGCTCGGTACGTCCCTCTCCTCTCCGACCAGGGGCTTGACGACGCTCGTCCCCTGCACCTCATGATCGTACTGGCGGGCGATCCACTCCTTGGAGCAGATATTTGGGCGGCCCAGCATGGTCAGGAGCACCCCACCATGATCCTGCGGCGGACTCAATACCGGTTCCCTTAGCCCCCGGCGTTCCGGGGGGAGCCACTCCGCTTCGAATTCCCATTGGGGAAACCCGGAGGTCAGGAGGTCCAGATCCACGTAAGCGCACGTCGCTCCCTGGTAGGTGAGGTGGAGCTTCCCTGTGTCCGTGTACCGGCCGATAACCGTGCTCTCCACTCCATGGAGGCGCGAGAGCTCGAGAAAGCGCTCGATGTGCCCCGGCTTCACCGCTACCGTCATTCGCTCCTGGCTCTCCGAAACCCAGATCTCCCAGAGATCCAGCCCCTCGTATTTCACCGGCACCTTATCCAACTCGACCAGGGCGCCGTTCGAAAACCTGGCCGACTCGCCGACGGATGACGAAAGCCCGCCGCCGCCGTTATCGGTGATGAAGGCGATCAACCCTTCGTCCCGCGCCTCGAGGAGAAAGTCGTGCATCTTCTTCTGGGTGTAAGGATCGCCGATCTGAACGTGACCCGCAGGGGTGTGCTCGCTGTAGATTTCGCTCGACGCCGTGACTCCGTGGATACCGTCCTTACCCACCCGGCCGCCGCACGTGACGATGAGGTCGCCGGCTGTGGTGGTCTTCTCCTCACCGCGGGTTCCGGCCACCGCTGCCGGCATGAGCCCAAGGGCGGTGACGAAGACCAGGCATTTTCCCATGTAGCCGTTATCGAAGAAGACCTGGCCAAAAGGCGTGGGAATGCCGCTCTTGTTGCCGCCGTCCTTCACGCCCTCGATGACACCGTCGAGCAACCGGCGCGGGTGGAGATGCGGTTTCAGGGGGCCGCGGTAATTTCGGAAGCCCACGCAGTACCCGTAGGTGCCGGCAATGAGCTTGGATCCCTTCCCGGTCCCAAGGGGATCGCGGTACACGCCCACGATCCCGGTGAGAGCCCCGCCGTAAGCCTCCATGTTGGACGGGCTGTTGTGGGTCTCTCCGGTGATGACGTAGTAGGTATCCCCATCGAAGCGGCCTACCCCGGCATTGTCCCAGAGGACCGAAATCACCCAGTCCTTCTGCCGCTGCAGAGCAAGAGTGGGCACCTCGATGCAGGTCTTGAACAAATTATCCACCACCCGAGCCTCGTCGGTCGCCAGGTCTCTGTAGAAGAATCTGCCCCGGAAAGTATTGTGGTTGCAATGGTCGCTCCGGGCCTGGGAGATGTACTCCAGCTCCACGTCGGTAGGATCATCGAGCCCCATGCCCCGGCGGGCGGCGCGCACCTCGGGTCTGAGAAAGTAAGCGCGAATCACCGGGATATCCCGGGGATTGAGGGCCAGGTTTCGGTCCTGGCTGAGGCGCTTGAGTTCCTCGTCGCTCGAGATGGGGATTTGGGCAAAGGAAGGCTGGTGAGCGAGGCTGACCTTCGGGATGATGATGCCGACGCCGTGAGCCGAATCCCATTCCGGTGCGCTGTAGATGCGCCACTCTTGAACGAGGTCGTTAGCGAGAAGCTCCCGGGCGATGCGCTCCACCGCCCGGCGCCCCCGCATTCCCACCCTCAGGCCCTTGGCGCGAAGGAGGTAGAGTCGCGAGGTATAGACGGCCTCTCCCGGCTTGAACCGCACCTTGAGCAGGTCCTCCATGGCCTCCTGGGCGGTGCTCCCGGCGGTGTCGCGAACACCCGGGCGAAGACCAACCCAGATCGCGCAATCAAAGGGAAAGGCAAATGGTCGGAAGGAAGAGAGCTGGGTCATCGGGTTGGTGAAGATCTGGGTGCGCGCCGCCTCGAGTTGCTCCTCAGCCAGGTCGGCATCGATGGTAATGATGTGGACAGCGCGAACCTCATCCAGGTGGATCGCGAAGTAGTCCCTCGCCTTGCGCTTGATTGCCTCGCCCTCGGCATCGAAGAGCTCGGGATTCAGGGCGATCTCCAGTCGTACGGGCACGGAAATACTCTCTTTTCGGTTACGGATTATTTAATTAAATTATCAGATTTCCAGAAAACTCGTCAATGAGCTAGTGCGGTGAGGCACTCAAGCGCCGAGCTGCCGCTGACGTCGTCTTGCCATCAAGGCATGCAACCGGTCACCTTGACAAGATATCCAGCTCGGATTACCTTGCTTTTGGGTTTTTTCTGGATCTCGCACTCATTCGTGGAGGTTCGTGTGACCGTAAGGGAGCATGGTGTCCTGAGTGACCTTCTGTCTATGCGCGAGAAGATGGAGCGGATGCTCAGCGATCGCGAAGCTGCATTGAAGGATGACGGGGCCGCTGGATCGCTCGCCGGCTGGCGGCCGGAGGTTGATGTGATCGAGTCCGATGATGAGCTCATTGTCCAAGCGGAACTCCCCGGACTCGCCAGGGAAGATTTCACTCTCACCATCCAGGGCCGAGACCTTATCCTTGAGGGCGAGCGCAAGTCGGTCGCTCACCTTGAGAAGGCGAGACGGCTGCAGGTGGAAAGGAGTTACGGTCCCTTCCAGCGGATGATTCGTCTGCCCGTTGACGTTCAGGGCGATGCCATCTCCGCCACGTTGGTCAATGGGGTCCTAGAGATCACCATTCCGAAGAAGTACAAGCCAGAGGGCCGTCGCGTTGCCGTCCAGGCGGACACGGGAGCTGGGCCGCGGGATCGATAGTGGGGCCGCTCGCGGAGGCGGGGGACGACAGCTCTGGCCCGTTTGTGTATAAGGAGGAGGTACGGCACATGTTGGCAAATCAACTGAGGACGACGATGTTACTGGCCGCCCTTACCGTGCTCATTTTGCTTTTCGGCAGAGCGTTGGGCGGCAGCCAGGGAATGGTGATCGCCTTCGTGATCGCCATGGTGATGAACCTTGGAAGCTACTGGTTCTCGGATAAGATTGTCCTTGCTATGTACGGCGCCAAGGAACTTTCCATGGACGAGGCTCCGGACATCCACCGGATGGTGGCCGAGCTGGCGCAGCAAGCCGGAATGCCCAAACCGCGTATCTACCTCGTTTCCTCGAACACCCCGAATGCCTTTGCCACCGGTCGCAACCCTGAGCACGCCGTCGTAGCGGTGACGAGCGGCATTGTCCGCCTCCTTAACCTAGAAGAGCTGCGCGGAGTCCTGGCCCACGAACTGGGGCATGTCAGAAACCGTGATATCCTCATCGGCTCCATTGCCGCCACCATGGCCGGCGCCATCATGATGATCGCCAATATGGCCAGGTTCGCTGCGTTTTTTGGGGGCTTTGGAGGCGGGAGCCGTGACAGCGAGGAAGGAGGGGGAAGCATCCTCGGCCTTATCGTCATGTCCATTGTCGGCCCCCTCGCCGCAGTACTCATTCAGATGGCCATCTCCCGGTCGCGGGAGTATCTCGCCGATGAGACCGGAGCGCGGCTGAGCGGGAATCCCCTGAGCCTAGCGAGCGCCCTGGAAAAGCTGAATCACGCCGCGCACAAGCTTCCCATGCAGGATGTCAAGCCGGCTACCGCCCACATGTTCACGGTAAGCCCGCTCACTGGCGGCGGTCTGCTCTCGCTATTCAGCACCCATCCGCCCATCGAGAAGCGGGTCCAGAAGCTTCAGGCCATGGCATTGGCCTGATGGTCAGGCGACAGCTACGGTCCGCGGGGCAAGGCCCCGCTAGTGTTTGGAGCGAAGACCAGCTCGCCCGTTAGCAGGGTACTAAAAAACCCTTTCCCATGGCCGCGCAGAACGCCGCCGCGAGAGACCGGGTGGTCTGTCAGGCAAGGCGCACCCGGAGCCACCTCTTGACTGCTTGGACGCCGGGAGCCCCTCCCGAACCCCCACCTGTGCCCCGCAGAGGGCCGGACCACCGCAACCTTACTCATGGCGCGAGTGTGCAGCCGGTTGTGGGGCCGGTCTCCGTACCTGCCTTGACTTTAGGCACTTTAGTTCACTCTAGACATTTTAGGCCTTCAGGTCGCCCCGGCTCGCCCCAGCCCACGGTCGAGCCTCTCCGGCTGGCTCCAGGGGTTTTCCAGCAACGCGCCAGGAGGGTTTGACATCTTCCGGTCAATCCTTTATCCTTCTGCGGGTTTTCAGGCGGGGGAGGGGCGGCAGGACCGCGGCTACTGTTGAGTAGAGTGCGCTCCCCCGCTTCGAGACCATCCCGCGCCTCAAGTGCGGTCGTCGATGAATTCCTCTCCGGCAGCAACGGTCACACACGGAACCGGTACAGACGGAATCCATATGGCCAACGTGGTCGTGGTAGGAACGCAGTGGGGTGACGAGGGCAAAGGTAAGATCGTCGACCTCTGCACCCGGTTCGCCAGCTACATCGTCCGTTTTCAGGGCGGCAACAACGCCGGCCACACCCTGGTGGTGGAGGGACAAAAGTTCATTCTCCACCTGATCCCCTCAGGAATCCTCCATTCGGGCAAGGTGTGCTGCATCGGTAACGGGGTTGTGGTGGACCCCGGCGTGCTCCTTGGAGAGATGGAGAGGCTCCGGAGCCACCAGGTCCATGTGGGACCGGATAATCTTATCCTGAGCTTGCAGGCCCACGTGATCATGCCCTACCATCGCGAGATCGATCGAGCCCGGGAACTGAGGAAAGGAAAGGGAAAGATCGGCACAACCGGGAGAGGTATCGGTCCCTGTTATGAGGACAAGGTCGGCCGCATGGGCGTCCGGGTGCACGACCTGGTCAATGCCGAACGATTCGGAGAGAAGCTTCGAGAAAACCTGGAGGAGAAGAATTTCTACCTCGAGCGGTTCCTTGGCGTTTCACCCCTCGGCTACCAGGCGGTTCTCGATGAGTATCTGGCCTACGGGGAGCGCCTCCGACCCTATGGGGCAAATGTGGCGGCCCTCCTCGAGGAGGCCCAGCGCGAGGGAAAGAACATCCTCTTCGAGGGGGCTCAGGGAACCACGCTCGATGTGGACCACGGCACCTACCCCTACGTGACCTCATCGAGCACAGTCGCGGGAAGCGCTTGCTGCGGCTCCGGAGTGGGCCCCACCAGCATCGACCAGGTCATGGGGATCACCAAGGCCTACACCACTCGGGTGGGCGGTGGGCCGTTCCCCACTGAGCTCACCGATGCGGTGGGCAAGCACCTACAGAAGAAGGGGGACGAGTTTGGCTCGACTACGGGCAGGCCGCGCCGCTGCGGCTGGCTTGACCTGGTGGTAGTCAAAAACGCCGCGCGCCTGAACGGGCTGAGCAGCGTGGCCGTCACTAAGCTTGATGTGCTTACCGGTCTCGACCGGGTGCGGATCGCCGTTTCCTACGCGAAGGACGAAGGAGCCGCGGTGACCTTCCCCACCGACTGTTTTCTCATGGAACGGTGTGAGCCTTCCTACCTGGATCTGCCGGGCTGGAGCGAGGACATCGCCGCTGCCCGCCAGTTCTCGGACCTCCCGGCCAATACCCAGCGATATCTCCGCACCATCGAGGAGCTGACAGAGACCCCCTTGAGCATCGTCTCGGTCGGCGCCAGCCGTGAGGAGACCATCATGCTCCAGAACCCCTTCGAGAAGTGAGACGGTTCCAGCGATCCGCTCTCAATAGAACGTAGGTTGCCCTGGCGAGAGCCATGACCGAAACATTGCCCGATCAGACTTCCCGGCAGCAGATCCTGGAATTTCTCTCTCAAGGAACTTACACCGCCCGCGAGATTTCGCAGGCGCTGGGTATCGCCATCAAAGAGGTCTACTCCCACCTGACCCACATCGCCCGTTCCGCTGCCAGCCAGAAGAAAAAGCTGCTCACCATCCCCTGCTCCTGCCTGAGTTGCGGCCACGTCTTTCGCGACCGCACCCGCTTCACCAAACCCGGCCGCTGCCCACGCTGCCGCGGCGAGCGCATCGAGGAGCCGAGATTCCGCGTAACTTGAGAAAACTACTGCGCCTGCGTTCCTGGAACCGCTGAGCCTGAGGCCGCGATTTTGCCAATGGCCGGGGACCTGCCACACCTGCGGGTCAGAAAAAGGTCGGTTCGCCGGCATCGAATCCACGCATTCCGCGAAAGTTGGATTGACGAAGAGAAATCGATAAGGGGGAGTCTGGGCGATGAGCACCCCGCGGAGCGAGGAATCCGTCAGCGCCCGGTATCTCTTTTCCAACTCCCGGAGGGTCTCTTCAGCCCGTTTGCACTCTGTTTCGAGCTTCTCCAGAGACGCAGCCCACCGGTGCGAGTGCAGCAAAGCGCCCCGTCCTCTCGCATGCCTCTCGCCCTGCGTCGTCCTCGCTCCTCAGGATGGCGCATGCCGAAAATCCCCCTCACCGAGGCTGCGATGTCGGGAGCCGAGCTTCCCGAATCATCCGCTGTGGAAGTGACTTCCTCTCCATTGGCAGGGTAGCGCTTACCCGATCCAGTGGAGGTGTCCGCTTGCACGATTTCGGCTTCACGTCTTTGGCCAAAACCGGCAGGGTCTTCGGGCTTCCTTCAACCCCTGTCTTCTCTCCTGGGCAAACCTCCGTGCCAGTTCGGGTGGAATGGAAGTGGGTTACGGACGGTCTAGCTATCTAGATAATTTGAGGGACTATTCCTTTCTATTGAGATGAATGACCGCGCCAGAGACAGCCCATCGTTGCCGCACAGACATGTAAACTAGGTGGACAATGCCAGGGCGGTAGCCGCAAGTTCCCTGTTTTAAGCGGGGTGGCGAGCGTAAACCGAGTTGCCATCGTGCTGACAACGAGGTTGGCAAGGGGGGTCCTCAGAACCATAGCTCTGCACCTGAACCGGGCTAGATGTCCTTGAAACCTGCCGCCCTCATGACCCCGAGCACGCCGCCTCCGCCCCCATAGGCGTAGCTAAGTTCGAAACCGCCGCGCTGACGGAGTTCCCGCAGGCATTCCTCCACCGAGGCAGGGAATGAGACATCTACTTCTGGAGGAGATCGGCTGGCGTCGGGGTGGTGCGTCACCAGGGTGATATGCCGGGGATTACCAAGGGGAAAGAGTTAGCTGAAATGCAGACATAGCAGTTACGTGGGTTTTTACATTTGGAACGGAGATGGGGGAAAGCCGAGCGACGACGTCGCCGGCAGGCTGCGCCTGCTTGCTGGGTTACGAGGACTCGGCCTTGGCGGTCATCTTCCTTTCGTAGTGCCTGGCGATCACCTCGTGAAGCCGCCGCCGGTTGGTGGACGAGAGGTTTGTGAACCGAACTATCATTCCTCGCGGGGTGATCTCGTCGTCGGGTCCGTATATGTTCGACCAGACCACCTCAGCCTCGGCGGATAGGGATTCATGAGCTGAGACTTCGATGCTCAAGCTAGCGAGATCATTGAGGCGGAGCGGTTCGGGGCAGCGGACAAAAGCTTCCCGCATGCTGATACTCTTCGTCTCACCCGCGAAGGAGCCCTGAGCGGTGAGCACAGTCACGGGATAGGTAGCGTTGATCCGGGGGACTTGCTGTCCTCTTGGTTTGCCGATGGTATCCAAGATTGCACCCCCTATGGCATCCTCGTCGTTCAGAGAAGCCCGCCCTCTCCCTGCCGCCCTCGCGGCCCGAGGCTCCAACTCGCCATCTGTGGTTTTTAGCATCGATTCCCATTGATTAGTTTAGCAAGATCTATACCACGGAAAATCGGGGGAAGAGGCGACCCGGCGCGCACGCGAGAGGAAACGTGGTCGCCCGATGGAGCGAAGGGGGCGCATTGGTGGCACCTCGCCTCCGGGGATTCGGAGTCTCCCTGGCGTACACCCTAAATCCTATTCCTGCTGGAGCCCGTGCGACAGCAACGGTAGTCGGCTGCATCATCCATTTGACAAATCCTAGCGGCTCGGATATGTTGGACCAACTTTTATGGAGCATGGGTGCATGAGTCGGAGATCGGAATACCAGCCAGAGGTTCTCAGCGGCCGCGGCTTTTTCGGATGGTTTATGGGCGTCCACCCGGTCTCCTAGCACGTTAGCTCGAGGCCCCGGGTGGACTGAGAAGGTCGGCCCGGGGCATACGTTCTGCTCTGCTACGTATGGCGAAGCCCCTGGGCGGTGAACCCGGGGGCTTTTCCTTTTGACCGCGGAGCAGAGAGGGAAGCGCGCCATGATCATCGTTTTGAAACCGGATGTAAGGGCAGAAGAAAAGGAGCACGTCCGTGCCGTGCTGAAACGGGAAGGCTACCTCGTGAGGGAGATATCCACCACGGACGAGACTATCATTGGCGCCGTGGGCCGGGTGAGTCGCGATCTCCGGTTCTTCGAGCAGATGCCCGGGGTCGCCAGGGTGATTCCCATCTCACATGCTTATAAGCTCGTGAGCCGGGAGCTTCACGCCGAAGATACGGTAGTGAGGATCGGTGATGTGGAGGTCGGCGGCCCGCGCATCGTGATTATCGCCGGCCCGTGCGCCGTGGAGAGCCTTGAACAGGCCCTCACCATCGCGCGGCACGTGAAACGGTCGGGCGCTGTGCTCTTCCGCGCCGGCGCCTTCAAGCCCCGGTCCTCGCCTTACTCCTTCCAAGGACTTGGGGAGGAAGGGCTCAAGATTCTTGCCGCGGTTCGGGACGAGACCGGCCTTCGCGTGGTCAGCGAGATGACTTCTCCCAGCCAGGCCGACGTGATGATGAAGTACGTGGATGCCATTCAGATCGGCGCCCGCAACATGCAGAACTTCGAACTCCTCCGGAGCGCCGGGCGGATCGGCAAACCGGTGCTCCTCAAGCGAGGCCTGGCGGCTACCATGGAGGAGTGGCTCATGTCCGCGGAATATATCCTGTCGGAGGGAAACGACCAGGTCATCCTCTGCGAGCGCGGGATCCGCACTTTCGAGCGCTACACTCGCAACACCCTGGATCTCAGCGCCATCCCCATGCTCAAGAAGCTCACCCACCTCCCCATGATCATCGACCCGAGCCACGCCACCGGCATCCGGGAAAAGGTGAGCCCCATGGCGCGCGCCGCCATCGCCGCCGGCGCCGACGGTCTCCTCATCGAGGTGCACCACGACCCGGAGAACGCCCTTTCCGACGGGCCCCAGAGCTTGTACCCGGAGCAGTTCGACCGACTCATGCGCGACCTTTACGTGATCGCCCCGGTAGTGGGCAAGCAGCTTGATTTCGCCTACCTCGAGAAGGCAACGGCGGTTCGGCCCGTGCCGTCGGTTCGGAACGGCGGACGGCGGAGAGCGGTATTCGCAGGGGATCCGCACGCCTTCAGCCACAAGGCCGCCACCCAGTTCTTCGGGAGCGGCGTGCAGATCGATCCGGTCTCGTCCTTCCGAGTTGTTTTTGAGGAGGTGAAATGTGGCGCAGCGGACTTCGGCGTCGTGCCCCTGGAAAACTCCCTCACCGGGAGTATCCACGAGAACTTTGACCTCCTTTTGGAGCATGATGTGAGGATTGTCGGTGAGATCGCCCTCCGCATCGTCCACTCCCTCATCGTCCACCCGGGAACTGCCATGGAACAGATCCAGCGGGTCATCTCCCACCCTCAGGTCTTCAGCCAGTGCCGCGAGTTCCTGGAGAGGCAGAAGGGCTGGGAGCTCGTTGCCGCCCGGGACACGGCGACAGCGGTGCGACGGGTGAAAGAGGCCGGCGACCGGAGCGAGGCGGCCATCGCCTCTAAAGAAGCCGCAGAGCTTTATGGTCTCACGGTACTCAAAGAGGCGATCGAGACCAACCCGCGAAACTACACGCGTTTC
>Ga0187773_10000468_pt1 | contig 16240 bp, 16 predicted proteins | sample 0216_BV02_MP05_1_FD_133133 | JGI IMG/M metagenome (GOLD analysis project Ga0187773, IMG submission 133133) | Tropical peat soil microbial communities from peatlands in Department of Meta, Colombia - 0216_BV02_MP05_10_MG | ecosystem: Environmental > Terrestrial > Soil > Wetlands > Peat | place...
CCAGCCACATTAGAACTCCAGAAGGACCGGAGATGCTCCCGTCGAACCGACAGCACGCAAGGATGCAACTGCCCAAATCCCTCTTAACCCTGCTCGCGGCGGCGACGTGCCTGGTCCTGGCCGCGTGCGGTTCCCACAGCAGCTCGAGCACTGCGGTGTCGAACGTGCGGTTCGTCAACGCAGACGCGGCTGCGTTCCTGGGGGTCAATTTCAACGGCGCGGTGCAGTTCGCCGCCCAGGGGCCCGCCAGCGCAAGCGCCTATCTGTCGTTGCCCTCGGCCAGCTATGCGGTCACCGTCTCGGGTACCTCGGGCGGGAGCACGGTCGCGTCGCCGCCGCTGACGCTGTCGCTGAACGGGTCGCTGACATATTCGCTGATCGCCTACGTGCGCGACGGCGCCGTCTTTGTCACGGCCGTGACCGAAAGCCAGGCGGCGCCCGCAGCGGGCACCAGCACGCTCGGAGTCAGCAACCTGTCGCCGGATTCCGGTGCGCTCGACGTGTACGTGGTCGCGCCGGGCACCGCCGACCTCACCGGTCTGGTGCCGACGTTCGCCTCGACGATCTTTCGCCCCACCCCCGGCTACGCGACGTTCCTTGCCGGCACGTTCGACGTCGTCGCGACAGCGGCCGGCAATCCGCGCGACGTGCGCATGCGCTGGCCCTCCGTGTCGCTCGGCAGCGGCCTGATCCAGGCCCTTGTCACCACGAGCACGCCCGGGGGCGCGCTGGTCAACGCCGCACTTCTTACCCAGGTCGGCGCCGTGGACTTCCTGGCCACGACCAATGCGCGGGTGCGTCTGGTCTCGGCGCTGCCAACCACCGCCGCAGCGCCGGTGACGGCCACGGTCGGCACCGTCTCGATCGGACCCGTATTCTCGCCCAACCCCGGTACCTACACGCTCGTGGCCGGCAACTCGACTGCGTACACCCTGAGCGTGAACGGAACTGCGGTCGCGACGCTACCGGCGGCGAGGTTCTCCACCGGCGGCGACTTCACCGTGCTGGTGTACGGCACGGTGGGCGCGCCGCTCGTCGCCCTGCTTACCGACGACAACCAGCTTCCGTTGGTGGCGGAGCAGGTCAACCTGCGGCTCGTCAATGGCGGCGTCAACGTGCCCGGCGGGGTCTCGCTCTACGCGAACAACGTGCAGGCCGCGAACCAGGTGGGCTACGGCGACGCGTCCGACTACTTCAGCGTCGTCTCCGCCGATTCGGTGCTCGAGCTGATCGAGGCATCGGCGGCCCCAGTCAGCACTACCGTCCTGCTCAGCCCGGCGGGATCGGTCTACACGATGTTCGTCATCGACACCACGCTGACGCCGTACCTGATCCGCGACCGCTAGCTTGTCCTCGATCCTCAGCGCCGCACCCCCGGCGTCTCGATCGGCAGCCCCTGCGCGCGCCACGCGAGATAGAGCTCGAGGTCGAGGTACTCGGGCGAGCCGTAGGGCAGCATCTCCGCGCGTATGCCCGACAGGCAGGCGCGCAGCCGCCGCTCGAGCGAGCCCAGCGTCTGCCATTCCATCCTGTATACGGGGTAGCCGTTCGGGTGCCCTTGGCTGATGGTCTCGGAGAGCAGCCGCTTGCCCCAGTTCGCCTCGTGGCAGTGCGCGCACGAGAGGTTCATCTGCCCGCGTCGCAGGTGATAGGCTTTTTCGCCGGCGTCGAAGCGCGGCCGCGCCGCGCCGCGGATCGACACGTCCGTCGGCATCCCCTTCGACTGGCGAGCGACGTAGGCGGTGAGCGCGAGAAGCGCCTCCGATTCGTACTTGAAGGGCTCCGCGCCCATGCGCCGCGCGCGGCACAGGTTGATGCGCCCCTCGAGGTCGAGGAGCCGGCCGCTCTCGGCGTCGATCTTCGGATAGCGCGCGGCAACGCCGCGCATGGTCGACCTGGCGTCCTGGTGGCAGCTCGCGCAGGACTGCTTCGTCCTTCCCGCGGGCTCGCTCCACAGCTTCTCGCCGCGCGAGACCCACAGCAGCCCCGGGTTGGCGAAGTCGTCGTCCTGCAGCGAGCGCAGGTCGTCGCCGAGAAAGGTGTAGCCGGACCTGAGCTTCTCGAGCGGGATCGCGCGCTCCTGCGCAAAGGCGGTACCGGCGACGATGAGCGCCGCGGCGAGCGCGAGCCTCCTCATGCGGAGACTTCGATCGACTGACGCTCCGAGCCTTGGTTGCCCTCGTCGTCGATCCAGGTGAACTCGATCTCGCCGCTCGTTTCGGCGACGGTGTAGAACTGGAGGTAGGGGTTGGCTGCGATGCCGGAGGACAGCTCCGCGCGGAACACCTCGACGCCGTTGTAGCGGCACGAGAGCAGGTTGATGACGTTGCGCTTGATCGGGTGGCCGACGTCGTCCTGGCGGTAGCCCGTCTCCATCGGGTGCTGGATGAGCACGCGGATCTCGATGATCTCGCCGGCCTTCGCCTTGGGAGCAATCTGGATTCTCGCGGGCATCCGCTAGCTCTCGTCCAGGCAGGCGGAGAGGGTCACCACGATCGAGGCTGTGTCGTACCAGAACGTGCCGTCGGAGAGCGCGGCGACGGCGGTCACCTTCTGGCTGCCGGCGAGCCGCACCCGCGAGTCGATCTCGGCCCTGCCCGCTCGCGGCCCGAGGTAGAAGTTTGCCATGTTCGAAACCGGGTTGCGCTCGGAGTAGAGGTGGATGCTCTTCACGTGGTCCGTCGCGGTCATGGGACTGTCGACCGTGATGCGGATCGGCACCGAGTTGCCGTTGTCGGCGAGCTGGGGCAGCGTCACCTTCACCCTGCCCTTGCGGACCGGGGCGCCTTTCGCGACCGCGGCGGCGCGCGGGTCGAGGCTCTCCTGCGCGAGCGCCGCACCGGCGAGCGCGAGGCCACCGAGGCCCGCGAGGAAGGCCCGGCGCTTCACTTCGTTCCCTTGAGCGTCGCGAGATACGCCACCACGTCCTCGACCTGCTGCGCCGAAAGGATGGTCTTGCCGCGATAGGCGGCCGCGACCCGCCGCAGGCCTTCGGTGCGGTAGTAGGCGGGCATGGGCGTATCGGGGTTCACGCGGGTGGAATCGGCGACGCGCAGCCGCAGCTCGCCGGGCGTGAGCTTGGCGCCGACGCCGGAAAGCGGCGGAGCGACATTGCCGAAGCGCGTCTCGCCCGGCACCTCATGGCACAGCGTGCAGCCTCCCTGGTCGCGGTTCACCACGACGCTTCGACCGCGGGCGGGGTCGCCGGGTTCTGCGGCGAGCGGCGCTGGAATCGCGTCGCCCAGGACCTCGAACGCCGGCTGAGCGAAGACCGCCGCGGCGATGCACGCCGCGGCGCATCCGGACAGCAACCTCCCCACCGTCCTACGCGAGCGTGAACCCGTGATTCTTCAGCGGCAGCGAGCGCACGCGCTTGCCGGTCGCCGCGAAGATCGCGTTGCAGATCGCCGGCGCGATCGACGCCTGGCCCGGCTCGCCCACCCCGCCCCAGAAGCCGCCGCTGGGCGCGATCAGCGTCTCGATCCTGGGCATCTCGCGCAGGCGCATCATGCGGTAGTCGTGGAAGTTCGACTGCTCGACGCGGCCCTCCTTGATCGTGATCTCGCCCCAGAACATCGCCGTCAGCATGAACACCGCGCTGCCCTGGAGCTGCGCGACGATGTTGTCCGGGTTGACCGCGTAGCCGGGGTCGATGCCGAGCACGAGGCGATGGATCCTGACCTCGCCGTTCTTGTCGACCGACAGCTCGGCGACCGCGCAGGTGTAGCTGCCGTAGCCCTCGGTCTCGGCGATGCCGCGAAACACGCCCGCGGGCAGCGGCGATCCCCATTTCGCGGCCTTGGCGGTCGCTTCCAGGATGCCGAGGTCCTTGGGCGACTTCTGCAGCAGGCCCCGCCGGTATTCGAAGGGATCCTTGCCCGCCGCCGCGGCCAGCTCGTCCATGAAGCTCTCGCGCACGAAGGGATTTTGCGAGTGCCCGACGGTGCGCCAGAAGCCGACCGGAACGAAGGCGTTGCGCTGCGCGTACTCGACGCGGATGTTGGGGATCGTGTGCGGAATGTCGAAGATCGACGCCACCGACTGCGGGTCGACGCCCTCGGCCGGCGAGAACGGGGGCTTGAGCGGCAGATGGACGAGCGTCGAGAAGATCGACGTCGCGGCAATGCGAGAATACCAGCCGGTCGGATTGCCCGAGCCGTCGAGCGCGGCCCTCATGCGAACGAGGCTCGCCGGCCGGTAGAAGTCGTGCTGCGTGTCCTCCTCGCGGGTCCACAGCATCTTCACCGGCGTGCCCTGCATCGCCTTGGCTATCGCCACGCCCTGGCGCACGAAGTCCTGCGCTCCGCCGCGCCGGCCGAAGCCGCCGCCGAGCTGGGTGCGGTGCACCTCGACGTTCTCCAGGGGCACGCCGGCCGTCGCGGCGGCGACGGCGAGCGAGGCCTCGGCGTTCTGCGTCGAGGTCCAGACGTCGACCTTCCCGTCCTTCACCACCGCCGTGCAGCCCATGGGCTCCATGCACGAGTGCGCGAGGTAGGGCGTCCAGTACTCGGCCTCGAGCTTTTTTGCCGCGGCGCCGAAGGCCTGGTCGAAATCGCCCTCCTTGCGCGCGACGGCGATGTCCTCCTTGGCGTCGAGGCCGCCGCGGTAGAACTCCATCAGGCTCGCCGACGAGGCGTTGCCGTTGGTTCCGACGTCCCAGTCGATGGGCACGTCGCGCAGCGCTTCCTTGGCGCGCCACCAGTTGTCGGCGACGACCGCGACGAAGGTTTCGAGGTTGAGCACCTTCACGATGCCGCGCCGGCCTTCGACCTTGGACGCGTCCATCGCCTTGACCTTGCCGCCAAACACCGGGCATTGCGCGATCGCGGCGTAGAGCATGCCGTCGAGCTGGGTGTCGATGCCGTAGCGCTGCCTGCCCATCACTGTGTCCGGTATGTCGATGCGCTTCTGCGACTTTCCGATCAGTTTCCAGTCCTTCGGGTCCTTCAGCTTCACGTCCTTCGGCGGCTCGAGCTTCGACGCGGCCTCGGCGACCTTGCCGAAGCTCACGCGGCGCTTGCTCGGCCCATGGGTGATGAAGCTGTTCTGGGCGCTGCACTCCGACGCGGGAACCTTCCATTGCTGCGCGGCGGCGGCGATCAGCATCTCGCGCGCGGTCGCGCCCGCCTTGCGCAGGTATTCCTGCGAGAAGCGGATGGTGCGGCTGCCGACCGAGGCCATGTCGCCCCAGGCGCGCTTGCGCTTCACGTTGGCGTTCGCCGAGGCGTACTCGATCTTGACGCGCCGCCAGTCGCATTCCAGCTCCTCGGCGACGAGCATGGGCGCGGAGGTCATGCTGCCCTGTCCCATCTCCGAGCGGGCGTAGCGGATGACGATGCCGTCGTCCGGTCGCACCACCACCCATGCGTTGATCTCGACGCCCTCGGCGTTCTTCTGCGCCAAGGTCTCTGAAATCGCGCCCAGCGGTCCAAAGCCTACGGTGAGGCCGCCGCCGATCGCGGCGGACTGCTTGAGGAATTCCCTGCGGGAAGTCTTCATGTCCGTCTCCTCAGGCCTTCGCCCTGGCCGGCTTCGCGGACTTCGCCGCGGCGTGGATCGCCGTGCGGATGCGCGCGTAGGTGCCGCAGCGGCAGATGTTGGTCATGGCCGCGTCGATGTCCTTGTCGCTGGGGTTCGGGTTCCTCGCGAGCAGCGCCACCGCCGCCATGATTTGGCCCGACTGGCAGTAGCCGCACTGCGGCACCTCGTTGTCGATCCACGCCTTCTGCACCGGGTGCAGCTGGCCGCGCTGCGCCAGGCCTTCGATGGTGAGCACTTTCTGGCCGGCCGCGGCGGACACGGGCACGGAGCACGAGCGCACCGGCTCGCCGTTCAGATGCACGGTGCAGGCGCCGCATTGCGCGATGCCGCAGCCGTACTTGGGGCCTTTCACGTCGAGCACGTCGCGAAGCACCCACAGCAGGGGCATTTCCGGCTCGACGTCGACGTTGTGCTTCCTGCCGTTGACGGTCAATTCGATCATTCCCAGATCTCCTCTCAGAAAACTTTGCGCCTAGTCTACCTCAGGCAATCGAAGCGACGCTGAAGCCCTGGCTCTTGAGCGGCAGGGCGCGGATACGCTTGCCGGTGGCGGCGAAGACGGCGTTGCACAGCGCCGGCGCGAGCGGCGCGAGCGGCGTCTCGCCCATCCCGCCCCAGAAGCCGCCGCTCGGGACGAGCACGGCCTCGATCCGGCGCGGCATCTCGGCGATGCGCATGATGCGGTAGTCGTCGAAATTCTTCTGCTCGACCCGCCCGTCCTTGAGCGTGATCTCGCCCCACAGCGCCGAGGTGAGCCCATAGGCGACGCAGCTCTGGATCTGAGCCTCGGCCGAATCCGGGTTGACGACATGGCCCGGGTCCACCGCGACCACCACGCGCCGGATGTCGATCTCGCCGCCAGCGCTCACCGCGACCTCGAATACCGCCGCCGCGTAGCTGCCGTGCGAGTCCTGCACCGCGACGCCGCGGTGCACGCCCTCAGGGAGCGGCGAGCTCCAGCCCGAGGCTTTCGCCGCGGCTTCGAGCACCGCGAGGTTCTTCGGGCTCGCCGCGAGCATCGGCCGGCGGAACTCGACCGGGTCCTTGCCGGCGGCCGCCGCCAGCTCGTCGATGAAGCACTCGCGCATGAAGGGGTTCTGCGAATGGAACACCGTGCGCATGAAGCCGACCGGCACGTGGCTGTTCCTCATCGCGAACTCGATCCTCAGGCTCGGGATGCTGTAGGGCAGGTCGATGAGGCCGCCGAGCGCGTGCCGGTCGACGCCGTCCTTGATCTCCTGGGGACGCACCGAAGCCATGATCGAGTGGCTCGCGTCGCGCACGCGAAGCGCGGTGAGCCGGCCCTCGCGGTCGAGCGCGCCCTTGAAGCGCATCAGCGTCATCGGGCGGTAGAAGTCGTGCTGCATGTCCTCCTCGCGCGACCACAGGAGCTTGACCGGCCTGCCTTCCACCGCTCTTGCGATCGCCACCGCCTGGCGGGTGTAGTCCTGGAACCCGCGCCGGCCGAAGCCGCCGCCGAGATACGTCAGATGGACTTCGACGTTCTCGAGCGGCACCCCGGCCGCGGCGGCGGCGGCCGCGTGCGTGGCCTCTGCGTTCTGGGTGGGCGCCCATACCTCGACGCGGTCGCCCTTCACGAGCGCGGTGCAGTTCATCGGCTCGAGCGGCGCGTGGTTGAGGAAAGGCGCGAAGTATTCGGCCTCGACCACCTTGTAAGCCGTGGAAAAGGCGGCTTCGACGTTTCCGTCGTCGCGCGCGACCGGCGCCGAGGAATCCTCCAGGCCGAAGCGCACGAACTCGCGGATGCTCGCGGTCGTGGCGCTGCCGTTCTCGCCGAAGTCCCACTCTATCGGCAGGAGCTTGAGCATCTTCTGCGCCCGCCACCAGCTGTCGGCGACCACCGCGACGGCGTCCTCGAGCTTCACCACCTTGACGAGGCCGCGAAGCCCGAGAAGCTGCTCGTCGGCCACGGTCTTCAGCTTCCCGCGGAACACCGGGCACTGCGCGATCGCGGCGTGGAGCATGCCCGGCAGCTGCACGTCGACGCCGAAGAGCGGCTTGCCCGTGACCTTGTCCTTCATGTCGAGGCGGCGGGCCGAGCGGCCGAGAAGATTCCAGTCCTTCGGGTCCTTGAGCTTTACTTCCGCCGGCGGCTCGAGCTTGGAAGCGGCTTGGGCCACCTGGCCGAACCGCACCTTGCGCCCCGAAGGCCGGTGAATGATGGTGCTGTTCTCCGCGTCGCAGTCGGAAGCCTCGACCTTCCACCTCTGCGCCGCCGCGGCGATCAGCATCTCGCGCGCCGCCGCGCCCGCCTTGCGCAGATATTCTTGCGAGGAGCGGATCGACTGGCTGCCGCCGGTCGCCATCGAGCCCCAGACGCGGTTGCGCCTCAGGTTCTCGGCGCTCGAGACGAACTCGGTCTTCACCTTGCGCCAGTCGCACTCCAGCTCCTCGGCGACGAGCATCGGGAGCCCGGTCGAGCTGCCCTGGCCCATCTCCGAACGGGCTACGCGGATGATCACCTCGTCGTTCGGACGGATCACGATCCAGGCGGTGATCTCGGGGCCCCTCGCTTCCGCCGCGAGCGCGGAGGGAAACTTCAGCTCGAGCGCGAGGCCGGCGCCGAGCGCGGTCGAGACTCTGAGGAAGTCGCGGCGGGACGGGCGATGCGAGAACGGCATGGATCGGTAAGCGCGCTGGCAGCGCGCTTATTCTGCCCGCTGACCGAGGCCGCCGCAACCGCCCGCGATCTATTTCCCGTGGCTCTCCTGCATCTTCGACATGATCTCGTCGAGGTTGAAGCTCGCGGCTTTCTGACGCTGCGGGTACTCCTTGAAGGTCGCCAGGAACTGGGCCACGTAGGCCTGCGCGGGCACGAGCAGGAAGGCGTGGTCGAGGATCATGGTGTCATAGTACGTGTTCGAGGTGATGTCCGCGCGCTCGTAGGGGTCGGTACGCAGGTTGAAGATCTTCGGCAGCCGCAGGTTGACAAAGGGCTCCGCCCAGATCCGCAGGGTCCCCGGCACCCGCTGCTCCATGAACACCATCTTCCAGTTGTCGTAGCGCAGCGCGGTCACCTGCTGGTCGTCGTTGATGTAGATGAATGACTCGCGCGGGCCCTTCTCCACCTGTCCGGTCAGGTACGGCAGCAGGTTGTAGCCGTCGAGATGGACCTTGTAGGTCATCGCGCCGACCTTGTAGCCCCTGAGCAGCTTCTCCGTTACCTGCGTGTCGCCGGCGACCGCCGCAAACGTCGGCAGCCAGTCGTGATGGGCGACGATCTCGTTCGACACCTGTCCCGGCCTGATGTGGCCCGGCCAGCGCACCATCGCGGGCACGCGGTAGGCGCCCTCCCAGTTCGAGTTCTTCTCGTTGCGGAACGGCGTCATGCCGCCGTCCGGCCAGGTGTTCATGTGCGGGCCGTTGTCGGTGCTGTAGAAGAAGAAGGTGTCGTTCGCGATGCCGAGATCGTCGAGCGCCTTGAGCACCGTGCCGACGTTCCTGTCGTGGTCGATCATCGTGTCGTGGTAGTTACTCTGCCAGCGCCCCGCCTGGCCGACGCTCTCCGGCTTCGTATGCGTACGCAGGTGCATGTGGGTGGTGTTGATCCACACGAAGAACGGCTTGCCCGCCTTGTGCTGGCGCTGGATGAAATCCACGGCGCGCGCGGTGATGTCGTCGTCGACCGTCTCCATGCGCTTGCGGGTGAGCGGACCGGTGTCCTTGCACACCTGCCGCCCGACGCGGCCGAAGCGTGGATCGACCGTTGCGTCGTCCTTGTCCGAAGCCTTGCAGTCCATCACGCCGCGCGGGCCGAACTTGGCGCGGAACGCCGGATCCTTGGGGTAGTCGGGAAGCTCCGGCTCCTCCTCGGCATTCAGGTGATAGAGGTTGCCGTAGAACTCGTCGAAGCCGTGCACCGTCGGCAGAAACTCGTTGCGGTCGCCGAGGTGGTTCTTGCCGAACTGCCCGGTGACGTAGCCGAGCGGCTTGAGCATCTCGGCGATCGTCGGGTCCTCCTTGCGAAGGCCCAACGTGGCGCCCGGCAGTCCGACCTTGGTCATGCCGGTGCGCAAGCCCGACTGCCCGGTGATGAACGAGGCGCGTCCCGCCGTGCAGCTCTGCTCCGCGTAGTAGTCGGTGAACATCATGCCTTCCTTCGCGACTCGGTCGATGTTGGGCGTCTTGTAGCCCATCACGCCGAACGAGTAGGCGCTGACGTTGGACTGGCCGATGTCGTCGCCCCAGAAGACGACGATGTTGGGCTTCTTCTGCTGCGCCTGGGCGGCTCCTGCGAGCGCGAGCGCCGCGACCAGGACCACGATTCTGCTTTTCATGGCTGCCTCTCCTTACGGTTCGAACGCGAAAATTCTCTTCCAGTCAGACTTCATGCTGACGACAATCCAGTTCTTCGCCCTGGCCTCGTCCCACGCCTTGTCCAGCTTGCCGACGTTCGAGGCGCGGTCGTAGGCGAACTCGCGCTCGGCGTCGTCGTGGTGGACGAGCAGCATCAGGCGCCGGCCCTCGCCGGCGGCGGTGAACTGCAGCATCTGCAGGTCGCCGTCCGAGTTGCCGAAGGCGGCGATCGGCCGGCGGCCGATGCTGCGGTAGATGCCGACGGGCTTGCCCGGGCCGTCGTCGACGAAGTCGAGCTTGGCCTTGCGCCTGAGCACCGGTTTTCCGCCCTTCGTCTCGAATTCGACCTGGGAAACGGTTCCCACCACCTGCTCCGGTGGAATGCCGTACGCCTTCTCCACCCACGGACGCATGAACTCGATGCTGCCGCCCGAAACGATGTAGGTCTTGAAGCCGTTCGCGCGCAGGTACGCGAGCAGCTCCTGCATCGGTTGGTACACGAGGTCCGTATACGGCCGCTTGAACTTCGGGTGCCTCGCGGCGGCGAGCCAGTCGCGGACCGACCGGTCGTAGGCGTCGACCGTCATGCCGCTGTTCGCGACGCCGATCAGCGCGAGCAGCGGCTTGTGGCTCATCTTCGTGAGCTCGCTCTTGTCGTGCGCCATCAGCGCCTTGAATACCGGGTTGTCCTTCCACTCGGGATGCTTCGGCGCCGCAGCCTTTACCTGCTCGAGCATGAAGACGAACTGGAAGTACAGGGGCTGCTCGGCCCACAGCGTTCCATCGTTGTCGAAGGTCGCGACTCGCTCCTCGGGCGCGACGTAGCTCTTGCCGCCTTGCTCGGTGACCGCCTGCACGAAGGCGACGATGCGCGCCCTGGCGTCGCCGTCGTTCCACGAGGGGAGGATCTGCGCCCGGGCGGGCGCGACGACGAACAGCAGGACCGCAAGAAGGACTCTCATCACTTATGGCTGGTCCGAATTCGGCCCCGGGCTGTTCTGCGCCACGTTCAGGAGAATCTTCCCGTGCTCCATGGTCGTCTCCGAGACAAGGGGAGCTTAGTGTTGCAGGAGGGGAAGGCCCGGACAATTGGACCTTGGTCCTACGGCAGCGCCCATGCAGAGTTCTTCATATCGGTCACGAGCATGTGCCCGGGCGCGTGGGTGATGCACAGTGGCGGCCTCGCCCGCAGGACCGCCGCCTGGGGAGTGATGCCGCAGGCCCAGAACACGGGCAGATCGTCGGGCTTGACCTCGATGCGATCGCCCGCGAAGGGGCGCTCGAGGTCCTCGATGCCGATCAGATCGGGCCTGCCGATGTGCACCGGCGCGCCGTGCGCCCTCGGATACTTCGCCGTGATCTGGATCGCGCGGATCGCGTCTGCAGCGTTCAAGGGCCGCATCGACACCGCCATCGGGCCGCGAAAAGGCCCCGCGGGCTCGGTTTCGATATTGGTGAGATACATGGCGACGTTCTTGCCTTCGGCGACATAGCGCAGCGGAATGCCCGCTTCGATCAGCGCCTCCTCGAAGGAGAACGAGCAGCCGATGACGAAGGCGACCAAGTCCGCAGTCCACAGATCGCGGATGTCGGTGACCTCGCCCTTCAACACGCCGTCGCGGAACACGCGGTAGCGCGGGACGTCGCTTCGGATATCTAGGTCCTTTCCGAGATCCGGGAGGTGCGGATCGCCTGGCCCGGACACGCCGATCAGCGGGCAGGGCTTGGGGTTGCGCTCGCAGTAGGTGCGGAAATCCTCGGCGAACTCGCGCGGCAGGATGCAGACGTTGCCCTGCACGTACCCCGGCGCGAGGCCGGCGGTGACGCCGGCGAACTCGCCCGAGCGCGCGGCGAGCCGCACCGAGCGGGGGTCGTTGCGGTCGAAGCCCATCGCATCACCGTATCGGCGAGAACGCGGTCGGCTTCAAGATGCGGTTCTCCTGCGAAAGCAGGAGTGGTTGCACTTTCTTCAGGTACGCCTGCCAATTCGGATCCTGCGCCATCCTGTCTCGCCGCGCGGAGCGGTCGTCGAGGCTGTCGAAGCCCCACATGAACACGACCTGGTTGAGGTTGCCGCTCTCGGCCGTGAAATAGCCGATGAACTTCCCGAGGTAGGCCTGCTGCAGCGGCAGCCCCTCCTCGCCGTAGAGCTTCACCATCTCGGAGACCTTGCCCGGGTGAAGCGTGTAGATGCGCTCTTCGACGATCATGTCTTATCCCTTCAACGCGACGCTGCCGCGGTCGATCACGTAGACGCGGTCGACCATGCGCTCGGAGTGCTGGAGATCCGATTCGGAGAGGATCACCGACATGCCCTCCTTCTTCAAGTCCGCGACCACCTCGGCGAGCCGCTTCGCGAGCGCCGGCGCGACGCCCTCGAAGGGCTCGTCGAGCAGCAGCAGCTTCGTGCCGGCGACCAGCGCGCGGGCGAGCGCGACCAGCTTCTGCTGGCCCCCGGAGAGCTGCAAGCCCTTGCGCTTGGCGAACTCGCGCGCCTCGGGGACGAGCTCGTAGGCGCGCTCGAGGCGCGCCGCGGCGTCCGCCGCGCGCGCCGCCCACGCCGGAACGAGCGCGTTCTCCTCGGCGGTCAGCTCGGGAACCAGGCGCCGGTCCTCGGGCATGTAGCCGATGCCGAAGCGCGCGCGTTCGTGCGTCGGGAGAGCGAGGAGGTCGACGTCGCCGAGGCGCACCGCGCCGCTCGCGACCGGAAGCAGTCCCATGAGCGACTTCATCAGCGTGGTCTTCCCGGCGCCGTTGCGCCCGATGAGGCCGGCCATCGTCCCCTGCGGCAACTCGAGCGACACCCCGCGCAGGATCTGCACGTTGCGGATCGCGACGTTGAGCCCGCCGACGCTAAGCATTCAAGGTCCCTACCACGTAGCGCTGCACCTCGGGATCGCGGAGCGCGGCCTGCGGCGGCCCGTCGGCGATGATGCGCCCGTCGTAGAACGCGAGCACCCGGCCGGCGAAGCGGCTCACCACCTCCATGTCGTGCTCGACAAAGATCACGGTGGCGCCCTCGGCCTTCACCGCCTGCATGATGAGCTCCATGATGCCGAACTTCTCCTCGGCGGAGACGCCGCTCGTCGGCTCGTCGAGCAGCAGCACCCTGGGCTTGGCCGCCATTGTGAGCGCGATGTCGAGCAGCTTGCGCATCCCGCCCGGCAGCACCTGCGCGTTGCGGTCGCGGTAGGCGGAGAGCCCGAAGCGCTCGAGTATGTGGTCGGCGACCTCATCGGCCGGGGCGCCGTGTCCGGGAACGTTCGGCCGCCCGAGCGAGAAGAACCCGCCGAGCCCCGCGTTGTGGAGCAGGACACCCAGCGCGACCCGCATGTTCTCGCGCACCGTGAGCGAGCTGTAGAGCTGGGGGATCTGGAAGGAGCGGCAGATCCCCAAACGCGAGATGTCGCGCGGCGGAAGCGGCGTGATGTCGCGCCCCTCGTAGCGGATGCTGCCCGAGTCGGGCTTGAGATAGCCGGTGATCATGTTGATGAAGGTGGTCTTGCCGGCGCCGTTCGTGCCGATCAGCCCGACCACCGAGTCTTTTTCGATCGCGGCGCTCACCCCCTGCGCTGCGGTGACCGCGCCGAAGGTCTTGTTCAGGCCTTGCGCGTCCAAGATCGCCGGCATCAGGCGGTCTTCCGTCTCGCAAACAGCGACCACAGCCCGTCGGGCAGGAACGCGATCGCGGCGAGCAGCACGATTCCCATGCTCATCTGCCAGGTGTAGGGCGAGAGGTCGAAAGCGACGGTGTGGATCGCGCCGAAGATGAGCGCGCCCAGGAACGGCGCGAGCACGCTCCCCGTGCCCGAGAGGACGGCGATGAACACGAACTCGCCCGAGGTGGTCCAGTACGCCATCTCGGGGTCGATGTGCCCCACGGTGTTCGCCGCGAGCGCGCCGCCCGCCCCGGCGAGCGCCGCTGCGATCACGTAGTTGACGTGGATCGCGTAGCGCACCGACGCGCCCATGTACTCGACGCGGATCTCGTTGTCCTTGATCGCGGGCCCGAGCCGGCCGAGCGGCGTTCTCAGATAGCGATGGGTGAGAAAAGCCGCAAGAAGCGTCGCGCTCGCGGCGGCGACGAGCACCGCGAAGCGCAACCATTCCTCGCCTGGCCGCATGCCGAGGAGCGTCGCCTTCGCCAGATTGAAGCCGTCGGTCGAGCCGAGCGTCTCGCTCTTCACGATCAGGCCGTAGAAGATCATCGAGAGCGCTAGCGACAGAAGGCCGAAGAAGATGCCGCGGTAGCGCGCGAGCAGGAAGCCGAGAACGAACGCGGCGAGCGCGGCGGTCGCGGTGCCGGCCGCCATCTGCACGAAGAGGTCCGAGATGCCGAACGCGCGCGACAGGCCGCCCGCCGTATACGCGCCGATGCAGTAGAAGAGCGCCTGTCCGAAGGAGACGAGGCCGGCGCGTATCAGCAGGTTCAGCCCGAGGACTACCAGCCCCTGGGCGCAGGCGATGGTGAGGATGAAGAGCAGCCACTGCGGCAGCGCGAGGCCGCCCATCACGACCGCGGTGAGGATGGCCGCGAGCAGCTGCGGGGTGCGGTCGCGGCTCATATCCTGCGCGGCTCGGCGAGGCCGAAGAGGCCGCGCGGCCGGAACGCGAGCACTAGCGCCATCACCGAGTAGATGACGAAGAGCTCGACCTGCGGCAGGTAGTGGACCGAGAGCGAGCGCACCAGGCCCACGATCACCGCGCCGAGCGCGGCGCCCGGCAGGCTGCCCAAGCCCCCGATCACGACCACGGCGAAGGAGAGCACGATGACGTCGACGCCGAGTCCCGGAACGACCGAGACCGTGGGCGAAGTGAAGCTGCCGCCGAGCGCGGCGAGGAAGCATCCGAGCGTGAAGGTGACGAGGTAGAAGCGATCGACGTTCACGCCGAGCGCGCGGCTCATGTCCGGGTCGTGGATCACCGCCGAGAGGAGCTTGCCGACGCGCGTGCCCCGCAAGACCCACGCGAGCCCCGCGGCGAGCGCGAGCGCAAGGCCCACGAGGATCAGGTTGTAGGTCGGGTACTTCAGGCCCCCGACCTCGAAGCTGCCGAGGAGCGCGTAGGGCTCGGCGACGAAGTAGGGATTCACGCCCCAGACGAGCTTGATCGCGTCCTCGAGGATGAGGAAGAGCGCGTAGGTGACGAGCAGGATCACGACCTCGTCCTTGGCGTACATGAAGCGCAGGAGCCCGCGCTCGATCGCCGGCGCCACCACGAGCGTCGCGAGCAGCGCGCCTGCGAGCAGCACCGCGTACGAGAGCATCGGCGGGTAGCCCTTCGCGAGCCACGCGCCGGTGAGCGAGGCGCCGGCGTACGCGCCGAGCGCGTAGAAGCTGCCGTGCGTCACGTTGAGGATCTTCATGACGCCGTAGACGAGCGTCAGCCCCACCGCAGCGATGAACAGCCACGCGGAGTAGATGACGCCGTCGACGAGGACCGGACCGATCTGCGACAAGGCAGCTCCGGATAAGAAAACGGCCGCGCGAGAGGCGGCCGCTTTCGAGCTCTATTCCGCGTCTACTTCTTGAACCCGCTCTTGATCCAGTCGGCGCTCCTCACGCCTTCGGGCGGGTTCACCGCCTCGGCGGGGTAGCGCTTGACGTCGACCATGGTGAGCTTGCCGCCGACGTTCTTCGTCATCCCGTACGCGGTCTCCATGATCGCCTGGTGGCCCTTGCCGATCGCCATCCGCACGTGGCCGCCGGGACCGTCGAAGGCGAGGTGCTCGAGCGCCGCGCCGACCTCCTCGTTGGAGGGACGCTTGCCGCCGTTCGCGGCCATCGCCTTCTCCCACGCGGCCTTCACGCCGAGGATCGCCTGCGCCATCTGGTAGGAAGCGTAGTTGGGCGGGGCCTGGAAGCGCGCTTCGAAGCCCTTCGCGAACCAGCGGTTGTAGGCGTTGTCGGGCGCGTACGGCCCGAACGGTCCGCGCGCGCCGAGCACCGTGCCGTCGGGGATCTGCGCCGCGAGCTTGTGCATCGCTGTCTCGCCGGTGGTGAGGATCACCGTGCGCTTATCGAACAGCCCGCGCGGCGAAGCCTGCAGGATGAACGCCTCCAGATCGCCGTCCCAGAAGCTCGAATGGATCACGTCGGCTCCGGCGCCGAGCAGCGAGGAGATCTCCGCGTTGTACTGCCCGGCGAAGAGCTTGGGCATCTGCGAGGTCTTCACCTCGACGCCGGGATCGAGCATCTTCATCGAGGCCTCGAAGTCGCCCCAGGAGTCCTGGCCCCAGGCGTAGTTCTGGTTCACGCCCGCGATCGACTTCACCTTGCCCTTGGTGTCGCGGACGAAGAACGCGGCGCCGACCGAGTCCATGGTCGCAGTGGGCGAGGTGCGGAACACGTACTTGTAGGACGCGTCCTCGAAGATGCGCGGC
>Ga0187773_10000469_pt1 | contig 16220 bp, 13 predicted proteins | sample 0216_BV02_MP05_1_FD_133133 | JGI IMG/M metagenome (GOLD analysis project Ga0187773, IMG submission 133133) | Tropical peat soil microbial communities from peatlands in Department of Meta, Colombia - 0216_BV02_MP05_10_MG | ecosystem: Environmental > Terrestrial > Soil > Wetlands > Peat | place...
CATGTACTGGTACGAAGGCGGCAGCTTCTGGTGGAATACGCAGGCGTTCTGCGCATACATTTCCCACTGGCGGGGATTCGGCTCGCCGCGCATGAATTTCTCGCCGTCCTTGCCGCGCCAGCCCGAGAGAAAGCCGATCCCCGAGCCGGGCTCGGTCTCGAAGTTGATGATGAAATCCGGGTAGTCGCGAAACTTGCGCGAGCCGTCGGCTGCGACGAAGGCGGGGAGCTTCAGGCGGCTCGCGAGCTCGATCAGCACTTCCTGGAAAGGCTTGCACTCGCCGGCGGGCGGCAGCACCGGCACGCGCACCGAGTCGACGGGACCGTCGAATTCGGAGATCGGCCGATCGAGCATCGACATGACGTCGTGCCGCTCGAGATAGGTCGTGTCGGGCAGCACCAGATCCGCGTACGCCGTCATCTCCGACTGGAACGCGTCGCACACGACGAGGAACGGGATCTTGTATTCGCCCTCGGGGTTGCGGTCGTTCAGCATCTTCCTCACCTCGACCGTGTTCATCGTCGAGTTCCAGGCCATATTGGCCATGAAGATCATCAGCGTGTCGAGCGGGTACGGATCGCCGCGCCAAGCGTTGCCGATGACGTTGTGCATGAGGCCGTGCACGGAGAGCGGATATTCCCAGGAGAAACCCTTGTCGATCCGCACCGGCTCGCCTTGCTCGTCCACGAACAGATCGTCCGGCGTCTCGGGCCAGCCGAGCGCGAGGCCGGCGAGCGGAGTGTCGGGCTTCACGCCCTCGGGGCCTCGCGGCGTCTTGGCCGCCGGTGGGATGCCGCGCGGGAAAGGCGTCTTGTGGCGGAAGCCGCCCGGCCGGTCGATTGTGCCGAGCAGTGTCATGAGGATCGCGAGCGCGCGTATCGTGTGAAAGCCGTTCGAATGCGCGGCGAGCCCGCGCATCGCGTGGAAAGCGACTGGATTGCCGGTCACCGACTCGTGCTCCCTGTCCCAGCTGTCGGTCCAGGCAATAGGCAGCTCGATCTTTTCGTCGCGCGCCGTAATGCCCATCTCGTGCGCGAGCCGGCGGATCGTGCCGGCGGGAATGCCCGTCACCTCCGCGGCCCATTCGGGCGTATAGTCCCTGACCCGCTCCTCGAGCAGTTGAAACGCGGGCTTGACCTTGCGGCCATTGGGCATCGCGAATTCACCGAGCAGAAACGGATCCGCGCCCTCGGTGTGCGTGCGCATCGCGCCGTTCTTATGCCGGTCCCACCACATCTGGTTCTGCGCATAGTCGGGCTCTTCACCCTGCGACGCGTCGCGCACCATCAGTCCGAGTTCGTCGGACGATTCGTCCATGTTCACCAGCTGCCCGGCGTTGGTGTAGCGCACGAGGAATTCCCGGTCGTAAAGGCCGAGTGCGATGATCTCGTGCACGATCGCGAGCAGCAGCGCGCCGTCGGTGCCCGGGCGGATCGGCACCCATTCGTCGGCGATCGCGGAATAGCCGGTGCGCACCGGATTGACCGAGATGAATCGGCCGCCGTTGCGCTTGAACTTGGAGATCGCGATCTTGAGCGGATTCGAGTGATGGTCCTCGGCGGTGCCGATCATGACGAACAGCTTCGCGCGCTCGAGGTCCGGGCCGCCGAACTCCCAGAACGAGCCGCCGATGGTGTAGATCATGCCGGCCGCCATGTTCACCGAGCAGAAGCCGCCGTGCGCGGCGTAGTTCGGGGTGCCGAACTGGCGCGCGAAGAGACCGGTGAGCGCCTGCATCTGGTCGCGTCCGGTGAACAGCGCGAATTTCTTCGGGTCGCTTGCCCGAATCTTGTTCAACCGGTCCTCGAGGAGAGAGAAGGCCTCATCCCACGATATCGGTTCGAACTCGCCCGAGCCCCTTTCGGCCCCCGGTCTTCTCTTCAAGGGCCGGGTCAGTCGCGCCGGCGACACCTGCTTCATGATGCCGCTCGAGCCCTTGGCGCAGATCACGCCCTTGTTGATCGGGTGCGCGGGATTGCCCTCGATGTAGCGCACTGCCCCGTCGCGCAGGTGCACGCGGATGCCGCAGCGGCAGGCGCACATATAGCACGTGGTGGTCTTGATCTCGACGTTCACGCTCGCGAATGCCTCAGGTGGCGAGGACGAACGGGGCAATCGCCCTCAGAAGGCGCCAGCTATCGGGCGGAATGACCTGCCAGTTTGACTTCCACCTTCTCGCTCTCTTCGAGCGAAGCATAGTACGCGCGCAGGATCTCCAGCACTTCGGGCCGGCTGAACTCGGGCGGCACCGGGCTGCCCTCGGACAGCCATTTGCGCAGCTTGGTCCCCGAGACGAGCAGTCGGTCGGCGTCCGGGTGCGGGCAGGTGCGCCCCGAGGCCATTCCTCCGCACTTGTAGCACCAGAAGGTCCAGTCGATCTTGAGGGGCTGGGTTTCGAGCGCGGTCTTCGGAATATGATCGAAGACGTGGTGCGCGTCGAACGGTCCGTAATAGCTGCCGACCCCGGCATGGTCGCGACCGACGATCAGGTGCGAGCAACCGTAGTTCTGCCGGAACAGCGCGTGCAGCAGCGCCTCGCGCGGCCCGGCGTAGCGCATGTCGAGGGGGTAGCCTGCCTGCACCACGGTGTCCTTCACGAAGTACTTCTCCGCGAGCACCGCAATCGCCCGGGTCCGGACCTGGGCGGGGATGTCACCGGGTTTCAGGGCGCCCAGCAGCGAATGCACCAGCACGCCGTCACAGGTCTCGATCGCGACCTTGGCCAAGTACTCGTGCGAGCGGTGCATCGGGTTGCGAGTTTGAAACGCCGCGACCTTCGACCAGCCGAGCTTCTCGAAGGCGGCACGCGTCTCGGCAGGCGTCATGAATAGGTTTCCGTATGCCGCCTTGAAGCCGCCGTCGGAGAGCACTTTGACCGGCCCGGCGAGATTCACTTCGCCCTGCTCCATGACCATCTTCACCCCCGGGTGCTCGAGGTCCGTGGTGCGGAAGACCGTGGCGCACTCATGCGCCTTGTTGATCGCGTACTTTTCGGTGATCCTCATGACGGCGAGGACCTCGCCGTTGTCGGGATCGGCGAGCGCGATGTCGGTGCCCGTTCTGAATGTCGCCGCGGTGTCCTTGTCGGTAGAGAGGGTGATCGGGATCGGCCAGAACAGGCCGTTCGCCATCTTCATGCCGTCGCACACGCCCCCCCAGTCGGCGTGCGTCATGAAGCCTTCGAGCGGTGTGAATCCACCGATGCCGAGCATGGTGATGTCGCCCTTTTCGCGCGAGGTCACTCGCACTTTGGGCAGCGTCGCGGCGCGCCGCCTTTCGGCGGCGAGCTCCTCGCCCTGAAGCAGCAGTGGCAGCAGCTCGCCGCCGCCATGCGGATTAACTAAAGGCATGATTCCTGGGCCCTTTCGTTCGTACAATCTTGCGGATGGCCGGCAGGGCAGTTTTGTGCCCCCAGCGCCTTGCGGCGCTTGCCGACGATCCTTTACGATACCGATTCAAGATCGCCCTTTGTTGATCTAGCGCAAACACCGTCCCTTTCGAGCGTGGTGTGATCTTTTTTGCGAGGAGGACGTCACTTGGGGCTCGGGCTCAGGCCACGGCCGCGAGTTTCCGAGCTTCCCCTCCCCTTGGCATTGAAGGATATTCTAATATAAGAGCAAGCTAATATAAAAAGCGTTCTTGGACGCGGAGTCGCCGTTGGGCCTCGGGCAAACCACCCGACGGAAGGCAGTGTTCAACGTTCAAGCTTTGTCCTAAGCCTAAGATGGGGCAGCGATACCAATACAAGAGTGCGGCATGGCGGAAAAGATCAGCATCGTGGTGGTGTCCGGCGAGCGTGAACGCTTGCAGATGGCGTCGATGATCGCCTCCGTGGGCGCTGTGAGCGGCGACGAAGTGAGCGTGTTCCTCTCGATGAATGCGCTGCACTACTTCCGCAAGGGCACGGCCGAACCGGCTCCCGCCGAAGGTGTATTCGGCAGGCTCCTCGAGGAGAAGAAGGCGCCGCCCTTCAAGCAACTCTTCCAGAGCGCTGCCGAGCTCGGTGATGCGAAGATCTACCCGTGCTCGATGGCGGTCGACATACTCGGGGTGAAACCGGGCGATCTGGAGGTCTGGCTGGGCGAGCCGATGGGGCTCACGAAATTCCTGTCGAATGCCCACGGCGGGCAAGTCTGGACGTTCTAAAGGGGAACGCATGAGCGAGAGAATAGTTATCGACGCCCGCGGCAGCTTCTGCCCCGGACCGCTGATGGAATTGATCGCGCGGCTCAAGTTCGCCCAGGTGGGCGAGGAGTTCGAGGTGCTCTCGAGCGATAAGGGCTCGGCGAACGATATTCCCGAGTGGCTGAACAAGGTCGGGCACCAGTTTCTCGGCACGCGCGAGGAAGCCGGGGTCTGGCACATCGCGCTGAAGAAGATGAAGTAGCGCAAAGATCACATCACGAAACAAGAGGAGACGGTCATGAAGATTCTCATCGTCGGCGGCGGAATGGGTGGAACGATCCTCGCCAACAACCTTGCGCGCCGGCTCGCGCCCGAGCTGCGCTCGGGCAAGACTCAGCTCACCATGCTTACGGCCTCCGACAAGCATTTTTACCAGCCGGGGCTGCTCTACCTGTGCCTGGGCCGCATGACGCCCGACGAGCTCTACCGCGACCAGGCGAGCCTGCTCGAACCGGGCATCGAGCTCCAGGTCGACCCGGTGGAGGAATTCCTGCTCGACAAGAACCAGGTAAAGACGAAGAGCGGCAAGATGGTCGGCTATGACATCCTGGTGATCGCCACCGGCTCGCGCCCGGTGCCGGAGATGATCCCGGGCCTCGCCGAGAGCGCCGAGATGTTCTACACCGAGCAGACGGCGCTCAAGATGTTCAAGCGCCTGAGCGCCTTCCAGGGCGGCAAGGTAGTCATCGCGGTCGGCGTTCCGCACAAATGCCCGATGGCGCCGCTCGAGATCGCCTTCATGCTGAACGACTATTTCAAGGACCGCGGGATCCGCGACAAGGTGCAGCTGCACTACACCTATCCGATCGGGCGCGTGCACAGCCTGGAGCCGGTCGCCAAGTGGGCGGCGCCCGAGTTCGATCGCCTCGGCATCACCTACGAGACCCTGTTCAACATGAAGGAGGTCGACGGCAAGAACCAGGTCGTCAAGAGCGAGGAAGGCAGCCAGGTCAAGTACGATCTTCTCATCACCATCCCTGCCCACAAGGGGATGGAGGTGATCGAGAAGAACAAGCTCGGGACGGGCGGCTTCATTCCGACCGACAAGGTGAAGCTCACCATGGAAGGCCGGCCCAACGTCTACGTGATCGGCGACACGACCAATATTCCGATCAGCAAGGCCGGTTCGACCGCGCACTACCAGGCCGAGACGCTCGGCGAGAACATCGCGGCGATCGTCAAGCTCGGCGCGCCGGTGCGCGACCACGACGGCAAGGTCTTCTGTTTCATCGAGTGCGGCAAGGACCGCGCGACCTACGCCATGTTCAACTACACCAACCCGCCGGACCCCAAGGCGCCGACGAAGGCGGTGCACTGGTTCAAGATGGCGTACAACAAGCTCTACTGGGCTTCGGCTCGCGGAATGCTCTAGGAGGCCGCCATGGACGCAAACGACGCACTAGAACTCGAGCGCCTGACCTCGGCCGCGCGCGACTCGCTTACCGACGAGATGGTGGGGCGCCTAGCGGCCACGGCCGCCGAAGGCATCGACCTGCTCGATCAGGTCAACCGATCGGGCGTCGGCAAGGCGCTGCCCGCGATGGCGCAGTTGGTGGCGAACGGCGACCTTGACCGGCTGGTGGCGCTCGCGCGCACCTACGGCGCAGCTCAGGACTCGTTGACGGACGAGATGGTCTCGCGGATAGCGGAGACGATGGGCGCTTCGATCTCCCTCATGGACCGGCTCAACCGCGCCGGCGTCGACCGGCTGGTCGGCGTGCTCGAGCGGCTGGCGGCGACCGGCGCGCTGGAGCGCCTGGAGCGTCTCGCCGACCGGCTTGGGGCCGCCCTAGACATTCCGGAGCGGATCGTCGGCGCGCTCGACGCGGCAAACAGCGAGATGAGCGCCAAGCCCGCGGCGGGCGGAGGCCTGGGCGGCCTGTGGGGACTCATGCGCGAGCGCGAGAACCAGGAAACGCTGCGATTCCTGCTTGCCGTCGGCCGCGGAATACGCAGCGGCAAGCCGCCTCGCTGAGAAAAACCTCTACTGGAAGTCGAAGCCCGTTCGCGGGCTGCACATCCAGTAAAGGGCCGCCGAACCGACCAAGCTACACCGGCCGCGCCGCGGGCACCAGGGACGCCCTTCTGGTCGGCTTGCGGCAGAAAAGCTCGTAGAGCGTTTCCATCACGGAAGCGGCTTCTTCGCTCGCCAGGGAGTAGAAGATGGTCTGACCCACCCGTCGCGCCACAACCAGATTCTTGTGGCGCAGCACGGTGAGATGCTGCGACAGCCCGGACTGGCTCTGCCCGACTGCCTGGGCCAGCTCACCCACGGACTTCTCGCCTTGGGCAATCTGACACAGCACCATGAGCCGCGTCGGATTCGCCATGGCCTTGAGAAGGTTGCAGGCGCGGACCGCGTTTGCCTCGAGCTTCGCCATGTCCGCGTTCCCTGCAATGACCTTTGAGATGTCTCTGCCGGTCGGTTTCTTCATGAGATTCAGCGGGCTTTGATGATGGCCCTTATTGTAGACGATCGGGCCCGCGACGGGCCAATCGAGCGCTACCCGGGTTTGCGGGGCGGATTGCCTGCGTTCCCCTGCGCCGGCGCCTCGAAGCGCCGGCGGTACGCCAGGTAGTAGAGCACCGGGATCACGATGAGAGTGAGGGCGGTCGACACGAAGATGCCGAAGATGAGCGCGATCGCAAGCCCGTTGAAGATCGGGTCGTCGAGGATGAATGCGGCGCCGAGCATCGCGGCGAGCGCCGTGAGCGCGATCGGTTTTGCACGCGCGATCGCGGACTGCACCACCGCCTCGGCGAAGGGCACGCCTTCCTCGACCTTCAGGTTGATGAAATCGACGAGCAGGATGGAGTTGCGCACGATGATGCCCGCGAGCGCGATCATGCCGATCATCGAGGTCGCGGTGAAATTGGCGCCGAGCAGGGCGTGGCCCGGCATCACGCCGATCACGGTGAGCGGAATCGGCGCCATGATCACGAGCGGCGTGAGGTAGGAGCGGAACTGCGCCACCACCAGGAGGTAGATGAGAATCAGCCCGACGCCGTAGGCCAGACCCATGTCGCGGAAGGTTTCATAGGTCACCTGCCATTCGCCGTCCCATTTGATCGCGAATTGCCGGTACGGGTCGGAGGGCTGCCGGATGAAGTATTCGCCGAGGCCGCCGCCCTCGTCGAGCGCGGCGCGCACAAGCTTGCCGCGCGCCGAGAACATTCCGTAGAGCGGGCTGTCGACGCGCCCTGCCTGGTCGCCGACGACGTAGACGACGGGGAGCAGATCCTTGTGGTAGAGAGACCGGTCGCGCTCCGTGCGCACCGGATGGACCACTTCGGAGAGCGGGACCAGCGTCCCGGACTGCGTGCGCACTGCGAGCTTGAGGAATTCCTCGATCTCTCCCTGGCGTTCGGCCGGCAGCGTCAGGCGCACCGGGATTTCGTACTTCGATGCTCCGTCGTGCAGCGGCGTCACGTCCGCGCCGGAAAGCCCGACGCGCATGGTTTCGACCACGTCGCGCCGCGTGACCCCAAGGAGCGCCGCCTTTCCCTGATCGACCCTCAGGAGCAGGCGCGGGGCGCTGTCCTCGACGCTGTCGTCGATACCGACGACGTCCGGAGTTTCCGCGAGCACCTGGCGCACGCGTCTGGCGACGCGGATGCGTCCGGGCTCGTCGGGCCCGTAGATCTCCGCGACGATGGGCGAGAGCACCGGCGGCCCGGGTGGGACTTCCACCACTTTTACTCGTGCGTTCCAGCGCAGCGCGATTTCCTCGAGCTTCGGCCGCACGGCCTGCGCGATCTCATGGCTCTTGCGCTCGCGCTCCTTCTTGCCGACGAGATTGACCTGGAGGTCGCCCAGTTCGGACGCGGCGCGAAGGTAATACTGGCGCACGAGCCCGTTGAAGCTGATCGGCGAAGCGAGGCCCGCGTAGGCCTGATAGTCGGTCACTTCGGGCACGCTCGCGAGATAAGCGCCCATGTCGTGCAGCGCGCCGGCAGTCACTTCGACAGGCGTCCCAGCCGGCATGTCGAGCACGACCTGGAACTCCGACTTGTTGTCGAAGGGCAGCATCTTCAGCACGACGAGCTTCACCGCGGCAAGCGAGACCGAGAGCACGATGAGCGCGGCGATCGCGTAGAAGAGCCTCCTTCGGTTGCGCGCGGCGGAGGGCGCGCCGACGAAAGGCCCGAGCACGCGCCGGAAGAAACGGTCGAGACGGCCGGGTGGTGCCGCCCCGGGATGCGCCTTGCGGCGCAGGAGCTTGAGCGCGAGCCAGGGCGTGACGGTGAATGCGATGGCAAGCGAAATGACCATGCCCATGCTCGCGTTGATCGGGATCGGGCTCATGTACGGGCCCATGAGGCCGGAAACGAAGGCCATCGGCAGGAGCGCCGCGATCACCGTCAGGGTCGCGAGGATGGTCGGCCCGCCGACCTCGTCAACCGCGTCCGGGATCACGCCCGTGAGCGGCCCGGAATCGAGCGACATGCGCCGGTGGATGTTCTCGACCACGACGATGGCGTCGTCCACCAGGATGCCGATCGAGAAGATCAGCGCGAAGAGCGATACGCGGTTCAGCGTGAAGCCCCAGGCCCAGGAGGCGAAGAGGGTGGTGGCGAGCGTGAGTAGCACCGCCATTCCGACGATCAGCGCCTCGCGCCTGCCGAGCGTGGCGAACACGAGCGCGACGACCGACAGGGTCGCGAAGATAAGCTTGTGGATGAGCTGCTGCGCCTTTTCATCGGCACTTGCCCCGTAGTTGCGCGTGACCGTGACGCGAACGTCGTCCGGGATCACGGTGCCGCGCAGCTCTTCCAGGCGGAGCAACACGCGCTCGGCGACATCGACCGCGTTCTCGCCCGGCTTCTTCGTGATCTGCAGCGTGACGGCCGGTTGCTCCGTGCCGGCGGGCGGCCCTTTCTTCCCCGCGGACGGGCCGAACCCGGTCCACACGTAGCGCAGGGGCTGCTCAGGGCCGTCGACCACGTCGGCCACGTCGACGAGGAACACGGGACGACGCTCGAACGCGCCCACGACAAGGTCCTTCAAGTCGGCGACGGATTCCAGGTAGTTGCCGGTCTCGACCACGATCTCGCGGTTCTCTCGGACGAGCTTGCCGGTGGGCAGGGCGATATTGGCGAGCTGCAGCGCGTTACGTACATCCAGCGCCGAGACTTCGTAAGCATTCAGCCGGTCGGCATCGAGCAGCACGCGCACGGCGCGCCCGGGCCCGCCCAGGGTCTGTACTTCCCGCGTCCCCGGGACGCGCTTGAACTCGATTTCGGCGGCGTGCGCGACGCGCTCCAGCTCGAACGCGCCGCGGCTGCGGTCCTCGCTCCACAGGGTGAGCGTGACCACGGGCACGTCGTCGATGCCTTTGGGCTTGATGATGGGCTCGAGGATGCCCAGCTCGGGCGATACCCAGTCGCGGTTGGAATTGATCGTGTCGTAGAGGCGCACCAGCGCGTCGATTCGCGGCACGCCGACCTTGAACTGCACCGTGAGCACTGCCATGCCGGGACGCGACACCGAGAACACGTGCTCGATGCCGCTCATCTGCGCGAGCACCTGCTCCGCGGGCGTGGCGACGAGCGCCTCCACATCGCGCGCCGAGGCGCCGGGGAAAGGCACGAAGACGTTCGCCATCGTGACGTTGATCTGCGGCTCTTCCTCGCGGGGCGTAACTGCAACCGCGAACAGGCCCAGCAGGAACGCGACCAGCGCGACGAGCGGCGTGAGCTGCGAATCCTGAAAGAACCGCGCGATGCGGCCCGAGATTCCCATGCGCTCTGCGTGTTCCCGCTAGCGCGCCGGCGGCCCGGATTCCGCCGCCGCCTTCAGCGGCTCGAGCGCGACGCGCTCGCCGGGCCGAAGGCCTGCCAGGACTTCGATCGAACGCTCGTCGGACGCGGCGCCCAGGCGGATCTGGCGGAGCTGCACCGAGCCGTCGGCGCCGACGACGTAGGCCGCCACGACCTCGCTCCTCTGGACGACGGCCGCGCGGGGCACCAGCAGCCGCGGCTCGCGGCCGACGATGAAATGCGCCCGCGCGTAGATGCCCGGGTACACGCCGCGCACCTCCGCGGGCAGCTCGAGCCGCACCTGCGTCGTGTGCGTGCGCGGATCGGCCGAGGGCACGATGGTCACGCGCTTCGCCTCGATCCACTTGCCGAGCGAGGGGATCTCGATGCGCGCCTTGCCGCTCGCCTGGATCGCGCCGATCTGCGCTTGCGGCACCGTGGCCGTGACGCGCAGTGTTTCCGGGTCGAACCCGGTCATCAGCGGCTTGCCCGGCGTCGCCATCTCGCCGAGCTCGACGTGCCGCGCCGACACCACGCCGCTGTACGGGGCGACGATGGTGGCGAAGCTGCGCTCGGTAGCCGCCGCCCCCGCGCCGGCAAGGAGCGCGGTCAGTCGCGCCTGCGCCGCCTTGTAGTCGGATTCGACCTTGTCGAGCGCGGCTTCGCTGAGGAATTTCTGCGCGACGAGCTGCTTGGAGCGCTCGTATTGCGCGCGCGCGTTGCGCAGCTCCGCTTCGGCCTGGCGTACCTGCGCCTCGCTCGCCTCGAGGGCCCGCGCCGCCGCGCGCTCGTCGATGCGCACGATGACCGCGCCCTTCTTCACGTAGTCCCCGACGTCGAAGCGCAGCTCGACGATGCGCCCTGCGACCTGCGCGGACACGGTGGACTGGCGCACCGCCTCGATCACGGCCTCGGCCGAGTAGCTAAGCTCGACATCCCGCGCCTCGACGGGAGCCGTCTTGAGGCTCGGGGCCGGTGCGGGCTCGCGCGGCGCTTCGCTCCGACCGCAGGCGGCGAGCAGGAGTGCCGCGGCGAAGGCGAGAAACGGTTTCATCCGCCGGCGGGGGCGGTGCTTTTCACGCCGAATCGGCGCAGGATCGACTCGAGCGGGCAGAGCCGGGTGAATCCGCTCTGGAAAAGGTTCGCGCCGACGAACGGGGCCAGCCGGAGGAAATGCTTGCTCACGAATGCGCCCGCGAAAATGCGGACCAGCCGTTCAATGGTCATTTCGGTCTCCGTCCAAAAGTGCCCCAAGTACCTCAATTCTCGGCGCAGAGACCGCTCGGAGTTTTGATCTAACTCAAGCTCTACGTATCCTTTCGCCTCAGAGGGGTGCGGTCCATACGGTCTGGGCACATACTGGACTGCGGGCTCGAGCCCTAGGACGCCCTGCTTGTCGCCGCCCCGCCGGGACGGGGAGGGCGATTGACCTGGATCAATCCAGGCGCCGCCATGACGGGTATTCTTGCTACGAGTTCAAGCCGACGGAGAGCACACGTGTATCGAAACATACTGGTCCCGACCGATGGGTCGCGTTTGTCGGACAAGGCGATAAAGGAAGCGCTGATGCTCGCGAAGGCGGGGGATGGAAAACTGATCCTGTTCCACGTCGTGCAGCCGTATCAGACGCCGGTGTATGTCGAGGGGATCTCCCTGCCGAATCTGCCGAAGGAAAAGGCCGCAAAGATATCGGCGAGCACGGCGCGGAAGGTCCTCGCGGCAGCCGGCAGGAAAGTGGAAGCGGCCCGCGTCCCGGCGAGCAAGGAATGGGCGATCAGCGTTTCCACGCACGAGGCCATCGTGGCCATTGCGCGGAAGCGCCGGTGCGACTTGATCGTCATGGCCTCGCACGGGCGGAGCGGGCTCTCGAGGCTCCTACTCGGCAGCGTGGCGCAAGCGGTGCTGTCGCGCGCGAGCGTTCCCGTCCTGGTCGTGCGGTAGAGGGCTTCTCGCACGGGCGCTTCCGCAAGGCGGAGAGCCGCGATGCCCCTGCACAACGCCGATATCGCCCGCGTTTTCGAGGACATCGCCGACCTGCTCGAGCTGGACGACGAGAATCCCTTCCGGATTCGCGCTTACCGCAATGCGTCCCGCATCATCGGGGATTTGCAGCTCGACCTGGCGGCTTCGATCCGGCGCGGCGAAGAGCCACCCAAGCTCCCCGGCATCGGAGAGGACCTGTCGGAAAAGATCCACGAGATCGTGACGACGGGGCACTGCGCCCTGCTCGATCGGCTGCGGAAGAAAACCCCGGCCGCCATCACCGAGCTGCTGCGAATCCCGAACCTGGGCCCCAAACGCGTCAAGGCCTTGTACCGCGGCCTCGAGGTGCGCACGCTGGAGGAGCTCTATCGCGCCGCGCGGGACGGCCGCATCCGCGGCCTGCCGGGCTTCGGCGAGAAGAGCGAGCTCAACATCCTGCAGTCGGTCGAGGCGCGGCTCTCCAAGGGCCGCCGCTTCAAGCTGGCCGTCGCGGCCCAGTACGCCGACGCGGTCGCGGACTACCTGCGCAAGGCATCGGGCGTCGGACAGGTCGTGGTCGCGGGAAGCCTGCGGCGCATGCGGGAGACCGTGGGCGACATCGACATCCTCGCGACCGCGGAGGCTTCGAGCGACGTCATGTCGCGCTTTGTCGGCTACGAGGAAGTGCAGGAAGTCCTGTCCCGGGGAGACACGCGCTCGAGCGTCCGTCTCGCATCCGGAATCCAGGTCGATCTCCGGGTGGTGCCCCGGGAAAGCTACGGGGCGGCGCTGCATTACTTCACCGGCTCCAAGGCGCACAACATCGCGATTCGGCGCCTCGCGCAGGCGCGCGGGCTGAAATTGAACGAGTACGGCGTTTTCCGCGGGCAGAAGCGCGTCTCCGGCGAGACCGAGGAATCTGTCTTCGCTGCCGTGGGACTGCCTTATGTTCCGCCCGAGCTGCGGGAGGACCGTGGCGAGATCGAGGCGGCGAGGGCCGGCCGGCTTCCGCGCCTCGTCGAGCTGGGTGATCTGAAAGGGGACCTGCACTGCCACTCGCGCTGGACCGACGGCCATCATTCCATCCGGGAAATGGCGCTCGCGGCGAAGGCGCGCGGCCTGGAGTACCTCGCCATTACCGACCATTCGCGCCGGATCGCCGCAGTCCACGGTCTGGATCCGTCGCGGCTGCGCGAGCAGATCGACGAGATCGGGCGCACCGAAGTGGCCGGGATCACCCTGCTCAAAGGCATCGAGGTCGACATTCTCGAGGACGGCACGCTCGACCTTCCGGATCTGCTACTCGCGGAGCTCGACATCGTCGTCGCCGCCGTGCACAGCAATTTCAATCTGCCCCGCGCCCGGCAGACCGAGCGGATCTTGAGGGCGCTCGACCATCCGCGGGTGACCATGCTCGCGCACCCCCTGGGCCGCCTGATCGACGCGCGGGAGCCTTACGAGGTCGACATGCTGAAGATCATCCGCAGGGCGGCTGCGCGCGGACGTTTCCTCGAATTGAACGCGCATCCCGAGCGGCTCGACCTTTCCGATACGCATTGCCGCATGGCCAAGGATGAAGGCGTGCTGGTCGCCATCAGTTCCGACGCGCACAGCACGCAGCAGTTCGACAACCTCAGGTACGGCATCGGCCAGGGCCGGCGCGGAGGGCGGGAGAAGAAGGACGTGCTGAACGCTCTGCCGCTTCGCGAGCTGCGCCGGCTGCTCCCGGGCAAGCGGCCGGATCGGGGGCGTGAAACAGCCGCGAGCTAGTCGTCACTCGCCGCGGCCGCTGCGCCAGATCGAGTAGAGCAGCCATGCGCCCCCTGCCGCGGCGCCGAGGAATCCGAGCAGTCCGAAGACCGGCAGCCCCAGCAGCGTCGGCCCGCCCTCGATCGTCATCACGATCGAAGAGCCGATGATGAGTGCCGCGGTCACCACGCCCATCGTGAGGCGGCTGGCCGCCCGGTCGAGCTGGTTGCCGAAACGGCTGAGCCGCGTGAGATCGACGTGCACCTGGAGTCTTCCGCTTCTCGCCGAGCGCAGCATCCGCCGCAGATCCTGCGGCAGCTCGGCGAATATCTCGAGTGCCGCGGCGAGCGCGCGCCAGCTGCGCTTGGCCAGGGCGGCCGGGCCCCGCCGCGCGAGAACCGCGGCGTGCAGGAACGGCGCCGCCTCGCCGGCCATGTCGAAAGCCGGATCGAGCTCGCGGCCGGTTGTCTCCAGCGTCACGCCGACCTTGAGGACCAGCGCGAGATCCGGCGGCAGGAAGAGCTCGTGGTCGCGCAGCAGGGCGGTCATGTCGGCGAGCATGTCGCCGACCTTGAGCTGGTCGAGCGGCACGCCGTGGTACCTGTCGATGAAGCCGTCGATATCGACGCCGAGCTTCTCGGCGTCCACCTGCGCCGCGCCCGCCCAGTCGAGCAGCACGTCGACCACGCTTTCGGAATCGCGCTCGACCAGGCCGTTCAGCAGCTCCGAGAGCTCGTTGCGGCGGCGCTCCGAGAGGTGCCCAACCATGCCGAAATCGATGAAGGCGATCCGGTTTTCGGGCAGGTAGAACACGTTCCCAGGATGAGGGTCCGCGTGGAAGAAGCCGTCCTCGATCACCATCTTCAGAACGGCCTGGGCTCCGCGCCGGGCGAGTACGAGGCGGTCGAGGCCCGCGCGATCCACCGCATCGAGGTCCCGGCTCGCGATGCCCTCGATGTAGGCCTGCACGTTCATGCGCTCGCCGGTCCAGTCCCAGTAGACCCTGGGCACGACGATCTCGGGATGCTCGCGGAAGCTCTGCGCGACGCGCTCGGCGTTGCGGCACTCGGCGGCGAGATCGAGCTCGCGGCGCAAGGTCAGCGTGAACTGCCGGACCACCTCGCGCGGCCGGAAACGCGCCAGCGTCGGGAATTCGGCCTCGAGGATCCCGGCGAGGCGCGCGAGCAGCCGCAGGTCCGCCTCGACGATCGGCCGGATTCCGGGCCGCCGCACCTTGACGGCGATCGGCGCGCCGTCGGCGAGCTCCGCCCGGTGGACCTGAGCGACCGAGCCGGCCGCGATCGGCTCGGAACCGAATTTCACGAAGACGTCTTCGGGCGCCACGCCGAGGTCCTGGAAAATCTGGGCGCGCACCTCGCCGAACGCCGCCGGCGGCGCGCGGTCCTGGAGCTTCTCGAACTCGTCGATCCATTCGGGCGGGAAGAGGTCGACGCGCGTCGCGAGGATCTGGCCGAGCTTGATGAAAGTCGGACCGAGGTCCTGCAGGGCGTGGCGCACGCGCTCGGGCGGGGCGAGCCGCGCAAGCTCCGAGGCCTGCGTCCAGTGCAAGACCTTTCCCGCCCGCTCCAGCGCGCCGGCCATCCCGAGGCGGCGCACCGCGTCGCCGAAGCCATAGCGTACGAAGACCGAAGCGATATCCTGCAGCCGGCCGAGATCGCGCGCCGCGCCGGAGAGCGACGTCAGCATCAGCGGGATCGCTCCCCGGGCTTCGTGTCGAGGGTTTCGGCGATCCCCGCCAGCACGCCGGAGGCGATGCGCGCCATCATGGCGGTCGACGATATCGCTGCACGCGTGGCGGCTTCGAACTGCGCTCGGCCCGCCTCGGCCATCCGGCCCGAAAGACCGCCCATCTGCTGGAGCCGGCGCCCCACGGCCGTGCCGCTAGACTGCGCATGCCTGATCAGATCGTCGAGGATCGAAGACATCGCGCCGCGGCCCGCCCGCGCGGCGTCGCCCAAGGTCTCGAGGAAGTCGCCCTCGAGGTTCTTGAGGCTGTCGCGCGCCTTGGCGAGATCCTCGCGCGAGAACTTCTCCGCGCGGCCGCCCGCCTCCTCGATGGATAGCTTGAGCGCCTGCGCCGCATGCGCGAGCGCCTCGTCCACGCCCGCGACGGCTTCCGCCATGACCTCTTTCGCGCGGGTGCCCTGAACCGTCGCGGCCTCCTGCACGCCTTTGACGACGTCCCCCGTTACCTTGCGGATCGCATCCCGGTCGAGCTCGCCGCGCGTCAGCGCCTGGAGCGTGATCTTGCAGGCCGCTTTCTGAATCCCGCGGCCCAGTTCGACCGCTCGCCGCACTTCGTCTCGGATCTTGCCGGCGTCTGTGTTCATGTTCGCTTCCTTTCGTTTGCGCGCCTTGGGCTAGGATAGGCGGGGGCGGGTCTCGCGGATTGACATGAATCAAATCGGAGCGGGAGGCCGTGCGGCGGCACAGAGAGGTTGACCTGGATCAAGCAGCACAGGTGCTGGCGGGTTATCGTCCGGGAGTGGGAACATGATCGTGACCGAAAAGGCGAATCCCGGAACCCTTGAGCAGGAGGGCGG
>Ga0187773_10000470_pt1 | contig 16216 bp, 15 predicted proteins | sample 0216_BV02_MP05_1_FD_133133 | JGI IMG/M metagenome (GOLD analysis project Ga0187773, IMG submission 133133) | Tropical peat soil microbial communities from peatlands in Department of Meta, Colombia - 0216_BV02_MP05_10_MG | ecosystem: Environmental > Terrestrial > Soil > Wetlands > Peat | place...
AGTCGGCGCTCACCACGACGAGATCGGCGAGCTTGCCTTCCTCGATGGTGCCGAGCTTGTCCTCCGCCTGGAGGAACCAGCCGTTGTTGGCGGTGTAGAGCCGCATGGCGTCGTTGCGGCCCAGCGTCTGCCCGCCGTTGATGAGATCGCCGCGCGCGTTCCTGCCGGTGACCGCGTAGTACAGATTGATCCACGGGCTCATGGTCGAGATCTGCATGCCGTCCGAGCTCATGCCGACGGGTATGCCGCTCGCCAGGATGTCGCGGAACGGCGGGCCGTTCTGGGTCGCGGTCCCGGTGAGCCAGCGCCAGCCGCCCAGGACGTTCACGCCGCCGCCGAGGTTCTTCAGCTTCTGGAGGTAATCGGGCGTGATCACGGGCACGTGCGCGAGCACCCAGCGCAATTTCTTGATGCCGTCCGGGTTGCCCGCCGCCACCATCTCGTCGTTCACCTGCTGCCAGCCGTCGATGATCACTCTCCAGTCGAGCGGCAACCCCGGGAGGGCGAACACCGGGAAGTTGAGCGAATGGTTCTCGTTGCGCCACCCGGCCTGAGCGACAAGCCGCGTGCCGTTGAACCACGCGGGGGTCCCGGGCGCGATGAACGCGCTCGCGGTGAACTCGCCGATGCCGAGCACGCGCAGCATATCGTCGCCGAAATCGTCCCAGCTGTTGAGCAGGCGCGCCCTCAGCTCGGGCGTGTTCTCGTCTTCCTCGACGTGCAGGAAATTGATCCAGATGCGGTTGGTGAGCTCGCCCTGGTGATAGAGGGCGCGCACCGAGTCGTGGGCGCGGTAGCGGTCGAAGTCCGCGGCGCCGTCGCTCGGGTCCCCCACCAACGGGACCTTGAACGGGAAGCCGCCCTGGTCGAGATGCGTGGTGACCCCTATGCCCGCGGCGTAGCGCATCGCGTCCCGCAGACCCTGCAGCATCGAGTCGCGCGTCTGCATCTGGCGCAGAAGGAAAAGCGCCGTGGTGCAGGGCGTGGCGACGCCGAACGCGCCGCCGTCGACGAAGCCTTCATCCTGGCCTGCGACCGAGCCGACCGGCACGCCGTTCGCCATGAGGAACGCCTTGCCGAGCGCGTTGGTCGCTCCCGGGCCGCTGAAGCCTTCCATGATGAACACCGGGCGGTCGGGCACCGCCGCCGTCAGCTCTGCGAGCGTCGGGAAGCGAACCGCCTGAGGAGCGCGAAAGAACTGATTGCGGCTGAAGCCGCCGATCGACGTCACCCATTCGCCCGGCTGAGCTTCCGCGGCCCGCGCGGCGAGCGTCGCGAGCGCCTCGCCGATGGAGTTGGCGTTCTCCAGGCGCGCGTCGCGTCCGGGACGCAGACCCAGCAGGATGATGTGGTTGTGGCTGTCGATGATCCCCGGCACCGCAGTGCGTCCGTGCAGGTTGATGGTCCGGGCGCAATCCCCGTCGTCGTTGCCGTGGCCGTGACCCACGGCGGCGAACCTGCCGTTCTTGATCAGGACTGAGGACACGATCTTGTCGTTCGCGTCCATCGTATGGATCCTGCCGTTGACGAGCCTGAGCGAACCGCTTTGCCTGCAGTCCCTGTCGTCGTCGGCCCATGCCGGCATCGCGACAACGGACGCGACAAGGACGACGGCAGCCAGACGTGCACGGTGTGAGATGAAAACCATATTGGCCTCCCCCGCGGTGGTTTTCGAAGTGGAGCGGGGCACGCTATACCTGGCCTCAAGGTCTTGTCAACCACACGCGCGCCCACTACGCGGCGGCGCACAATCGACGCCACTCCCGTGAATGATTTTCCAGTGACAACTGGGTGGATGGGAGAGTCCGGAGATGAAGCGACTTAACGCTCTTCCGCAGCGAGCGCAAACCGGACCAACTCGGAAACATTACGCGCTTCGAGCTTTGCCATAAGGCGCGCGTTGTGAACCTCGACCGTGCGCGCACTGATGTGAAGAGATGTCGCGATTTCCTTGGCGTGAAGTCCTTTCCCGACGAGTTCCAGAACTTCACGCTCGCGATGGGTCAGCTTCGCCAATTTTGTGGCCTGATCGTTGCCGGCTTCCGCATGCTGGATTCGACGGGATTCCCTGTCCAGCCCCTTTTCGATCGCCGCTCGCACTAGAGCAGATCTCTCGTAAAGGTAAACCTGACACGATGTTCATTCCGCGAATGCCTAAAGCGTGAGCCTTGACCTGATCCCAAGGCCCAGAGCAGACTGTGGAAGCGGTGTTGTCTCATCCGCTCAAAAAGGGGGAACCATGCGCACAAATCTAAGAGCCTTTGCCTTGCCCTTGCTGCTCCTTCTGGCGTCACAGGCCAAGGCAGTCGACCTCAATCGAGTGCTCCACGGCAAGTACGCAGTTACATATTCTCGAGTCTGCATACAAAACCCGGTGGGCTTCACCCCGTCCCCGCAGCTGGTGCCGTTGGGCAGCCCCGGCATCGAGCTCACCTCGACAGTCAAGATGATCCAGACCTACAACGGCGACGGTACGAGCACCGCCACTGACGGTCATATGCTGAATGTCCTCCACAACACAAATTCGGTCATCTCTGTGAACGAACTCCAATTCACGTGCAACGGAACTTATCAAGTGAACCATGACGGCAGTTTCTCGGAGGACCTGAGTTGCTTCGGTACGACGGTCGCGGGTGTTACCCTCGGCCAGACCTTCACGCAAACCGGTATTCATCGCACCGGCTACATCGGGGTACTCGCTCAGACGCTTGTCATCAGCGATACGGGTTCGAATCTGGAGAACATCACTTTCTCGGTGTCTGGTTCGCAAGCACGTATTTGCGGACGCAGCGGCACCGCAGTGAAAATCTATTGACCCGCCCGCGGGTGGGCGGACAAGAAATTCCGTTACGCCCGCGCTAACATCCCGCCGGTGTACCGCTGGCGCGTCTACGACGCGACGAGCCCTTGGAGGAAGAAGGCCGCCTGGCGCGAGCTCACGTGGGAGATGAGCGGGGGAGACGCAGCCGATTAGGCGAAGAAGAACGGCGTCGAGAAGATCGAGAAGGTCCCGGGCTCGGAGAAACCGCCAGCAGGATCTGGACGGGCGCTAGAGAGCGCCGATCCGGACCGTCACGCGATCACCGATTCGGCAACCCTGAATGCTTTTTCCGCGAACTCTAGCGCGTCGACCCAATCGCCGAGTTTGGCCGTCTCCCCGTCTTCTGGCCTGGCGCGTTAGAACTCTGGCAAGCGCCTCCGCTGTCCAAGCGCGTCCACAAGGGGTCAGTAGCGGACGTAAGGGCACTCCCCGTTCCGGCCTCCGACAATAGCCCTTAGGGCGGCGTTCGCGCTGCAGCGCGAAAAAGTCCTGCAGAAGTCGAGCAGTCGAAGAAAAAGGCCACTCCTAGAGTGGCCTAAGTTCTTGATGAAATTGGCGCGCCCGGCAGGATTTGAACCCACGACCCCCTGGTTCGTAGCCAGGTACTCTATCCAACTGAGCTACGGGCGCGAAACGAGGGCGATTATAGCAAAGGCGCCGGGAAAGCCTTTCGGCGAGAGGCGTGGACGGCTTGTCACGTCGCCGCTGACTACGGGTCGAACCAGCGGTATTGCAGCGTGGCGGCGACGGTATTGAACCTTCCCCCGACACGCGTGGTGAGCGCATTCGACCAGGCCAGCTTCACCGACCAATCCGGGTCCAGCGGAACCGACAGGGTGACGCCGTAGCGGGTGGCTCGCTGATAGTCCTGCTGTTGCACGCCGTTCAGGCTGGTCTGTCCCCCCGTGTAGTGCGTCGCGTCCACCGCCAGCCACAGCCCGGGGCGGAAGTTGTATCCGCCGTGCGCCTGAAGTGTCCATAGCGGATCCTGGCTGCGCCGCTGCCCCCCGTAGAAATCCGGATTGTCGGTATACAGCCAGACCCCTGCGATTCCCTCGATGAACCAGTCGCCCATGGGGTGCGACACGCCCAGCTCCGGTTTGAACGTCCATCGGTTCGAGCCAACGTTGACGAGATGCGAGGAATCGTATTGTCCGGTAGGCGCGATGACCAGCACGCTCGCGCCGGCCGTGGTGGTGGGCGCACGCCGCGCAAACTCAGCCGGAGTCAACGCGGGGTTGCCGAGGAGGTTCGCGGCGACGCGCAGGCGCAGGTCGCCGAATGTGGCGCGATGCGCCTGCGCGGGCGTGTCCTGGACGATTCCCGACACATCTCCCCGGATGTAGGGCGCGAGGACGGCCAGGCTCGCCGTCTGGCCGGCGAGTCCGAAACTGCGGGAGTAACCGAGCGCGTAGGCGTCGATCTTCGCCTGCCCGCCCGTGACGGGAACCGACGGATCGAAGGCGATGTCGCCGGCCGAGCGCGCATACGTGACGAGCGCGAAATTGATCCCGACAGGCACCGCCGAATAGGCGCGCGGCTCCAGATCCTGCGCTTGGGCTGCGGAAGACAGCCAGGCTGCGAGAGCGATGCCCGCAGCGAGAGCGCCCGCCTCAAGAGCGCGGCTCACATGTGACATGGCATCCCCTTTGCGCCTATATGGGCGCGGCCAGCGCTCGCAGGGACTGAGCGACGATCGACGTTTGCAGCTCCGGCGGCGCCTTTGCCGTCTCCAGTCGGCCGATTTCGAGCGAGTTTTCCACCACGAGCCGGCAGCGCTCGTAGCGCCGCTTCATGAAGCGGCGAAACGCTTCTTGCACGGTTGAAGACCCGCGCAGTTCGTCGGCGAGCACGATTCCGTCCTCCGCGGCCATCCCCGCGCCGGAGGCGAGCTGCGGCGTGCTCGCGTGCGCCGCATCGCCCAGGAGAATCGCGCGTCCCTTGAACCAGTCGCGCCGCAGAATATGCCCCTCAAGCGGCCGATACACGATCCGCGAGTTCTCGTCGAGGTCTTCGCGCAGCCGGGCGAGGACTCCGCCGTAGCCCACCAGGAGCTTGCGCAGCAGGACGTGGTGCTCCCCGGGCTCGCGCCAGGGGTTGTCCGGAACATGCTCGAGCAGGAAGAGATACATCTCGCGCTGTGACACCGGGGTAAGGCCGACCTTCACCGGCCCGCCGAGAAAGAAGTGCCGCCGGTCGATCTCGCTTGGCCGCGCAGTCACCAGCCGCCAGCAGGCCTGCCCGGTGAACCGGGGCACGGGCGTGTCCGGAAACAGAAGCTCACGCATCCTCGAATGGATTCCGTCGGAGCCGATCACGACCTCGTAGCGGCCATCCGTTCCATCGGAGAACCGGACCGACACGCCGTCCTCGTCCTGCTCCAGCGACTGTACCGTCACGCCGAGCCTCACGTCCGTCCCCAGGGCCCTGGTGCAATCGGAAAGGATTCCGTGAAGCACCGGCCTCAGGATACCCCCGGCGCCCGGAACATCGACATCGAGCGGGGGGCTGCGCACCTCCTCGGTCGGTTTGCCGTCCACGCTGCACACACGGATTCCCTCGTGCGTGTGGCCCTCCTGCATCACCCGGTCCAGGATCCCGACCGCCTTGAACGCCCGGAGCGTCGGTGCGGTGATGGTGATGCCGGCGCCGGCCACTCGCCATTGCGGGTCGAGATCCATGAGGCTCACCTCGATGCCCGCGCGGCGCATCATGATGGCGCACGACATGCCTGCGACACCGCCGCCGACGACCAAGGCGGTCCTCGCGGCAGGCATCAGGGAAGTGCCCAATCGCCGAGCGCTATGCCGGTGTACCAGTCCTGCACGGCGCGGTAATACCGCGTGCGGAATGGCCGGCCCGCGGCGCAACCCATGGCGGCAAGCCACATCCGGATCTCTTCGGCGCCGTTGCCCGCCTCGTGAACGCGGTCGGTCGCGTGCCGCAGGGCGGCTTCCACGTCGGCCGCTTCGAGAAGGCGCAACAGCTCGCGGTCGAATCGCTCGTTGACCATGCCCATGCGGGGTGTCGCAACGTCATGACTGATGCCGCCGGTGGCGAGGACGGCCACGCGTTCGCGACCCTTGTACGAACGCAGCGCCCCGCCCAGCCACTCCCCGAATTGGTGGCAGCGCCGCATGGCAGGCATCGGAGGCTGCACGCAATTGAGGAAGATCGGAACCACGGGGATATCGCGACTCACGCGAGCAAGCTCGAGCGGGGTGAGGACACCGTGATCGAGCGTGAGCTCCAGCGAAAAGGCCGGATCGAACCCGTTTTCCAGAGCATGGGCGAGCAGGTACGCGCCAAGGTCGGCGTCGCCCGGGAGCACACGCTTTCCGGCCTTCAGCCAATGCTCGACAGGAGCGGGATATCGCCGCGCCGCACCGATGCAGATGGCCGGCAGGTTGTTCAGGAAAAAGTTGTGCAGATGATCATCCGATAGCACCACGAGCGCCTGGGGGCGCGCGGCGGCGATGGTCTCGCCCACGCTGCGAAAAACGGCATAGATCTCTTCCCGGTCCTCCGCGGGGATCGCGTCTGGAAACTGCAGCATCACCGGCGTATGGCTCGCTGCGTAGATTCCGACGATTTCGGCCATCAGACATCCTCCCGTACACCGCGCAACGCGGCCAGCGAGACCGCTTCGGGGATGCGCATGCCGATGCAGTGGGCGCGCAGGAGATAGGGATTGACGCCGCTCAGATAGAGGGCCGCCACGTCGTTATCCACGATGGATGCTTTCATCTCCGGCGTGAGCGGATAGCGGGCCAGGTAGGCGTGTGGGGCTTTCCTATACTGCTCGAGATCCTCCGGCCTGTGATGCAGTTCATACAGCACTTTGTCGAGCCAGTACGCCTCGGCGGTAGGCATCAATTGACGCCAGTTGCGCATCCTTCCCATCCCCGCGCCCTCGGGGCGCGCTCCCATGTAGAGCCGATTCTACGCGCCGACGAGGCGGATGAGCGTCAATTCCGGCTCCGAGCCGAAGCGCACCGGCGGGCCCCACGAGCCTGTCCCTGCGCTGACGTAGATCCACATGCGGCCGATGCGTGAAAGCCCGGCAACATGGGGAGCATGGACAAGATGCACGGCGAGTGTCCAGGGGAAGAATTGACCGGCGTGCGTATGGCCCGAGAGCTGCAAATCGAAGCCGGCGGCTTCCGCCAGCCGCGCAAGCTTGGGGTTGTGGGCGAGCAGCAATCGGAATGCCGGTCCTTCCTCGCGGCCCACGGCAAGGTCGGGGCGAGGCGCGTGCTGGCGCCCCGAGGCACTCGCGGCGGGGTCGAGCACTCCGCCCACGACGATGCGGGCCCCACGGATCGAGATCGCGGCGTGTTCATTCAGCAGCACCCGGAAACCGAGCGAGCGGAAGTGGGAGATCCACTGATCGGCGCCCGCATAGTATTCGTGGTTGCCGGGGACGAAAAATACGCGGCCCGCGGGAATCAAGTCGCCAAGCGGCGCAACATGCCTCGCCAAGCGCGCGACCGAACCATCGACGATGTCCCCGGTGAGCGCCACCAGGTCCGGTGCCAGATGATTCGCCATGCGCACGACGCGGCGCACGTACGCGGCGCGGATCGTCGGCCCGATATGCAAGTCGGTGATCTGTACGATTCGCGTGTCCTTCAGGGCGGGGTCCAGGCCGTCGACCAAGATTTCGACATCGCGAACCCGGGGCCCCCGGAGCGCCGTGAGCGCTCCTGCTGCCAGGCCGAGAAACGAGCCGACAATCACCAGCGCGGTACCCGAATCCCGGAGAAATGCATGCACGCTTGCGAGCGGCGCCGGCCACTCCGTGGCCAGAAGCAGCGCGTCGCGCCCGAGGCTGAGCAAGAGGGCGAAATTGAGCCAGCCCATGCACAGGTAGCTCGCAAAGTGGAGCAGCTCGTCCGCCAGGCCCTCGCTTTCGCGGTCTCCCACCCAATAGATCACGGGCACAAGCCATATGAGCACGAAGGGGACCGCAAGCGCGAGCCGTGGCGCGAGGCCCGAGGCGAGGCGCCATGCCAGGTACGCATAGACAACAGCCAGTATGGCCGTCAGGACCAGGATGAACGGATTGAGGAACCGCCTCATCAGTTAGCGCGGGCTACGGCGTCTTTGGCGCGGTCCACGGACACCGCGCCCAGTCACGACGGCAGGAAATCTATGGGATAGGTCACCACCATCGTGTCAACGGCTTTCGCGCCAAAATCGAACTGTCTGATGCGCACGAGCAACTTGCGTTCGAGATCCGGCGCGCGCAGTTCGCTCGACACGAGCTGGCAATCCAGAACCTGCCCAGAGGGCGCGATCGTCAGCTTCAGCACCACCTTGCCCTGGAGAGCCGGGTCTTCGCGCAACGCGCGATTGTAGAGTGCATAAATGGAACCTTTGTTGCGGTCGAAGATAAGCTTGATGTCCTCGATCGAGCGAGAAGCCTTGCCGCTGGCGCCGCGACGCAGCGTGCCCCCGCCGCCAGGGCCGCCGCCGCCATCGCCGCCAACGACCCCTTGGACTGCCGTGGTGGAACGGCCTGCGAGTCCGCCGCCGCCGGTATCGCGACTCAACGCTGCGGTATTGATTCCGCCGCTGCCGCCGGCCGCATTCGAGGTAATCAAGGCGCGCGACGGAAGCCCCGGGCTCCTGCCGGCACCCACGCCCGGCCCGGAACCGGACCCGACCCCGGGACCAGGCTTGATGTCCTTCTGAAACTGCGCCGCAACCGGTGCGCCGCGCAAATCGGCGAGCTCGTCTTTCATCGCCAGCAAGCCCACCCCCGAGGCCTTGCGGCGCGCGGCCTCAAGCCTTTCCCCCGGCGCCTTGCCTGGCTCGGGCTTGCGCGCTTCGGTAACCGGCGGCTTCTTCGGTTCCGGCTTCGTCACCTGGGGTTGCGGCTTGGCCGCGGCCACCTCGGGTTCCGGTTTCTTCACGGGCGCCACGACTGCCGGAGGAGGCGTTTGCCGCTCGAGCAGCAACCTCGCGAAGCGCGGTGGCAGCTCCTCGTCCCTGGTTCGATCCACTTTCGGCACCGGCAGCCACGGCATGATCAAGCTGAATAGGATGCAAGCGAGCAGCACCCGCTTGAGGATGCGACGGAAGCGCTGTTCGTCCTCCTCGGAAATGCTCCAGGGCAATACCGTGAACCGGAAATCAACGAAGGTCGCGGCCATTACGCCTTGCCCCTCTGAATCACGGCAAAAGAGAGATCGCTGTAGTTGGCGCGCGCGCAGGTCACCATGATCTTGCGCAGCAGCCGATACGGAATCTCCTTGTCTCCCATGATCGTGACGGCCTTGTTCCGGGTCTCCTGCTCCTTGCGAACAAGCTGGCGCCCGGCGTGATAGTCGAGCTCGGCCTTGAGCGGCTCGATAAGATCGCTGTTGGCATTCAGCGCCTGCGACACCGAAATGACCTTGCGCCCCTGGACCAGGATGTCCTCGTTGCTCACGACGACGACCACGGTTACTTTCGGGGTCTTTTCAGCCGTCGACTCTGGCAGCCTTACCGCCTTGGTGCTCGGCAACACCTCCACCTCCGACGCATTGGCGAGAAGGAAGAAGATCAGAATGGTGAAGATGTCTATCAGCGACACCAGATTGAGGTCCACCAGCGACCTGTTGCGCGCGTGCCGCTCGGCTCGCTTTTGCAGCGGCGAAAGCTTCATGGCGATTTCCCCGACTTGACCGGCGCGTCGCCGACCGAGATCTCCGGGAACAAATCGACGTGCGCGGCGGGTCCGGACTTCGCCACGCGTACCGCATCCATGGTTTGGACCAGAGTGTCGTAAGACGTATCGGGCTCGGCGAGGACCGTGGCCTCGAGTTTTTCCGGAAAGCGCGCCTTGAGCTGCTGCATCAGCGACGACAGGGCCTGGAAGTCGTACCCTTTGCTCGTGTTTTCGACGCGTCGCAGCAGACCGCCCAAACGATCGCCGACCTCGAGCCCGTCGCGCCGAATCACGATCTCCAATTGCAGATCACCCTTCAGTTTGTCGAACCCTGACGATTGCGCCGGCAGACTCAGTTCCAGCACCGCCAGCCGCGAGAACACCGCGGTCGTCAGGAGAAACGGCACCAGCACCACGATCATGTTCATGAACGCGGTGATGTCCAGTCCCACCGGATGCTTGCGCAGGCGTCGGATGCGGTAGCTCATTTGGCCTGTACCGCTTCAACCTTCGCGCGCTCGATCAGGTTCAGAAAGCTGATCTTGGCAGCCTCCAGGCTGTCCACGATCTCACTGGTGCGCGCCTGAAGGAACGCGTGGATGAGCAGGAACGGGATCGCCACCATCAGCGCGAACGCCGTGTTGTTCATCGCGATGGAGATGCTGGCCGACAGCAGCTCGGCCTTCTCAGCCGGGCTCACCTGCGCCACCGCGGTAAACGCCTTGATCAGCCCGATAATGGTGCCGAGCAGACCGACCAGCGTAATCACGTTCGCGAAAGTGGCGATGTAGTGCGTGCGCTTCTCCAGCCGTGGCACGATCTCCATCATGCCCTCTTCCATGGCGGCATCGATGTCCTCGCGTCGGCGCGCGCTCTTCACGCGTCCGAGGCCATGAGCCACGATCTTGCCGATGGCGGCGTTGGACTGGGCGGTCACGGCATAAGCCTGCTGGAACTTGCCGCCCTGGAGCAGCGGCAACAACTCATCCCACGTATTGCGATTGCTTCTGCGCGCGTGACCAAGATACAGGAAGCGCTCAAAGGCTATTGCAACGCCCACCGCCATGATCAGAATGCTGGGGTAGATGAAAACCCCGCTGTCCTGAAAGAACTTGACTACGGTACTGTAGGTAATCATCGTCTGACCTCCACAAGAAGAATAGACATTTTCATCCTTAAGAAACCTATTTGGTCTTGCTGTCGACACCCGGCGGGGGCGCTTGTATCGGCGGCGCCTGCAACAAAGAGTGGTAGCGGACCTCGCGCTCGAACACGTCCCGGTCTATCGGCGCAAGCGCCTCGTCGAGCACGCTGGTAGCCGGGCGGCCGACCAGCTCGGTCGGCAGTGGCCGTTTCCACGGGACGATGTACAGCACCTTCGGCAATTCGCGGTTGCCGAGAATCTGCGTGCCCTCGAGATCCGCGCGGTCGGCCGCCCACGCAGGCGCGGCGAGCCCCATCAGTAGTGCGACAGAGATGGTCTTCAGTTTCATCCGCTCTTGCCTCCTTTAGCCTGTCCCGCAGCGCGATCGCGCTGCTGCAAATCGGCGAGCCATTTCGCCACCGTCCCCGCCTCGCTCGGCGTCAGCTCCCGGTAACGCCGATAGTGCTCCATGGCTTTCGCGGTGTCCTGCAAGTAGAGATCGTACAAAATTCCGATATTGAGATGCGCGTAGGCGTAGTTCGGATCGAGCTCGAGCGCTTTCACGTAGTAGCCGCGCGCCTCTTCGAATTTGCCCTCGCGCCGCGACATCACGCCGAGTTCGTTGTAATAGGCGGCGCGATTGGGATTGAGACCGATTGCCTGCCGGAGCGATTCGAATGCCTGCGCCGAGCGCCCGGTGCGCGCGTACAGGATGCCGAGATTCGCGCGCGGGCCGGCGAGCTGCGGCTCGCGGCGAATCACGTCGAGCAGGACGCGCTCCGCCTCGGCATAGCGCCCGGCGCCAAGCGCGCCGAGCGCCCGCCGGTACATTTCACGGGATTCCGGAGTCACCGGCGGCTCCGCCTGTGCCGGTTTCGGCGCGAGCGGCTCTGTCTTCACCGGCACCGGCTTCGGTGCCTCACGCGGCGCGATCGAAAGCGCCGCGCACCCCGAGAAGGAAACGCAGGCCATCATGACTACGAGCAGCGATAGCGGACTAGTGGAGGGCATTGATGACTCCCTCGTCCTTCTCGACCTTGGCATAGCGCACCGGGCGCAGCTTGCCGAGCGCGGCGAAACTTTTTTTCACCCACTCGTCGTAAAGACCGCCGCGCGCGCGCCGCGCGTTGATCTCGTGCAACTCGATCGCCTTCTCCTCGAACGGATACGCCTGCTCTTCTAGCATTACGTTGTACTGCTCCAATTCGTCCTTGGACAATCCTTTGGGACGTTGCGAGTCGAGCAAGGCCTTGCCGAAATCGTTGTACAGCTCTGCCGTTCGATAAGTCGCCGTGGTCGCGACTTCCGGCACGCCGTAGTCCGCGGCGACCGTATAGGCCTGCAGCGCCTGCTGAAACTTGTCTTTCTTGAGCTTGAGCCTCTTCTTCAGCGGCTCGGCCAAACGCACCCCTCGATACGCCTCCTCCAGCGGTTCGGCCATCACGAGCGCGGCGAGCGACCCGAGATAGCGCGTGCGCTCCGTGCGCCCATTTCCGCCTTTTCGCTCGGCCTCGACCAGCTCACGCGACCAGGCTTGGCGCTGCGGCGAACGGCCCTGCTTGCGGGATATTTCCGCCAGGCGGTATCGAGCTTCGACGGCGGGTTCGAGAGGCTCCGGGTACTGACGCACATAGCGCTCGTAAGCCGCTGCGGCCTTGCCCTCGTGGCCCGCCTTCCCGTACAGCTCGGCCGCCTGCCAAAGCGCCCCGCGCGCAAACGCCGGGTCCTTCTTGGCAGCGGAAAGCGCCTCAAACTCGCCGGCCGCCTTGAACACCTGACCGCTTTCGACATAACAGACGGCGAGCTTTCCGGGCACCTCAGCCTGCAGCCGATGCCCCGGATAGTCGCGGCGAAAGGCTTCAAGCACGCGCGCGGCCGCGCTCCAATCCTTGAGCGCGATCAATGCCGCGGCTGCGTCGTACTCCGCGTTCGCACGTATCGGCGAATTCGGCACCACGCTTCCCACGCGCAAAAAGTGATCCGCCGCCACGCGCATCTGGCCCGCCGCGCGCGCCTGCTCACCCTGCTTGTACACCGAAGCCGCAAGCCGCTCGTTAAGCGCCGCGCGAGCCGGAGAATTTGCCGGCGTGAGCGCGAGCGCTTCCCGGTACGCCCGTTCCGAGCGATCGAAGGCCCCCTGTTGAAACTCAACGTGCGCAACCACCGTCCAGGCGGTTCGGCGCAATTCGGACGCGGCCGGCGGCTGGAATGCCAGTACGCGGCGCGCCAAGGTGGCCGCAGCGGGATCGCCGTTCGCATAGAGTTTCTCCGCCGCGTTGGTGAGCACGCCGGCGGCGCGCCTATCCTTCGGGTTGGCCTCCGCGAACCTCACGGAACTCGCCACAGACTGGCTGCGCAGCCTGCGGAGCTCTTCGCCCTTGGCCTGCTTCTCCTCTTGCGCATAGGCCAGCAAGGCGGCATAGCCCGCTTCCGCCGTCTTCTCGTGGCGCGGGTAGTCGTAGGCCGCGCGCTCATACTCGGTCGCCGCCGCCGCGAAGCGCTTGTCCTCGAACAATGACTCGGCCAACAGGAAATGCATGGTGGGCGCGCGAGGATCGGCTGGAAAGGAATCGACATAGGCGCGGTACCAGCGCGCCGCTTCCTGATAGTCCTCGCTTTTCTTGGTCTTTTGCGCAAGGGCGTGATAGTGACGTGCCAGCTCTTCGAGATGCGCCTTGACATGGGGCACCACGCGCTCGTACACGAGCCCGCTGTTCACCCGCTGAAACTCGCTCTTGACTCCGTAGCGCTGGACGAACTCCTTCTTCGCTTCGAGCGCAAGCGAGGCAAAGCCGGCTTGCTGATAGGCCTGAATCACCCGGGATTGCATCAACGGCGACTGCACGTGCGTGGGATAGCGGCGCGCGAACGCGTTAAGGGTCTTGGCCCCGTCCTCGACGCGGTCCTGCTTGAAGTACAGCTCACCGAGCTGCTGATATACGCGAAATTCGTACTCGCGCCGCGCGGGCGTCGAAAAATATTTCGGAATCGTGTCCGGCCCCTGGAGGTTGGCCAGGCTCAAACTCACCACCCGGAACGTATCCTCGATGAGTTCACGCTCGGCGCGCGTGAGCTCCGGGCGAGCCTCGATCACCACCTGGACAGTGCCATCGGTGAGTTCGCGCTCTGTGAGAGCGGACCCCGGGAGCACTTCGAGCGCCGTGCCATTGTCGCGACCGATGAGTTTGCGATCGAGCACCGAGAAGAACGAGCTCAGTCCTTCCTCGAGACGGGCCTGTTTGAACAATGACCAGCCGTGCATGTAGAGCGCGTTCGTAGAATGCCGACGACTCACCTTTCTGCATCACCGCTCGATACGCCTGTTCGGCCTCGGGGAAGCGGCGCAGGGTAAACAGCAATTCCCCGCGACGGAACTCGGCCTCGTCGTGATAAGGGCTTCGGGGATACTGCGTAACCAGCCGATCCAGGGTTGCGAGCGAGCGCCCGAGGTCGCCGGCCTGGTCGTAGGCGTGCGACAGTTGATAAAGCACGTGGTCGTTCCCCGGACGGGCCGGGTAGGTCCGCAACAGCTCTTCGTACACCTTGACCGCGTCGCGATATTCCCTCGCACCGGAGCTCCCGGCGAGCCCGTCCTGCGCCCGTTCGATTTCAAGATCGCCGAGACGACGCATTGCCTCCGAACGCATCCGATCGCGCGGGGCCGCATCGAGAAACTTGCGATAGGCCTGGATGGCCGCGGCGCGACTGGCATCGACCGCGGTATCGCGCTCCACGACGACCTGTCGCCGCTCGAGGCTCCTGAGCGTGCCTGCTTCGTGCGGAGCGGCACAGGCCCCGAGCAGGCAGGCGCAAGCCATGATGTGGCGGCGTTTCACGGGGTCTTCTCCGCAGCGTGCACGGCCCGATCGTAAATCTGCGCCACGGCGAAACGCGCCTGCGTGATGTAGGTCACGATCTGCTCGCGCCGCCGTGCCAGCTCGGCTACCGCCAACTCGGCCAGGTAATCTTCTTGTGCCCGCGCGACGGCACTCACATCCGCCTGAGCACGGCTCACCCGCCCGCGCAATGTCTCGATACGCCTGTCGAATTCATCGAAACTGGCCGGAACCTGCGCCTGCGCTCGCAGCAAAGCCTCGCGTCGCGCTTCGGCCTCGGCAATCAAGCGGCCCGTTTCGCGCAGCGCCTTCTTCTCTTCCCACAGGCGCGCGCTGTACTGCGCCGACAGGTCCCAGGTGAGCAGGCCGCGCAGCAGCCGATACTTCTCCCGTGCGGTTTCCCGCTGTCCTGGTTCGGCAAGGTGCTCAAGCCCCGTGCGCACGCGATCGAGACGCGTCGCGAGCGCGCGTTCCTTTTCCGTTGCCAGCGCATCGGCTTCCTCTTCGCTCTCGATGCGCGCCAGCCCTTGGACCTCGCGCACATAGGCGGCGCGCAGCCGCTCGACCTCCAGACCGCGCTCCCCTGCGATCGCGCGGGGCAGCCGTTCGGCAAACCCCTGCCGGCGCGTGGCGAGCATGTCCCGAAAGCTCCCGATGCTTTGCGCCCAGGCGTTGAGATTGTGCAGCAGGAAGCGCAGGTCGCGGTAATTCTTCAGTCCCTCCTGAAACTCGTGACCCGCCAGCAGCTCCGTGAGGTAGCGGCTCTCTGGCGTATCCGGGAGCCGGCGCACGCGCCAGAACCATCCCGATTCCTCTCCCGGGTTGTCGCGCAGAATGTTCTCGACCAGCGCCCCACGACGGATCGCCGCGATCGCCTCGTCGAGCCGCGCGATCTCGCGCGTGTAGGCATCGAGCGCGCTTTCGTAGCGCGAGAGCGATTGGCGGTACGCGCCGAGCTTTCCCAGCGCAAACGGCACGGCGAGCAACGCTTCCTGCACCGCGCTGTCCGCCATCGAGCGATCGGTCAGCTCCATCCACGGGACGAGCGCGCGCTCGTACTGGTTGAGCGCCGCCTGCGCCCATCCCAGGCCGAGCAAGGCCTTGTTGGACAACAGACCGTTGAGACGCACCCGCTCGAGATAAGGCTCGGCCCGCGCCGGAGCATCGCTTTGCAGGAAGCTGTACGCGAGCGCGACGTTGGCCTTGTCTTGCAGCGCCGCGAGCTCCTCGCCGTGAGCCCGCTTGCGGCCGATCTCGTCGAGTAGGCTCACGCCACCGTCGCGCAAGCCCGCCTGTATCAGCGCCACGCCCAGGTTGTATTGTCCGTAGGTGGCCCACCCCGAGCGGCTGGAAGCCTGTCGCAACATGGCAATGGCTTCAGGATATTTCTGGAGACGCATGAGCAGGACGGCGTGCAGTACGAGGCGTTCGTCTTCGAGGTCCCCGGGCAATGGACCTTGCACGCGCGCGATCGCATCCTCGGCCTCGGCGACGTAGCCTCGCTGATACCGGATCTTCGCCAGATAGAACCAGGCCCGATCCCGGACTGATGGAGGTGCGCCCTTGTCAATGAGCGCCTGGAAGATGCGCCCGGCCTCCTGATGCAGCCCGTACGACAGCAGCATTCCGCCGCGCAGCAGCTCTGCCTCGTCGCCGTGATGCGGCAGACGCCCGAAGTGCTGCGCCGTCATGAGACGTGTCAGTGCTGAAAAGTAGTTCTCCTGGAAGAAATAGAACAGGACCTCGCCGAAGTGCGGATC
>Ga0187773_10000472_pt1 | contig 16191 bp, 20 predicted proteins | sample 0216_BV02_MP05_1_FD_133133 | JGI IMG/M metagenome (GOLD analysis project Ga0187773, IMG submission 133133) | Tropical peat soil microbial communities from peatlands in Department of Meta, Colombia - 0216_BV02_MP05_10_MG | ecosystem: Environmental > Terrestrial > Soil > Wetlands > Peat | place...
GGCCTGTACGGATGCATGTTGAAGCTGCGCAGCAGCACCTGCTCGGCCGGCCCGCCGTCGAGCTTCAGGGCGAGGATCGACGCGTGGAAAGCTTCGTTATGCAGCTTTTGCAGCAGATCCTTGTGCTCGAGCTCGATGTTGACCGGCTGCTTGTCCCCGCCGTACAGGATGCCCGGTACCCTGCCCGAGCGACGCAGACGGCGGCTCGCACCCGTTCCTTGCGCCTCGCGCTTGCGCGCGCTGATTTCGATTTTCATCGCGTTGCTCCTTGGTTGATCCGCTCGATCCGCGACCAGATGCGGGCGGTGTTGATAATCCCTACTCTATGAACAGCGAGCTCACCGACTCCTCGGTGAAGATCCTGAGAATCGTCTCTGCGAGCAGCGCCGCAACGGAAAGCTGCCGGATCTTTCCGCAGGCGCGCGCCTCCTCGCTCAAGGGGATGGTATCGGTCACCACCAGCTCGTCCATGTCCGAGCCCGCGATGCGCTCGATCGCGCCGCCCGAGAGCACCGCGTGCGTGCAGTACGCGACCACCTTCGTGGCGCCCTCCTGCTTGAGCACCTGCGCCGCCTTGCACAGGGTCCCCGCGGTGTCGACCATGTCATCCATGATCACGCAGGTGCGGCCGGCCACCTCGCCGATCACGTTCATCACTTCCGACACGTTGGCCTTCGGCCGCCGCTTGTCGATGATCGCCAGGTCTGACTCCAGCCTCTTGGCCAGTGCGCGCGCGCGCACCACGCCGCCGACGTCGGGAGAAACGACGATCAGGTTCTCGTAGCGCTGCTTCCACACGTCGCCGAGCAGCACTGGCGCGGCATAGATATTGTCCACCGGGATGTCGAAGAAGCCCTGGATCTGGTCGGCGTGAAGGTCCATGGTGAGCACGCGCGCCACGCCGACCGCAGTGAGCATGTTGGCCACGACCTTTGCACTGATCGCTACGCGCGCCGAGCGCGGGCGCCGGTCCTGGCGCGCGTATCCGAAATACGGAATGGCGGCCGTGACGCGCGCGGCCGACGAACGCTTCAGCGCGTCGACCATGATCAGCAGCTCCATCAGATTGTCGTTGGTGGGCATGCACGTCGGCTGCAGCACGAACACGTCCTTGCCGCGCACGTTCTCGAGCAGCTCGATCATGACCTCGCCGTCGGAGAACTTGCCGACGATCACGCGCCCGAGCGCGATGTTCAGGTGGCGCGTCACGTCCTGCGCGAGGCGCGGGTTGGCATTGCCCGTGAACACCATCAGTCGCTCAAGCGGCGTGACTGCCATAGGGGCGCGGTTCAAGATCGTGTGCGAGAGAAGTGGCTGGGGAGCTAGGATTCGAACCTAGGAATGCCGGAATCAAAATCCGGTGCCTTAACCAGCTTGGCGACTCCCCAAATAAAAAGACGGTCAATCGGCCCAGTCGTGCAGCGGATGGCGCTCCAGGGACCGCGTAACAAAGCCCTGCATCGTCTCCGGCAACTGCGACTGGAGGGAGCGAGCTTGGTCTTCCTGCTCGAACTCGGCGAACACGCACGCTCCGGATCCTGTCATGCGGGCCGCCGGACGATATTGCCTCAACCACGCCAGGTGCGCCGCAACTTCGGGGTAGCGGGCGGTTACGACGGCTTCCAAGTCGTTTCTGCCCTGCCCCGCAAAAAAGGGCGGTATTTTGAGCGGTTTCGTATTGCGTGTCAACGCGGCGTCCGCGAAGATTTCCTTCGTAGAAACCGACACTTGAGGGACCAGAACAAGGTACCAGGCGGGCGCGAGCGCAAGCTGCGTGAGGCGCTCCCCGATGCCTTCGCCGAGCGCGCATTCGCCGAATACGAATAGCGGCACATCCGCGCCTAGCCGCGCGGCGAGCGACTGCAGTTCTGCGCGCGGCAGCCGGAGATCCCACAGCCGGTTCAGCACGAGCAGCACGGTGGCGGCGTCGGACGATCCCCCGCCGAGCCCGCCGCCGACGGGAAGCACTTTCTCGAGCGCGATATCGGCGCCAAGCATTGGGCTGCGCGCGTAGTCCTTCAGCAGGCGCGCGGCGCGCAGACAGAGATCCTCCTCCGCGCCGATGCGCACGTCGGCTCGCGTGCGTCTGATCTCGCCGTCCGCGCGGGTCGCGATGCCCACCCGGTCGGCGCGCTCGATCAGGCGAAAGACCGTCTGCAGCAGATGGTAGCCATCCTCGCGGCGGCCGAGGACATGCAGGAACAGGTTCAGCTTGCCCGGGGCGGGGTACCAGTTCACGGCGTGCGCGCAGGCGGCTGCCGCCATTCGCCGATAGCCAGGCGCAGCTCGAGCCCAGGGTAGTCCAGGCGCAGGCGCGAGGGCAGCGCTCCCTCCCCGGCGTACGCGAGGTACTCGACGCGCCAGCCGTCCTGGCGAAGCACGCTCAAGCGCCCTTCGGGGTCGCGCGTCTCCTCGGCCGGTCCCGGAGCGCGGCGGCCGCGCACCCAGTCTGAGAGCCCCGCGAGTGGCAAGCGATAGCCGAGCACCCTTTCGGTGAGCGTCTCGGCGTCGCGCGCCCGGTACTCGCGTCCGTCCGAGGTCGTGAGCGTGACGACGCCGTCGCTGCGCACGATACGTGCGACGCCCTGTCCGAGAGGCGAGGTGATCAGCAACTCGTCATCGGCAGAAGCATGCCGCCATGCGATATTGCCGCTCGAGGCATCGTTGCCGTAGCGCACGGCGATGCGCCCCGACAGTTCGAACTCGACCGGCCCGCGCCCCGTGCGCGGTGCCAGCCCGGCGCAAGCAGCCAGGACGAGCAGCGCGGCGGCGCCGAGAACGCGAATGGCAGATCTCACCGCCCGGTCTCTAGCGTACGAAGCGCTTGACAGTCTTCTTCAGCGTTTCGTTGTCCGGGTGGATCTCGAGCGCCTCGTTCCAGATGCGGCGCGCCTCCTCATGCTCGCCCTCCACCCACAGCACTTCGCCCAGGTGCGCGCCGATCTCGGCGTCCGGCCGCCCGGCATACGCGCGCCGCAGGTAGCTCGCAGCGCCCTTCAGATCTCCCTGGCGATACAGCACCCATCCCATGCTGTCGACGATGAAGCTGTCGTCGGGCGCGAGCTGTAGTGCCTTCTCGATAAGCCTGCGCGCCTCCGGCAGGCGCACATTGCGATCGGCGAGGGAGTAGCCGAGCGCGTTGTAGGCCTGCGCGTAGTCCGGCTTCACCTTTATGAGCTTGCGCAGGTTTGCTTCGAGGATGTCGAAGCGGTCGAGCTTGTCTGCGGTGAGAGCCATGTCGTAGAGCAGTTCGGGCTGGTCGGGTTGCGCTTCGAGCGCCTTGCCGAGCATGGTGAGCGCCTCGCCGGCCATGCCGGCGTCGCGCAGGATCTGCGCCTCGGCCATGATCAGCTGTACCTTCGGCTCCTGCCCGTTCACCTTGATGGTGTGCAGGTAGGCGCGTGCCTCCTTCACCTTGCCCTGCTTTGCCATCGCCTGCGCGGCGCGTATTCGCGCCGGCAAGTAGTTCTCCCCCTGATCGACCTTTTCGTACCACTGCACGGCCTTCGCCCACTGCCGCTGCTCCTCGGCGATTTGTCCGAGCAGGTAGCGCACGCCGTCCGGATCGCGGTATCCGAGCTTGAGCAACCGCTGCATGCTCGATTCGGCGGTGGCGTAATCGCGCAGCTGGAATGCGAGCAGGCCAACGGCGTAGACCACGTCTCCGTTGCTCGGGTTGTCCGCAAGCAGCTTCTCGAACTGCGCACGCGCCTCGGCGTAGCGCTTGTCGGCGACGAGCAGGCGCGCGTAGTTCAGGCGCACGTCGCTCTTGTCCGGATATTTCTCCAGGTATTGCGACAGACGGCGCGCCGCGTCGTCGGGGGATTTCTTCTGCAGGATCTGCGCTTCGTACAGCGCGGCAATATCCCAGTCGGGCTTGAGCTGCGAGGCACGGCGGATCTCCGCGAGCGCCAGCGTGTCGTCGCCAGCGATGAACGCCGCCTGCGAAACCGCGAAGTGCGCCTGCGGCATGTCGGGATAAGCCGCCGAGAGCTTGCGCACGACGCGCAGGCTGCCCTGCTTGTCCGGATTCCCCGCCAGCAGCCGGTTGAGCTGCATGAATCCGTTCTCGGCATTGGTGCCTTTCGCTGCGAGGAGCTTCTCAAGAAACGGCTCGGCCTCGTCGACGCGCCGCGCGCTCACGAGCAGCGCGGTCACCATCTGCAGGGCGGCGGGCGAGTCGGGGTCGGTCTCGTGCCAGATCCTGGCTGCTTCGAGCGCGATGTCGGGCAGGCGCGCAAACTCCGCCATCTCGACGGCGCGCCGCGCGACGCGCGGGTCGCGCGTGCGCTTCGCGAGTTCGAGATAGGTCTTGGCCGCCAGGTCGGCATCGCCGCGCTGCGCCGCGATTTCGCCCAGCAGAAGGCCGTAGAGCACGTCCTCGCTCAATGGCTCGTTCGGCAGCTGCGCCTCGCGCTGCGCGCTCTTCGCGACGGTCTCGTCCGCGGGTTGCGCGAGCGCGCAGCCTACCGGACCGAGCAATACCGCCAGAACGACTCGCCGTGCAACGGGGGGCCATGCGACCATCATCATTCCTCTGGCCTCCGGAGCGGCGCGGACGCGCCCGCTGTGGGAACCGGATCCGACCTCATCTTAGGTATATTTGATGCCCCGCACAAGCCGCGCCGCTGCATTGCCGACGTGGTCTTGCATGGACCTTATTCGTCGCTGCAGGTTCACATGCCGGAATTGCCAGAGGTCGAAGTCACGCTGCGCGGCATCGCCCCGCAGCTTGCCGGTCGCAGGATTTCCGGCGTCGTCGTGCGCGAAGCGCAGCTGCGCTGGCGAATTCCGGATCTGCTCTCCATCCTGCGCGCGCGCGCGATTCGCGCGCTGCGCCGTCGCGGCAAGTACCTGCTGGTCGATTGCGGCGACGGCCACCTCATCTTGCATCTCGGCATGTCGGGCAGCCTGCGGCTGCTACCGCGCGACACGCCGCCCGGCAAGCACGACCACTTCGACTTGCTGCTGGGCGACATAATGCTCAGGCTGCACGATCCGCGCCGATTCGGCGCGGTGCTGTGGGTCGAGGGCGACGCGGAACGGCATCCCCTGCTCAGCCACCTCGGCATCGAGCCGCTGACGTGCGAACTGAGCGGCTCGCGCCTGCACGCCCTGACGCGCGGACGCCGCACCGCGATCAAGCAGCTGCTCATGGACGGCCGCCGCATCGCCGGCATCGGCAACATCTACGCCAACGAAAGCCTGTTCCGTGCCGCGATCCACCCCGCCACGCCCGCACGCCGTCTGTCGCGCGAGCGCTGCGCGCGACTCGCCGCAGCCATCAAGAAAACGCTGCGCGCCGCGATTCGCGCCGGCGGCTCGAGCCTGCGCGACTTCGTCGGCAGCGACGGCAAACCGGGTTACTTTCAGCAGCGCTACTGGGTGTACGAACGCACCGGGCAGCCCTGCCAGCGCTGCGGCACGCCGATCCGCCGCACGCTGCAGGGACAGCGCTCCAGCTTCTACTGCCCGCACTGCCAGCGGCGCTAGCGGCCGCCGAGCGACTTCACCTTGTCGGCGAGCTTGTCGCGCACCAGCGGGTGCACGAACTTCGATACGTCTCCGCCCAGCGTGGCGATCTCGCGCACCAGCGTCGCCGAGATGAACATGTGTTGCTCCGAGGGCGTGAGGAAGATCGTCTCGACGTCCGGGTAAAGGTTGCGGTTCATGCCGGCGAGCTGGAACTCGTACTCGAAGTCGGACACCGCGCGCAGCCCGCGCAGGATCACGCGCGCCTGGTGCTCGCGAATGAAGTCGATCAGCAATCCGCCGAAGCCGACCACTTCGACGTTCTTCAGGTCGGCGAGCACGGCGCGCGCCATGTCGACACGCTCGTGACGCGTGAAGAAAGGACTCTTGGCGCGGCTGTCGGCGACGCCGATGATGATGCCGGAGAACAGCGTGCTCGCGCGGCGAATCAGGTCTTCGTGCCCGCGTGTGAACGGGTCAAACGTCCCCGGATAGACGGCTCGTATCATCGGCGCTCCATCGTATCAGCTGATAACTCACTTGCCCGGTGCGTCTGCGCCGCAGCTCCTCCCAGGGCGCCCGCAGCTCTAGCGGCCGCTCGGCCTCGAGGTACACGCGCGCGGTCGGGCGAAGATGGGACGCGAGCCCGGCCAGCGCCGCCGGCAGCGCATTCTGCCTGAACGGCGGATCGAGGAAAACCACGTCGAAACGCTCGCCGCTGCGCGCGAGATACTCGAATGCGTCGCCCGGCACGACCTCCACCTGCTGCGCGCCGAGCGCGGCACGGTTGGCGCGCAGCATCGCCACCGTCTCGCGCTCGCGTTCGACCATCACCACGCGGGCGGCGCCACGCGATGCCGCCTCGAAGCCGAGAACGCCGCTGCCCGCGAACAGGTCCAGGCAGACGAGCCCGGACAGATCCTGGCCGAGCCAGTTGAACAGCGTCTCGCGCACGCGGTCCGGCGTCGGTCGCAGCTCGCGGCTCGCCTGCACCTCGATCAGGCGGCTGCGCCAGGTGCCGCCCACGATGCGCACCCGGCCGCGCGGCTTGCGCTGCAGGCGGCGCGGCGCAGCGGGCATGGCGACCTCGTTTGATAGAATCAGGCGGCAATCTTAGCGGCTTTGCGCCGCCCTCAGCGTGTTCGGCCTCGCGAAAAAACCCTCCGACGATCAGGCGTCCTGGCGCGCCCGCCTCAAGGCGGGGCTCGCGCGCACGCGCGGTGCGCTGGGCGGCGGGCTCGCTGCGCTGCTAGGACGGCGCACAGTCGACGAAAGCCTGTTCGAAGAGCTGGAATCGGCGCTGCTCGGCGCGGATTGCGGAGTGGAAGCGACGCAGGCGCTTATCGGGCGCCTGCGCGATCGGGCGCGCACGCAGCGCATCCAGGAAGGCACGGAGCTCAGCGCAGCGCTCAAGGAGGTGTTGTTCGAGCTGCTGGCGCCGCTCGAGCGGGCGCTCGATGTCTCGCGCGCCAAGCCCTGCGTGATCATGGTGGCGGGCGTCAACGGCTCGGGCAAGACCACGTCGATCGGCAAGCTGGCGAAATGGTTCCTGGGCCAAGGCAAGAGCGTGCTGCTCGCCGCGGGCGACACCTATCGCGCCGCGGCGCGCGAGCAGTTGCAGGCCTGGGGCGAGAGGAACGGCGTCGCGGTAATCGCGCAGCAGTCGGGCGACCCCGGCGCGGTGGTTTTCGACGCGGTAAGCGCCGCGCGCGCGCGGGGCATAGACGTCGTGATCGCGGATACGGCTGGACGCCTGCCGACGCAGCTTCACCTCATGGAGGAAATCCGCAAGGTCAAGCGCGTGCTCGGCAAAGCGCTCGAGGGCGCGCCGCACGAAGTGCTGCTGGTGCTCGACGCGAATACCGGGCAGAACGCGCTTGCGCAGGTCAAGGCCTTCGACGACGCGCTCGGACTCACCGGCCTGGTGCTGACCAAGCTCGACGGTACGGCGAAAGGCGGCGTAGTCGCGGCGATCGCGCGCCAGCGGCCGATCCCGCTGCTGTTCGTCGGCGTCGGCGAGGGCATCGACGATCTGCGGCCTTTCGTCGCGCGCGACTTCGTCGAGGCGCTCATTGATTAGCTTTTCCGGCGTCTCCAAGCGCTATCCCGGAGGTCAGGAGGCCCTGCGGGGCGTCTCGTTCGCGGTGCAAAGCGGCGAGATGGTCTTCCTGACGGGTCCTTCGGGCGCGGGCAAGTCGACGCTGCTCAAGCTCATTCCGGCGATCGAGCGTCCGAGCGCCGGGTCCGTGGTCGTGAACGGACAGAACGTCGGCGCCCTCAAGCCCGCGGCGATTCCCTATCTTCGGCGGCACCTGGGGATCGTGTTCCAGGACCAGAAGCTGCTCTACGACCGCAGCGTGTTTGACAACGTCGTGCTGCCGCTGTCGTTTTCCGGCGTCCCGCCCCGGGAGGCGGCGCGGCGCGTGCGCGCCGCGCTCGACAAAGTCGGACTGCTCGGGCGCGAAAAAGCGAATCCCGTACAGCTTTCCGGCGGCGAGCAGCAGCGGGTGGCGATAGCCCGCGCCGTGGTCAACCGCCCCGCGGTGCTGGTGGCTGACGAGCCGACCGCCAATCTGGACCAGGAATCGGCGCTGCGTATCGTCGAAATCTTCGTCGCTTTCCATCAGGTGGGCGTCACGGTGCTGATCGCGACGCACGACCAGGCCGTCGCAGCGCGCTTCGGCCAGCGCGTCCTGCACCTCTCCGACGGCCGCTTGGGTAGCACGGAGAAAGGAACATGAGGAGCTGGTTGCGCCATCACCGGCAGGCGCTCGCCGCGGCGCTCGGCAAGCTCGCCGCGCAGCGGGCGAGCAGCGCGGTAAGCGCCCTGGTGATCGGCGTGGCCCTCGCACTGCCGGCTGGAGGCTACACGCTGCTCGAGAGCGTGCGCACGCTCACGGGACGGATGTCGCTCGATCCCCAGCTCACGGTATTCCTGCGTGATAAGGCGGTACGCGGCGACGTCGACGCCCTGGCGGCGCGCATCAAAACGGACCCGCGCGTGGCGGTTTCGCGATTCGTGCCGCGCGAGCAGGCGCTCAAGGAACTGGCGAGCGTCGAGGGCCTGACCGACGTGGTGGGCGCGCTCGAGAGCAATCCGCTTCCCGACGCTTTCGTGCTGCGAGCGCGCGACCGGGACGCGCAGGCGATCGATGCGCTCGCCGCGGACCTGCGGCGCGACCCATCGGTCGAGCGCGTGCAGGCCGACACCGCCTGGGCGCGCCGACTCGCCGCCGTAACACGCCTTGCGCGCGTGGCGGTCCTGCTGCTCGCGGGACTGCTCGGCTTCGGCCTGGTCGCGGTGACCTTCAACACCATCCGCCTGCAGATTCTCACGCAGCGCGAGGAAATCGAGGTATCGAAGCTGATCGGCGCCACGGACGGCTATATTCGGCGGCCGTTTTTTTACCTAGGCCTGCTGCAGGGGGCGGGCGGCGGGTTGCTCGCGCTCGCGATCGTGTGGGGCGCCCTGGGGCTGCTCAACCCGCAGATCGCTGCGCTGGCCGCCAGCTACGGCACCAACTTCCGCGTGGCATTCCCTCCCGGCGGCGGCGCGATCGTCGTGGTCGCCCTCCCAGCCGCCCTGGGCTGGCTGGGCGCATACATGTCAGTAAGCAGATACTTACGAGAAATACAGCCTAAGTAGGCTGAGTTCTGGGCGAACCAAGGGGAACTTGGGCGATGCTTAGCACTCGAATAGCACGAGTGCTAAAATCAGCCCCGCAAGGAGGAAACTGCATGCAAGCGACTTTGCCGGTCGCTGTGCCGCTGCCGATGGCGGCGGGCAGCATCGAGAGCTACATCCAAACGGTGAACCGCTTTCCGATCCTCAGCGTGGAGGAGGAGCAGGCGCTCGCGCGCCGCTTCCGCCAGCACGACGACCTCGAGGCGGCACGCGGCTTGGTGCTGTCGCACCTGCGCCTGGTGGTCGCGGTTGCGCGCGGCTATCTCGGCTACGGCCTGCCGCACGCGGATCTGATCCAGGAGGGGAACGTCGGCCTGATGAAGGCGGTCAAGCGATTCGATCCCTCGCGCGGCGTGCGCCTGGTGTCGTTCGCGATCCACTGGATCAAGGCGGAGATCCACGAATACATCCTGCGCAACTGGCGGCTGGTGAAGGTCGCCACCACCAAGGCCCAGCGCAAGCTGTTCTTCAACCTGCGCTCCATGAGGCCCGGGCTCGCGCCGCTAACGCGCGACGACGTGAAGCGCGTCGCCGCCGAGTTGCGCGTCAAGCCGGAAGAGGTACGCGAGATGGAGACCCGCCTCGGCGGGCAGGAAATCGCCTTCGAAGCCGATGACGACGAGGACGCCTACGCTCCGGCACAATTCCTCGCCGATCCGCAGGCAGAGCCCTCCCAGCTGCTCGAACACGACGAAAGCGTGCGGCTACAGGCAGAAGGCCTGAAGCGCGCGCTTGCCGCGCTCGACGCGCGCAGCCGGCGCATCATCGAAACGCGCTGGCTGCGGGAAAAGGACGGCGCCACGCTGCACGACCTGGCCAAGGAATACAAGGTGTCGGCCGAGCGCATCCGCCAGATCGAGGCCAAGGCGCTCGAGAAGATGCGCAAAGAGATGGAGAAGCACGGCGCAGCGCTTGCGCTGCCGGCGCCGGGCTGAGCCTCAACCGGCCTCGTGCAGCAGGGTGCGGATGTCGGCGGCGAGATCGTCCGCGCCGACGCGCCCGTAGCCGACGAACAGCCGCAAGCGGCCCGTGGTGTCGAGCACGTAACTGCCCGCGCTGTGGTCGACCGTGTACTCCCCGGGCGCTTCGCCTTTCTTCGCCTCGTAGAACACCTTGAACTCCTTGGCGGCACGGCGGGTCGCATCGGCGTCGCCGTATAGCCCCAGGAAGCGCGGATCGAACGCAGGCACGTAGCGCGACAGGACCACTGGCGTGTCGCGCTCCGGGTCTACCGTGACGAACAGCACCTGCACGCGGTCGGCCTCCGCGCCAAGCTTCTTCATCACTTGCGCCATTTCCGCGAGCGTCGTCGGGCAGACGTCCGGACAATGCGTGTAGCCGAAGAACAGGACCACCACCTTGCCGCGAAAATCCTGCAAGCTGCGCGGCGTGCCGTTCGGATCGGTGAGCGAGAGCTGCTTGCCGTAGTCGACGCCGGTGATGTCCGTGCTCTTGAACTTCGGTCCGCCCGCGTCGCAAGCAACGAGCAGCAGCGCGCCGAGCACGCCGGCCAGGCTAGAGCGCCAGGTAATGGTCAACGAGCAGCGCCGCGAACAGCGCGGCGAGGTAGACGATCGAGTAGCGGAACATGCGGCGCGCCAGGCGGTCGCTGTACGCCCGGTAGATGCGCACCGCGTAGCCGAGGAACACCGCCCCGAGCACGCAGGCCGCGACGAAATACAACATGCCGCTCATGCGCACGACGTACGGCAGCAGGCTCACGCCGCACAGGATGACGGTATAGAGCAGCACCTGCAGCTGCGTGTACTTGCGCCCGTGCGTCACCGGCAGCATCGGCAGGCCCGCGCGCGCGTAGTCGTCCGCACGGTAAAGCGCGAGCGACCAGAAATGCGGCGGGGTCCACGCGAATATGATGAGGAACAGGAGCATCGCCTCGATAGTCACCTGCCCGGTGACCGCCGCCCAGCCGAGGACGGGCGGCATCGCCCCCGATGCACCGCCGATCACGATGTTCTGCGGTGTCGCCGGCTTGAGAATCACGGTGTACACGATCGCGTAGCCCACGAATGTCCCGAGCGTGAGCCACATCGTGAGCGCGTTGACGAAGTGCGCGAGCACCCATAGCCCGGCGCCGCCGACCACCCCCGCGAACATCAGCGTATGCAGTGCGCCGAGCTCACCGCGCGGCAGCGGCCGCCAGCGCGTGCGCTGCATCACCGCGTCGATGTGCTGCTCGACGAGACAATTGACGGCAGCGGCCGCGCCCGCGACCAGCGCGATGCCGAGGGTCCCGGCGAGCAGCGCCTGCGGCGGGACCATGCCCGGCGCGGCGAGCAGCATGCCGATCACGGCGGTGAACACGATGAGCGACACGACGCGCGGCTTGGTCAGCGCGTAGAAGGCGCGCGCCCGCTGCGCGAGCCCGCGCGCGGTGCCGGAGCTGAGAACCTGGGTATTCACGGAGCCGGAAATTTTATCACGGCCGCTCAGCCGATCTGCGAGTACTTGAGCAGCCGCCGCACATCCTTGAGCATCTTCGAAGCGTCGGGGTCGCGCGGGAAGCGCAACATCAGATTGCCCGCGGGGTCGACCAGGTAGATGTGGTCCGCCAGCTGCGCCGGCGCGCCGAACGCCGCCGCGAACGGGCCGTCGTCGGAGCGCACGACCTGCGTGCCGTCGAACGCGGCGAGCACGCCTGCGGCCGGCGTGCCGTTGTCGGTCAGCACCCACAGGCGCGCGACGCGCTCCATGTCCTTGCCCATCGCCCTGCGCACCTGGCGCATGTAGTAGAGCTTGCGCTCGCAGTACCCGTCGCAGCGCGCCGCATCGAATTGCACGAGCAGCCACCTGCCGCGCAGCCCGGACGTCGAGACCTGCCTGCCGTCCAGCGCCGTGAGCGCGACCGCCGGCAGGACCGTCGGGCCGACGAGTTCGCCATAGTTGCCCGTCGTTCCGAGCCCCCACTCGAACCGGTAGGCGAGCCAGGCGAGCGCGAGCGGCGCGGCGAAGAACGCCGCGAGCAGCAGCAGCTTGAGCCGGCCGCGCCGGACGGCGTCAGGGCTCGGAGGGACGCTCACGGCGGAACGACTGCACCAAGAAGAGGATGACGGCCAGAGCCGCGAACGAATACCACTGCAACGCATAGCTCGCGTTCCGCTCCGCGCCCGTGTCGGGCCGCTGCCAGTCGCGCAGCAGCCCGTCGTCGACCTGCGAGAGCTGCTCGATCACGAGGGGTTGCAGCGCGAGACCGGTCGCGGCGGCGAACTCGTCGAGCCGCAGGTTCTGCCATACGCGGCCCCGGGGCGGACGGTGCCGCGGCTCGAACGCCTGCGGCAGGCGCTGCAAGGCGATCCCCTCGACGCGCAGCTCGCCCGGCGGGGTGTGGATCTCGGGCAGCTCTTCGCGCCGCGCACCCGCGGCGACCCAGCCGCGATCGATCAGCACGTGCAGGCGGCTTTGTCCGAGACGCAGCGGCGTCACCACCTCGAAGCCGAGCCGGCCGTCGTGGATCTTGTTGTCGAGCAGCACCGTGTATTCGGGGACAAAAGTGCCGAGCGCCGCGATCCGCTGCTGCGCGTATTCCGCGGCCGCCACGGGGCGAGCCGGAAGCTCGCGCGCCGGCGCGCGCAGCGCCGCCTCGAGCCGTGCGGCGAGCGCGCGCTTCTCCTCGGCCCGGCGCGCCTGCCAGTTGCCGAGCGCGATGAACGCCGCGCAGCCCGCGAGCGCGAGCGCGAAGCCCCACCACTTCGGCCGGAATGCCCTGCCCTGAACCGTAAACGTCATGACGGCGCGTGCAACAGGACGGGTGCTTGCCTTAAACTCGACCTTCTCCATGCGCTATGTCGTGATCGCCGTGTTCCTGATGATCGTCGCCAGCCTCGGCTCGGCGCTGTTCTTCGTTTACCACGACAAGAGCGGCTCCAACCGCGCCGTCAAGGCACTCGCGTTGCGCGTTGCGCTGTCGATCGCCCTGTTCCTGTTCCTGATGGCGGGGTTCTACTTCGGATTCATTCCCGGCCGCCTGCGCTAGCAAGCGGCGAAAAAAATACGCCGCACGGCGTGCGGCGTAGAGGCTTCTCCTCCGCGGCGCCTCGCGGGCGCCCTTCTCCTGTTGTCTCTTGCGGACTTCAGCTCCTAGAGCCAATAGACGAAGATGAACAGTCCGAGCCACACCACGTCCACGAAGTGCCAGTACCACGCGACCGCCTCGAATGCGAAATGGTGGTCGGGCTTGAAATGGCCCATCAGGCTGCGCACCAGGATGACCGTCAGCATGATCGCGCCGAGCGTCACGTGAAATCCATGGAAGCCCGTGAGCATGAAGAAGGTCGAGCCGTAGACGCCCGTGGTGAGCTTCAGGTTCAGCAGCGAATAGGCGTGGTGGTACTCGTACGCCTGGAGAGTAAGGAACGTCACGCCGAGCGCCACCGTGAAGAACAGGAACAGGCTCAGCAGGGCGCGCTTGTTTTCCTTCAGGGCCCAGTGTGCGATCGTCACCGTGACGCCCGAGGAGAGCAGCAGCAGCGTGTTGATCGCAGGGATGCCCCAGGCCTCCATGGGAGAGAACTTCTGCTCGAAGGCGGGGCCCGCGGACGGCCAGTGGGCGGAGAAATCGGGCCATGCGAACGCCTGGCTCTGCAGGCTGGCGAGGTCCGGGACCGAGATTTGCCGCGTATAGAAGAGCGCCCCGAAGAACGCGGCGAAGAACATCACCTCGGAGAAGATGAACCAGCTCATCCCCCAGCGAAACGACACGTCTTCCCAGCCGCCGTACTTGCCGCCCTCGGACTCGCGGATCACGGCGCCGAACCAGCGGAACAGCATGTAGAGCAGGACGGCGGCGCCGGCCGCGATCGAGTACCAGCCGCCGGAGGAGCCGTTGAAGACGAACACTGCCCCGAGCGCCGCCAGGAACAGCGAAATCGAACCCATGATCGGCCACGGCATGGGCTGCGGCACGTAGTAGTGCTGACGGCTGGACGCGATCTGCGACATATTGCTTTCTCCCTGCCTCGAGTTCTCGATTCTTGCTCAGCTCGTCACGATGCGTACGACCAGGACGAGCGTCAGTACGAACAGCGCCGCGAACACCAGGCCCGCGACGATCAGATGGACCGGCTTCAGGGCCTGCGTCTCGCGCTCGTGATCGGCCCGGCGGCGAATTCCCAGAGCGCCGAACAACACCGTCTTGGCGACCTCGAACAGCCCGGAATTCCTGCGCTCGGACATCTCCGCCTCCGCGGCGCTCACGAGCGATCCCCCGCGCCCGGCACCTCGAAGAAAGTATAAGACAGCGTGATATCGCCCACGTCGCGCGGCAGCCCCGGATCGATCACGAACACGACCGGCATCCTCCTGCTTTCCCCCGGCGCGAGCGTCTGCTGCTTGAAGCAAAAGCATTCTAGCTTGTTGAAATAGCGGGCAGCGATTTGGGGTCCGAAGCTTGCCACCGCCTGACCAGTTACCGGCACGGCGCTCGAATTCACCACCTCGTATTCCACCGTGAACAGCTCGCCGGGATGCACCGTGACATGGCGGGTGACGGGACGGAAGCGCCACGGCACGTCGGCCGTGTTGGCGTCAAGCTCGATGGAAATGCTGCGCGAAGCGTCGACCTGCGTGTTCGCCGGCACCGCATCGGCCTTATAGAAATAGTTCAGGCCGAAGGCCTCGCAGATCTGCTTGTAGAACGGCACCAGAGCGTAGCCGAAGCCGAACATGACGATGGCGACGACCGACAGCCGCAGCAGCAGCCGCCGGTTGTCCGCCCCGCGCTCTGCGTGCAAGGCGCTCATCCGCCGAGCAGCCAGTATTTGGCGATGATGCCGAGGAATGCAGCCAGGGCAATCGACGCCAGCACGAGCGCTGTCTTTGCGTTCTGCGTCATGATGCGAGCGGGCACCGCGTTACTTGAGCACCGGCGGCGTCTCGAACGAGTGATAGGGCGCCGGCGTGGGCAGGTGCGTCCACTCGAGCGAGTCGGCGCCGTCCCAGGGCTTCTGCGGGGCCTTCTCGCCCCTCGTGATGCACTTCACCACGATGTACAGGAACAGCAACTGCGTGAGGCCGAAGCCGAATGCGCCGATCGAGGAGATCTTGTTCCAGGTCTCGAACATGAGGGGATAGTCCGGGATGCGACGCGGCATGCCAGCCAGCCCGAGGAAGTGCTGCACGAAGAAGATCATGTTGAAGAAGATCATCGACAGCCAGAAGTGCCACTTGCCCAGCGTTTCGTCGTACATGCGGCCGGTCCACTTCGGCAGCCAGAAGTAGATGCCCGCGAAAGCCGAGAACAGCGCCCCGGCCACCATCACGTAGTGGAAGTGCGCCACCACGTAGTAGGTGTCCTGCAGCTGGATGTCGACCGGGGCGAGCGACAGCACGAGGCCGGAGAAGCCGCCCATCGTGAAAAGGAACAGGAACCCGATCGCGAACAACATCGGCGTCTCGAAGGAAAGCGACCCCTTCCACATCGTCGCCACCCAGTTGAACACCTTGACGCCGGTGGGAACCGCGATCAGCGTGGTCGCGTACATGAAGAACAGCTGCGCCGTGACCGGCATGCCGACCGTATACATGTGGTGCGCCCAGACGATGAACGACAGGATCGCGATCGCGGAGGTCGCGTACACCATCGAGGCGTAGCCGAACAGCGGCTTCCTCGAGAACGCCGGAATCACCTGCGAAATCACGCCGAACGCGGGCAGCGCGATGATGTAGACCTCGGGGTGTCCGAAGAACCAGAAGATGTGCTGGTAGAGGACCGGGTCGCCGCCGCCCGCGGCATTGAAGAAGGTGGTGCCGAAATGGCGGTCGGTGAGCGTCATCGTCACGGCTCCGGCGAGCACCGGCATCGCGGCGATCAGCAGGTAGCCGGTGATCAGCCACGTCCAGCAGAACAGCGGCATCCTCATCAGCGTCATCCCCGGGGCGCGCATGTTGAGGATCGTGGTGACGATGTTGATCGAGCCCATGATCGAGCTCATGCCGAGCAGGTGCACCGCGAAGATGGTGAGGTCCATGCCCATGCCCATCTGCACCGTAAGCGGCGCGTACATCGTCCAGCCCACGCC
>Ga0187773_10000474_pt1 | contig 16176 bp, 19 predicted proteins | sample 0216_BV02_MP05_1_FD_133133 | JGI IMG/M metagenome (GOLD analysis project Ga0187773, IMG submission 133133) | Tropical peat soil microbial communities from peatlands in Department of Meta, Colombia - 0216_BV02_MP05_10_MG | ecosystem: Environmental > Terrestrial > Soil > Wetlands > Peat | place...
GGATTTCGTCGTCTGTCATGTGGGTTTTCTGCCGGAGTGAGAAGCCGACATTTTCCCAAACCGCCAGAGAATCGAACAGCGCCGCATACTGAAAAAGCATCCCGAATTTCTTTCGCAGCTCGTCCAATGCACGCTCCTTCAACGCGGAAAGGTCCTGTCCGGCGACGACTACCCTCCCGCGGTCCGGTTTCATCAGGCCGATAATGTGTTTGAGGATCACGCTCTTTCCGCTTCCGCTCCCTCCGATGATTACCATCGTCTCGCCGCGTTCGATCGTGAGGGTGACGCCCCGGAGCACATGATTGTCCCCGAAAGACTTGTAAACATCCAAAAGCTGAATGACCGGCTCGCCCACGCTGTGTCCTTTTGATTAGAACAGCATCGAGGTCAGAAAATAGTCCGAGATCAGAATCAGCATGGAGGAGATGACGACCGCGCCCGTCGTGGCTTTGCCCACGCCTTCCGCTCCTCCCTGTGTATTGAATCCTTTGTAACAACTGATCGTCGCAATGATCGCCCCAAATACAAAGGCCTTGAGCAAGCCGCCGAAGATGTCATCGTATTCCAGATAATCGGTCGTGCGCCTCATGTAGACGACCGGGTTGACGTCGAGCATCTGTACCGCCACGAAATATCCCCCCGCGATTCCGATGGCGTCTGCGAAGATCGTCAGGATCGGCAGCATGAACATCCCGGATAACAGCCTCGGTACGACCAGATATTTGATCGGGTTTGTGGCCATCGTACTAAGAGCGTCGATCTGTTCGGTGACCCGCATCGTTCCCAGTTCAGCCGCCATGGCCGCGCCTGCGCGGCCGGCGACGATCAGCGCGGTGAGGACCGGCCCGAGCTCGCGGGTCATTGATAGGGCCACGACGGTTCCGACCAGGCTTTCGGCATTGAATCGTTTGAATCCGGTGTGGCTTTGAAGAGCCAGCACCATGCCGGTCGAAATGGCCGTGATCAGAACGACCGGAACCGAACGAACGCCGACCTCCTCCATCTGCTTCAGGATATTCCGAAACCCGAGCGGGGGACGAAGAGCCCATTTGAGCGAGTTCAAGAAAAGCACAGACACATTTCCGATCTCTTCGATGAATTTTGTCGTTTTGAAACCGATGACCTCAAGCCATTTCATCTCGGTTGGACTCCGTCGCGATAAAAACGGGGCACCCGGTGACTGACGGCGCAGAGGATCTCATACGGGATGGTGCCGAGCTGACGGGCCAAGGCATCGGCCCAGAGGGTTTCGGTTCCTTGCGCCCCGATTAGGACGGCTTCCGCTCCGATTTGTACGGTCGGCAGATCCGTGACATCGACCATCGTCATGTCCATGCAGACTCTCCCAATGACCGGGAGGCGTCGCCCATTGATCAATACCTGGCCCCGGTTCGACCATGCACGGCTGAAGCCGTCGGCATAACCGATCGGCAGGACCGCGATCAGGCTCTCTCGGCGGGTGGTAAAGGTACGGCCGTAGCTGATCGACGTCCCTGCCGGGACCCGTTTCAAATGAATGATCCGTGTTTTGAGTGTCATGACCGGTCTGATCGGAATGGGGTCCAAACCCGGAGAAGGGGGCGCGTATCCGTATAACACGATGCCGGGCCTCACGAGGTTGAACCAAGCGCGCTTCAAACCCACGATCGCTGCGCTATTGGACATGTGGAGCAGTGGAATTTTTATACCCAGAGCCTCAATCCTGCGCTGAACTTTTTCAAAACGGTCGATCTGATCTTCGGCGGATCGGCAATCGGTCAGTTCGTCATCGGCAAAATGAGACATCAGCCCCAGGATCTCTATTTTTTTAACGGCAGAGACCCGTTCGATGAAGGGGCCAAGCTCCCGTTCCAACAATCCCAGTCGACCCATCCCGGTGTCAATTTTAAGATGGATGCCCATGGGGCGGGTGGTTTTTGAGGCCGTTCGTTTTAACGGCTCCAGTTGATCCGGATGAGAAATCACGGGTGTGAGGCGGTGTTTTAAGAATTGTTCGGCTTCCTCCTGAAGAAAGCCGGCCATGACCAGAATCGGCGCCGCGATCCCGGCCCGGCGGAGTTGTATGCCCTCATCGATGAAGGCGACGCCCAACCCCTGAATATTCTCGGAAACTGCGGCCTGTGAAATGGGAATGATCCCGTGACCATAGGCGTTGGCCTTAACCACGGCGAGAAGCGCTCGCTGTGGACCGATACGGTCACGGACCCATCGGAGATTCTGACGGAAGGCGGCCAAATCGATTTCTGCGACGGTGGGATGGTGCGATCGAATCGCGAGCGATTTTTTGATCATCTTGGTGAGCGTCACGGGACCTCCGTCCCTTTCGTCCCCCGGGCGGCCATGGCCGCCTCGATTTTCGATCGGGTCACGTTGTGCTGCTGAGCGAAACCCGGCAGATCCGAACCGGAAGCGGTTTCGGCCCTAAACGACGCGGCTTGGGCCTGGACCGGTTGCCCGAGGCTTAAGAAAAGAAGGGCGCGGGTGTCCTCGTAGAATGCGCGGTGACTGGGATCCCTCGCCAGGGCCCGGTCGATCCTTTCCCCGGCCTCGTCCAGATGGATTCCCTGTACGACATAAATCCAGGCCAGGTTGTTGTTGACCATGGGATTGTTCGGATCACGTTGAAGCGCGCGACGATACATTTTTTCGGCGGATGCGTACTGTTCTTGTTGTGCATATACATTTCCCAAATTGGCCAGCGCGGGCAAGATGTCCGGATCCTGAGCGAGAGCGGCCTGATATTGCTTTTCGGCCGAGGCCCAGTCTTTTTGCGATTCATAACTCAGACCGAGCTGTACATGTTCCTGAGGGGTGAGCGGGTCGTGCAATACGACGATCCGCGGCAGGGATCCGCAACCCCCGACCGTGAAGAGAAGCCCCATTCCGATCAGCCATCGGATCTTGCCGATTTCGGTACTTATGAGGTCACCTCCCGGGGAAGAATCAGCAGATTCCAGTAGCCTGTTTTAGACCATGCGTTCAAGAAGGTTCCAACCGGCATCCTTCCATAGGCTTGTTCCCCGGAATGGACGATGACCATCGAGTGAGTCCCGTCATAGCCCGTGACGACTACGAAATGTCCTTGCGGAAACAGGCGCCATCTTAAGTTGAGATAGACGATTACGGGCTGGTTCTTTTTTAAATGAAGGAGTAGATCCTCCAGACGGCCGGGATAAGAGGAGACGGCGAGTCCACGTTTTTGCGCGGCCCGTTCCAGATCAATGGGCAAACTGCCTTTCAGTTTTTCGAGGTAAACCTCTTGGGTAATCTCTTCAAGAGAAACCGGGTGGCCCCAATACGCCAAGAGGCTCGCAACCGCCGCGGGACCGCATCCCAGTTCTTCTTGGGGATAAAAAGGAACGCCGGCGATGACTGAATCCCCGGAGGGCTGGGGTGCCGAGGAGGCCGTACGGCCATCCGCAAAGAATAACAGCGTTGTGATTCCGAAGAGCAGGTATCCTGTAAATAATGGATGGTAGCGCAACCAATGCCCCGCAGAGCTGTTCATGATTGTAGGGGCCCACGTCGCCCCCGCAAAACCCGTTGGAGCAACATGACCGAGCGACTCGACTGAGCGCTCACGCCGAAGCCTTGTGAAGGTCCTCCCCTTCCCGCGCACCATGCTTGCGGGTTATCTACTTCGTAATTATGATCTTGTGCCCGGTCAGTTGCAGAAGGACCACTACCAGGATTGCAATCACCAGCAAAACAACGATCGTTCCCAGCGCATCCCCGCCTGGTTGCAAAGCATCTAACTGGGTTGCGACCTCGTGAACCTGCTGGTCAGAAAGTTCATCCAAGCGCGATCTGATTTCATCCGGGGTCAATCCAAAGTCGGCCAAACGTTGAACGATGAGCCTGGATTCCAAGACGGACTGAATTCTTTTCATCGAAATTTCACGATCCGGTCCGAGGGCGCCCAACTCCATGGCTGCCCCAGAAGGGAGTAGCGCGGCCGAACTTTCTCGGGTTTCAAATGTGATGCTGATGATCGCGACGACCAGGACCCAAACGATCAGGAGGCGAAGTCGATTGTGGAACCACGGTGACATGAATAATACCTCCGTTGCCTAGGTTTTTTCCAGAATCTCGTTTTCCTTGTTCTTGATAAGCTCGTCGATTTTTTTGATGAATTCGTCGGTCAATTTCTGGATCTCATCTTGAGATTTTCGGAGGGTATCCTCGCTCAACGAACCGGATTTCTGCTGACCTTTTAGGTCTTCGTTCGCATCCCGACGGAGATTCCGAATGACGACCTTGGAGTCCTCTCCCAATTTCTTGCAATGCTTGCCCAGATCCTTTCGGCGCTCCTCGGTAAGGGGGGGGATATTGATCCGGACGACCTTGCCGTCGTTGCTGGGATTGAGGCCCAGATCGGAAGCCAGTATGGCCTTTTCGATATCGGCAATGAGGTTCGGTTCCCATGGCTGAATGGCGATCTGGCGGCTTTCGGGAACAGACAGGGCGGCTACCTGGCGCAACGGGGTCGGTGTGCCGTAATAATCCACCTTTATATTGTCTAAAAGCACAAGCGAAGCCCTCCCGGTTCTGACACCCGCGAGCTCCTTGCGAAGATGTTCAACGGCGCCCTCCATTTTCTCCTTTACCGCTTTTTTAATGTCGGTTGCCATTGAGAATCGCTCGCTCCCGATCGGTTAAACTGCTTTCCGGACGATGGTGCCGATTTTTTGTCCGAGAATGATTCGCTTGATGTTTCCGTTTTCTTTCAGATTAAATACGATCAGTGGTAGGCTATGATCCATGCAAAGGGTGACGGCCGTCGAATCCATGACGCGGAGATCCTTTTCGATGACCTGAAAAAAGGTCAGTTCGTCGTACCGTTTTGCTTTGGGATGTTTCATCGGATCGGCGTCATAGATGCCGTCCACCTTCGTGCCTTTTAGGATGACCTGGGCGCCGATTTCCATGGCGCGGAGGGCGGCGGCGGTATCAGTCGAGAAATACGGGTTTCCGGTTCCCCCCGCAAAAATGACGACCCGTTTCTTCTCCAAGTGACGGATGGCCCTTCGGCGGATGTAGCTTTCGGCCAATTGGCGCATCTCGATCGCCGACTGAACACGGGTGAAAACGCCTTTGCGTTCTAAGGCATTCTGAAGCGCCAGCGCATTCAGAACGGTCGCCAGCATGCCCATGTAATCGGCAGAGGAACGCTCCATCCCACCGGCGCTGGCGGCCAGTCCTCGGAAAATATTTCCGCCGCCGATGACCACGGCCACCTCGACGCCAAGGTCGTGGATGTCCTTGATCTCGCTGGAAACGGCGTCGATGACCTTTGGATCAATGCCGTAGCCTTGATCCCCGGCCAGGACCTCGCCGCTGATCTTCAGCAACACCCGCTGGTATTTCGGTGCATTCATGCCTCGACGATCTCACCGAGTCGAAACCGTGTAAATCGGCGAACGGAGATATTCTCACCGAGTTTAGCAATCTTCTGACCGAGGAGGTCCTTAATCGAGATGGAGGGATCCTTGACGAAGGGCTGCTCCAACAGGCAGGCCTCCGCATAAAATTTTTCAAGGCGCCCGGCCACGATTTTATCCAAAACGGCCATCGGCTTTCCGCTTTCTTTGGCCTGGGCCAAAAAAATCTCTTTCTCTTTTTCCAAAACGGCGCCGGGAATCTCCTCCCGCTTGAGATATCGTGGGTCGGCCGCGGCGATATGCATGGCCAGGTCCCGGGCCAGTCCTTGGAAATCGTCCGTCTTGGCGACAAAGTCGGTTTCGCAGTTGACCTCGAGGAGGACGCCGAGCTTATTGCCGGCATGGATATAGGAGACGATCAGGCCATCGTTGGTGGCCCGGCCGGATTTTTTCTGAGCCGTGGCTAGACCCTTCTGCCTCAGAAAATCGATGGCCTTGGCCATATCGCCTCCCGACTGGGTCAGGGCCTTTTGGCAGTCCAAAATACCGGCGCCGGTTTTCTCGCGCAGATCCTTTACCAAAGTGGCGTCAATGGACATTATCCGCCTCCACGGTTCCCTCGACCGGCTCACCCGCAGGAGATGCGATCGGGATCGCGGATAAGCTCGCTTCGGGCACTGGAGCAGCGGCCGCCGTTTCGGCCTGAGGGTGCTTCTTGGCACGAAGCTGCATCCCTTCAATGGCGGCCTCTGCGATACGGGTCGTGATGAGTTTGATCGTGCGGAGCGCGTCGTCGTTTCCTGGGATGATCAGGTCGGCATCCTCCGGATCGCAGTTCGTATCCAGGATCGCGATCACGGGGATCTCAAGGCGCTTGGCTTCCTGGACCGCAATATGCTCCTTCTTGGTATCCACAATATACACCGCGCCTGGAAGGGTGGTCATTTCCTTGATCCCGTTCAGGTACTTTTCCAGTTTCATCCGATCCTTTTCGAGATCCGCGACCTCTTTTTTTGTCAGGCGGTCGTAGGTGCCGTCCGTCCGCGCGGCTTCCAGTTTCTTCAGACGATCGATGTTTTTTCGGATCGTCTGGAAATTGGTCAACATTCCCCCCAGCCACCGCTGGTTGACGTAGAACATCTGGCTTCGCTTGGCCTCGGTCTCGACCACTTCCTGGGCCTGGCGTTTTGTGCCGACGAAGAGGACGGCGCGGCCGTCTGCAACGGTCTGTTTAACAAACTCATATGCGGCATGGAAATGCTTCAGCGTTTTCTGCAGATCAATGATGTAAATCCCGTTGCGTTCACCGAAGATGTATTTTTTCATCTTGGGATTCCAACGTTTTGTTTGGTGGCCGAAGTGAACTCCGGCCTCCAAGAGCTCTTTCATTGTGATCACGGGCATAAAAACCTCCTATGTGGTTGATCCTCCGCCTGTTTGTTCGTTCGAATCGCATGCCGGTAAGCAGACATACACCACTTCGAACGCCGATCCCTCCTAACATGAGTGGGAAACGGTCAGGCGTGTGAATTGAGTTCCATCAAACCCTTCGAAAAATAACATATTAAAGAATAATTTGCAAGAGAAAAGATGGAGATTAAGTCCGGTAAGCCGTGTTGATCCGAATGTATTCCTCGGTCAGATCGCAGGTCCAAGCCGTTGCGGAATGTTTTCCGGACCGAAGATCGAGGGTTACGGTAAAGGATCGATTCCCAAGCACCCTGGCGGCTTTCCTCTCGGCCGTCGGGCCGAGGCCCACTCCATTTTGTACCACCGCGACGTTGTCAAAATAAATACTTATCCTGGCAGGATCGAACTCCACCCCGGCCGAACCCGCAGCCGCGGCGATTCGGCCCCAGTTGGCGTCCTCGCCCAGAAAAGCAGTCTTGACCAAGGGTGATTGGGAGATCCGCCGAGCAATTATTCGGGCCGCATCTTCGCGTTTGGCCCCGATAACTCGAATCTCCGCCAACTTCGTTGCGCCTTCACCGTCCCGGGCAATCATTTTGGCCAGTTTGGTACAAACGGCGTCGAGGGCTTCCTGAAAAGCCCTTCTTGCAGCGGGGGATCTTTCGATGGATTCGTTTTCTGCCGCTCCATTGGCTAGACAGACAACCATGTCATTTGTGCTGGTTTCCCCGTCGACCGAGACCATGTTAAAGGATTGATTCACGGCCGCTGTCAGCATTTTTTGAAGCCGTGCGGAGGAAATCCGGACGTCCGTGGTCAGAAAGGCGAGCATCGTCGCCATATTGGGATGAATCATCCCGGCTCCCTTGGCAATTCCTCCGATCGTGACGGTTTTTCCAAGAATCCTCACCTGTACCGCGGCCTCTTTCGTGAAGGTGTCGGTTGTCAAGATTGCGGCAGCCGCTTTTCGGCTTCCTTTCGCGCTTAAGGCCGAGATGGCCCGGGGAATCCCGGTCTGGAGTGCCTTTAGCGAGGGGGGCGCACCGATTTTCCCGGTGGAGGCCACCGCGACCCGGCGGGGTGAGATATCGAGCAGTTTCCCAGTTATCGTGGCCATCTGTTCCGCAATGGCCAATCCTTCGGCGCCTGTGCAAGCGTTTGCCGATCCCGAGTTGGCCACGATCGCTTGAAGCTTTCCATCTTGGGAATGGTTCCGGGTTATGATCACTGGGGCGGCCGCGGCCCGGTTCGAAGTAAACACCGCGGCGGAGGAACAGCGACAATCCGCCACGATCAGGGCGAGGTCGGGGCTTCGTTTGGATTTGATTCCGCAATGGAGGCCGGCGGCGCGGAAGCCTTTCACGGCTGTTATTCCCCCGTGTGCATTTTTCATCGTCGGCCCTTTTATGGAAACAGCCCCGGGGCCGTTAGCCCCAGGGATTCTTCGTAACCCATCATGAGGTTCATGTTCTGAATCGCCTGGCCGGCCGCTCCTTTGACCAGATTGTCGATGGCCGTGACGACAACGAGGGTTGCCGACCTACGGTTGGCATGGCCATCGACCACCAAGCCGATGTGGACGTCGTTTGAACCCTGAACGTTCCGCGTGTTGGGCAGTTCACCGGACGGTAATACTCGGACGAACGGGTCTCCCTCGTAGAAATCCTGGAAAAGTTTTACCGCCGCGTCGGTTTCGATTTTTTTCGTAAGCTTGACGTAAATCGTGGACAGAATTCCGCGGTTGATTGGTACCAGATGCGGTGTAAATGTCACCGCAACCTTTTTTTTGGCCAAGAGGGACAGCTCCTGCTCGATCTCGGGCAGATGACGATGTCGGCCGATGCTATAGGCCGATACGGCCTCGTGGGCTTCCGGAAAATGGGTGGCCTGGCTAGGGCTCCGTCCGGCGCCGGAGATCCCGGATTTTGCATCGATGAAAATCTGACCGGAATCCACCACCGGTTTTTGGAACAACGGAAGAAGCCCCAGAAGCGCGCCGGTCGGATAACAGCCCGGATTGGCCACGATTCGGGCCGATTTGATCGCGTTGCGGTAAAGTTCGGGCAGACCGTAGCAAGCCCGCGCCAATAGACCGGGATGGAGATGGGCAGTCTTGTACCATTTCTCATAGGTCTTCGGGTCCTTCAACCGGAAATCGGCGCTGAGATCGATCACGCGTTTCTTCTTCTCGATCAACCGGGCCGCGACCGGCATCGCGGTTGTATGCGGCAGAGCCAGGAAGAATAGATCGGCTTTGTCCGCCAATTCGTTTGTCTCCAGCGGTTCCAGGGTCAGCGCCAGCCGCCCTTTGAGGTTCGGAAAGAGGGCTTCGATCGGGTGACCGGCCGATTGTCCAGAAGTGACCGCGGCCACCATGATCCGGGGATGCAGGCAGAGCAATCGGAGCAACTCACCACCGGTATAACCGCTGGCACCGAGTACGGCAACCTTCAACATGATTCTCGCCTCCATTCTAGCGGCTCACGTCGCCCCCCCTTTTTTGAGTGGGGGGCCGTGCGGGCTTTGCTCCTCTGATCCGGGAATAAAAAAAGGGGCCCTGCGGCCCCTTTATAATTCGACATAACACTTAACGTTTAGAATACTGGAACCGCCGACGTGCACCTTTCTGGCCGTATTTTTTGCGTTCCTTCACGCGGGAATCGCGGGTCAACAGGCCCTCCTTCCTCAACGACTCACGCATTGCGCTGTTGGCTAGAAGCAAGGCCTTGGCGATTCCGTGCCGTACCGCGCCGGCCTGACCCATCTCGCCCCCTCCCTGCACATTGACGGCCGCATTAAACTTGCCGGTTGTGCTGGTGACCTGAAAAGGCTGAAGGACTTGAATCCGGTGGATCTCCCGCGGGAAATAAGTCTCAAGGGACCGTTCGTTGATGGTAATCTGGCCGGTTCCCGGCCTCAGTTGGACGCGGGCGACGGCGTTCTTCCGTTTTCCGGTTGCGGCAAACAGGTTTGCGGTGCTCATCCGTTTCTCCTCGATCCGGGCGATTCCATCGGCTGTAAGTGCTGAGCTTTGTGCGGATGATCCGGACCGGCATACACTCTCAACTTCTTGAGCATGGCTTTGCCTAATTTGGTCTTGGGTAGCATTCCCTGAATGGCCCAGCGGACCAGACGATCGGGCCGATCGTTTAAAAGTTTCCCGGCGGTGGTGGATTTAAACCCGCCCGGATAATCCGAGTGGTGAGCGTAGACCTTGCTGACGAGCTTGTCCCCCGTGAGCTGGACCCCGGCGGCATTCACGATGACGACATGATCGCCGCAGTCCACATGGGGGGTGAAGGTCGATTTGTGTTTTCCCCGCAGAATCGAAGCCACCTCGGACGCCAGACGACCCAAAATCTTGTTTTGGGCATCCACCAGATGCCAGGTTCGTTTAAAATCTTTTTTCTTGGCTGAAACCGTTTTCATGATTATCATAAAGCGGAGCCCCTCTTCAAAAGGCTAGATGTTAAATTAAAATAATTCGCTTGTCAAGTGAAATATACTGCATTATCCTCTTTTAAACAGCTCGATGTTGACTCCGATAAATCCGCCGATGGCGCCGCCGGAGCCGGCTCCGATGATGAAGGCATAGGGTCCGCCCAGCCAAAGAGCCAGCGCGCCGCCGATAAAACTTCCCGCCAGGACGCTGATGAAGAAGCGCCGGGCACCCAACCTGGAGAGGAAGCCGCCGAGCATGATCCCGAGCAACATCGCTGTGATCGTGAGTACGGCTCCGCCGAGGTTCAGCCCGATCACGGCCCCGGTTGTCCCCATGATGATCACGCCCATGACCAGGTCGACCGTAATCCTGATAGCTCTCATCTGAGTTAACATATCGGGCATGTTTGCTTTTTCCCGTTTAAACTCTGGATGAAATCATCTTCCTCCTCATCCTCCTCACTTTCCTCATCTTCCTCCTCAGTTTCCTCTTCTTCCTCCTGCTCTTCTTCGTCTTCCTCGTTGTCATTTTCCTCCCCTTCGGCGACCGTATCGGGCGCGGTCAAGAGCCGTCCAAAACCCGGGGCCCACCTTATCAACACGTTCAGATTTTTCATCAGGTTTTCAATCCTGTGGGATGACGTAAGATGATGGCCGTGGATATGATTAGCAAGCGTCCGTATTATAACAACCTCGGGAGTTTTATTCAAATGGAAGGTCAACACGAATTCTGACCCGGTGGTTGCGCCCTTGAGGGCTGTGTGTTAGACTCAAGAACACATGGGGCCCACCTATCGGCATATCCATCTCATCGCAATCTGCGGAACCGGAATGGCCGCATTGGCCCGGATGCTCAAAGCGGCCGGCTACCGGGTGTCCGGGTCGGACGCCAATGTCTATCCACCGATGAGCACCTTATTGGAGCGGGAGGGCATCCCTTACCGCATTGGTTTCCGTCCGGAGAATATCGAGCCCGATACGGATCTGGTCGTGGTCGGCAATGCGGTCTCAAAAACCAATCCGGAGGTCCAGGCTGTTCTGGATCGCGGCATAACGTTCCGTTCATTTCCGCAGGCTTTGGCAGAATTCTTCCTTGCGAACCGCACCCCGATCGTGATCACCGGGACGCACGGCAAAACCACGACCTCGGCGCTCATGGCCTGGGTGCTGGAGACCGCGGGACTGGATCCCGGTTTTTTGATCGGGGGATGGGTGATAAACTTTGACGCGAACAGCCGCCCGGGCACGGGGCGCTATTTCGTTGTGGAAGGGGATGAATACGACACGGCTTTTTTCGACAAAGGCCCCAAATTTCTCCACTACCGTCCTCACGCGGCGATCTTGACCAGCATTGAGTTCGATCACGGGGATATTTACAACAGCTTGGGCGAGATTAAGACGGCTTTTCGTAACTTCGTCCGGTTGGTCCCATCGGAGGGAATCCTTTTTGCAGTGGATGAGGATCCGAACGTCAGGGAGGTCATCCGGGAGGTGTCCTGCCCGCGATCGACCTATGGTCTGAATCCATCGGCCGAATGGCGTGCGGAGGGGGTGCGGTTTGACTCCGATGGAGTTTCCTTCCATGTGAGAAACGGGCGGCGGGACCTGGGCCTGTTTCACAGCAAGATGGTGGGGCGGCACAATCTGGTGAATGCACTGGCCGTGATTGGGTTGGCCTCGAGTCTGGGATTGTCTCCCGAGATAATCCAAAAAGGAATTGAGAGCTTTCAAGGGGTCAAGCGGCGCCAAGAAGTGCTGGGCGAGGTCGGCGGGGTGATCGTGATGGACGATTTTGCCCATCATCCAACGGCTATTCGGGAGACCCTGGCCGGTCTTCGGTTGCGGTATCCGCGGCGGCGGATCTGGGCCGTTTTCGAGCCGAGGTCGGCAACCAGTCGAAGGAATGTGTTTCAGAAAGAATTTCCTCCGTCCTTCAATCTGGCCGACCGGATCGTGATCGCAAATATTTTTGCTCCGGAGAAACTCGCAGCCGGACTTCGGCTGGATCCCAAACGGGTGGCCGAGGACCTTCGGGACCTGGGCAAGGATGCTGAATTCATTTCTACGGCGGACGAGATCGTCCGAACGATCTCCCCGCATTTGAGAACCGGCGATCTGGTCTGCGTGATGTCGAGCGGCGGATTTGATGGGATTCATGGAAAACTTCTGAAGGCGCTGGAACAAAGGCGTTCACCCTGATCCACCTTCATGAAAACGCACTCCCTTCGATTTTAAACGCACTCCACAATGCCGTGGACGAGGGCGTTTTCCCAGGGGCCGTGTTGCTTGCGGCCTGCCGGGGTGAGGTCCTGATCCATGAAGCAGTCGGTTTTGCGGCGCTCAAACCCCGCAAGATCCCCATGACCCGCTCCACGATCTTTGATCTGGCCTCTTTAACAAAACCGATCGCAACCACAACGGCCATGATGCGGCTGGTGGATCGAGGAGCCTTGGGCCTCGACGATCCTGTGAACCGCTGGATTCCGGAGTTCTCGGGCGGCGTGAAGGGTCGGGTTGCGGTTCGAGATCTTCTGAACCATTGCTCCGGGCTTCGGGCCTGGGAGCCTCTTTACAAAGAGGTGATCAAGACGGCGAAGAGTCGAGCGGGTTATGTGGGAAGCCCGGAGGCGAAACGACAGGTGCTGAATCGGATCCACCGCAGCCGGCTGGTCTATCCGCCCAGGACCAAGAGCGTCTACAGCGATCTTGGATTTATCCTGCTCGGTGAGCTTATCGAACGCGTAAGCGCCTTGCCCCTGGACCGTTTCTGTTATGAGGAAATCTTCCGTCCTCTCGGTCTGAAACGAACCTTCTATATCAAAACCGGGAGCCATTCCCGTGGGAAGTTTGCCGCCACCGAGCGGAGTGAATGGCGGAGGCGAATCGAGGTTGGCGAGGTCCATGACGACAACGCTTATGTGATGGGGGGAATCGCCGGGCATGCCGGTCTGTTCGGAACGGCGACGGATCTGAATCGGGTTTCGCAAATGATACTTGAGGCCTTGCGGGGTCGTAGCGCCTATGTCACCCAAAAGATTGTCGAGGGTTTTGTAACTCGGCAAACGACGCCGGGTTCGAGTTGGGGATTGGGCTGGGATACCCCGTCGGAGTCTCCCGGAGCGCCATCTTCCTCCGGCCGGTTTTTTTCCGCGCGTTCATTCGGTCACCTCGGATATACGGGCACGTCGCTCTGGATTGATCCGGAACAAGACCTGACCGTTATATTGCTGACGAACCGGGTCCATCCGACCAGCCGGAATATTAAGATCCGGAAGTTTCGCCCAATGATTCATGATCTGATTGTTCAAGAAGCCATTCCCGGGGTTCGACCATGATCAAGCCGAAGAGGTTAAAAGTGGGAGATACCATCGGTGTCGTTGCGCCGGCAGGTTCAGTCGATCCATCAGAATTGGCTCAGGGTGTAGACCGTTTAATAGAAATGGGTTTTCGTGTAAAGTTAGGCGGGGCGGTTTCAAAGCGGTTCCGGTATCTGGCCGGGACGGACCGCGAGCGGGCGGAGGATTTAAACCAAATGGTTTCGGATCCAGAGGTCTCAGCCATTGTCTGCGCCCGCGGGGGATATGGGACGTCGCGCATCATTTCCTATCTCGATGAAGGCGTGATCCCGCGGAATCCCAAGATTCTGGTTGGAAGCAGCGATGTGACCCTGTTGCTCAATTATTTTCGCCAGCGGTTCGAATGGGTCACGTTCCACGGTCCCATGGTAGCGCCGAACTTCGGCAAACGGCCGTCATTACTGACCGATACCTGGTTTCGGAAAATTCTGGTGGAGGCTCGAGGCCAAGGTCCGATTATGGTGGAGGGTGTAAAATCTTTAAAGGGCGGACAGGCCCAGGGTCCGATGGTGGGCGGATGCCTGACGATGCTCTGTAACTCACTGGGGACGCCGTATGAGATTCAGACCGACGGAACCCTTCTTCTGATCGAGGATATCGATGAAGCCCCTTATCGGGTCGACCGAATGCTGACGCAGCTGAAGGCTGCGTCCAAATTTCGCAATGTCAAAGGAGTGATATTTGGGAAAATGCCGGGATGTCAGCCACCGACCCATTCCTCCTATATCCTGGAGGATGTGATCCGTGATCTCTTGGCGGATCAGACGGTTCCCATTCTTTACGGATTTCCCACGGGTCACGGGGGGGAGCAGGTGACGCTCCCGATCGGAATTCCGCTTCAAATTGACGGAGACGCGGCCACTGTAACGCTCTTGGAACCAGCGGTCCAGTAATCCGGGAGTGCCGCGATTTCGTAACAGAAGGGAGAGGCCATGATCAAAGCCGGTAGCCATTGGGTGCGAGGGGGGATGTGGTTCGGTCTATTTATCGCGGTTCTGATTACCACGGGCTGTGCCGGCACAGGTGAGATCCTTCAGGAAACCTCTTCCTCGGCCACTTTTATCGACCCGTTAAACGGGGTCTACTTCATAAATGCAAGCGAGGGCTGGATCGTCGGAAACAGCGGCACCCTTCTCCACACACGAGATGGGGGGGCGACGTGGTTCTCGGAACAGAGCGGGACGACCCAGGATCTGAGGGCCATCGTGTTTGCGGATGCCAATACGGGTTGGGTGGTCGGGGGTGGGGGGATCATTCTTCAGACGATCAACGCTGGTCTGAATTGGGTCCGACAGACCAGTGGCAGTTCCAATTCGCTGAACAGTGTTTTCTTCCGGAAGGGGAATACGAGTCTCGGCTGGGCGGTGGGGGACAACGGTACGGTCCTGCATACTAGCAACGGCGGTTTCTCATGGATGACCCAGGTCGGGGCTGGAAGCAACCCTCTTCACGACATCTTCTTCCGGGATCCCGACAACGGATGGATTGTCGGTAATGAGGGTTTGATTCTCCACACCACCACCGGGACGAGCGGAGCGCTCTGGTCCGCACAACTCAGCGGCACGACCCGAAACCTCAATTCCATTTACTGGAGCGGGAACACCCTTTGGGTCGTAGGAGAGGGTGGTGTCCTTCTCCAGACCACGAACGACGGCCTCACGTGGCTGCGCGGTCCCCAAACCGCTGCGACCGGTACTTTGACCGATATCCTGTTTTGGGGCTCGACAGCCGGTTGGATTTCAGGGGAGGACGGGACTCTCCTCCAAACCACGAGCACCACGGCATCCAATGCCGGACTATTATGGATTCCCCGATCCACCGGAACGGATGTTACCCTTCGGGCGCTTTATTTCATTAACGACAAGACCGGATGGGCCGTTGGAGACAATGGAACGATCCTGTACACGGTCGATGGAGGGATCTTCTGGGTCAAACAGTTTAAGCGGTAATCCGGGTGGGCGCCGGAGGATCGGAATCCCCCAAAACCGGCCCGTATGCCTCATCAAGAATTTGGGCTATATGCTTAATCGGGATTTTATTTTTCATCCCGGATTTCAGCTGGATCATGCACGCGGGGCAGCTCGTCGCGACCACATCCGCCCCCGATTCGACAATCGCCTGCCGCTTCCGCCCGAAGATCCGTTGGGATGCCTCGTGATTTTTGACGATAAAGGTTCCCGCCCCGCCGGCGCAACGATCGGCGTCCCGCATCTCGATAAACCGCATGCCGGAAATTTGGCGAAGCAATTCCCTTGGCTCCTTCGTGACCCCGGCGGCCCGGAGGTGGCAGGAGGAATGATAAGCGACGGTCTTCAGTGGAACGTCCCTCGTCGGATTCAAGGGGCGGGTTCCACCCTCCATCAGGTATTCCGTGATGTGCTTTACCCGTCCGGCCAGATCGACCGCCCGCACTTGGTCCTGTTCATTGGAGAAAAGTCTGGCGTAATCCTTCAGCATGAAGGTACACGAGGCGCAACCGGTCACGACCGTCTCAAACCGGAGCAAGGACTCTATGTTGAAGCGCGCGTATTCACGGACCCGCTCCCTGTGACCATAGGTTTCGATCGGCGTTCCGGAACACCGCTGCC
>Ga0187773_10000476_pt1 | contig 16159 bp, 13 predicted proteins | sample 0216_BV02_MP05_1_FD_133133 | JGI IMG/M metagenome (GOLD analysis project Ga0187773, IMG submission 133133) | Tropical peat soil microbial communities from peatlands in Department of Meta, Colombia - 0216_BV02_MP05_10_MG | ecosystem: Environmental > Terrestrial > Soil > Wetlands > Peat | place...
ACACCTCCTTCCGGAAGCGAGCGCACACCTGCTCGCCGTGACCCCGACCGGCCATTTCCTGGAGTACGTGGACTGGGCCGATGCAATTCTCGCCGAGCCGCTCCGTATCGTTGACGGCGCGGCAATGATCCCCGATCGTCCGGGAACCGGTATCTCCTGGAACGAGGAAGCGGTAAAGCGCTACCGGATGAGCTGAGAAAGCGCCCCGCACCAGGCGACGTTCAAACTCCCCGCGTCTGTCGCTGTCCGGTTTGCGCTCTTTGCCGGCGGTCTCGGCTGCGCAGGAACAGCCGTTTCCTTCGCGGCAGGCGAACCTCGTCGTATCGGCTCAGGAGTCTCCCCAAACCTCGCGGGCGACTTCCACCACCAGCGCGAGCTTCCTCCACTGATCGTCTTCGGTCAGGAGATTGCCGTGGTAGCTGCTGGCAAAACCGCACTGCGGACTGATGCAGAGATTCTCGAGCGGAACGTATCTCGAAGCCTGCTCGATCCGCCTTTTCAGGTCGTTCTTGTTTTCGAGGACCGGCGACTTCGTGGACACCAGTCCGAGCACGACTGTCTTCCCGCTGGGCACGAGGCGCAGCGGCTCGAAGCTGCCGGCGCGCTCGCTGTCGTACTCCAGAAAATAGGCGTCCACGTCGGTCTCGCAGAATACGGTCCGCGCCACGGGATCGTAGCCGCCCGACGCGAGCCAGGTGCTCTTCCAGTTGCCGCGGCAGGTATGCATCGCGATCGTCATTCCTGCAGGGCGGTCCGCGACAGCCGCATTGATCGCCGCCGCGTACATGTGCGGCAAGGCCTCCGGGTCGTCGCCGCGCGCGCGGCAGCTCGCCCGGAATTTTTCGTCGCAGAGAAACGAAAAGCTCGTGTCGTCGATCTGCAGGTAGGTGCAGCCCGCGGCGGCGAGGTCGCGGATTTCCTCCTGATAGACGCGACCGACGTCGCTCCAGAGCTCGTCCAGATCCGGATAGGCCTCTCGGCTGATCGCGGCGCGGCCGCCGCGGTGGTAGAGGATCGACGGGGAAGGCATTGTGAACTTCGGTGTCTTATGCGCGACCGACCTGAGGTAGGCGAAGTGATCGAGCATCATCGGGCGCGTCCGGGTAACGCGGCGCCGCACCCTGGGCGTATAGCGAGGATCGTCGGTGCCGGCGAACTTGTACGAGGCGGCGTCGAGCTCGATATCCACGCCGTCGATCCGCCCGAGGAAATCGTGGTTCCACCAGCCGCGGCGGTACTCGCCGTCCGTAATGCTCTCGAGGCCGAGCGCCTCCTGGCGCGCGACCGCCTCCCGGATGCACCGGTCCTCTACCCCGCGCAGCCCTTCGGCACTCAGCTCGCCGCGCTCGAGTCTCGATCGGGCTTCCCTGATTTCCGCAGGCCGCAGCAAACTGCCGACATGATCCGCTCTGAACGGCGGCGGCTTGGTCCAGGCGGTCATGCTCCCTTTCCGGCTCCGACCGACCACAAGGGGGTTCCAGCCGACCGCGATCTCTCCGGCTTGACCCGAGTCAGTACGCGAAGGCGGGGAAATTTCACTGGGTTTCCGTCCCTCTAGACCCTGGCTCCGCTGGGGACTGTACACCAAAACCTGTGGAGACCCCCATGCGCCGCGAGCGGGCGCCGGCAAGGCTGAGAGACTGCGGTGGTGCTAGGGTCCGCGCGGGCCAGCAGCATTCCGCGACTTGGACTCCTCCCGGTGCCGGCGCTGGAGTTCGCGCGCGCGCGCCTCGGTCTTCAGGTGCTCGGTGACGTCTTTGATGACGCCCAGGCGAGCCGGCCTCCCGTCGAATTCGAGATTGAAGGAAACGATTTCCACGTCGATCTGCTCGCCGTTCTTCTTGCGGTGCTGCGCCCCGCGCTGCATATAAGAGCGGCTCTGGTCCTGGAAATCCTTGAGCAGTTGGGCGATATCCTCCGGCGAACGAAGCTGCTCGGCGGTCATCGACAGGAACTCTTCCCTCGAATAGCCGTAGTAGTCGATGGCCGCCTGGTTTACTGCGAGAAAACGCAGGGTCTTGTTTTCCACGACCCACATCGGTTGGGGATGGATATCGAACAGCATCCGATAGCGCTTTTCGCTGCCTTCCAGGGTTTTCTGCGCGCGGGCCCGGTCCGTGATGTCCTTGCCGATGCCGTGATACCCCTCGAATCGCCCCCGCACGTCGAAAATCGGCTCGCCGGTCACGCTCAGATAGCGCGGCTCGCCGGCGCCGTTCAGGGCCACGTAGACGAAATCGCTGAAAGGCTCGTGACGCTGGAGTTTCTCCCGGTGCTGCTGCCAGACCTTTTCCGGAACCGGCGCCAGCCCCGGAAGCTCCCAGCGCGCCTTGCCTATCAGGGTCTCCGGGTCGACTCCGCGCTTTTCCACGCCGGGCAGCTCGACGAATCGGAAGTTCTCGTCCTGCACCCAATACCAGTCAGAGCTCAGCTCCACCATGCGACGGAAGCGGGACTCGCTTGCCTTGAGAGCCTCGTCGGCAGCCTTCAGCTCGGTGATGTCGTGAACCAGCACGACGAAGTACTGCGGCGCGTCCTCGGTGCTTCTGACCAGCGTGCCTTCAATCCGCACCCAGACGGTCGAGCCGTCCTTGCGCAAACAGCGCTTCTCGTAGACGCGAGGACGGGAAAGCGCCGCCAGGAGCCGCTGCGGGAAATCTTCAACGGATTGCAGGTCGTCGGTGTGGGTAAGGTCCCGAACGGATTTTTGCAGCAGTTCCCGCTCGTCGTAGCCGAGCATGAGGCAGAACGCCCCGTTCACACGCAGAAAACGGCCCTCAAGCGACCCGACCGCGATCCCGACCGCAGTCTGAGCGAAAAGCGAGCTGAAGAGCACGCTCCCGTCAGGAACAGCGATTCGATCGCCCGAACCAGCGCCAGTCAATGACACGATATCGCCCTCCCTCCCCGCACCAGCGGCCCGGGCCTGCCACTGGACCCGCTCTAAGACCGTGACAGTTTGAGGTACATTGGATTATTGCCGGTATGAACTATTGCCCAAAGGGCCGCTTGGGGCTCCGATTCAAGCCCGCACTAGTTCCTGTGCGTGGAACGCTCATCTTCGCAAGGGACAAGGAAACGTCGCAAGCAACTCATCATTGCGTACAGGCGCGCATTCAACTGCGGCCATTTCTTTTCAAGGATGGACCCTCAGCGCCCTAGGGTCCCAATGTCTTGTTCAGGAGTTGCGCAAGCCGAACGCCCGCTTTTCTGATCTGGCCGACTGCGACGGGGGCGGCACGTTCCAAATAGGTCTGGCCGATCGCAATCACCCCCGTGATCGGTTGCGAGCAGGAGTTTGGCACCGGCAATGCGGGATACACCAAGTCTCGAGCGATCGCGTGGCTCTCTCCGATCCAGTCGGACGGCGAGCCCCGCCGCCAATCGGCCAGCTCGCCTGCGCTGACAGGCACGGACAAAACGACCTTCTCGCCGCCGCGCTCTGACAACCAGCGTCGCAACAGATAGAAATCCCAGACAGCGTGCAGGTTGAGCCTCCCGTCAACGCCCCGGTCGCCGAAAAACGCCACTTCGACCGCGTTGCCGCCGCGGTCGTTGCGGCCGGCGGCATGCAAAGGCTGATGGATGTCCCCGACCAGGTGCACCACCCACTTCAGTGCCCGGTTTCGGCGCTGGAGCGATGAGGAAGGGTCGGAGAGTGTTCCCAGCTGCCGAGCAAGGTAGGCCGTGGCGCACCGCCCGACGCGGCAATAATTCGAGTACTCGGCCCGGTTGCAGAGGGGAATCTCGTCGTAGTGCATCGGCGAGAGCTTGCGCCCGCGCCCGGTGTCCCTGATTTCATCCGGCCAGTTCGCGACTTCCGCAAGCGTCTGCCTGCCGGAACGGCGGCCATCCGCGAGGCGGTCATCCCGCAGCAGTTCGCTGACCTTGGAGCGCGTTTGCCGATCGAGGTGGCGGTCGGCGATCTCGCCGATCAGTCTATGTCCTTCAGGACCCCACGCAAGTGCGCTCTGGACGTGCGCCGAGAGCACGAGCAGCGTCGCGAGGACGCGCAAGCCTAGCGACGTGGCGCAGCTCCGTTCACTGCGGCTTGAAACCGATGTCGCGTACGAGTTTGCCGTACTTGGCGTAGTCGCTCTTGATCATGTCGCCGAAGAACTCCGGCGGCTCCGTGACGATGATCAGGCCCGCCGCGACCATCTTGTCGGCGACGTCGGGCTGTTTCATCGCCCGGTTGATCTCCTGGTTCAAGAGCCGGATGGTTTCATGGGGTACCGCGGCCGGCGCGACATAGCCGAACCAGCCGCGCGAATCGTATCCGGGAACGGCCTCGGCGAAGATGGGGAGCTCGGGCTTGTTCGGCACGCGGACGGGATTGGTCACGGCGATGAGGCGCACGCGCCCCGACAGCACCTGAGGGGACAGGCTCGTGTAGGCACCGATCCCGAGCTGCACCTGTCCTCCAATGACGTCGGTAATGATCTGCGTCGCGCCCTTGTAGGGAATGTGTTGGAAGGTGAAACCGCCCATAGCGGCGAGGTTCTCGAAGGCGAGGTGCGGAAACCCACCCTCGCCGTTGGTGGCGAGCGTCAGCCTCCCCGGATTCGCCTTGGCCCAGGCGATCATCTCGGCCGCGGTCTTGAACGGAACGCCGGGATTGGCGACTACGGCGAGATAGTTCGTCGCGAGCAGCGCGATCGGCGCAAAGTCCTTCAGGGGATCGTAGGGGAGCTTCTTGTAGGTGTGCGGCGCGACGACCAAGTTTCCCCCCTGGCCGACTCCGATGGTGTAGCCGTCCGGGGCCGCGTTCTTGAGAATCTCCAGGCCGATTTGACCGCTCGCGCCGGGGCGGTTCTCCACGACCATCTGCTGCCCCAGGCGCTCGGACACCTTCGGTCCGATGAGGCGCGACAGAATGTCGGCCGCGTCCCCCGGCGGAAACGGAACGATGACCTTAATCGGTCGGGTCGGATAGGACTGGCCGGCCGCTGACCCGGCGAGAATGAATACGGTTGCGGCGAGCGCGAGTGCGCGCAGTCCGACGCGCATGACTGGATCGATCATGGATTTCCTCCTCGGTTGACTTATCGCTTTATTTTACGGCTTTCGCCTGCCTTCGGCGCCAGGCGCAACACCCGCGCGAGCCACGAAGAGACGAGGTCCCGGATCGCCCCTTCGCGCGTGCTGTAATAGTGGTCGCATCCCGCGACGATTTCCACATCACATGCGCCGCCCACGCGCGCCTTGAAAACCTCCGCAGGGTAGTTCTCCGGCGACTCCTGATCGCCGCGGACGTAGAGCACCGGGCATTTCACACGGGGCGCGAGCGCGAGACCGTCGGGCGTCTCTGTCAGGCGGTCGAGATAGCTTTCCGCGCTGATGACGTACCACCATCCCGGCATCAGCATCAGTTCGCGGCCGCGCCCGGCGGCAACGAGATCCCTGGCCCGCGCGGTGAATTCCTCGACGCGGTCCTGGGCCATCAATCCCGCCCGGCTCGTGCGCTCAAGAATCCCCTTGCCTCCGAGGTGCGCGGAGAGCAGTACGAGCGCAGGCGTCTCCGGATGATCGGCGACATGCCGCACGGCGAGCATGCCGCCGTTGCTGTGGCCAATCACCACCGGGGTTCGAAAACCGCGCTCGGCCATCCAACGCGCGGCAATACGGTTGTCCTCGATGTCCTCCCGCACGAGCTGGAACGCGCCCCCCTCGGGAGCGCGGCTGTTGCGCGTGCTGAGGATGTCGTGCCCGCGCCGATTGAACGCGAGGCAGGCAAGACCGAGGCGCACCAGCACGGGCGGAAGAAAACGCATCGCGCCGGTGTAGAAATTCATGGCGTTGCCGTGAAAGAGCAGAGCCGCGCCCACCGGCTCGCCCTCGGTCTCGTAAAAGAGACCGTCGAGCGGGGTGGTGTCGGTTGAAATGGAGACCGGTTCCGCGAGCATCGCTAACCCGACCCTGCGCTCGCCCGACCGGGGGGACTGGTCATTTCGGCGGAACGATGGGCAAGAGCATGCTCGAGCGCCGCTGCGCGCCGAAGTGCAGCGTAACTCTGCCGCGGAAGATTTCAGGCGGGCGGTCGACGGGATCGTCGTGCACGAACGGCCCGCAGCCGCGCATCGGGTTCTTCATGTTGGAGAGCGTCGCGGCGGCGCCGTCGTGCTCGTAGTCGCGGCCCCGGACGGAAAGCGCTATTCGATGGCCGGCCGGGACGACGATGCAGGTCGGCCAGATTTCGACATCGATCTCGACGACGTCGCCCGGAGCGAGCGGCTGCCTCTCGTCGTGAGCGTGGAAAGGACGGTAGGGCAGAGAACGTTTCGGGTCGAGCTTTCGCTGAGAAGCGCGCAACCAGCCTTGACCGACGGGTGTCTTTGGATCGAGCGCACCCTGGAAGAGAACTTCCTTGTCCCCGGCATCGAAGATCCTCAGTACCGCGAAGATGTCCGCGTCCACGGTGGAAGAGGAGATGAAGAGCTTGAGGGCCGATGGACCGATGATCTCGGCTTCGCGCTCTAGGGGCGGCGTGGAGAAACTTACGCCTTCGCTCATCGCGTCGTAGGCAATCGATCCTTCCTCCGCGAGAGGCTCCGTGGTCAAGCGCATCCCGCGCGGATCCAAATAGAAACGCGTCCATTTCGTGCGTGCAATCGGCCATTCGTTCTCATGGCGAAGGAAAAATTTCTCTCCGGGATGGCGCACCTGCAGCTGCACCCGCGGCTGCCTGTCCCATCCGTTGTCGGCGCCCTTGAGGAAATGGTCGAAGAACCGCTTCTGCAGCCTGACCCCGTAGTCCGTGTAGAACGGCGCCCAATGCGAGCCACCGTGCACTTCCAGCCACTTCTGCCTCGAGGTCGCCCCCGTGAAGCCCTCGAAGTTGCCGCGCGTGTGCAGGCCCTGCCCGCCCCAGTTCGCGGCCGAAAGCAAGGGGACCGTGACCTTGGACAAGTCCGCGGTGCGCTCCCGGTAGTACGCGCCGTCGAGCGGACGCGACAATAGCTCGCTCCACATGTCCTCGCGGTTTTTCGCGAGCTCCGCTTCCTCCAGAGTCTCCGGCCCGCAGACGGTGTCTCCGGTAACTCGGCTCCTGGCGCCGCGATCGCCCACGCCGTGCTGCACGGTCTTCACCTGCATGTCCTGCCAATTCTTGCGAAACGTACAGATGATGCCGCCGTGCCGATTGCCGTCACGGTAGCTGTCGCACCAGCCTTCCCAGACGCAGATTGCCGCGAGATGCGGCGGCTGCGCAGCCGCCGCGCGCCATTGGTTGCTCGCGTAGTACGAAATGCCGTTCATTCCCACCTTGCCGCTCGACCAGGGTTGAACCGCCGCCCACTCGACACAGAGATAGATATCGCGCGTTTCGCGGGCATTGTTGTGGCACAGAAAGCCAGGCGAGCGCCCGGCGCCGCGCGAATCGACGCGCACACACGCATAACCGTCCGGCACCCACTTCTCGGGATCGACGGTCTCCCAATTCGCGTACTTGTTGGAGGTGCCCGAAACCGCGTCGGGATAGTCGCGCGCCATGATGTCCCAGGCGGTCTTGTAGCCGTCCTGGAACGCGAGCCCCTTGCCGTAGGGGCCGTAGGAAAGAATCACCGGAAAGCGCCCCTCTGACGCAGGCCGGAACACGTCGCCGCGCAACACGAGCCCGTCGTCCATCTCGATCGGCACGTCCCATTCCATTTTCATGCCGTCGCTGATCTGAGTCTTTGCCGCACACATGAGGAGCCCCTGAACGGCGGAGATTCTAACGGAGGAGTAGTACCTTAGCGTGCGAGGCGCGTATTGGCGAGATCCAGACGATCCGACAGATTGCGCAGCAGCGCCCGGGTAAGGTGGAGCTGCCCACCCAGGCTCATCCTGTCGAGCGCCTCCGGTCTGAACTTGGCAAGCAGCAGGTCGGTGGCGGACTCGACCGTTGCGTGGCGCGGGTCTTCGCCGCCGCGGATCCAGGCCATCTCGCCGAAGAACTCGCCCGCGTTGATCATGTTGAGCAGCCGTCCCTGCAGCGTCACCTTGGCCTGCCCGTGACCGACGAAGTAGAAACTCCTGCCCTTGGTGTTCTCGCGGACAATCGTCTCCTTCGGCGGCACCCGCATCCAGTCTCCTGCGCGCACGAACTCCCACAGCTCGGCATCGGTAAGCGAAGACAGCATCGCCACCTTCTTGAGCGACACATATTTCTCGCTGTCCGGAACGGCACCGGGAGGAAGTACCTGCTGGACCGCTTGCGACAGGTCGAATTCGAACTCGGTCCACGTCGGATAACGGTGCTCCGGCTTCTTGCCCATTGCACGCAGCACGATGCCATCGATCGACTTGGGCAGCTCTGCCCGCAGCTTGCTCGGCGGGATTGGCTCACGTGTCTGGATTTTTTGCATGAGCATGTCCAGGCTGTCCGCGACAAACGGCCTCTGCCCCGTGAGCAGTTCGTAGAGCACGACCCCGAGCGAGTACATGTCGCTGTGGAAGGTCAGATCTCTTCCTGAGATCTGCTCCGGTGACATGTAGTAGGGCGAGCCCATTGCCGCGGTCTGAACTGCCTGGCTCTTGCGGAGGTAAGCCGCGCCAAAATCCGAGATCTTGACCTCCGTGCCCTCTGCGATCATGAGGTTGGCCGGCTTGATGTCGCGGTGGACGATTCCCTCGCGAAACGCGTATTCGAGCGCCCCGCAGCACTTGAAACCGATCTGCAGCACGTCGGCGACGGGAAGCAGCTGACCAGGCCTAGTATGCGACGTGAGGTCGCCTCCCCTCACCAGTTCCATCGCGATATATCCGGAATTCTCCTGCACCACCGCATCGAGGATGGCCACGATGTGCGGGTGGCGCAGTTTCCCCGCGAGGGAAGCTTCGTTCAGGAATTGCGCGCGGTATACCGTACCGAACTCAGGGTCGCGGAACACCTCGGGCTCGATCGTCTTGAGCGCGACTTCGTTTCCGGTGAACGTGTCCCTGGCGAGGTACACGGTCCCCGTCGCACCTCGGCCCAGCGCCCTCTGGATGTCGTACTTCCCTACCTGAAGGCTGAGGTCCATTTGCACAGCTGAATCCGGCACGCGCTCCCCGTGTGCGTTGAAGCTGCAAGAATGACGCCGACGATTGTGTCATATCCGCGCCGCAAGCGGGGCTTCGGGCGCTCGCGGCGCTGCACGCTCGCGGCCCGGCACACCGGAGGAATGGTTCGCGCCGACTACGCCAAGTACCGCGAAGTCGTGAAGGCAGTCAGCGCAAGAATCGACCCGGCGCGACCGGAGCCGTCGCGCCGGCAAATACAGACTAAGCCTGCCGCGCCGATCCGCAGGCTTCCTAGAACGAGCCGTGTCAGCGCGTGGCTTTCCAGGGCTCGGACTTGCCGCCGGACTTGACCGTGCCCTGGATCTCGCCGCCATTCACGCGGCCGTGATACTCCGAGCCTCCGGCCAGGAAGCTGAGCTCGTCCCCGCGCAGGCTGGCTCTTGCAACGAGCGCGGACGTGTTTCCCGATTTCAGCATTCCCGAGACTTTCTGGAATTCCTGCTTCAGCGTCAGTTCGCCTTTAGGTGTCTGCCAGCGCCCCTCGACTCTTGCAGGCACGATCCACAAGTACGCCGTGCAGTAGGCATCGCAGCCGAGCTCGACAGTCTGGTCCGGCTCCCAGTCTCCCATCCGGAACGTATTGGAGACGACTCGCGTGCCCGGCTTGAGCGAAAGTATCGTCGGACGCAGCCTGAGATTCAGGTCGGTCAGGAGGAACAAGGTGATGACCGTGGCTTTCGAAAGGTCGGTCTGAAAGATGTCCCCTTCGACGAACCTCGCCTTGTCGCTCACACCCGCTTTGGCGGCATTGCGCTTGGAAAGCGCCACCATGTCGGGGTTGAATTCGACGCCGAGGGCGTGCGCGCCCCGCTTGGCCGCCGCGATGACCGTCCGCCCGTCCCCTGAGCCCAGATCCATGACGAAGTCCTTGGGCGTGACCTTCGCCATGTCGAGCATCTTGTCCACCAACTGCTCCGGCGAGGGCACCCAGACCACGTCCTTGCCGTGCTGGCCGACTTCGGGGTGGAACTCCTGGGTGCTCTGTGCTTGCGCGAAGGCGCAGGACGCAGCGGTTGAAAGGATCAGCGCAAGAAACCACGGGCACGCGGGATTCCGTACGTTCATCGTCGCTCTCCGGGAACGTGAAACCAAAAGGAAGGATGATTCTACTTGCGTGATCGAATTCGCTCAAACCCCGCCTGGCGTGGGGCGCCCCGACGGACTTCAGATTCGCGCGGCGCAGTGCGCGCCCGCGGTCACAATCCCCGGCAGGTGCCCGGCAGGTACTTCGAATTGACCGCGTAAGCCGGAGAGCCAAGGTCGCCCGGGTTGCCGCAGCGCCAGCTCTTGATGGCACTGCCCGTGACCGTCGGAATATTGCCCGTATCGTCCAGCGGTGCCAGGGCAATCTCAAAGGTATTCAATTTGGGGTCCCCATACAGCTCGATCCTTATGATTCCCTCGTCGGTCGTCCTGATGGTGTTTACATATTGAGATTGGGGGCCGGGATCGACTTCGCAGCCCCAGTTGCCGGCGCCCGGAAGGTCGCTTCCGGAAAGATAAACCTCCGAGATCATGGTCTTGCAGTTGTTGAACGCCATAATCGCCTCGGATACCCTGGTCCGAGTCGCGTTTACGCGCATGCTCGGCAGCACGATCGCGACCAGAATCCCGATGATCATCGTGACGATCATCAGCTCGACGATGGTGAATCCGCGCTGGCTTTGGACCCTTGGCATGGCTGTCAATCCGACATGTTCTATGTCTCTCGGCAACCAGACTGCAAAGATTATGCCAAAGGCATGGATCTCAGTAATACCATGATTTCATTTATGAAGTCACAGGGGAAGGAGCGGTCATCCACGGCAAGAGCGGGCGATTTTTTGACACAATCTGACGTAACGTGTCAGGTGTATGCAAGACGGCCCCGGTGACGCCCTACGCCGAACGGCCAGGACAAACGGGCGTCAAGGAGTTCCGATGTAGTCGCGCTTGCCGAGTTCCACGCCGCAGTGGCGCAAGATGTCATATGCGGTCACGGCGTGGAAATAGAAATTCGGCAGAGCGTAGCCGAGCAGATACTGCATCCCTTTCCAGTCGACCTCGCGCGAACCGAGTTTCAGGTGGATGTTTTTTTCCTCGCTGCCGTCGATCTGCGCGGGCTTGATCGTCTCGACGAAGGCAAGCGTCTTCGCGATCCGCGCTTTCAAATCGGCGAAGGTCTCCTCGGTGTCTTCGTGCTTGGGGATTTCCACGCCGGCGAGGCGCGCCACCGCCCCCTTCGCGTTGTCGCAGGCAATCTGCACCTGGCGCTTGAGCGGAAGCATGTCCGGGAAAAGTCGCGCATTCGCCAGCACCGTCGGGTCGATCTTCTTCGCCTCAGCATGAGCCTGGGCCTTGTCGAGAATCCCCGACAGATTCTTGAGCGCATTCGCAAAGCGCGGCGAGCTTGCCTGATACATAGAGATGTTCACGTGGAATACCTGTGGAAATTGGGGGCAGGCGGCATTCTAGCGCCCTGTGCTCCGGCCCGGACGCCTCAGGCGCCGCGGGCGGGCTCGAGCCGGAGGTCGCTGCCGGTCAGCGCGGCAAAATCGAGGTCGGCACAAAGCACATGATACGCCCCGTTTAGCGGAAGCGCGAACGACAATGTCACGCACAGCTTCGGGCCGGTCGCCGAAAGATAAGGCCGCGTAATCTGGATCTTGCCCGGTGCCTCGATCGCACGGCGAAAGAACGGCTTGGTCTGCCAGTTGGTCCCGGTCGCGGGTCGCATGGGTTTCAGGCGCAGGTCCCGCGAACTGACGCTGCGCTCCGCGTCCACGCTCGCGCCGATCTGTGACCCGTCGCTTGCGATCAAATAGCAGCGCTGCGTATAGTCGAGCTTGAGCAGGGAACGGACCGCGTTCGAGCGATCCATACCGGCCGACAAAGCCAGCACCGCATCGGCCATCGCCGCGATGTAAGGCTCGAGCCTGGCCCTTTGCTGGCCGCGGAACTCCGCAAGGTCAGCCCGGAAGCCGGTCGACAATTTTGCGAACACGCCATCCCAGGTGCTCGTTGCCGGCAGCTGTTCGGCCGGCGACGCGAAATAGTTGCCCTGCATCAGATCGGCGTCGGCCTCGGTCGCGCAAAGCGCCTCCGCCTCCGACTCGATCCCCTCTACGCAGACGAGCGCACCGGCCTCGTGCAGAACCGATACGATTCCGGCAAACATGCGCCTCGCGAGCGGCTCCACGGCCACCCGGCGCGTCATCTCGCGATCGACCTTCACGATATCCGGCTTCAACCTCCAGATGCGGTCGAAGTTCGAGAAGCCGGCCCCAAAATCATCGATGACGACGAGGCAGCCGAGCTCGCGGTAGTACCCCACGGCCGTGACGAGCCGTTCTTCCTCCTCGAGCGGCGACTCGATCAGCTCCACAGCCACCCGGTGCGCGGGAAAACCCGTTTCCTCGAGCATGCGGGAGAAGAATGAACCGAAGCGACGGGTCTCAATCGCGACGTAGGGATCGAGATTCAGGAAAAGCCAGCTCTCGGTGTCGCCAAGCTGCATGAAGTTTTTCACGTGCACGCTCCGACACTGGCGGTCGAGAAGCACTCGCGCGACCCCCTGCGGAGCCTGCGCGATGAGCTCGGCGGGGGACACGACCTTGCCGCTCGAGTCGATGGCTCGAATCAGGCCCTCGTAGCCTACCGGGCGGCGGTGAGCGAGGCTGAATATCGGCTGGAAATGGCTGGAAAGGCGAAATTCGACGCGCGAGCCTGCGTCTCGATCTACGAAGAACCGCTCCGGACTCGGCCGAGCCAGATCCGCTCTGTCCATGTCTTCCTCTGAAGGCCTCCCTCGTGGCCTATGATACATTTTTGGCGCGCTCACGACGGACTCATTCTGTAGCTATTCACGAGATCAGGGACCCGCTCGCCTGCATGCGCGTCGATGCAAAGCAGTATCCCAAAGAGAAAACGGCGGCCAAAGGCCGCCGTTTTTCGTCTGGCTGCCACTCTGTTCAGTAGCCGAGCCACTTGGTCAACATCGCGAGCTGCTGCGGGTCGCCGTTCTCGTAGCCCTTATAGCCGATCTTGGCAAGGATCTTCTGGCCGGACTCCGACTTGTCGAGCCCCAGCATCAGGTGGCGCACCTTCTGTATGTCGTGTTCGCTCATCTTGGCCGAGGCGATCATGTGCTTGATCGGCACCGGCTTGGATTCGAAAACGATCGCACCGCCTTTTGCCTGCCAATCCTTCGCGACGGCCGGTGAACCCGTGATACCCACGTCGCTGAACCCATTTTCCACGAAGAACGGCACCGCATCCTGATAGCGGGTGCTACGTATCTCCGACTTGGCTGCATCGATGCCCAGATCGCGCATGGTGGCACGCGTGATCACGGCGGTTATCGAGTCGGGGTCGGGCATGCCGAACCGCTTGCCCTTCATCTCGGTCGGCTGACCCAAGTGAGATTCTTTTCTGGCGAAGAATCGCGCCTTGTACTCGGTGAAGCCCTTGGTCAGAACGACCAAGCGGTATTTCCCGTCGCGCAGCGAGACCAGGGAATGGTGTGCGGGATGGACGAAAGCGAGGTCGTACTGCTGTTCGTCCAGACCTTTCCTCAGCACGGGGTACTGATCGACGGGAACGACCTTGACGGTCGTTCTCAGCGTCTTGCCGATCAGTTCTCCCAGGTCTTTGTACTTCTCACGGATTTCCTGTGGCGTGACGTAGTACGTGACGCCTTCATTTACCGCCAGCGTAAGCTCGGCGCGGGCCGGCAGCACAAGCGCCGCCAAGGCAAATCCCGCGAACAGGCGAAGGTGCGTTCTCATTTGGCTTCTCCCCGGATCGGTTTCAGGTTGTAGTGGCGGGGGTAGACCATTCAGCCTGCTTCCCGCGCGGCAATGCATTAGAAGCAACTAATATGCCGCCACGCAAGCTATTGATTCACACGGAAGGGCGCAACCGGACTAACGCGCACAGGCGTTGCACTCTCGACACAGCGCCCCGGTGAGTCCGCGCGACTCCTCAGGGCTCGCAACGAGGGGCTCTGGCCTCCACCGGGCTGCCTCCCTGCGCGACCGGCTGGAGACCCGTGAAAGGATGTGCCCGAACAGGGTCTGGAAGAAAAAGCCCCGGGTCCACTCGGGCGTTGTTGAGGCTCACCGACCAATGCAGGTGCGCGCCGGTGACGCGTCCGGTTCTACCGACTTCGCCGATCTTTTCCCCGCGCGCGACGCGCTCTCCCTTTGTGACCTCAATCCGGCTCAAGTGGTTGTACATGGTGACCAGCCCCTGGCCGTGGTCGAGGAATACGGTGAGGCCGTTGAAGAAATAGTCGCCGGTTTCGAGGACGGTCCCCGCGGCGGGCGCGGCGACCGGCGTGCCCTCGGGAGCGGCGATGTCCAGTCCGGAATGAGGCTGCCGGGGCTCGTTGTTGAAAAAGCGCCTCAGACCGAATCCGCTGGAGAAACGTCCCGCCGAAGGCAGGTCGAAGCTGAGCTCGCTCACCGTCTGATCGCTGAAGGTGGCAAACGCCTGGGCGATCGACTCCTGCTCATGATCGATGCGCAGCAAATCCGCCGGCTCGGGATTCACCTGCCGCAGGTTGGCGAGAGTCAGGCGCTGCGTATCGTAACGGTATGCAGCGACGTTGAAGCGGATCGAGCGGGGACCCTTATCGCCCTGCACCACAGAAAGCTCATGGGATCCGGGCTTGAGCGAGAGAGGGAGGCCGACCACCGCGCGCCACTCATCGCCCGACCGCATCACCAGCACGCGCTGACCGTCGAACATGACCTGGGGTGCCAGCTCCGGTCCCCGCCCGACGCATATCACCGCGATCCCGCCCGGCACAGGTGTAGTGAGCAGAAGATTGTTTTCCGCCGCGGACGCTGCCGCGGCGAACACCAGGGCAAGCCCGATGAATGCGAGTCCTTGGAAACCTTGCATTCCGTGCGTTTTCATCTCCGGCCTATTTTCCGCCGATTTCGACAGGCCGGGCAACGGTGCGAATCGATTCCCGCGACTCCAACCTCTCCGAAACAGAAAGCCCCGGGGGCCGGGGCTTTCCTGGTTCGTGCAGGCTCGATACTTGAAGCCTCTAGAACTTGTACAGGGCCTGGACCGCGAACGTCATGAGTTGCTTGCTGGTCGAGCCGTCCGAGTCGGTGAACACCGAGTTGGTCGCCCGGTCCCCGCGCAGCTCGGCCCGACCCTCGAAGCTGTCGCTCATCAGGTAGGAGACCGTCGCGGTGGTCTCTCGGTATTTCGTTTCGCTGTTTGCGAAGGTCCCGGGGATGGTTTGGGCAAAACGGAAGCCATTCTTGTCGTTAAAGGACTCCAGCCGCAACACGCCGCGCAGCTTCGGCATGAACATGTAGGTGACATACGCCGCCCCACCACTGTACTTGGCGGTGGCGCCGTTTGCGTTGTCCTGGCTCACGGTCAGAACTTCCACGCTCACCGACAGGGGGTCGGTAATGATGTACGAGGCGACGGCATCCAGACTGGTGCGCCTGCCCTGAGCTCCTCCTCCGGAAGGCTCTTCGCCCGTGTACCCGGAAACCGCGATGTTCAGCGGCTTGATCGGGTTGAGCGTCACGCCCAGCTCCAGTGTCTTGCCCCGGTTCGCGTCGCTGACCTGGTCCCAGCCGTTGTTGATGCCGCCGATGAGGGTGACCTTGTCGCTCAGCGTCCAGGTTGCGCGCACCCCGGTGTGGGTGAAAGGCACGGCGCCGAAGAGAATCGAGCGCGAGAAGTTGGTGTTACCGGTGCTTGCGATCACCTCGGTTCCGTGAAGCGTGGTGAACTTGCCGGCGATCACGGTGAGCGGCCCGGTCGCGTACTGCATGTAGGCCTGGGTAACGTCGAACATCGAGCTGCCGGTCCCCGTCCCCTCGGGGAAGGAATGGATCACCTGTGCATCGCTGCCGACCGTCAGATTGACCAGGCCGCCAAAACCTTCTTTCGGCTGCTTGGCCACCGTCAAACCGAACTGATGAAGCCCGAAGGAATTGTTCTGCGAGTCGAATACCCGATCCGAGAAACCTGTCTCGATATTCCTGTCGGCGTGGGTGTAAGCCACGTCCATGTAGCCGTTCACGTTGATGCCGGAAGCCTCCAGCACCTTGTCCAAGGTCGGCACCGCAGGTGCCGCAGCCGTCCTGGCCTGGGCAAG
>Ga0187773_10000477_pt1 | contig 16105 bp, 15 predicted proteins | sample 0216_BV02_MP05_1_FD_133133 | JGI IMG/M metagenome (GOLD analysis project Ga0187773, IMG submission 133133) | Tropical peat soil microbial communities from peatlands in Department of Meta, Colombia - 0216_BV02_MP05_10_MG | ecosystem: Environmental > Terrestrial > Soil > Wetlands > Peat | place...
CCTTTCAGGAGAACCGTGGCGATGACCGTCACTTCTGCGCCGGCATACTCGATCAAATCACAGGCGGCTAAGACCGATCCCCCCGTGGCAATAACGTCTTCGATCAGGCAAACGCGATGCCCCTTGATCCGGTCTGCGTCCCGCCCGTCTAAAACCAGGGTCTGATCTCCCGCACTCGTTATGCTCGTGACCGGGACCATCAAGGGCTTGATCATGTATTTTTTTACTGACTTGCGGACGACGAAGAAAAAGGGATAGCCCAGTTGTCGGGCCACTTCATGGACCAAGGCGATGCCCTTCGCCTCCAGGGCCACCAGCAGGTCAAATTTTCCCAGCAGTCCCTCGGCTTTAAACCTTTCGATCAGCATCTGGGCGCATTTTTCATTGAGCTCCACATCACCAAGCATGACGAAGGAGGCGATGCGTTTGCCGGTCCCCGCCAGAGTGACCATCGGAAGCTCACGCTCCAAACCGGGCCGGAGGCGAAGGAGGAAGGTTTCTTCTTTTTTGTCCGTGCTCATACCTTCTGGGATGAATTTAGAATATAGCCGCTTCTTGGCGCTTCCTTACCGATCATAGGAAGGCGCATCCTAGAACTATTTTTTTATGGTCGCTTTGTAACATGCCGCTGCTGTCAAGTTAAACACCGGAGGACCGGGAATTTTAGTGGAATAGAGGAAGGTGAAGAATCATGAAGAACCCGTTCAGGGCGAAAAGCGCGCCCAGCACGGCGGCCCCGACGGCGAAAGAAAAAATCTTCGCTGAATGAGTCAAAATGGCAACGGTGGACATGACGATGGCGATCTGGAGCAGAACCTCGCCAAATTCGAAAAAGGGGTCCTTGGCCCGGTGCTCGTCCCTTTTTTCCTCCAGCTTCTTGGCCTCCTGCTCGATTTCCTTCTTTTCCTGGTTGTAGCGCTTCTCTTCCTCCTTCATGGTTTTGATCATTCCCTCCACCTGCCCTTTGGCCTCTGCTTTCATGGAGGCCCCGCGGTCCAGGAGCATGGTTTCAAGGAGCATCATCTGGCTCCGGTAGAGATGCTCGCGGATCACCTTGGCCTGGTAGTAGGACCACTGGTTGGAGGCCTGCTGCTGGGCCATGAGCATTTCCTTCATATTATACGTCCCGCCCAGGGAAGCAATGGCCAGAAGGACGGCAAAGACCGCTGTGATCATGGCCACCCTGCGGGTGAAGCCTTTTTCCTTAACCTCTTCAAGCTCGTGGGGGTTGGGAAGTTCGACTTCGGCCATATATTTTCTTTCCTCCTCTCTCTCAGGAAATGGGATAACAGGAAAAAAGCAGATTGGCGGATTATGTTAGCAAAAAAAGGACGGAAAGAAAATAAGCTTTTCGCGAGGACGGGGAAGAAATTCGAGGAAAGGCTCAGGAATGATTGACTCTCTTCCCCATGGACTTCATGATCTCTTCGGCTTCGGACACAATGCAATCGAGCAGCTCCTGGCAGGAGGGGATGTCATCGATCAAGCCGCAGGCCTGACTGAAAGCCATGGACCCCCACTCCAGGTCCCCTTCCACGTAGGCCTTGCGGATCCGGCCCACCCCGTACTGCATCATCTCCCAGGGATCGACTTTGCTCTTGGCCATTTCCATGATTCTCTTGGCAAAGTCGTTCTTGATGACCCGGCAGCGAACCCCGGTGAGGTTGTCGGTCACGACCGTATCTTCCTCCGATTTGTCGATCAGATATCTCTTCACATGCTCGGGGACCGGCGCTTCCTTGGTTACGATAAACCGGCTTCCCATGGAGATCCCCTCGGCGCCGAGAGCCAGGGCGGCCGCCAATCCTCGGCCGTTGCCGATTCCCCCCGCGGCCACCACCGGAATTTTCACCCGGCTGGCAACCAATGGAGTCAGGACCATGGTGGCGATGTGCCCCGTGTGTCCACCCCCCTCGGTTCCCTGGACGATGACCGCATCGGCCCCGTCCTGCTCGGCTCGCAAAGCATGCTTCAGGGAGCCCAGGGTGGGAAGAGCGATGATCTCATAAGGTTTCACCCGCTCGATGATTCGCTTGGGATTCCCGCGGCCATAACTGGCCACGGGGACTCTTTCCTCCAGAATCACATCCAGCAGCTGATCCACGATCGGGTTGTCGGGCATGAAATTGACCCCGAAAGGTTTGTCCGTCATGTCTTTGATTTGGCGAATATTGTCCCGGAGCTGCTCTGGATTCATGAACGCAGCGCCCAGGATTCCCAGGCCTCCGGCATTGGAGACCGCTGCAACCAAAGGAGGAAAAGACACCCAGGTCATGGCCCCCTGGATGATCGGATACTTAATTCCCAGCAGCTCAGTGATTCGCGTCTTCATTCCATTTCCTTGTGACAGATACTGGATACTCGATGCCGGGTTCTGGATTTGACCCCGATATCTGATTTCCAGTCTGCCGGGTCCAGTGGCGAATACTTCTGACCCGGAAATAACGAAAAGGCCGTGAGGGTTCTCCCCACGGCCTCTCTATCATTCGGCCGTGGGTGGCGACCACGGCCTGAATCGTTTCATTTTTTCTGCTTGCGGATCAAGCCGAACGTTCAGGCAGTGGGCCGGGCCCGAGGGCGAGGCACAACAGGAGTAAGCCAAGAACCCAAAGCTGAACCACTACCTGATCCACAGATCTCATCCTCCCCTGCTACACTTTATATTAAGGCCTCCCTTTTCTCTTTGTCAAGAATTTGTTTTCCGCCCAAAATTGTCTTGACTTTCCCTCTTTTCCCCCTGAAATATATTATTGTCTACTGTTGCCAGTCATTGACCTCCGTCCCGGCCGGAGGTGTAATAATAATGAAAAGCCCTAAGGACAATTCGCAACGGATGTCAAAGGATGCGTTCTTTCGTGGGTATTGAACCTTTCGTGAAAGCTAAGACCTCACTGATCGGCCTCGGCAATATACTGATGGGGGACGATGGGGTGGGCGTCCACGCCGTGGAGGCTCTCAAAAGAAAATATGATTTCCCCGAAGAAGTGCGCCTCCTGGACGGAGGAACCCTGGGGCTCGACCTCCTCCACCTGATCGAAGGAATGGATAGAGTTCTGTTCATAGATGCGGTAGACTTAAAAAAGAGTCCGGGTACCGTCGCGGTCATCGAGGGGGAGGCCATTCCTTCTCTCCTAGAACCCAAGCTCTCGTTGCATCACGTCGGCCTCGCGGACCTTCTCTTTGCCTCCAGTTTTCTGGGAACTCGGCCGGCGGAAATCGCCCTCGTGGGTATCCAGCCCGAGACCCTGGAAATCGGGCTGAAATTATCCAAGACGGTCATGGGCCGATTTGAACAATTGTTGCAGGCTATTGTTAAAAAACTCCGGGGATGGGGTTTGGAAATCAAGGAAAAGAGAATTCAGGAGCCCGATTATGTGCCTGGCGATTCCATCTGAGATTATAGAGATCAAGGACAAGATGGCCACTATAGACCTTGCGGGAGTCCGCCGGGAGGTGAGTCTGCTCCTTCTCCCAGAAGAGGTCTCCGTAGGAGAATTCGTCTTGGTCCATGCCGGCTTCGCCATCCATAAGATTGACAAGGAAGCGGCCGAAGAAACCCTGAAATTGATAGAGGAAATTGCCGAAAAAGCATAGCGCAGAGCGCATAGAGCAGAGCGTTCAGTATTTCACGCCATGCCCTATGCGCTGTGCGTCTTCTCGTGAAGCGATACGTTTATGCACGAAGTTTCCCTGGCCCTTAGCCTTCTGGAGATCATCGAGAAGAAGTGCCGGGAGGAAGGGTGTCAAAGGGTCGAAGCGGTACGGGTCCGAGTGGGAAAGGCCTCGAGCGTTCAGCCCGAGGCTTTTTCTTTTGCCTTCGAGGTCGTTAAAAAGGATACAATAGCCGAGAATGCGCGATTTATCATCGATCTAATCCCTCTCGGTGGAACCTGCTCTGCCTGCGGGAACCGTTTCGAGACGGAAGAAGCCTATATCCTGGAATGCCCTTCCTGCGGCTCCCCTTCCCTTCAGATCACCCAGGGGTACGAACTGGAAATGGTGGAGATGGAGGTAAACGAACTCATCCGTCCTGGCTCATGAATTCCCCGCCCCATTTGCGGGGACAGGGAAAGGCTGGAGCGACTGTCCGCCGCCCCTCGACCGGCCATTGCGCGAGGGAATTGGGAGTAAGCCGGTGTATGCCGTGGGCGGAAAGTTATTTGAGGATGCCCGCCTCCCGTGTGGATTGATCTTTTTTCACCCTCGCTCACTACTTATTTCCAGCTTCTACTTATCTATCCGGCGCGATCGGAACAAAGCTTTCTCTGGAGAATTTTCTCGCCCGCCTGCCCGCCCGCCTGCAAAAAAACTTGGTGATTCACAGCCATAGGCATGGAACGCCATAAAATATTTTCCATAAAATATTTTCTTGACAGTATCTATCACATTGTGGTACTCGATCTTTTTTGGCCGAATTTATTTCCCGGTGATTGACCGGTCGGGAGATTGAGAGAGGAATTCTCTCCTGCCAGACTGCTGGAGGGGATAAATCATGGCGCATGGACTCCTACAGTATCTATTCCCAAGAAATACTGTCTTCACCCCATTCTTTTTGCAATCTCTTGCAGCAGAATAATAAGTAGGGGTTATTTACGGATGTCATTTCTGCGTTTTATCCTCGAGGCTACAGTTCAAGAGAGACAAGATTCAATGGCGAAAGGGGAAATAATAATGTTTTTGCTTCCCAACGCGGGACCAGAAAGCTAAATATCATGACGAGGAGAAAATTTTTAAACCTTTTGCTGACCCTGCTCGGATTGACTACTGTCGGTTCCATTGTTTACCCCTTGGGAAGATTCCTTGCGCCCCCTGGAGAAAAGGACAAATCGAAGCAGATCAGCCTCAAGAGGTCTGAAATCCCCGCGGGGGAAGCAAAGGATATTCCCTTTGCGGGTATGCCGGCGATGGTTATCAACCTGCCGGGCAGGGGATTCGTCGCCTTCTCCCGCGTCTGTTCCCACCTGGGCTGTCTGGTGGATTATGATAAAGTTCGAAACCGAATCTTTTGCCCTTGTCATGCTGCCGTATTCGATCTCGAAGGAAACGTCGTAACGGGCCCCCCGCCGAGGCCCTTGCAGAAGCTCCCCCTCAGAGTGGAAGGGGAATCCATTGTGATTGGATAACGAGATGTGGGCGAAAATTAAGAATTGGCTGGAAATTCGGATTGGGCTTACGGAACTCATCCAAACACAGCTTACCGAGTACCGGGTGCCAAAGAATATAAATCTTTTTTACACCCTCGGGTTTGTCGCCCTGGTTTTCTTTGTGCTTCAGGTAGTCACCGGCTTCTTCCTCCTCTTTTATTACATTCCCCATTCGGAGACGGCCTTCCGGAGCGTTCAGGAAATCATGAGTACGGTCCCCTATGGCTGGCTGGTCAGGCAGATGCATGTAGTGGGAAGCACCCTCATGTTCGTTTGTGTTTTTCTGCATTTTATAGCGGTTTTCTTCATGGGCGGCTATAAAAAGCCCAGAGAACTTACCTGGGTTGTGGGAACTTTCATGTTCTTTGTCACGATCGTCTTTTGCCTCAGCGGTTATCTCCTTCCGTGGAGCCAGATGAGCTACTGGGCCACAACCATTGCCACGACCATGCCCACGGCGTTTCCCTACATCGGCGATATGGTGGGCAATTTGATGAAAGGGAGTCCACAGGTCTCCGGCCTGACCCTCAACAGGTTCTTCGCTCTCCACGTGACGCTTCTACCCCTTATTCTGGTAATCCTGATCGGCCTCCATCTTTTCCTGGTAAGACGCATCGGCATCTCCTCTCCGCCCTTTGGGAGAGCGGAGGAAGCAGAAAGGCCATGGAAGAAATATCATCATGTAAGTCACCCGGATGGGCATCCCTTCTACCCGGATTTCGTATTAAAGGAAGTGGTCATGCTGATGATTTTCTTTGCCTTGATGTTCTTTATTATCAGCTTCCTGCCGACCCTTCTCTTACCTGAGGAGTCCAATATCGCTGCCGATCCCTTCAAGACCCCCGCCCATATAAAACCGGAGTGGTATTTCCTGGCCCCTTACCAGATGCTTAAAATCATCCCCAACAAATTCCTGGGAATCAGCCTGCAAATCATCCTTTCGCTCCTATTTATCTTGTGGCCTTTCCTGGATACCAAAGAAGAAGTGAACATCCTGAAAAGGCGTCGTTTGCTTGCGTTTTTCGTCTTGGGTGTATTTTTATGGGTCGTGTTTACGATATGGGGGAAGGTTTCATGAGATACATACTCCCATTATTCATTCTCCTGATTCTTCCCTCCGTCGCCCAGGCGGATTGGAAGGAGCAATTTGAAAAGGAATTTTTAACGCGGCCCTGGGCCGGGGTCCAGGTCCAAAGGAATGTCTGCATAGAATGCCATTCCTCCGAAATGATGAAACCCGAAGACCGGGACATTCCCCGGAAATGGGAAACCAGCTGGCATTCCCAGAACGGAATTTCTTGCCATAACTGCCACGGGGGTGACCCCAACGATGCTGAAAATGCCATGTCCCCGCAAAGAGGTTATGTGGGAACCCCCAAACCTGCCCAGATTCCTGAATTCTGCGGGAAATGCCACGCCGGAATTCTAAAAAATTTCCTGGAGAGCGGCCATGGAAAAGCCCTGAAAACCTCGGGAAAAGGACCTAATTGCGTCACCTGCCACGGGTCCCACACCGTCCAGAAGGCGAGCATCCAGATTATCAATGAGCCCCTGTGCACCAAATGCCATTCTTACGGACGGGTCAAAGAGATGAGACAGGCCCTTTTATTGACGGAAAACAGGATGAACGAAATCGAGAAAAGCCTAAAAGAGTTAAAAACCGAAGGGGTATTCACCGAGGAAGAGGATAAGAGTCTCTTCAGCACCCAGGCGGAATTCCGCATTCTCTTCCATACCGAAGATGTATCTCTGGTTAAAAAGAGAACGGATGAATTCGCCCATAAATTGAGCTCGATTCAGGCTAAGATCCAAAAGACCTTTGAAGAAATCAAGTTCAGGAAGAATTTCTCGGCTTTTTTAATGATGATCTTCGCCGGGATGGCGATCGGATTTGGGCTGTTAGCCAAGACTCCTAAAGAATAGAAGGAAGAAACCTATCCATTAACTTGACGTTGTATACCATTCTGTGGTAAGCAACCGTGATTTTCTCGGTTCCTGCACCGGAATCAGGATCATAAAGCCATACCGATCGGGCGGAATCGAGACCGGAGTTGGCAGCCTGGAGTTTTAAGCCCTTTTCCTATCCCGATGCTTCATCCGGGAAGGAAAAGGTTTTTTGTTGTCATTTTCCCAATAAGGTTATGAGCTCATGCATGTTCTGCGCCCTTTGTTTGCAGTTTTGGCTGTAGCCGCTCTGATCCTGATCGCCAGGGTCTTCGTCGTTCCCGATGATTTCGGCATCCATGAAAGGGGGTACATGTTCGGCTGGTATCGGAAGGCGAATGAAGAGGAGTGGAAAGCCCTCAAAGTCAAATATCAGGGGAAGGAATATTGCAAGGACTGCCATGCCGAACAGGAAAAGCAGGTACTCTCATCCCCCCACAAAATAATCGAGTGTGAGAACTGCCATGGACCGGCCCGGGAGCATCCGTCAGAGCCCCCGAAACTTACCCTCGACCGGAGCCGCGACCTCTGCCTCAGGTGCCATACTTATCTTCCCTATCCCACGAGCAAGAGAGCGGAAATCAAGGGCATTGACCCCGGTCAGCATAATCCCGGTGCAGAATGCACGGGCTGTCATGATCCCCATAGGGCATCCAAGCCTTAACAGGAGGAGCAGTTGAAGAGGAGGGATTTTTTGAAGTCAATCCTGAAAGGGTCCGCCGCCGTGGCCCTGGCCAACGGGCTGAACGGCATTTTTCGGCCTTTAGCCCTTCAGGCCGCGACGAGGCCCGTGCGCTGGGCCTTTCTGGTAGACACCTACAAGTGCATCGGCTGCGGCTACTGCGTCAAAGCCTGTAAGCTCGAAAATGAAATCCCTTTCGAGGCCGACGTCTCCCGGACCTGGGTTGAGCGATACGTCGTTACCAAAGAAGGAGAGGTCTTTGCGGATGCCCCCAAAGAAGCCCGGTACGGATTCATTACCAGCCGGGTTGATCTCGGAATGGGAAAGTTCAAGGATATTCCCAAGGACAGAATTGACAAGGCCTTCTTTGTGCCCAAGCTTTGCAACCAATGCGATAAACCACCCTGTGTCCAGGTGTGTCCGGTAGGAGCTACCTATCAGGCCGCCGACGGGGTGGTTCTGGTGGACCGCACGTGGTGCATTGGCTGTGGCTATTGCATCATGGCCTGCCCTTACGGGATGAGGTTTTTCCACCCCCAATTCCATGTGGCGGAGAAGTGCAATTTCTGCTATCACCGGATCAATAAAGGAATGAGGCCGGCCTGCGTTTTGGCCTGCCCGGCGGGCGCGAGGAGAATCGGAAATATCAAGGACCCGGACGATCCAGTAGCCAAGGTCATCATGACCCAGCGGGTAACCATTCACAAGCCGGAATATGGGACCAATCCCCAAGTTTATTATATCGGCCTCAGTGAGGAGGTAAGGTAAGGCATGGTCCTGGAAGAAATGTGGACGGCAAAGGAACTCTTCACTTACCCCAATGAATACATTTATTGGAGCGTTCAGATTGTCATGTACCCTTTCATGACCGGCTTGGTGGCCGGCGCCTTTGTCCTTTCCTCTCTGTACCATCTCTTCGGCATAAAACCGCTCAAGGAAATCGCCCGATTTTCCCTGGTCTTCTCCTTTGCCCTCTTGATGGTTGCCCCCCTGCCCCTGCTCTTTCATCTCCTTCGCCCTGAACGGAATTTCTATGTATTCATGACCCCCCACTTCACCTCGGCCATCGCCGCTTTTGGGGTCGTCCTTTTCGTCTACGGCTCCATCGTCGCTTCCGAGCTGTGGTTCCTCTACCGGAAACACCTGGTACAATCTTCCCTAAAGCTCAAAAACCAGTTGAACAAAAGCCTGGCCGAAAAAATCGGGTATGCGGTCTATACCGTCCTCACCCTGGGGGTCTTTGACCTCAGCGAATCCGCCCTCCACAAGGATGAAAAGGCCATCAAGGTGCTGGCTGGCGCGGGAGTTCCCATCGCCTGTTTTCTCCACGGGTATGCCGGGTTTATATTCGGGTCGGTGAAAGCCAACGCCATGTGGATGACCCCTCTTATGCCGGTGATTTTCATCATGTCCGCGATAGTCTCCGGTGTGGCCCTCTGCATGCTCACGTATATCATCACCATGGAAATCCGAAAGGCCCTCGCCTCCCGCAAAAGGGCTTCCTTCGTTTACCCGACCTTTGAAGAGATCAAGGGCGTCGAGGTCTATGAGGTAAAGATGACGGCCAAATACCTCCTCTTGTTCCTGATCTTTTCCATCAGCCTGGAACTACTGGACCTGGTCTTCCGGGGATACACGGCGGTAAGATCATGGGACATCCTGCGGCTGGTGATCTATGGAAAAGACTTCACCAATATCTTCATCCTCCAGTATACCCTCGGGAATCTCATCCCTTTTATCCTCCTCCTTATCCCGGGCCTCACCATCCGGAGGGCCGTCTTCGCCCTCCTTCTGGTCATTTTTGGCGTTTTCATGATGCGGTGGAATGTGGTCATCGGGGGGCAGTCCTTCTCCCTTACTTTTTCCGGGTACATGGATTACCTTCCGCCCCTGATCCCCCGGGATTTGGCGACCTTCAAGGAAGGCCTGACGGGCGCGCTCCTCATCCTGGGATTGCCTTTCGTTCTGTTCTGGGTGCTCAGCCGGGTCTTTCCCGTTTTTGACCTGAAAGAGTCCCCTCGATAGGAGGGAAGGAGAGCCCCTCTGCATCTTCCCCGGCACGGTGAACCGCTCTTGTTTCGCAGCCTCTTCCTGAAGGTGAGTCTCTCCGTGGGGTTGGTCATTACCCTTACCCTGGCCTCTTTTGCCTACTTCCTAATGGAAAATCAGAAGGAACATCTCCTCGACACCAAGAAGAAGGAGATCGAAATCCTCTCCACCCTGGTTTCGAATTGGATCGCAAACTTCATGCTGGAAGGAAGGGCCCAGGACTTTCATAATTTCTTCGGCCCCTTCCGGGTACGGGAAGAACAGCTGGAGTTGCGCATCCTAGACCCCTCCGGAGCCGTCCTCCTCTCCTCCCAAAGGAACGAAAAGGGGATTTCCATGGCTTATCTGCTCGCCGGGCACCCAGACCTCTCGGGGAAAACCCCGATGGTCCGCGAGCAATGGATCCAGGGGCGGCCCTTCTTCAGCTCCCTCCAGGCCCTCGAGAATCAGCCCAGCTGCTTTTCCTGTCATGGGGAGGACAAAAAAATCCTGGGCCTGCTGAACGTGGCTTTACCCATGGAGATGACCCATCGGTCTATCGCTTTCAACCGCAATCTGCTCATCGCCTCAACGGCCATTACCCTTCTGCTGATGGCCGCAGCGATCAATTTTCTCCTCACCCGGCTGGTCAAAAAGCCGATCGCTCTTCTCATCGAGACCATGTCCCAGGTGGAGAAAGGAAATCTCAACGTGGAGGTGAACCTGGGCACTCGGGACGAACTGGGACACCTGGGCCGAAGCTTCAGCTCCATGGTCCAAAAACTTTCCCTGGCCCAGAAGGAACTGGAAAAGCAACAGCAGCAGCAGATGCTCCAGGTCAAGCACCTGGCTTCCCTGGGGGAGTTGGCCGCGAGTGTGGCCCACGAGGTGAAGAATCCCCTGGCCGGGATCAAGCTGGCCATCCAGGTGTTGGCCAAGGAACCCTGCGTGGCGGACAGCCAGCGAGAAACCATTGAGGAGATCGTCCGTTCCATCGACCGCCTGGATAAGACCATCACCGACCTCCTCTCCTATTCCCGCATTTCCCCGCCCGCCTTGAGCCCCGTCAATCTGCAAGAAGTGATTGAGGCGGCTCTTTTCTCGGTCAAAGAAGAGGCCCACATTGCCGGCGTCCGGGTAGAAAAGCTTTTTGACCTGACTCTTCCCCTCTTGCCCCTGGACTCCCGGCAGATGGAGGGCGTCTTCCTAAACCTCTTCCTGAATGCTTTGCAGGCCATGCCCCAGGGAGGAGTCTTAACCGTCCAGACGAAACGACGGGAATCCGGGCATCCCCGCCAGGAAAATCCACCCGGAAGCCCCGGCTCGGAAGAAGGTTGGGTTGAAGTCACGGTGACGGACACGGGAGAAGGAATTCCACCCGAGGTGCTGGGCGAGGTCTTCCGGCCTTTTTTCACCACCAAAGCAAAAGGCACGGGCCTAGGCCTTTCACTGGTTCAACGGGTTGTGGAACAGCATCACGGGCAGGTTTTTGTTCAGAGCGGGACAGGCGTGGGAACCACATTTTATCTGCTTCTCCCCATTTCGCCCCAGCCGCCCAAAGGAGAGCCTGTATGAAAGAGAAGATCCTGGTCGTGGATGATGAAAGGCTGATCCGCCAGTCTTTGGAAAAAGGGCTCTCCGGCCAGGGCTATGCGATATTCTCCGCAGGAGATGGGAAAACCGCCCTTCGCCTGGCGGAAGAAGAATCTCCAGACTTGATTGTGCTGGACCTCAAGCTGCCGGACTTAAATGGGATTGAAGTTCTCAAGAGCCTGCGCGAACTGGAAAAAGATATGCCAGTTTTGGTCATTACGGCCTATGGCAGCATCGATACGGCTATTCAAGCCATCCGCTCGGGAGCTTACGATTACATAACCAAGCCCTTCGACCTGGAAGCCCTCCTCCTTTCCATAAGCCAGGCTCTGGAGACTTCCCGCCTTAAAAAAGAGGTCACTTATTTTCGGTCTCAGGAGACGACCCGGTCTGGTCTCCATCGGATCATCGGCCAAAGTCCGGCGATGAAGGAAGTGGGCCGCTTGGTCAGGCAGATCGCCCAGAGCGAAGCATCCACAGTCTTACTGGAAGGGGAAAGCGGGACGGGCAAGGATTTGGTGGCCCGCACCATCCATACCGAGAGCGCACGGGTGAACCAACCGTTCATCGAGGTCAACTGCGCCGCCCTTCCCGAGACGCTCATCGAGAGTGAACTCTTCGGCCACGAGAGAGGGGCCTTCACCGATGCAAAAACTCGGAAGGCCGGCCTCCTCGAGACCGCCAACCGGGGCACCTTGTATCTGGACGAGATCGGAGACATGAATCCCCCCCTGCAGTCCAAGCTGCTCAGTATGATCGAGAACAAAAGGTTCCGCAGGCTGGGCGGGGTGAAGGACCTGTCCGTAGATGTGCGGTTCATCGCGGCTACGAATCGGGACCTGGCTTCGGCGGTGGAAAAGGGGGGTTTTCGGAAAGACCTCTATTATCGGCTCAAAGTCTTTTCCATTCAGCTTCCCCCGCTTCGGGAAAGGTTGTCAGACCTTCCTCAGCTCATAGGCTTTTTCCTTGCTGAGCTCCAACGGGAATTCAAAAAGAAGATCGTGGGGCTCTCTCCGGAGGCGGAAAAAGTTTTGGCCGACTACCACTGGCCGGGAAATGTGCGGGAATTGAGAAATGTTCTGGAGCGGGCCTTCATTCTCTGCGAGGAGGACCGGATCGAGCCCTCCCACCTGCCTCCTGAACTGACCGCTCCGATCACCCCTCCTCCCAAAGCGGGAGAATCTCTCTTCCGCCTTCCCCCGGAGGGGGTCCATCTGGAAACCCTTGAGGAGGATTTGATCCGCCAGGCCCTGGAAGTCTCCTCGGGGAACCAGGTGCGGGCAGCCAAGCTTCTGGGAATCAGCCGGGATGCCCTTCGCTACCGCATGAAGAAATTCAACTGGACCTGAGAATGGGTGATTTCCCCCACCCCTGGGTCATTTCACCCAGGGGCATCCATTCGGATCTTGCCTTTCCTCCCGGGAGTTGATCGTCTTCCCTTTTCCTTAAGCAGGGTTAAGCCTTCAAAAAGAATTGAAATTTCGGAGGTCCGCCGGAAAAGCCAGGCAGTGCTGGAGGTCCGTTTCCAGGCTGGCATGAGGATTGCTCTTCAAAATGAATCAGGAGGGATTCAACCATGAACGACATTCTAATAACCTACGATGTACATCACGCGGCGCCATTCGGTCCCCTGATCGTCCTGTTCATCGCTATAACCGGCCTGAACGCGGGAGCCTATCTGGCGTCGGTGGTTTTTGCCCACCTGGATAAAAAGGAATACCTACCCTTGGCAAAATTATCGGCCTTGGCGGTCATTCTTCTGTGGGCGGCGGCTCCTCTCCTTCTTCTTCTGGACATCGGCCAGCCTCTCCTCTTCTGGCATCTCTTTGCCTATTTTCAACCCGAGTCCCCCATGGCTTGGGGCACGCTGATTCTTACGATCTATCCCTTTCTGGGTTCGGTGTACATCTGGTATCTCTTCCGCGGTGAAATCCAGAAAGCCAAGGTTTGGGGACTTATCGGCCTGCCCATTGCGTTGGGATCGCATGGGTTTGTGGGCTTCGTGTTGAGTTTTTCCACAGCCCGCATCCTCTGGACCACTTCGGTCACCCCGATCTTTTTCCTGGTCAGCGCCGCCCTCTCGGGGCTGGCTCTGGTCGTAATCCTGGACGCGGTGCGGTATTATTCCACCCTACGGCATTCGCCCGAAGCTCAGGCCAGGGAGCGGCTAATCTTCCATCACCTGGGCGAAGGCCTATACATCTTGATCTTTGCCGACCTGTCCCTGATCCTCTTCTACCTCATGAAACTGGGCCTGACCCCCGAGCTCTTTGATCACGTCCTTAAACTGATGACCGAAGGAAAACTCTCGATCGCCGACCTCTTCATTCCCCTGGTCTTGGGGCTTATGGCTCCCCTGGCCTTGTTGGTCGCACCCAGGACGGCCCGCAATCCGGTCAGTCAGCTGATTGCTTCGGCTTTGATCATCTTCGGGGTCTTTTTCATGGGGAACTTGATTCTTTCCGCTGCCCAAGCCCTACCCCTAGTTTAGTTGTTCTATGTTGTGGGCGGCCACGGAGGGCCGCCCCTACAAATACTGTTGTTAACCGCGTTCATCTGTGAAAATCTGCCTCCCATTCTATTTTTTGACCTTTGATTTCGGTCCGAAGGGCTCAGGCAGAAACTTCCCATCCCTCTCCTCCAGGAAGCCCTTCATCCCCCTCTCTTTCTGCGCATCGAACATGGCCTGGCGTTCCGGACCATGGGAGCAGTGGGCTAGCGTGGAATAGGGGGCGCAAACCTCCATGGCCGCCCCGATCCCATAGGCCATGTAGCCGGAGAGGATCAGCCGCTTCATGATGCGTACCGAATTGGGTGGAACCAGGGCGATCCTTTCAGCCAGGGCCATGACCGTGGGCATGAGCTTCTCCTTGGGAAGGCACTCGTTCACCAGCCCGATCCGCTCCGCTTCTTTCCCATCGAAATGGTCCCCCGTATATAAGTAACGGGCGGCCCGGTGCCAGCCGGCCAGAGCCGGGATCAAGAAAGTGCTATTAGCGTTGTGTCGGACTTCCGGTTGGCCGAACACCGTGTCTTCAGAGCAGTAGCACATATCGCAGGCCATGGCCAGCCACATGCCCCCACCCATGCAGTAGCCGTGAACGGCGGCAATCACCGGTTTCTTCAGCCGCCACAGGTCCAGCTGGCGGCGCTGCACATTCTCGTAGTCGTGGACCTGGACGATCCCCAGAAATTCGCCGATGCTTCCGTAGATGGCCGGATCGGTCAGGCTCCCCTTTCTCCCGGGAACCGCTCCCATGGCATAGCCGGAGGAAAAAGCCCGGCCTGCGCCGCAGATCACCATGCAGAAAACTTCAGGATCGTTGTCTCCTTCCTGAAGGGCGGCATGAAGTTCCCGTTCCAGGTCTGGAGTCAGAGCATTGAGAGTATCGGGCTGGTTCAGGGTGATCTTCAAGACCCCCTTACCCTTTTCCCCGCGAACCAATTTGTAGTCGTAAGCCATAGTGCACCCCCCTTTCATTGCGGATTTCTCATGGAACAATGCTATTTCAGATTAAAGACCGCAGGCATGATGGCCCCAAAGACCCCGGTCACCCCGACCTGTACCTGGCCGTGCTAATCACCGGAATTTGAAGCGGGTTCATAATCCCTCTCCGCAAGAATGGAAAATCCAATGCTGAAAAACCAGGAAGCATGTCCTTGTTTGGTGAAATCATTGGCCATTATTTCTCTCCTGTCAATAAAATTTATTGACAGGGTCTCTCCTACCTTCGTACAATACCTTGCGTAATATGAGGCCAACTCTCTCCAATCTCCCTTGGCTAAAGGAGGAGGCGGGAGGATGGATGGTGCTCTTAGCCCCAAGGAAATATTATTTTTCAGGGTGCAGCTTTGCTGCACGGGATTCTTGGCCGTTAGGTCTTTACCATTCCTGGAATGATGAAAGGAGGAAGAAGATGAAAGGAAGTACGCGGTGGTATTTACTCTGGATTATGGCCATCTGCTTGTCCGTGGCTCTCACCGGGCCGGGATTGGGTGGCGTGGCCTATGCAAAGGACAAACTGGTCGTCTGGTGGAACAAGGGGTACTACAAGGAAGAGGATGAAGGCATGCAGAAAATTGCCGCCGAGTTCGCCAAACAGAATAATGTGGATGTGGAATTGACCTTCACCATCCAGGACGACCTCGGCCCCAAGATCATCAGTGCCCTGATCGCCCGTCGGGTTCCCGATGTGGCCTTTTGTTTCTTCACCGACTGGCAGATTGCGCCCAAGTTTGCCTGGGAAGGAAAGCTGGCCGACGTCACCGATCTGATCAATCAGTTAAAACCCCGCTATCTTGAGTCCCACCTCAAGACCGGCTGGCTCTATAACAACGTGGCCAAGAAGTGGAGCTACTACTCCGTACCCATCGAGGCGCAGGCTTTGGGGACCCATTACTGGAAGGACCTGGTGCAAGAAGCAGGTCTGGACCCTGATCCCAAGAAGATTCCCATGAAGTGGGAGGAGCACTGGGCCTTCTGGAAGAAAGTACAGGACGTCCTGCGCAAGAAGGACCCGGCCAAGTATGGAAAACTTTTCGGCATCGGCATGACCGAGTCAAGCAGGTCCACCGACACTTTTTATAACTTCGAACAGTACCTCCTGGCCTACCGGGGCGAGGTCATTTCTCCCGAGGGTAAAGTCGTAGCTGCGGAACCCAAGAACCGGGACGCCATTGTCAAGACCCTGGCTTTCTTCACCCAAATCTACAG
>Ga0187773_10000478_pt1 | contig 16105 bp, 18 predicted proteins | sample 0216_BV02_MP05_1_FD_133133 | JGI IMG/M metagenome (GOLD analysis project Ga0187773, IMG submission 133133) | Tropical peat soil microbial communities from peatlands in Department of Meta, Colombia - 0216_BV02_MP05_10_MG | ecosystem: Environmental > Terrestrial > Soil > Wetlands > Peat | place...
ATGAGTTCTATGTCTATCTCTCTCTTGACCTGGGCAGGGAGTTCCTCCACGTCGACCCTGTTCCTTGCCGGCAACAGGACTGTTTTTACCTTCGCGCGGCCCGCAGCAAGAATCTTCTCCTTGATACCGCCTACGGGCAGGATTCTCCCCGTGAGAGTGATCTCGCCGGACATGGCAACATCCCTCCTGGCCAATCTCTCGGTTAATAAAGAAATGAGCGCCATCGCGATCGTGATGCCGGCAGAAGGTCCGTCCTTCTGAATCGCTCCAGATGGCACGTGAATATGGATATCGTGGTGTTCGAAGAAATCTTCGGGTATCCCGAAGAGATCGGAATTACTCCGGATATAACTGAGTGCTGCCTGCGCGGATTCTCTCATAACATCTCCCAGAGATCCCGTTATGATGAGTTCTTTCTTCCCTCTCATCTTCGCTGCCTCAACAAAGATGATATCTCCGCCCGCCGCCGTCTTGACGAGTCCCGTTGTCACACCGATTCTGTTTTTTTCTTCGATGACCTCAAAGTGATATTTCTTGCCTCCAAGGTATTGTCCGACCAGTTGGGGGGTAACAGTAATGACGTTGCATTTTTCTTTCCCTTCATCCCAGACCACCTTCTTAGCGATCTTTCGGCATATCTCCGCGATCCTCCTTTCGAGACTTCTGATGCCCGCTTCGCGCGTATATTCCCGTATGATCTTGTCGAGGGCCTCTTCCGTGAAAACAGGAGGGCACCCGGAAAGGCCCTTTTCCCGCGTCTGTCTCGGAATAAGAAACTTAATCGCTATGTGTGCCTTTTCTTCTTCCGTATATCCCGAAAATTCGATAATCTCCATCCGGTCCCGGAGAGCAGATGGGATGTTGTCAAGAAGGTTGGCAGTGAGGATGAACATGACATTCGAAAGATCAAATGGCACATCAAGATAGTTGTCGACAAAACTGTGATTCTGCTCCGGGTCAAGCACCTCGAGAAGCGCAGATGCAGGGTCGCCCTTAAAATCGTGTCCTATCTTATCAAGCTCATCGAGCATAACAACGGGGTTGGCAGACTCAACCCGGTGAATCTCCTCGATAATCCTTCCGGGTTTTGCCCCCGCATAGGTGCGCCTGTGCCCGCGTATTTCGGCCTCGTCCTTCATCCCCGCGAGTGAAATGCGCACAAATTTTCTTTCGAGGGCCCTGGCTATCGACATGCCGAGGGAAGTCTTCCCAGTACCGGGAGGTCCTGAGAAACAGAGGACCGAACCGGAAGAACCTTTCAGACTCGATTTTTTTTCGAGCGCCGACTTCACAGTCTCACGCACTTCTTCAAGCCTGAACGGCTTGGCAATGTAATGAAACGCCCCTTTTTTCATCGCCTCAATCGCCGACTGAACAGTTGCATAGCCCGTTACCATAATCACCTTTGTGTCGGGATACTGGATCCTTAATTTTTCAAGAAGTTCAATGCCGTCCATCCCCTCCATTTTAATATCTGAAATGACGACGTCGAATTCGTTCTTCTCCAGAACGGGCAAGGCATCTTTGGCGCTCGATGCGATACTAACCTCATAGTTCTCTTTTATGAGAATATGGGACAGGTTCTTTCTCGCTATCTCCTCATCGTCAATGACCAATATATGAGGCTTCTTCTTCATCCGTAATGCCTTTACCGCCAAATGCTCCAGGACTCGCTCCTTTGTTTTCTGAAGTCCGTAGTGGTCTTCTTCGAGAATCCTTTCGGCCCGGCCAATATCGAGGTTGTCGTCGGTCTTCTTGTTCCAAGGCATTGTCACCAGATAATCGATGTACGTCAATCCTATCGTGTATTCGGCGGAGGAGGGGCTGATCTTGCATAAAATATCGAGTTCCTGATTCGCGATCTTTTGGACTTCCCGAGGCATGCCGATAGAAGAAATCTGCTGCCGGAGTTCTTCGATTATTAATTCTTGCCCGCTCTCTTCAGGTTTCTTAAAGAATTTCATCGTCTCGCATTATCCGTTTTGTCTGGGGTATTTATCTACAGTAAATGTACCACAAAATTCCGAAACGCTGCAAAAAAGTCTTTATCGAGGAATAGAAAGTCTAAGATTGCATCTTGCAACACTTTATTCTCATCTGCATCACATGAGTATTCCCTTTCCCATCAACGAATAGAAAGCGTCTCTCGTTTTTCATGTTGCAATATGCAATCATCGAGATTGTTTCCCTCTTTGTGAAAATCTGAATAAATGCTTTATTTTCAAAGACTTTTTATGTATTTATCACTTGGCACAAGACTTGATATTCAATAGATAAATTAGCGTAAAAGGAGGAGAAGAAGATGAAAAAATTATTCAAAAAATTCGAGACGCTTATGATGGCCGCAACCTTTGCTGAAGCAGGGGAATTTGAGACTGCGAGGGAGATCATGAACGAAGACAAACCGAGAAAAACGATGAGGCCCTCTGTCCATGACCAGAAGAGACCGACTGACAGACAAGTGCTCAGGGCCGACTGAGAAAAATGTTTTGAAACGTTTTTTGCGAGGGTAATGACAGATGAACAAGTTTACGAGAATGATGGGGAAAATAGAGGACGCATTGGCTGCCGTCTCATTTGCAGAAGAGGGAGAGTTCAATGCGGCCACCGAGATGATGAAGGAAGAGAGAAGGGTACTATTGGCCGTGAGGGAAGGCCAGATAGACATAAGAACTCTGAAGTACGCTCTGAACACGTCCAGACGAGTCAATGCAGACCTCGATATTCTTTACGTTTCAGCAAACGAGGTGACCGAGCCTCTCATGGCTCGTTTTCTTTCAGAACTTCAAGAAAAAGGTGTCTTCTACAGGCTGATCCGGAGGGGCGGATGCCTGAAACAAGCGATTATAGACTACACAAATTCCAACAGAGAGGTCATATTTGTCGTTATCGAGTCGTCAGACACCCTGGATGTTGACTGTGCAGGAAGGGATACCAGACTTACAGAATCATGGAAGAACCTTAAATGTCCTCTTGTCGTTGTTTCAGAAGCGGCAAAGGCATAATCGTGAAAAAAAGCATTTTTAATGCATTTATCATCAGCTGTCAAAAAAAGGAGAAATGTATGGCAACGGGTTCTCATAAGAAAAAGCCTTATGGAAGCATGATAATCATGGGAATAGTTTCAGCAGCACTGTACGCTGTTCTGCTGCTTCAGCAGGACGTTATAAACAAGTATTTTGCTCACGGCGGAATATACGCCCTCTTGCCTATAGTAACGGCCTTTGTCTTCTCTTTTGTCCACGGCTCGTTTACGGGCAATTTCTGGACCGTCATGGGAATAGAGGCTGCAAAAAAGAAAAAGGAGGTAAAATAAGATGCACGACATAGTCAAGGAGGCCGCCAATTTCATCAATCTCGATGTCATGACCGTCACGTATTTATTCATCGTAGGGTTCGTAGGAGGTCTTGTCAGTGGATTTATCGGCTCAGGCGGAGCATTTGTCCTCACACCAGCCATGATGAGCCTGGGGGTACCCGGTCTCGTAGCGGTTGCCAGCAATATGTGTCACAAGTTTCCAAAGGCTCTCATAGGTTCCCTTAAACGGGCAAAGTACGGGCAGGTTGATGTCAAACTCGGCATAATCATCGGTGTTTCTGCCGAGGCCGGAGTTCTTTACGGAGCCCATATACAGGAAAACATCAAGAAGACTTTCGGAGATGCTGGATCCAACCTTTATGTAAGTGTTGCCTTTGTTGTCATACTCGCGATCGTCGGAGGCTTTGTCCTTCGCGATGCATGGAAAACTTACAGATCCGGAAACTCCAACGAGCAGGAAAAAATTACGAAACTCGCCCGCTGGGTACAGTCGGTCAACATCCCGGGCACGATGGTCTATTTCAAGAGCTTGAATGCGCGTATTTCTGTTCTTTTTACAATACCGTTGGGTTTCGCAACAGGAATGCTTGCCGCGACGATCGCGGTCGGCGGGTTCATCGGAGTCCCTTCGATGATTTATGTCATGGGAGCACCGAGCCTCATGGCGTCTGCTACCGAACTCGTTATCGCGTTTGTCATGGGTGTCGGCGGGTCGTTGAAATACGCGATGCACGGTTTGGTTGACATTCGCCTCGCTATGATCATCCTTGCAGGCTCCCTTTTCGGAATACAACTGGGCGCTATCGGCACCACCTATGTTAAACCTTTTATGATAAAAGTGGTCATGGGCCTCATCATGGTTATCGTCCTCTTCAGCCGCGGTTTGATGGTCCCGGTTTATCTTTCACAACTCGGCCTCATACAGCCCCTCGCACAGGGGACGGTTAAGATGCTGAAAAACGCAAGCTTTGCAATAATGATTTTTGCCCTTGTCCTTGGCGCTTTTATAGTCCTGAAGGCTATGTGGCAGGGACGCCGTGCCGAGCAGAGGGCTACGCAGGAAGCCTTTGAACATGCCAAGGCATAATTGTGGGGAAGTACAAGAAAATACTCGTCGGCTTTGACGGCTCTGAATCAAGCGAAAACGCTCTCCTTCAGGCTTTCAGATTTGCGAATGACGAGAAATGCTGGATAACTGTTACAACCGTAGTGCCTGAATATAAGGGGGAGCTCGATCTTACTGGGGTAAGTGACATACGAAAGTTGCTGCTCCGTCCTGGCGAAGAGCTCCTCTCTAAAGCTACTGCGCTGGCAAAACGAGAAGGGGCTCTCATAAAAACCGTTCTCGAAGAAGGAGAAATATTTGAGAGGATCGTAGACCTTGCTGAGGCAGAAAACTGCGGGATCATCGTCATGGGAAGGCGCGGCATGTCAACCCTTGAACGGGCTCTCGTAGGCAGTGTCACCGCGCGTGTCATAGGTCACAGCCAGAGGGACGTCCTCGTCGTGCCCGAGAGCGCAAAGATAGGTTGGAAGAAAATCCTCCTCGCCACAGATGGTTCTAAACACAGCCTTAACGCGACTGAGAAGGCCATAGATTTTGCAAAGTCATATGGAGGAACGCTTACGGCGATTTCCGTAGTCGATGTACCCGACGAATTATATGCAGAAGCCCCGACCGTGGTCGACGAACTCGTAAGAAAGGCGAAGGGATATGCCGAGAATGTAAAGAATATGGCTAGGGCAGCTGGTGTAGAAGTCAACACACAAGTCCGCGAAGGAGAAAGCCATGAAGCTGTTACAAGACTTGCAAAGGATGAAGGTGCAGACCTTATCGTCATGGGGAGTCACGGCAGGACGGGCGTGAAAAGGCTCCTCATGGGGAGCGTTACAGAAAAGGTTATAGGCCACGCGCCCTGCCCTGTTCTCGTGGTTAAAGTCTGATACCGGAAGTTCCTGAAAGAGGTAAGGCTATGCAATGTATTGTTCATAGTCCTGCCTCTTTTTTTGGTGGTAAGCGAGAATTATTTTACCCACTATTTCATAACAGTAACGAGATTAGAAAAGCCCTTTTGACAGCAATACTATTTCTCATCTAAAATACCGTCATGATTACGCTGGCCGTCAAGTCTCTGTTGATGACGTGCTTCGCACTCTGTGTCTTTACAGCGTGCGACCAAAAGCCCAAAAATCCCGTATCGGCATACGGAGACGCGCTTATCGGTGCTTACAAAGGTTCAAAAGGTGCCGCCGAGCAAGCGAACCTTGATGCAGTCCAAAAAAGTGTTGATGCGTATCGCGCTGCGAATGAAAAATATCCCGAAAATCTTAAAGATGTGGAACCTTTACTGGGCGCTTCCCAGATTGATCTCACCAAATACGACTATGACCCCCAGACCGGCAAAGTCGGACTTAAATCAGTAAAATAGTCTTTCCCCACTCCGGCAACCCTTGCAGCTGTATCAGTGCTGTAGTAATATAAACCATAAAACATTTTGACCATGGTCAAATCTTTATTGAAGAAAGTATGAGAATTTCCGGCGGGCAATTAAAAGGAAGGAAAGTTGCTCCCCAAAAGATTTTTTTAAAAAAAGACAGCGACCGTCGGCTCAGACCAACGTCCTCGAAAGTCAGAGAGGCTATTTTTGACATACTCAGAAATTGCATAGACGGAGACGCCTTTCTCGATCTCTATGCGGGTACAGGCGCCGTCGGTCTTGAGGCCTTGTCAAGAGGCACAAGCGCCGTATATTTCATAGAGGACGACCGTATCCGCTCTAAGACGATCGGAGATTTCATAAAAAAGGCAGGTATCGGCGATAGGGCATATGTATACAGGGAAAAGGCACAGGATTTTCTTAAGAGGGCATCACGGTCGGGAATCAGCTTTGATATTATCTTTGCGGACCCGCCCTATGCCTCTGATGAGACTGAAAGAATTCTCCCCTTGATCGCTACTCACGACGTTTTGAGGAAAGGAGGCTGTCTAATTGTTGAGCATTCTTCAAGGGTGACTGTGCCCGGTGACTTTGAGTCTCTTGTGTTTATCAAGAATTACAGGTATGGAGATACAATGCTCACATTATACAGGAAAGAATCATGAAGAAAAAAATCGCGATTTACCCCGGAACGTTTGATCCCTTCACAAACGGGCATCTCGATCTCGTCTTAAGGAGTCTCAGAGCGTTTGAGGAAGTAATCGTCGCCGTGGCTCCGAGTATGAAAAAAGAGCCTCTCTTTACTACCGAGGAAAGACTCTCCCTGATCAAGAGATCTCTTGTCGGTTATAAGAGGGTAAAGATAGAGATTTTCGACGGCCTTCTCGTAGACTACGTAAAACAAAAAAAGGGGACGGTTATCATCAGGGGATTGAGGGCGGTATCGGATTTCGAATACGAACTTCAGATGGCGCTCATGAACAGGCGTCTGAATCCTCATATCGAGACCGTTTTTCTGATGCCGAGTGAGGAATATTCTTTTTTAACGGCCACGATCGTCAAGGAGATAGCATCTCTCGGAGGTCCGGTAAAAGAACTCGTTCCGACCCCGGTTGAAGAGGAGCTAAAAGCAAAGTTCGCGAAACGATGAGGAGACGGCATGACAGGGAAAGAACTTTTGACGGTCATACCGAACGATGCACCTCTTGAAGGCAAGGAAGCCTGATATGGCTCGCGCCGAACTTCCTCTTCCTCCACATTTTGATCAAACAAAGGTAGACAAGATATGGAAAGTTCCGTATCTTGAAAGGGCGGGGGAGGCAAGGGCATGGGCAAGACTGCATTCCGTACGACCCGCATGTGACGACCCGGTTAAGATATGCCTGGTTGCGGTGGATATTCAAAACGCATTCTGCCTTCCGGACTTCGAACTGTATGTGGCAGGGCGTTCGGGCACTGGTGCGATTGACGATTGCCGGAGACTCTCCGAATTCATTTACAGGAATCTCAATGTTATTACCCAGATCTGCCCGACCATGGACACCCACAACGCGCTGCAGATCTTTCATCCCATCTTCCTCGTAAATGAGAAAGGGGACCATCCCAAGCCATTCACCCTGGTCTCCGAGGAAGACGTCATGAAGGGCACGTGGAAATTCAACCCGGATCTCTGCTTCAGCTTCCATGTCGATGCGATTTACGGGCAGAGGCACCTCCTTCACTACACGAGAAAGTTGAAGGAAGGGGGAAAATACGATCTCACGATATGGCCCTACCACGGCATGCTTGGTGGTATCGGGCATGCCATAGTCGCTTCCGTGGAGGAGGCGGTCTTCTTCCACTGCCTGGCGCGATACAGCCAGCCGGACTTTCACGCCAAGGGCGACGAACCTTTTACCGAGCATTATTCAGTTCTCGGCCCTGAGGTGCAGGAGGGACCGGGCGGAGAAAGCCTCGGCCTGAAGAGCGAGAAGTTCTTCAGGAAACTTCTCGAATTTGACGCAGTCCTTATCGCCGGTGAGGCCAAGAGTCACTGCGTCGCATGGACTATTGACGACCTTCTCCGGGATATCCTCGCCCGTGACAGGCGGCTGGTGGAAAAGGTCTATCTTCTCGAGGACTGCACATCGCCGGTAGTCGTGCCCGGCGTCATGGACTACACCGAGCAGGCCGACGCAGCCTTCCAGAGATTCGCCGATGCGGGTATGCATATTGTGCGCTCCACCGATCCTATGGAAACATGGCCGGGGATAAGGCTCTGATTAACACACATCGAATTCTTATTTAGATATGTCATGAGAGTACCTTCATCAAGCCCAAAGAGACATCGATTAAGACTGGGGTTACAACGGCAAGTAAGTCGCTCCCAGACAGCATGCTCAACAGAATTGTTCGCAGAGGAATGGATAGATGTGGTCATTCGGTCTCTTAATAGGACAAGAAATTGCTAACGACTCACTCGTGCGGGCCCCGCTTCGCTGGGCTGCGCAGTTCATGGGTCATGCATTCAATGGGATCAGCGGGAATTATCCATGAATCGTTGTGAATGGGCCAATAGGAGCGGGTTAGAGCAGGCATACCATGACACTGAATGGGGCGTGACAATTCACGATGACAGAAGTTTATTCGAGTTTCTTATATTAGAAGGCGCGCAGGCCGGACTGAGCTGGTCCACCATCCTTAGAAAACGAGAAGGCTACAGAAAAGCGTTTCACAATTTTGACGCTCGAAAAATCTCTCAATACTCCGAGAATGACGTTTCCAGGTTACTCATTAATTCCGACATCGTAAGAAACAGGCTCAAAATCAAGGCCACCATCACCAACGCTAGAGCGTTCCTGCAGGTGCAGGAACAGTTTGGAAGTTTTGACTACTACCTCTGGCAATTCGTTAATGGCAAACCTATCCAGAATTCATGGGAAAAGATGACTGATATTCCCTCTATCACTCCCGAGTCTGAAGCCATGAGCAAAGATTTGCAGAAAAGAGGGTTCAAGTTCGTTGGGACAACAATTTGTTACGCGTTCATGCAAGCAGTTGGCATGGTAAACGATCATGTCGTAGATTGTTTCAGGTACGAGGAACTCAAGAATAAGGGCGAACGTACCGAGTCGGTGCACCCCATAGCCCGCAAATCGGACTCCCGGTGAACTTCTTTTCGCCGCGGACTGCTGGCGCAATTCGCCATTGTTGCAGCTGTTTGAACCGCGCGGAGTGCTCCGTAAGCTATGCAAAAAATGTTACTCGCAGATTGCGCTCTTGGAGCACTACCGGAACAGGTCACACAAAAATTCCGTCGGCCATTTCGAGTACCCTGTGACAACGGCTCGAAAGAGCCTTGTTGTGCGTGACGATTACAAATGTGATCCCTCTTTTTTTGTTCAAGTCGATGAAGAGTTCAAAAAGGTCATTTCCTGTCTTCGTATCAAGGTTTCCTGTCGGCTCGTCCGCAAGGACTATTTTGGGTCCCCGTATGAGAGCCCGTGCAACAGCAACGCGCTGCTGTTCGCCGCCCGATAATTCACCGGGTCTATGCGTTGTCCTCTTCCCGAGACCGAGCTCTTTGAGGAGCTCTCCCGCCTTTTCTTCCGTCTCATGAAAAGCCATTCCCCCTATCATTCCAGGGAGTATCACGTTTTCCAATGAATTGAATTCAGGGAGAAGATGGTGGAACTGGAAAACAAAGCCGACACTCGTATTTCTGAAATGTGCCAGTGAGATCTCATCCAAAGAAGCGATATCTCTTTCCTCAAATAAGATCTTCCCTGATGTGGGCCTATCGAGCGCTCCCAGGATGTGAAGGAGCGTGCTCTTGCCTGCGCCCGAAGCGCCGATTATTCCTACCATTTCGCCCGGCACTATCGAGAGGTTGATGTCCTTTAACACCCTGAGCTCCCCTGCCTCGGTCTTAAAAGACTTATTGATATGAACGGCCTCTATGAGCATATTAACCATTGTTACCGCCTAATGTAATGCGTCATAAATCCTCTTGCATTGTTTGTCATTCCGTTCACCCGGAATCCAGTCTTTTTGCTCTGGATTCCGCTTTTGCGAGAATGGCGATACGAAATATCTATAAAGAATTGTTCGACGCATTACACTAATCCCGTAGAATAATTGGCTTCATTCATATCTCAGAGGCTCAACGGGATTCAATCTCGCGGCCTGCCATGCGGGATACAGTGTTGCAATAAAACTGATGATTATCGCCGAAAGGGACACGACAATAAAGTCGAACAATTCCATCTTTACGGGCAGATGGCTCAAATAGTATACGTCAGCAGGAAGCTTTATGATTTCATACGTGTTGAGAATATACCCGAGCAAATATCCACCTGTTACGCCGATAGCTGTTCCTATAAGTCCTATGAACAAGCCCTGCAGCATAAAGATCGTCATGATCCCGCTGTTTGTCGCACCGATAGCCTTCAGTATCGCAATCTCCCGGCTTTTTTCTATAACATTCATGATGAGGTTGCTGATGATATTAAACGAAGCAACGAGAACTATGAGAACGAGGATGATGAACATCGCAAACTTTTCGAGCTTGAGAGCGGAAAAGAGATTTTTGTTCATCTGCATCCAGTCCATAACCTGGAGAGGTAAACCCAACTCCTCCTGAAGATGCTTTCTCACCTCAGGAGCCTTATAGATGTCATCCAGGCGAATCTCTATGCCGCTTATCTCGTCCCTAAGGCCGAAAAAGTCCTGAGCTGTCTTCATACTCGTCAACACGAGATTAGAATCATATTCGAACATGCCGATCTCAAATATCGCAACAACCCGGAACTGCTTCACCTTCGGCAACATTCCCATCGGTCCTATTTCACCTATCGGCGAAATAACGTTCAGCTTGTCGCCGACAAAGACTCCTATGTTGGCCGCAAGTTCCTTGCCGAGTATGATGCCAGGGACACCGTCTCCTTCGTTCAGACTTCTCACACTGCCGTCCTTGATATGAGACAGTATCTCGGTTGTTTTAGATTCTATTTCAGGGTCGATGCCCTTGAGAAAAACACCGTGTGCCCTGCGTCCTGATGAAACCATGACCTGCCCGAGCACAAAGGGAGCGAACGAGACGACACTTTTCTCATGCCTCAGTTTCCCGGCGAGCGTTTCGTAGTCGGAGATTGACCCTCTGTAACTGCGAACAATGACATGGGCGTTCGCACCGAGGATCTTTTTCTGAAGGTCCTGCTGGAATCCGGTCATAACCGCGAGGACCACAAGGAGCGCCATCACGCCTACGGCAACGCCGCCTATCGATATCGCTGTATTAACCGAAACGCCTTTATATCTTTTCCTTGATTTGAGATACCTGAGGGCGATGAATATCTGGTAGGAAGAATTCATAGAATGGCAATAAACGCGATCCGATACCCGAAAACAAGTTCAGAAGAAATGCTCGAGTTTATTCGGTCCGGTCTGCATGCTTCATTCTTCATGCATTCTTTCCTGTTGTTCGGGTTTCAACTGGGGGAAAAGTATCACGTCCCGGATCGACTGAGAATTTGTAAGGAGCATAACCAGACGGTCAATCCCTATTCCCTCGCCTGCTGCAGGGGGCATGCCGTATTCAAGCGCCCTCACAAAATCTTCATCCATCCAATGTGCCTCTTCATCACCGGCCTGTTTTGCCTTTACCTGCTCCAAAAACCTTCCCTTTTGATCAAAGGGGTCGTTAAGTTCGGAAAAGGCATTCGCCAGTTCACGCGAACTGATGAACAGTTCGAACCTCTCGACGAGAGAAGGGTTGTCGGCCTTTCTCTTTGCGAGAGGTGACAGTTCGACCGGATGGTCTGTTATGAACGTGGGCTGAACGAGGGCAGGCTCGACTTTTTCTTTGAAGATCTCGTCAAGGATCTTCCCCAATGAGGCGCCTTCAGGTGCATCTATCCTGTTGGCGCGGCACCACGTCTTCGCCCTCCCGACGTCACCAAGAATGTCCGGGGGTACGCCATTTTTTTCGAGAGCCTCAAGCATCGGTATTCTCGGCCATGGAGGGGTCAGATCGATTTCAGTGTCACCATAAGGTATTTTCAGAGTTCCGACCGATTTCACCGCCACATGGGTAATCAGCTCCTCTGTAAAGGACATAAGGAAATTGTAATCTTTATAGGCGATATAGAACTCGAGCATCGAAAACTCCGGGTTATGTTTTGTAGATATGCCCTCATTACGGAAATTCTTGTTTAACTCGTAGACCCGTTCATACCCTCCCACAAGAAGTCTCTTGAGATAAAGTTCAGGCGCGATCCTCAGGTACAGGTCGATGTCGAGAGCATTATGATGGGTCTTGAACGGTCTTGCCGTTGCTCCCCCGGGTATCTGGTGCATCATCGGCGTTTCGACCTCTATAAAATCCCTTGATTCGAGGAAGTCTCTGACTCCCTTAATGATTGCGCTTCTTCTCGCAAAGTTATCTCGCACATCAGGGTTTACGATGAGGTCTACGTAGCGCTGTCTGTACCTTGTCTCTACATCCTTCAAACCGTGCCACTTCTCCGGAAGAGGCCTGACCGACTTTGTCAGAAGTTCGAACATTTCTACTTCGACCGTAAGTTCATTCGTCTTCGTCCTGAAAAGCCTGCCCTTCAATCCGACGATGTCACCGATATCGATTTTCTTAAGGAGGTTGTGTCTCTCGCCAAGAACATCCCTTTTTAGATAGACTTGAATCTTACCGCTGCTGTCCTGGATATGGGCAAAAGCCGCCTTCCCGAAGTCTCTCAAAGCGACGATCCTGCCGGCGAGAGAACAACTGACGGCATCTGTTTCGAGTTCTTCTTTCGTTGAAGAACCATATTTTTTTATCAGTTCAGCGGCATGATCAGCAGCTGGGAAAGGACCGCCAAAAGGCTTGATGCCGATTTCCTTCAGTTCATCTATCTTTTTGAGCCGCTGTTTGATAAGCTCATTGGCTTCTTCCACATTCACCTCGATTAAATCTCTGGATTATAATTTTTAATTTCACGGTAAGTCAAGGAACGGAACCAGGACGAAAACGTATATGTTACGGAAATACATTCCGTATCGATTTTTTTGTGAGGCAACGGGTCTCCTCAACATATTTTTGATGATGTGAGAAGAGCGAGAAATACATTTTTAACCGGCGTTGACGGCCTGAATTATCAATTTATTTTCAGAACTTCAGCCCGCGTCCAAGCGCCGCGACAGTGTAACGGTGCAGCACTTCAGGATCGTAGGTAATTTTATTGCTGCCTCGAACAGTTGCCCTGGTCGGCCGAGCTTCCCCTCTTCGCCACTATTGATTTGACGGTGGTACTATTTTCTCAAGCCTTAAAATCAAAGGCGGGATATCTTCGACGATTGTTTTCCAAAGGACATCCAGATCGATGTCGACATACGCGTGAATAAGCCTATTTCTCATCCCGACGATCTTATCCCATGGAATCTCGGGCAAAAGTTCCCTACCTTCTGAAGTTACGTTTGCGGCTGCCTCTCCTATGATCTCGATATCTTTCACCAAGGCAAGAGCCAGCTTTCTGTCGGCATTGAGCGAGGCCCTTGTCTTGTTTTCCGCAAATGACAAGGCCTCTCGCGCAGCTTCAAGCATGTGAAGCAGGCGCACAGAGTCATCTTTCCGCATACTGGACCTCTGCTGAATCGATCACCTCTTGTCTGAAATGACGGCTGAGTTCTTGTGCCGTTCTAAGATCGACCTTGCGGCCGAGGATTTCCGAAAGCTCGATCTCCATGCCTGAAAGAGTGATAAGTCCGGGGATGTGGTCGGGGTCGAATTCTACGAGAAAGTCTATATCGCTTTCCGGGCCGAAATCACCATGGAGAAAAGAGCCGAAAAGCGACAACTTTCGAATATGATTCCTCCGGCAAAACTCCGCTATTTCAGCCTTCGGCAAATCGACACGTGCATTACCCATAAGCCACCTCCCAACTTTCTTCTTATTGTATTGTATGTCAAAAATAACCGCCTTTTCTAATCTCCGCCGTAACCAGGCCCCTGACCTTATAGGTCTTGTTCTTTGTCCCGTATATCTCATTAAGGTCAACTGTCTTCTCCTGAGAAAAGAAGAGATGATCAGGGACTTCAAGGGGGTTGTCTTTTGGGTCGGAAAACCCGTCGATACGGATAATTTTCTTGTCTAAAAATCCTCCCTTACCCCCCTTTTCCAAAGTGGGGGATATTTCCTTGTCCAAACATTCAAAAAGACCGCCGTTGAGCAAAGGGATATTTTCGAAATATTTTTTCAGGGTGTCCTGAGAGTTTAGAAAATAATCTTCATATCTGAAGACATTGTGAATCATGCAGTGCTGGTCTCTGCCGTCGCCCTTGTTTTTGCCCCTGAACTTCCGGCTGCCCGACTTGTCCTTGTTCATTTCTGTATTCAGAGTGGCAAAGAAGAGGTTCTGGAGGATTGCCTTATAGTAGGTGCTCTGCTTCTCGTCCGTGAAGTTAAGAAGGCTCTTGAGCTTTGTCTGATTAAAAAGGTCCTCAGGGATCAACCCCTTTTCCTTTACGAACCAGATAAAGATGAGCCGCGTGATCATGCGGATAACGCTTATAGCATTGCGAATATCCTTGTTCTTCTCGGCATCATCAGGGAATTCCACATTGGTCAAAGCCCAGAAGTACCAGTTGGCAAGCTCGCGGAAAAAAATCTTGTTCAGTTCAGATGTGTCGAGCGTCTTTCTCCAGGCATTATGAAGCTCCACAAAGTTTGTGAACCTGTGCTTGTCCTGCAGCTCAGCGAAAGAAAGGTCATGGAGTATTTCGATATGCACTCGGTGAGGTTTTGAAATATTAATATCTTTGATGAGGGTTACCTTTTCGAGGACATCCTTTGTGCTCTCCCGCTTGTGGAGTCTTCGGTCAATGACGGCAACAGTCAGATAGCTGTTATACCGAAACAGAATCATTGCCGGCATGGGCGTGAGCTTGTTAATCTCCCTCGTGATCCACACCAGATCGCCGCGGGTGTATTTATCTCCGGCAAGAGAGAGTGCAAAGAACAGGTAGGATTCTATGATCTTATCGCTATACTGCTTTGCCTCAAAAAGCGAATGGCTTTTCTTTATGTCATCTTCGGTAAGCTGAAAAATGATGTCTATAGTCTGCCAGTCTTTGGCCTTTGCTTTTTCTTGATCGAAATTTGACGGTCCGGACTGAAACAGTTCGGAAAAGCCCCTGTACGTGTTAGGCGAAAGCTGAACTGTCCGGTCGCTTTCATAGGCGAGGACGTTCAGAAGGTTCGCGGAACTGGCAGCCAGTTTCCCTTTGCTAAAAGCGGTGAGAGCTTCATATATCTTCTCTTTAAGAGCTGCGGTCATCCGTTGTCAGCTCACTTTTTTGATTCTTGACAGCTCCTGACGGACCGCCTCTCTGACTATATCCTGAATGGGCCTCCTGTCCTGCCTGATATAATTGCGAAGCGCCTGATTAATGGCCGTCTGATAGCCCCGTCCTTCACGCTCGGCTTCATCTCTGAACCATTCGAGTATATCGGTGTCAATGCAGATAGTAATCCTTGTCTTGCCCTGCTGAGGTATTACCGGGCCCCTCTTTCCTTTACCGAAATCGTATTCCTTTTGCATCTCCTCACTTTTCCTCATAATTTCTCCTTTCACGGGGACTTGCTCTTCTTGCGGATATAAGCCTTATCTCATCCTTTTCCGCATAAGCATAGACGACTACCGGCACTCTTCCCAAAAGGTCCGACCCGACCGTTGCAAAACGCTGCTCCTCATGTCGCCTGTCTTCAACCGTCACAGCCTGGGGGTCGTCAAGCACTGTCGCTGCATGCGAGAATTCAACGCCGTGTTTGCGAAAATTGGCTGCCGCCTTCTTGAAGTCCCAGGTGACCCTCATTTCATGATATGCATATTATATGCATTTGTCAACAAATTTCTTCGTCAGCAGATTGTGACGAAAGCGGAAACGATGGAGAGTCTGGAACCGATCAGGATTTTTTCCCTCCTTGGTTGTCCTTTATTTTTATAGCAGAAGTCAAGCCAGGAAGCATGAAAGTCGTACCTCTCCATATCGTTCTCCACAATGACTGAATGATATATAACTCCTCATTGATAAACAATTTTAAACTAAAATGATGTCTTTTAACAGCTCCATAGAAACAGAAAGATGCATGCTACTGCACCGGCTCCCCCGCTTCAGCACGGATTGAAATCCTTCACAAGGACTTCGAGCTTTTCTGAGAACATTGGCTGACATCAATAGGAAAAGCCAGCAAAGGTAAGAAAGGAGGGCGACAGTAAATGCGGCTGAATTTAGAGCTTAATTATCCCCTTTTGGATCGCAAATTTTATAATCTCTGCCTTCGTGTGAATACCCAGCTTTTCGCCGATGTTCGTA
>Ga0187773_10000479_pt1 | contig 15997 bp, 14 predicted proteins | sample 0216_BV02_MP05_1_FD_133133 | JGI IMG/M metagenome (GOLD analysis project Ga0187773, IMG submission 133133) | Tropical peat soil microbial communities from peatlands in Department of Meta, Colombia - 0216_BV02_MP05_10_MG | ecosystem: Environmental > Terrestrial > Soil > Wetlands > Peat | place...
CCGCGCCGCCGCCGCGTACGCGATCATGGCCCGGTTCTTACGCGGAAGCCGCGATGTCGGCCCAGCCACCCCTCGACGCCGGTACCCTGTAACGCGCATCCCCCGCGGAACATTCCGCGTCCACTGAAGCCGGATCGGATCAGCGCTTGCCGTCGACCGTGATCTCGCCCTTGGCTTTTTCCCTCGCCGCCTGGGCTTCCATGATCAGCTCATAAGCGATGTAGTACTTGTAGATGTTGCTGACATAAGTCACCGTCTCCGCGCCGATTCTGTCGGCGGCGACGTACTCGACGTTGTGGAACCAGACGTTCGAGTCCAGTCCGCGCGTGACAGCTTCCCTGCGAAGCTGCGCAATTCGACCCGGCCCGGCATTGTACGACGCAAATGTGAACAGGACCTTATCCAGCTCACTCATCGGTTCGTTGGCGTAGTACTTGTCTATCATCACACGCATGTACTTGACGCCAGCTTCGATGTTCGGCTGTGTATTGCTGATGTCCCCCACCCCGAGTTCCCTTCCCGTGGCGGGCATGACCTGCATCACGCCGACGGCTCCTGCCTTGCTTCGAACGTTCTGATCGAGCCGAGATTCCTGGTATCCCTGGGCGGCCATCAGCAGCCAGTCCACATGGTACTTGTCGCCGTAGTCTCTGAAATATTGAACCAGGTCGAGAAATTTCTTCCGCTCGGACTCGGACGCAGCGTCATTGACATACTTCGCGTTCTTCAGATAACGCGCCAAGAGAATGTTTCCCGTTGTGGTTCCTTTTCGGTTGCGAAAGATGAAATCGTCAAGAGCGGCCTTGAGCTGCGGGCTGCCCTCGCGGATGGCCCAGGCTATCTCGCCGCCCGTGCTTATAGCGATCCCCTCATGAACCGTTATCTTAGGAAAGACCTGCTTCCAGAAGTCCGCTTTGTGCTGGTCCATGACGATGAACGGAATCAATCCCGCGTTCACCATCTCGGCCAGGTCCTCGTCCTCCAGTTCCTCCGGTGCCAGCTTGATGTTCACCGCGGGCCGCTTCTGGGCGGCAAAGCGCTGGTTGAGCGCCACTAGGCTCTCGTAGTAGGCAGACGACTTGCGGACGAAGACCTCCTTCTCCGCCAAGTCGTCAACGCTAGACAGCTTCGGTGAGGCTGGACCCGACACTACGAGCTGGCTGACATTGGTATACCCCGGAACGGAAAAGTCCACCAGCTTCTCTCGTTCACGGGTAATGGTGAGGTTAGACGCCGCAACATCGCCCTTGCCGGCCACCAGCGCAGAAAACAGTTGATCCCTGGCGACGGGGACGAAGAACACGCGAATCTTGAGGTGTTTCTTGGCCAGCTTCTTGTTGAGATCGTCCTCGAATTGATGAAAGATCTCGTAGGTCAGCCCGCGCTGAGTGCCTTTATCCGTAAAGTAGAAGGTTCTGCTATAGACCGTGAGTACTCGAATCATCCTCCGTTGCAGCATCCCGTCGAGATCGCCAGTCCACGGGTTCTGTATCTCTCTTGCGTCGACTGTGAGCTTCCCCGACTGCTTCTGGGTTGAAGGCTTGACCTGGACTGCGGCATGCAGCGGAAGGGTGAACAAGGTGCCCGCAAGAACAACGAGGGCAACGAGGATCAACCGACCCCCTTCCCCTACGCCGAGCCGGCCCTGCGCGTCAATCGACCCGCGCGCTGGCTAGCGGACGCGTGCCGGCGGGGGCGAGGCCGGCGCGGGACTGCGACCCAGGGCCATCGAGACCCGACGCGAGAGATACGCGGGGGTGAATGGCTTGGTGATGACGGGTCCGACCGGATCCAGCCCGCGCGCCACCAGGAAATCCCGGTCGTAGGCGGACATGAACAGCACCTTGAGCCCCGCCAGGAGCTTCGTGAGCCCCCGGGCCAGCTCGCAGCCGTCCATGCCGGGCATGACCACGTCGGTCAATAGCAGATGGATCGGCCCCGGGTGCTCGGCGGCGACGCGGACCGCGTCTTGACCATCGCAGGCCTCGAGCACCCGGTAACCCTCCTCGGCCAACATGTCACGAGCGAGCGCCCGCACCCACTGATCGTCGTCGACAACGAGAATCGTTCGCACGAGTGTCGTCCTCCGGTCGGTTCGAGTAATCAGACCGCGCGCCGGCGCGGCGGCCGCAGGCGCAGGGAGCCCGCGGCGATCTTCAGCTCTTTCTCGGAGCGAGCGCGGCGAAGGCGATCGAGCCAGAGAGCGCGCCGCAGCGGCTTCAGCGCCGGGGCAGAGGCGTCGGCGCCGAGACCGAAGCGCGCCGGCTTCTGGCCGCGCTCGCGATTGAGCCAGGCGTCGAGCGGGAAGTACTCGGCGCTACCACACGTCGGGCAGTGCCGGAACATGCTGGCGTCGAAGATCGTGTTGCAGTCGAGCTCCATGCACAGCTTGGCGGCGCCTAGGTCGATGCGAAACGCCTCTCTCACGGGCTTCATCCGATCCTCCGGCACGGGACGATCCTCCTCCACGGGCCGGTGCTCCCGCCCGCGGTCAGTGACCAGGCAGGCCGAGCGGGAGCCCTCGGGCCGACGCGTCGGTGGAGAAGGGACCGAAACGCCGTTCCGCTCACCCGCCACTCGACCTGCCTGATCCGTACCGTGCCTCCCGGGGCAAGTCCTGTACCAATGGAGATCGAACATAGAATCAGCGGATTGCTCGCAATGACGACGGCGTGACACCCCGTGCCGTTCCGTGGCTGGGCAACGAAATGCCCTCCAGCACGGAAGGCGAATCCACCCGCAGTTTCTGCGGAGTGCGCGCGGCGCGGGCCGCCTTGACAGCGCTCGCACGACGACCGCATGATTCCTCGCCCATGGATCGCGACGAGCCCACCGCACTCACCGCCACCGTCGCCGCAGCGCGCATCCGCGAGCGCGCCCTGTCGCCGGTGGCGCTGCTCGAGGCGTGCCTCGAGCGCATCGCCGCGCTGGACCCGAGCGTGCGCGCGTGGGTCTACGTCGACGAGGCGGGTGCACGCGCGACGGCGCGCGAGCGCGAGGCCGAGGCGAGCGCGGGCCGGTGGCGCGGGCCGCTGCACGGCGTGCCGGTCGCGATCAAGGACATCTTCCACGTGGCGTCGATGACGACGACGTGCGGCGCCGCGCCCGCCTTCCACGTCTGGCCCAAGGAGGACGCCGCCGCGGTCGCGCGGCTCCGGAGCGCCGGCTCGATCGTCCTCGGAAAGGTCCACACCACCGAGTTCGCCTACTTCGAGCCCGGGCCCACGCGGAATCCGTGGAACGCGGCCCACACGCCCGGTGGGTCGTCGTCCGGCTCCGCGGCGGCGGTGGCCGCGCGGATGGCCCCGCTCGCCCTCGGCACGCAGACGGTCGGCTCGGTGCTGCGGCCCGCCGCGTACTGCGGCGTGGTGGGCTTCAAGGGCACCTACGGGCTCATCCCCACCGACGGTGTGGTGCCGCTGGCGTGGAGCTTCGACCACGTCGGGGTATTCGCGCGTGCCGTCGCGGATGTGACGCTCGCCGTGCGCGTGCTGGCCGACCAGCCGGTCGAACCGGCCGCGGCGCGCCCGCCGCGGCTGGCCCTGGCGCCCGAGCTGCTCGATCGCGCCACCCCCGAGATCGCGGCCGAGGTCCGCGCGGCGGCGACGCGGTTCGCAGCCGCGGGTGCGACCGTGCACGAGGTGACCCTTCCCGCCTCGTTCGCGGGCCTGCACGCCGCGGGCCGCTCCGTGCTCGAGGTGGAGGCCGCGACGTATCACGCGGATCTCTACAAGGCGCACGCGGCTCAGTACCGGCCCCGCACGCGCGAGCTCATCGCGGGTGGGCTCACGCGCCCCGCGGTCGGGTACGTCCGCGCGCAGCAGGCGCGTCTCGCGTTCCGGGCCGACGTGGCGCCGCTGCTCGCGGCGTACGACGCTCTGCTGTCGCCGACCGCGTCGTCACCGGCCCCGGAGGGGCTCGCCGCCACCGGCGACCCGTGGTTCTGCGCGCCGTGGAGCTTCGCGGGTGTTCCCGCGTGCTCGCTGCCGAGCGGTCTCTCTCCACTCGGCCTGCCGTACGCGGTCCAGCTCGTCGCGGCGGGCGGCCGCGACGCGGCCTTGCTCGCGGTGGCGGCGTGGTGCGAGCGCGTGCTAGACTTCAGCCTCGCTCCGGCAGGGTGATGCCGGCGGGACAGGTTACGAGGATGCAACGTTTGCAGAGAGGAACGTCCGACGTCGACGGACGGTTGATCAAGCGGTGGCTGATCTGAATGACCGGTTCTCGGTGAGACGTCTCGCTCCGGCTCCCCGCCCTGCCTCGCAGACCGCGCTCGCCACCGGCGTCCTGGGGAGCGACGTGCTCGCCCGTCGAGCTCGCTCGCTGCCGTGGACCCTCCGCCTGCGCGTGCAGCTCCACCGCCCACCGGTCCTCATCACGGTCATGACCCTGATCTTCGTCCTGGCCGCGCTCGTCGAGGTCCGGACCTCCGTGATCCAGGCGCTCGTGCTCTCGAATGTGGCGCGGTTCCTCACCTACCGGGTCGAGCCCGGGCCGAGCCGGACGCCGCAGTTCCCGCGCTCGGGCCCCTACGACGAGCGCCTCGGCTACACGCGCCTGTCCGAGTTCACGGACCGGCTGGATGCGGCCGGGTATCGCGTGGAGGAGCAGGCGCGCCTGTCGCCCGTCCTCGACCACTTCGTGAGCTGGGGCATCTATCCGCCGTATCGCGAGAAGACGCGAGCCGGTCTGGAGGTGGTCGATCGCGACGGTCGGCCGCTCTACGCCACGCGCTATCCCGAGCGGGTCTACGATCGCTTCGAGGCGGTCCCCGCGCTCCTCGTCAACACGCTCCTCTTCATCGAGAACCGCGAGCTCCTCGATCCGGGCCAGCCGTATCACAATCCTGCGGTCGACTGGCGCCGGCTCGCCAAGGCGGTCGGGGTGGAGACGCTGGGCCGCCTCGGCCGCGACCGTCACTCGATCGGGGCCAGCACCCTGCCCACGCAGCTCGAGAAGCTACGCCACGCGCCCGACGGACGCACCCGTGCGCCAGCGGACAAGCTGCGCCAGATGATCTCGGCGAGCCTGCGCGCCTACCAGGGCGGCGCGTCGACCCGTGGCGTGCGCCGGCAGATCGTGGTCGACTACCTCGACTCGCTCCCCCTCGCCGCCGCGCCGGGTTTCGGCGAGGTGAACGGGATCGGGGACGGCCTGAAGATCTGGTACGGCACCGACTTCGCGGAGGCCAACGCCCTGCTCGCGTCGAAGCCCGGGATCTCGGACACCGCGCGGGCGCGTGTCTTCAAGCGCTCGCTCAGCCTGATCCTCGCCGCCCGCCGCCCCTACTACTATCTCGTCGAGAACCCGCGCGCGCTCGAGGAGTTCACCGACAGCTACCTGCGGGTGATGGGGCGAGCGGGGGTCATAGACGCCGGCCTGCGCGACGCCGCGCTCACGGAGCGGCTCGAGCTGCAGCGCGGGGGCGCCGCGTCGACGATCGCCTTCGTGGACCGCAAGGGCGCCAACCTGGTCCGCACGCGCATCTCCGGCATGCTGGGCGTTCCCGCCCTCTACGATCTCGATCGGCTCGACCTCACCGCCCGGAGCGCGCTCGACGCGCCCGCCCAGGAGGCGGCGGCGCGGCTGCTCCGCTCGCTGCGCGATCCGGATACGCTGGACCGGCTCGGGCTCGTCGGCGACAAGCTGCTCGGGGGTGGCGATCCGGCCCGGGTCCTGTACAGCGTCACGCTGTACGAGCGGACCCCCGGTGCCAACCGCGTGCGGATCCAGACCGACAACCTCGACCAGCCGCTCGACATCAACGGCGGGGCGCGAATCGATCTCGGCTCCACCGCGAAGCTGCGCACGCTCATCTCGTATCTCGAGGCGATCGCCGCGCTGCACGATCGTTACGCGCGCCTCTCCCCCGCCGAGCTGGCCGCGGTCTCCATCCACCCGCGGGACCGGCTGGGCGCGTGGGCGGTAGAGTACCTCACCGCCGCCCGCGGTACCGACCGCGCGCTGCGGCCGATGCTCGAGGCGTCGCTGGAGCGGCGCTACTCGGCGAACCCCGGGGAAGCGTTCTTCACAGGCGGCGGGCTCCACACCTTCGGCAACTTCGACCGCGAGGACGACACGCGGATCCTCACCATCCGGGAGGGGTTCCAGAACTCGGTCAACCTCGTCTTCATCCGGCTGATGCGTGACCTGGTCACGCATCACCTCTACGGCTCCGCCGGCTCGCTCGCGCTCGTGCTCGAGAATCCGGGAGATCCCCGCCGCGACCGCTACCTGAGCCGCTTCGCAGACCGCGAGGGTAGCGAGTTCGTCCGGCGGTTCTTCCGGAAGTATCAGGGGCTCCCCGCCGAGGAGGCCCTCGACCTGCTGCTGAGCGGCGCGCGGCCGACGCCCCAGGGCCTCGCGACCGCGCTGCGCTCCGCGTATCCGGAGGCCAGCCCCGAGATCTTCCGCGATCTGCTCTCGACGCGGCTGCCGGGGCGCGCGCTCTCCGACAAGGCGGTCGAGGAGCTCTACGAGCGCTCCGCCCCCGAGACGATGGCGCTGGCGGACCGCGGGTACGTGGCCGGGGTGCACCCGCTCGAGCTGTGGGTGGTGGCCTACCTGCGGCGGCATCCCGGCGCGGGCATCGGTCAGGTCGTGCGGGCCAGCAGCGCGGAGCGACAGGCGGTCTACAGCTGGCTCTTCCTGACGCGCCACCGGAACGCGCAGGACCATCGCATCGCGAGCCTGCTCGAGCTCGAGGCCTTCCTCGATCTGCACCGCGGCTGGGAGCGGCTCGGCTATCCCTTCGCCTCCCTGACCCCGTCGCTGGCCACCGCGATCGGCAGCTCCGGAGACCGACCGGCCGCGCTCGCCGAGCTGATGGGCATCATCGTCAACGACGGCGTCCGGCAGCCCACCGTGCTCGTCGACAATCTCGCCTTCGCGGTCGGCACGCCGTACGAGACGCGCCTCGGCCGCGCCGAGCAGCCGACCACCCAGGTGCTGGCCCCCGACGTGGCCGCGGTGGTCCGCGGGGCCTTGACCCAGGTGGTCGAGCAGGGCACCGCGCGGGGCGTGCGTCCCGCCCTGGCGCGGCCGGCCGGCGGCGCGCACTCGATGGGCGGCAAGACCGGCACCGGCGACCACCGCTTCTTCGTCTACGGCAAGAACGGCGCGGTGATCGAGTCGCGCGTGGTCAGCCGGGCGGCGACCTTCGTCTTCATGCTGGACGATCACTACTTCGGCACGGTGACCGCGTACGTGCCGGGTCCCGAGGCGGCGCGCTTCCACTTCACGAGCGCGCTGCCCGTGCGCATCGTCGGCCTCCTGATGCCGGCGATCGACAAGCTGTCCTCGCCGTCTCCGCCGATCGCGACCGCCGCCGCTCGCTGACCGCCGCTCTCGCGGTGGACCGCGGCCGGTCGACGGCGGCTAGAAGACGTCGTCGCGCTCACCGAACTCGAACTGGTAGGTCGTCTCGTCGAGCTCGGTGGGGGTGACGAGATCCTTGCGAGCCAGGAGATCCTCGAAGGTGCGAAGCCAGACCTCGTAGTAGCTGAAGGATTCGGGGCGGGCGTCGCCGACGGCGATGTGGGCGATCAGCGCCTGGCGGAACTCCTCCCATTCGTAGAGGCCGCTCTCGTGCAAGGCCACCGCCATGCCGAAGACGCGCCCCTGCCACGGCTCCTCGAAGACCAGCTCGCCGTTCTTCCGGGGCAGCGCGGCGCGCCCCTGCATCACCGCGACGACACGGTCGACCGTGAGCGCCTCGCCCTCCGCGGTCACCCCGGAGGGCAGGGGCGCGCACTCGTGGGATCGTCGTGCGGACCAGCGGCGCGTGTCCTCGATGGGCTGGCCGTCCGGACGCGGCTGCCACGCCGTCGCGGTGAAGTGGTACGGGGCGAGCGCCGGGGGCGGGGGCAGGCAGGCGTCGGCCTCGAGCATCGCCTCGACGTGGTCGTAGAGCGCGACCGCGAGGGCCTCGGAGTCGATGGAATGGAACCACTGCGCCTGCCCGTCGAAGAGCAGCAAGGCCACGTTGGCGAGCGCGCAGGGCCCGAGGCAGCCGCCGATGGTCAGGTGCACGATGTTGCGGAGGCGCCGCCGCTCCCATTCGCGATGGAAGACCTCGGTGGGCACCGGCGCGAAGCCGTCCTCTGTGCGTCCGCAGCAGCACCCGGTGGCGCACACGAAGAGCTGGCCCCGGAAGCGCGCCACGTTCACCCGGCGCCCGTCGCGCCGGGTCACGATGTTGCGTTGCCGCTCGTACACGCCGGGATCGCTCAGCGGGCCGGGGCCGGGCTGGGGGACACCTCCGCGACGCCGATCAGGGCGTCGCGGGTGATCAGCGGAACCAGCTCCGTCTCGGAGAGCCGCTCGGTGCCGGCCGGACGCCGAGGCAGCACCATGTAGCGCATCTCCGCGCTCGAGTCCCACACCCGAATCTCGCGGCCCTCGGGCACGACGAGCCCCATCTCCCGCAGCAGGGCGCGCGGCTCGCTCACCGCCCGCGACCGGTAGGCCGGCATCTTGTACCAGGTCGGGGGCAGGCCGAGCACCGGCCACGGGTAGCAGGAGCACAGCGTGCAGACCACCATGTTGTGGACCGCCTCGGTGTTCTCGACGACCATGAGCATCGCGTAGTCGAGATCGAAGCGCGCGAGCGCGGCGCGGGGATCGTCCAGCAGCAGCCGCCGGTAGCCGGGATCCGTCCACGCCCTCGCGACCGCGCGGGCCCCCACCATCGGCCCGGTGTCGGCCTCGTACCGCTGGACCACCCGGTCGACCGCGTCGGGGGCGAGGATGCCCTTCTCGAGCAGGAGCGACTCCAGGGCGCGCACCCGGGAGACGATGTAGGGATCGACGTTGGGGTGGTTCTTGCCCATCTCTCTCACCTCCCGGGCAGGAGATAGCTCTCCCAGAGATCGATGTGCACGACTTGGTTCGGCTCGGCGGACTCGCCCCAGAGCTCGCGCGCGTCGAAGCGCACGCTGTAGAGGGGCTGCGGCTGCTCGCCCTGAGCGTGCGCGTTCGTGTCGGGGAAGACGTGGATGCCGTGGCAGCGATGGACGACGCCGCACTTGCCCCGCGCGTAGCGCGGCAGCCGGGTGTGCCCGTGCGGGTGCATCTCCCGTGTGAGCACCGGGTCGCCGGGCGCGAAGCGTGGGGTCGCGCCGGTGTCGCGGATGACGCCGTGGAGCCAGTCCGGGCTGAAGCGGACGCGCCCGGGGAGCGGGCCGGCCACCGCGGCGGTGGCGGGCGCGTCGGGCCGCTGCTCGAAGAAGGCCCGCCGGGTCGTCAGCTCGGCGGCTCCCACCGCGCCCTTCTCGACCAGCACGCGCGTCAGCCCGTCGAGCCACTTCTCGTAGTAGCTGGCCCGCAGGTAGTGGGCCGGCGCCATGCGCTCGATGCCGTGCCGGAACTCGTCGATGTTGAACAGGCCGCGCGAGCCGCCCGCGCGCATCATCGCGAGCACCGCCGCCTCCCACGCGGCGTGGAACACGGGCTCGTTCGGCTCGCGCTCCACCGGCCCGAACCCTTGCATGCCGCCGAGATCGTGGATGCCGTCCATGGCCGCGATTCTATCGGCTGGGGTCAGGTCTTACAATCCCGACCGCATCAGTGCGTGCGGGGGGGAAGGGCGTCGGTGGGTGGCGGCTCGACGGGGACGCCGGCGTGGCGGGCTCGCAGGTCCATCCACAGCCGGAGACGGGTCCAGTCGGGCGTGGCGACGTAGTGCCCGCGTGCGGCGTCGATCCAGGGGTTGGGGAAGAAGATCGTCAGCATCTGCTCGTCGCGCCCGTTCCACAGGCGCACGCCCCACGCGCTCGGGCGGCCGGCCCGATCGCGGCTCTGGAAGAAGGCGGCGCGGCCGCAGCGGCGCCACTCGGCCAGCGCGGGGGGCGTGGGCAGCCCCGGCGATCCCCGGTGCGGGCCGATGCAGAGGTGGAAGTGCCAGGACTCGCTCCCGGCCACCTGCACCGTGAGGTAGCCATCGAGGAGCGTGACCCGGGGCCGCTCCGCGAAGCGGCCCTCGAACACCGCGCCCTCGATGCATGGGCCGAAGATGATCTGGGCCCAGTGCTCCTCGAAGATCTCCCGCAGCAGGGCGAGGAGCCGCGCCTCGCTGCACTCGATCGCGAAGTAGTCGGTGGCGCTGCCGTCCAGGTTCGCGACCCGGGTGGCGCCTGCGGGGACGGCCGGCGCGGCGGCCCCGGGCTCAGCGCTCACGGTAGCCCACCAGGCCGGCCGCGAGCGACCGGCGGTCCACCCGAGTGAGCGCGCGGATCATGGCCGGTGAGAGCAGCCGGGTGTGCCCGATCCCGAGCAAATGCTCGGCGACCCACCACAGGTCCCCCTCGCTGGTCATCCACCCCGCCCGGCTTCGGTCGAAGCGCGTCAGGTTCACCGGCCGCGAGAAGGCGCGCAGCGTCCGCTCACCCCGCAGGTTGATGTAGCCCTCGAAGTAGCTCATCACCAGCTCCCGCAGCGTGCGGTACACCGGCTCGCGATAGCGGAGCCCGGAGAAGTTGGACTTGGCGATCGCCCCCCAGCACCCGCGCACCCGGAAGACCGCGATGACGTGGTCGGTATCCTGCACCGCCTCCAGGTCCAGCAGCAGCGGCGGAAACCCGAGTGCGCGGAGGGCCGTCGCCGCGAAGATCGCGCCCTCCAGGCAGTGCGCGGTGCGCTCGCGCAGGACCCGCCGGGGCGACCACGCGGTCCCGGCCAGGTGGTACGGCATCGCGTCGAGCGCCCGCTGGATGCCGATCGGGCTCCCGAGCGCCCGCAGCGCACGGAGCTCGCGGGGCGTGAACCCGTCGGCGGGGTACTCCATGCGGGCTCTCCTCGCCGGGCGGCCGCTCGCGGCTAGGTCACCAGTCGAGGCGCGACTCGAGGACGACACCGCGCCGGAGGTTGCTCCAGCGCGTGAGGCGCACCACCTGGTGGAAGAACCAGAGCGACAGGTACAGGTGCATCGGCAGCAGGCCGAACGATCCGCCCGCGAGCACGCCGGTGACTGCGGGAACGACGCCGAGCACGTTCTTCGGGCGCATGAATACCTCGAGGAAGGCCCGATCGTAGTAGGACTCGATGAAGCGCTCGAACGGCTTCGTGCCCCGCCGGACCGCCCGCTCGTAGGCGCGGAAGCGCCGGGCTCCGAACCGCCCGGTGCGGAAGGCCCGGAGGATCGCCCCCGCCGCGAGCTCGCCGGTCTGCATGGCCAGGAACACGCCGGGCGAGAAGATGGGATCCACGAAGGCCACCGCGTCGCCGACGCAGAGGAAGCGGTCGCCCGCGATCGGCTCGATCGAGTAGGCGAAGTTGGAGGTCGTGTAGAGCTCGGTGACGCGCTCGGCGCCGCGCAGGTTCTCGGCAACCTTCTCGCACCGCACCACCATCTCGTCGAACAGCGCCTGCAGGCTGCCGCGGCGGGCCTTGACCACGCGCTGATGGAGGACGCAGCCCACGCTGGTCTCGTCGCGGGCCAGCGGGATGTACCAGAACCAGCCCTCCGGGAAGATGTAGAGGCGGACGTTACCCTCCTCGCGGCCCGGGAACCGGCGGGCGCCCCGGAAGTAGGCGAAGATCGCTACCTTGCCGAGGCCCGGCCGCGGCCGCCGCTGGCCCTGCCGCGCGGCCAGGAAAGCGTCGCGGCCGCTCGCGTCCACCAGGAACGAGGCGCGCAGCTCGCGCTCGCCGTCGCGGTCGCTCAGACGCGCGGTCACCCCGTCGCCGTCGAAGACCACCTTCTCGACCGTCGCGGGCTGGTGCACGGTCACCTCGGGATACGAGGCGGCGTGCTCGAGCAGGATCTGGTCGAACTCGGCGCGGTGGACGTCGAGGGTGAACGACGGCCAGGGCCGGCCCGGCCGGAAGTCGAAGGTGGTCTCGAGGCCGAGCTCCTGATCGTGGAACGTGGCGCCGTACTTCATCTGGAAGCCGTGGCCGAGCACCCGATCGAGCACGCCCATCCGCTTGCAGATGTCCATGCACGTCGGGATCAGCGACTCGCCCACCTTGAAGCGCGGGAAGGCCTCCCGCTCGACGAGGGCAACCCGGAGGCCGCCCTGGGCCAGGAAGGTCGCGACGGTGGAGCCGCCCGGCCCGGCCCCCACCACCAGCACGTCGGCGTCGCGCGGAGACGTCGTCACCTCCGGTATCCTACCCGATCCGTCCACGGCGGGCGAGGATCCGGGCGCCCCGTTTGCCGCCGGCCGGCCGGGCGTGCTAGCCTGCGCCGGTCCAAGGGAGGGCGTCCCGATGGCCGAGATCCGGCTCGTGTCCGTTCCGCACGCCTCGGAGGGCCTCAAGCAGGTGGTCGTCGACCACCTGGACACCTACAATGTCGGCGTCACCGGGTACACGGAGTACTCCCCGGTCAACCTGCTCCTCTACGACGACGGCGACGAGGTCGTGGGTGGGCTGCTCGGCGGCATCTGGGGCGGCGTGCTCTACGTCCGCATCTTGTGGGTCGCCGAGGCGCTGCGCGGCAAGGGCCACGGCCGCCGGCTGCTGGACACCGCCGAGCAGCGCGCGATCGAGCGCGGCTGCCGTCAGGTGTTCCTCGATACCTTCAGCTTCCAGGCGCCCCGCTTCTACGAGAAGCTCGGCTACGAGATCTACGCGCGTGCCGACGACTGGCCGGTCGGACACACGCACTATTTCCTGCGCAAGGCACTTCACGCCGCACCGGGACCACCCGGGAGCCTTATCTCGGGTAGCCGAGGGCTCTGAGGGAGTCACCGATCTCGCCGAGGATCGAGGGATCGTCGATGGTGGCGGGCACGCCGTATTCGGCACCGTCGGCGATCTTCTTCATGGTCCCCCGCAGGATCTTGCCCGACCGGGTCTTCGGCAGCCGCTTGACGACCCCCACCGTCTTGAACGCGGCCACCGGGCCGATCTTCTCGCGCACCAGCTCGACCAGCTCGCGGCAGAGGTCGGCGTCGGGACGTGAGACGCCGGCCTTGGTCACCACGAGGCCCACCGGCACCTCGCCCTTGATCTCGTCGGCGACTCCCATCACCGCGCATTCGGCCACGTCGGGATGCGCGGAGAGCACCTCCTCCATGGCGCCGGTGGAGAGCCGGTGGCCGGCCACGTTGATGATGTCGTCCACCCGGCTCATGATGTACATGTAGCCGTCGGCGTCCTTGTAGCCGGCGTCGCCGGTGAGATAGAAGCCCGGGTGCCGCGTGAGGTACGAGCGCTCGAAGCCGGCGTCGTTGTTCCACAGAGTCGGCAGGCTCCCCGGCGGCATCGGCAGCTTCACCGCGATCGATCCGATCTGACCCGGGGCCACCTCCCGGTTGTCCTCGCCAAGCACCTGGATGTCGTAGCCGGGCACGACCTTGGTCGGCGACCCCGGCTTCACCGGCAGCATGCCGAGTCCCACGCAGTTGGCGGCCATGGGCCAGCCGGTCTCGGTCTGCCACCAGTGATCGACGACCGGCACCAGCAGCCGCTCGCGCGCCCAGATCAGGGTGTCGGGATCGCACCGCTCGCCGGCCAGGAACAGCGTCCGGAAGCGGGAGAGGTCGTACCGGGCCATGTGCTCGCCCTGGGGATCCTCTTTCTTGATCGCCCGGAACGCGGTCGGCGCGGTGAACAGGGCATTGACCCCGTGGTCGGCGCACACCCGCCAGAACGCCCCCGGGTCCGGCGTGCCCACCGGCTTGCCCTCGTAGAGGACGGTCGTGCAGCCCTTGAGCAGCGGCGCGTACACGATGTAGGAGTGCCCCACCACCCAGCCGATGTCGGAGGCCGCCCAGTACACCTCGCCCGCGCCCATGCCGTAGACGGCGCCCATGCTCCACTTGAGCGCGACCGCGTGCCCGCCATTGTCGCGCACGACACCCTTGGGGATCCCGGTCGTCCCCGAGGTGTACAGGATGTAGAGCGGGTCGGTGGCCGCCACCGGGACGCACTCGACGGACGAGGCCGCCGCGACCGCCTCCTGCCAGTCCACGTCCCGCCCCGGCACCATCGGCGCCGGCTCCATCGGCCGCTGGAGGATCACGCACCGCTGCGGCTTGTGGGCCGCCATCTCGATGGCCTGATCGAGCAGCGGCTTGTAGGGAATGACCCGCGCGACCTCGATGCCGCACGAGGCCGAGAGCAGGACCTTCGGCTTGGCGTCGTCGATCCGGGTCGCGAGCTCCTTGGGGGCGAAGCCGCCGAAGACCACGGAGTGGATGGCGCCGATGCGCGCGCACGCCAGCATGGCGATCACCGCCTCCGGCACCATGGGCATGTAGATGATGACGCGATCGCCCTTGTCCACCCCCTGGCGGCGCAGGGCGCCCGCGAAGCGTGCGACCTGATCGCGCAGCTCGAGGTAGGTGAAGCCGCGCACGGTGTGGGTCACCGGCGAGTCGTAGATCAGCGCGAGCTGCTTGCCGCGGCCCCGCTCGATGTGCAGGTCGAGCGCGTTGTAGCACGTGTTCAGCACGCCGCCGGCGAACCATCGGTAGTAGGGCGGGCGCGTCGCGTCGAGCACGCGGTCCCAGCGCCGCTCCCAGTACACGTCCTCGGCCGCGGCGCCCCAGAATGCCTCCGGATCGTGCGCCGCGTGCCGGTAGACCTGATCGTAGATCGTCGCCATGTCGAGCCGCCTCCCGGGAACCGATCGTCTCTCGACCCCGGACTGTACAACGGCGGCCGGATTCCTTGCCACTGGAACCAGGGCGCGCCTATGATCGCGGTGGCCATGTCCCCCCGCGGTCGGCTCGCCGCCGTCGTGCTCGCTCTCGCGGTGGCCGGACCCGCCTCGCTCCCGGCCGACGCCGGGGACGAGGAGCTGCGCACCATCCCGACCCGCAAGGGCGTCACCGAGTCGTTCCTGCTGCTCCGGCCCTCCGGGGCGCCGGCGGCCAGCGTGATCCTCCTGGCCGGCGGCGACGGCGTCGTCGCCCTGACGCCCGACGGCCCGTCACAGCTGCAGGGCAACTTCCTGGTGCGAACCCGTCGTCGCTTCGCCGACGAGGGGCTCCTGGTCGCGGTCCTCGACGCCCCGTCCGACCGCACGAGCCTGTGGAACTTCCGGACCACCGCCGATCACGCGACGGACATCAAGGCCGCGATCGCGGCGCTGCGCGAGATCGCGGCGGTGCCGGTCTGGCTCGTCGGCACCAGCATGGGCACGCTCTCGGCGGCCAGCGCCGCGGCCAGGCTCAAGGACGGCGGGCCCGACGGCATCGTGCTGACCTCGTCCGTCAGCGAGATCTCGCGGGCCAGCGGCGAGTCGATCCGTCACGTCTCGCTCGGCGACATCCGGGTGCCGGTGCTGATCGTGCACCATCGGGACGACACCTGTCGCTCCTCGCCCTACGCCTGGGCCGCGGACGCGCCCCGGGCGCTGAAGCGGGCGCCCGCGAAGGAGCTCCTGACCTATCAGGGCGGGAGCCCCCCGATCTCGGATCCCTGCGAGGCCAAGTCGGCCCACGGCTACCTCGGGCTCGAGCCGGAGGTCGTCTCCGCGATCGCGGCCTGGATCCGCTCCCACTGAGCGCGGGCGCGCTCAGACGACGCGGGGCGGGGCCAGCCGGGTCCGACGGATCCGCGCCTGGATGTCGCGCACCCGCTCGTGCTCGAAGTCGATCTGCACCTCGTGCTGCTCGATCTCCCAGTGACTGACGGTGGCGAACCAGCCGAATCGCCGGCCCCGGTGCGGCACCGTGCGCTCACCGCGGTAGATCATGGCCCGGATCTCCCCGGAGGGCAGGCGCTGCTCCTCCTCGGGCTCGCTGCCGATGAGCTTCAGCGCGTCCTGGTAGGACGTCTCCCCGGGCCGGATCCGCGCCAGCGTCTCCGGCGACGGCACCCGGCCGCGCGCGCGCCCGGTCGCCTCCCCGCGCCCGATGTGGACGCGCTCCCGGACCGTTCGTCCGAGCCGGCGGAGCAGGTTACCGACGATCGGCCCGGTGAGGTTCCCGAGGCCCAGCAGCAGCGCCGAGAGCAGGATCGGCCGCCACGGCAGCCGCCCCCGGAAGTAGACGAATTGCACCTTGAGCCCCTGGGGCACGACCCCTTCGGCGGCGAGCAGCGGGAC